>Ga0181535_10004992_pt1 | contig 14419 bp, 15 predicted proteins | sample PEATcosm2014_Bin_44_FD_119774 | JGI IMG/M metagenome (GOLD analysis project Ga0181535, IMG submission 119774) | Peatland microbial communities from MTU Mesocosm Facility, Houghton, MI, USA - PEATcosm2014_Bin17_30_metaG | ecosystem: Environmental > Terrestrial > Soil > Wetlands > Peat | place...
GAGAGCGAGTTGCCCGACGGGAAGTGGTCTGAAATTGTGTCCTTCTCAGAGAAGGCAGCTTCGCAGGTCAATGTCATTGTCGTAGGACAGACCATTAACGCCAACCTTTACGCTTCGGCCGTCGAGGTCGGAGCTTTCGACTATATCGCGCCTCCCTTCGAAGGTGTGGATTTTGCTCACGTGGTCCGCTGCGCCGCAGATAATGCCTTGGCGCGTCGCGAGACGGCGACGAAGGCGCGACCCACTGCAGAAGAGTTGCTTTCTGTCGCTGTGAAGAGCCAAGCGACTGCCTGAAAGATGGACGCCTCGCCGGTAGACTTTGCGCTGAAGGTTGGATATTGTTTTCAGTGGGTTGAGGTGACCTGAACCCCACATGGCCTAGCCTGCTGCTCTCCACTTGACTATATTCCACTACTTTTGTTATAGATAGAGATGAGGCATCCGATGAAGCGCCTCATCGGAACCTCCATCTTTGGTTGGAACATACTGAAATGAAAAGCCTTAGCCGACAGAGAAAGGCGACATTCGGGACTTCAAGCAAGCGGAGGATGCGCTCGGTTCGTTCATCCGCCGGGTCTGGCCGCGCTGGTTCGGCTGGAACCGCGCATCCAGGAGTGGCTTTAAGCACTTCCGCTAATTCAATGGCCCGTTCCACCGGTTATCGATCAGGCCCACAAACCACGGATCTTCGGCAACCCGAAGCAGTGTTTCAAAACGCAGTGAAGAACTACGAACTCGGCGCGCGCGCTTTTCACAGGCAGAATTTTGAGAAAGCCAAGGAAATATTCGAAAAGCTGGCGTCGAGTGGAGTGGCAGGAATAGCGGAGAGGTCGCGAGTTCATCTGCGTCTGTGCGAGCACAAACTCAGGCGCCCCGTTCCGGCGCCAAAGAAGCCCGAAGATCTTTATACCCTGGGGGTGGGAGCCCTAAACTCCCGCCGGCTTGATGACGCCATTGAATACCTCACGAAGGCTCAGAAGTCAGCGCCTAAGCTCGAGCACGTCTGCTACGCGTTGGCCGCTGCTTATTCACTACGGGGAGATGCGGAACCCGCATTGCAGACTCTGAAGGTGGCCATAGCCCTGCGTCCTCAGAACCGCATCCAGGCCAGGCGTGACGAAGACTTCCAGGCGCTCGCAGCCGATGTTCGCTTTCGGGAATTGGTCTTCAATCCTGAGCTTTAGCTCTGCATAAAGCGGCGATTTCCGGCCGCTGGCCGCCGAGTGGGGGCGAGTGCGGCACCGCACGGACACCTCCGCACGGGAGTTTCATGCAAGTCGTTGCTATTGGTGGTGGTACAGGTCTGTCCACCCTCTTACGGGGTTTGAAGCCTTACCTTCCCGGAATCACCAACCCAATCGGCCGGCAAGCGAAGATATTCAGATTGACCGCAGTCGTCACGGTAACTGACGAGGGCGGAAGCTCCGGACGTCTACGCCGGGAGATGGGGGTTCTCCCGCCGGGCGACATCCGCAATTGCATGGTGGCACTGGCGGAAGACGAAAAGCTCCTCACGAAACTCTTCAACTACCGCTTTTCCACCGGACGCGGTTTACGCGGCCACAGCTTCGGCAACCTGTTTCTCGTGGCCCTGACCTACCTGACACGTGACTTCGCGAAAGCAGTCCGGGTTTCGAGCGAAGTCCTGGCCATTCGAGGCGAGATCTTTCCTTCCACCCTTTCCGACGTCCGGTTAAAGGCGGAACAAGCCAATGGCAACATCATCTATGGTGAATCGCGCATCACCAAGACTGCAATTCCCATCAGGCGCTTGCACATTGTCCCCAGCCGCTGCCGCCCCCTGCCGGAAACGCTCAAAGCTATCGAGAATGCCGACCTCATCACGGTCGGTCCCGGGTCACTCTACACCTCACTCATCCCCAACCTTCTGGTCCGTGGGATTCCCGAACAGATCGCTCGATCCAAAGCACTAAAAGTCTATATTTGCAATCTCATGACCCAACCGGGAGAATCGCGCGGCTACTCTGCCGCGGACCACTTGCGCGCTTTGCACGAACACGCCGGGCGCAAGCTTTTTGATGCCGTGATCCTGAATACGCGCAAGGTCTCGGCCTCGCTGCGCCGACGGTACGCAGCGGATGGAGCGGCGCCCGTGGTGAATGACCTGGCGGAAGTGCGTGCTCTGGGGGTTCTTCCGATGCTCGCGGATGTCCTTGTCGAAGACCGAGTCGCCCGGCACAACTCGGATCAACTGGCGAAGTTGCTGTTGAAATTAGTCGAAAGTCGAGAGTCGAAAGTCGAAAGCTCCCGTTCCGGGAGTTAAGAAGCAGAGAGCTCAGTACTCTCGACTCTCGACTCTCGACTCTAGACTCTCAACTTTTGACTCTCAACTCCGCCAATCAGCTCTGCGAGTTGCTCGCTGGTCGCATTTCCTGCCAAGCGGCGTTCTCCGGACTCAACCACCGGCACGGCACGGATTCCCTTGCTCATCAGCACTCCAGGCTTGAGCGTGACGTCGATTTCCTCGAGGCTGAACTGCATGGTTTCACGCAGGGCCATTAACCGGTGCTTCACTACCGGGCAGAACGGACAACCTAACGCTGTGTACAGTGTGACATTGGCCGGAGCGTGTCCAGGGTTCTGCGCCGGCTGGTCGTCAATCCGGCCGTAGCCCATGAGCGAAGAGATCGACGGGAATACCCGGATGTAAACCCACATCGCCAATGGGATCAGCAACAACCATAGTAATGCGAAGCCATAATGACCTTTGATGACACAGTAAAGCAATCCACCCGCCAGCACGAGCCAATTCAAATAGATCGCAGCCATGTAGCATTGCTGTTTCATGAGTCCCCGCTGAATCAGTCGAGAGTCGAAAGCCAAAGCGCCCGGAGGCAAGAAGTGGCGAAGTCCTTACTCTGGACTCTGGACTCTCGACTCCTAAGGATGGTGCCGCGACGGGGCAAGAAGGGCTATCGCCACCGTGACCGCCACCAATACGGCCAAACCTATCCAAACGCCGGGATGGCCGAAGTTGAGTGTATAGCCAATTCCAAACCTCTTTTCAATGAACACCGCCGGGTCGTCTCGATTGACGTAAAACAGGCCCAGCTTCCAGTACTTGTCGGGCGTGCGGTCCCCGACCGGCGCTGTGCCGCCGGCGGCAGAGGCTGCGGCGCCGGCCAGGCGCGTTCCGCCCTGGCCGTAACGTATCACCAACACCATGACCACCACCACGAAGCCTAAGGCGATAACAAGGAAGGGGACAATGCCCGGCGGGCCTGTCTGCGGATTGGACAAGGGCATCAGCCCAATCCACGCGAATTGGAGCGCCAGGAGGTATTGCGTGGCGACAAGTATCGAGCCGATCATTTTCCGAAAGCGGCGCTCGCGTTCCCCCGCTGGTCCGGCCGCTTGCACGGGCCGAGACCAGCGAAAGAAGGCGTAAGCGACGAATCCCATAAAGGCGCACAACACGACTCCCATCAGCAGTGACCCGTAGACGCCGGTAAACGTCCGCGTGGTCCAGTTGTTGGGCTGCCCGTTCGCACCCCAGTGGATTGGAAATGACTCGGGAATCTGCTCCCAGTGCGTGTGCAGCCAAATTCCGGTCCCTGCCAGCATGGCGAAAGGGGGAAACTGCAGAAGCCATCCACCCGGCAAGCGCGCCGGCCGCGGCTCAAGCGCTGCCTCCCTGACAGTTGCCGGAGCGACAGCGTGGGGCAACACGCGTCCTCGGGCTCGATAGTAAGCAAGGAAGACGCCGGCTCCCTGCAAGAAAAACCCGCCGAGCGTCGCAACCAGGGAGTACATGGACTCACCCATTCTCACCGGTGACAGGACAACGAGGAGCGCCAGAACGCTGCCGATTGTCACTTCCACGCGGTAGCGTTTGAGTACGGACCAACCCTCCGCTGAATCGCGGAACTCCGAGGAAACCGTCACCGCAAAGTAGACGTCCGGACGCGTCATCCGCGGCATCAAGTAGTACACGACCAGGCAGACCACGATCACGAAAGCCATGATCAGGCTCGGTGTCAAAAACCATTCGCTAGTCATCTTGTTTCTCCGAGGCCGTTATGCGGAAGCCGCCTTCTCATTGTGTTCGCTGGGCCCCAACCCAATTCGCAATGTCATCCAGCGGTCCCCTGGCCACGTGGCTGGGCTTGTCGTAATCGGCGGGCGAGGGCGGGTTGCCGGCCGGAATAAAGAGATGGCACAAGCCCGCATAGGATTTGATCGTGACGTTCTTGTGGCCGGTCAGCGCCTTCTCCCAGCCCTCGAGATCCTGGCGCGTTACCTGATAGTCGCTCTCACCTTGCAACACCAGAATCGGTATCGCCAGGCGGGCCGCCGTCGCGGCCGGACCGTAGCTTCGCAGGTCGAGCACGTAAGCGGCCGGCAGCGGAATGCCCATCATGCTTACTGTGTCGCCTAGCTTCAGCGAAGGGCTATCGTAATCCTGGGCAAACTTCTCAGCCGCTCCAATCTGCGTTTTTGCTCCGTCGCCCACCGAACCGCTCAGAGAAGCCAGATATTTGATCTGCCCCACAACGATCTGTCCAAACGGCCGCGTGCTGCCCGCCATGATAATGATGCCGGCGACCTGATTGTCCCCTTCCGCGATGCGTGGCGCCAGCATGCCGCCCAGGCTGTGGCCGAGAACAAAGATCCGCGCCGTTTGTACTTCGGGCCGGCCGGCAAGGAGAGCCACCGCCGCGCGCGCATCGTCGATGACTTCCTCCTTGACAGTCAAGTTCCCCATTTCTTTCTTATACTGCGCAGCGTATTTGTGGGTTCTTTTCTCGTAACGCAGCACGATGATACCGCGGCTCGCCAGCCCCCAGGCCAAATCCTTAAAGGGCTTGTTCGACCCAACGGTCTCGTCCTCATCGTTCGGGCCTGACCCCTGCACCAGCACGACGGCGGGATACGGTCCCGCCCCGACCGGCTCGGTGAGCGTGCCCGGCAACTGCCACGGCTCGGCGCCGATCGTCACGTGCTCCTCGTGGAAGGCGCTTGGGTTAGCGTAGTCGGGAGGATTCCACGCAGCCTCGGGCGGTACGAAGAAGAAGCCGGCGACCTTGCCATCCTTATCGAAGGCGAGCCTCAAGTTAAGCGGCGCCTTCTCAAAATCGCAGGTGAGTGTGACCACGTGATAACCCTGCATCTCGACGGACTTCGCGCCTTTCACAGTCTTGAGCGCGCCCACTTGCGCGGCGGTCGCCTCCCAGACACTTCGGAGCTTCTCGAGCGGCATGGCAGAGGCCATCGTTGCGTCGAACTGAGCCTCCACCTTGTCATACTGCCGGCCCGCCAATTCCTGAGCGACGTCTTTTGCCAGCGCTTCGAAGTCCTGCGCGCAAAGCTGCGGAGCCAGCCCCGAGAGCAAAGCCAGGGATGAGGCTGCTAAAACAAGTAACCGAATCATCGTCGTTCTCCTTGCTCGAGCTTCTCGATCAAAGCCGTAAGCTCGCGGACCACCCCTGCCGCCGGCACGCCCTCCGCGAGCGCTTTGACGACCACTTCGTCCAAGCGCTGGCGGAACTCCGCTTCGGCGCGCGGAGTGGGCGCTGGAGCATGCCGCTCGATCACCGTTGCGCCGCGGCCGCGCCGCAGATCAAGCCAGCCTTCCTCAGCCAATTGCCGATAAGCCCCGGCCACCGTGTTGTGATGAACCCCGAGATCCGTGGCGAGTTGACGGACCGAGGGAAGCTGGTCGCCGGGACGGAATTGGCCGGCCAACAGAGTAGCACGCAGGCCGCGAACGATCTGCTCGGAGGCGGACAAGTCGGAGGCTAAGTCGATCTGAAGCACAGGTGGACGGTCGCGCATAGTCTAATGTACATGTACACTGTACTATTCCAGCCCTGCCTTGTCAAGCCTATTTCGACTGTAATCCTAATTCGAGCGGCGTAGGGGTAGGGCTTGCCCTACCCGAGTCGGCCCAGGGACCCGCCGGGGACGGCAAGCCGTCCCCCTACATTGCGGGTGGGTGTCGAGCGACAGAGGGCCCTTTAGTACCATTGCATCAAGAGGTATTTGCGTGTAGATTACCCGTCACGCGAGGAGGTTCTATTCGATGTGGTCGAGAATCGTGCGTCAGTTCCAGGAGGTGAACAAAGAGCTATGGCTCTTGCTAATGATGTTCGCCATCCTTGCGGGAGTGAACTACCTGATATCTTCTCAACGAATGCTTTTGGGCTTCTACGTTCTGCCCTCGGTCTATTCCGCGTATTTTCGCGGACGCCGTCACGCGACGTTGACTGCCTTGCTCAGCCTTTTATTGGTGGTGCTGATTGTGTACACCAATCCACACCTGTTCACCACGGAAGGCCACGTCAGGATCGTGGCGGAAAAGTGGTGGGACATTGCGGTCTGGGGCGGAACCTTGATAGTGATCGCCTACGCCATGGGCACGTTGTACGACAAGAAGCAATCCCAGATCATCGAATTGCGGGAGGCCTATAAAGGCATTGTGGTTATCCTTCGCCAAATGACGGCGCACGATAAGTACACGCATGATCATTCTTTCCGAGTGGCGGCCTACGCAACTACCATTGCCAAGGCTATGGGGTTTGACTCGGAGCGGGTGGACGATGTCTGGGACGCCTCCTTACTGCACGACCTCGGCAAACTGGATACCTCCCGGGAACTGCTCCACAAGGCTGAACGGTTCACCTCGAGCGAGTACGAAGAGATGAAGAAGCACGTGGAGAAAGGAGCCCTGCAAATTGAACCCGTGAGAGGACGGCTTTTCCGTATCATCCCCATTATTCTCGCTCACCATGATCGCTTCGACGGCTCAGGATACCATCCGACAAAAGGCGAGGACATTCCGCTCGAGGCGCGCGTCATCGCGGTCGCAGACGTCTACGACGCCATGACCAGCGATCGACCGTACGCCAAGGCGATGTCGCCTCTGGCCGCCAAAGAGGCTATCTCCAAGGGCGCGGGAACAGACTTTGACCCCGGCGTGGTGAAAGCGTTCGTCAAGGCCTTTCAGAGCGGATCGCTCGAGGTCGATTTCACTGCCTTGGATATGGTGCGGGCGTAAGCCTGGCGCTGTACCGAAGGCGCCTTGGAGTGCGGCGGCGGTAACGCTCCCACTCGAACCTCAATGTTTGGCGTCCCGCAGATTGGGGTCACACACTCACGATCTCAATCCCGTCCACTTCCTTGAAATGCCGGTCACGAGTCAGGAGGCTCAGGCCATATTGCTTTGCCAGCGCCGCAATCCAAATGTCGTTTTCGGGAATAGGCCGTCCCTTGGCCCCCAGAGCCGACTTAATCCGTCCAAAGTGCCAGGCTGTAACCGCATCAACCGGTAGCACAGCGCTCTTGGCAGCCAGCGCATCGATTCTGGACGAGTTCGCCTCTTTTTGCCTCGACTTCCAAGCTCCGTAATAGAGTTCTCCGATAACAATGCGCGGCAGGAAGGTCATTTCAGCTTGGGTAAGGAAATCCCGGGTCTCAGGATCTCCGGCCAGGAGGGCAACAACGACGTTGGTGTCCGGCAGCAGGCTACCAGCCATTCACGTCGACTCTTTCACAACCTTCTTCGATCGCCTTTGTCATTGCCTCGGCGTCAGCAGTTTCGATACTTCCGGCAAAGGTAACGAGATCCTTCCCCGGTACACCGCCAGAGGGCTTCCGCCTCAGGCTTGAGGCAAAGTCGAGGACGAGCTTCTGTTGACTCAGGGGCAGCTTTCTCACCTGGTCAAGAATCTGTTGTCTAATCGACACCTTCATTGACGAACGCTCCTCTGCCCGTAATCCACCATATCATGAATCCGAATCGTAGCGGCCCTTTTGTGTTGGTCCACAATCCTCATGAACACGCGGTGGACAAGATTCGCCCATGCCCCGGCCAGCCATTGCGGTTAACCCCAGTCTTCTCCCCGCGGCGTATGGTCGCGCATGAAGCCAGGGTCGATCTCGAGGCCGAGGCCCGGACCTTCCGGGAGGCGGAACATCGACTTCTTGATTAACTGCGGCTTGCCCGCCGCCATGTTCTCCACCACGCGCTCAAAATGCCCCAAGCGGCTTTCGCAGCGGTAGAAATTGGGAATCGAGGCTGCCAGGTGAACGGAAGCATACGTCCGCACCAGTGATCCGACGTTATGCAGGGCCATCGGCACCCGATTCAGTTGCGCGTAGTCGGCAATCCGCCGGCAGCCGCTGAAGCCACCCGCAAAGGAAATATCCGGATGGATAATATCCACTGCAACGTTATCTATAAATGGCTTGAACTCCTTCACCATTTCAACCTTTTCCCCCGTCAGGACGGGGGTGCGCGTCGCCTGCTTTACGGCCATCCAGCCTTGGCAAAACTCCACGCTGTTCAACGGGTCCTCAATCCACTCGGGGTGAATGGCTTCTGTAGCCCTGGCTACGGCAATCGCGCTGGGGACGTCATACTGGTTGTGGCAGTGCACGGCGATGTCGATGTTCTCGCCCACCGCCTCGCGTACGTTGGCAAAGCCTCGCGCGACTTTCCCCAGTTGGGCGGTGGAGATGTCGGGCCCCACGTGCTCGCCCCGCAGCGCCTGCAACGGCTCGATCTTGAAGGTCTTAAACCCTTCCGGCTGGCTACTGTTCCACTCCGCCCACTCGCGGCACGACTCCGGACTGCCCATATCCTTGAGTGTGTCGCCGTGCGAATACATTTCGACCGCGTCCCGCAGCGGCCCTCCCATCAACTTGTAAATGGGCAAATCCAGAAGCTTACCCGCCACGTCCCACAGGGCAATGTCAATCCCGCTGATGAAGGGGTAGTTCGGCCGGTAGGGATGGATGGTCGCAGTCATCGCTTGGAAATGACGTTCGATGGCCAGCGGGTCGGCGCCAGCCAAGTTCAGCCGCGGGATCAGCGCGCGCGCCGTCTTCACGTCCACGCCCGTTTCCCCGTAGCCGGTAATTCCGGCATCGGTTTCAATTCTCACCAGGCAGCCGTCGCCTTGAAAGTCCAGTTGCAAGGCTTTGATGGCGGTGATTTTCACCGCTCCGCGCAGAGGTGCGGCAAAGGCTTGAAATCTTGCCAGATAGGCGCCGGCCGGAAGCAGCAGCGCCGCTCTCACGAACTCTCGTCGAGTCGTCTGCATGTATGAATCCTTTTTCCCGAACTTGACGTAGGGGAGGCTCGCGAGCCGCCCCTATAAGTGCGGCACAGTTATACTGCGGTTGCCCCGCGGACGCAAGACGGAACGACGCACTGACCGATTCGCGGGCGGGTGGTGTGCATGCCTCAAGAGTGTTAAGCTGTATACGAAGGAAACTATGCACGGAAGGATTCCGAGATGTCACTCAACCTGTCGCACAAGAAAGAACAAGCACATGAACTGATCGAGCGTCTGCCCCCGGTGCAACTCACGGCGGTGGTCGGCTTGCTCGAAGCGATGGTCGATCCCGTCGCCCGAGCCATCGCTCAAGCTCCCGTCGAGAACGAACCACTGACGCGGCAAGAGGAGAAGGCGCTCGTGGAAGCCCAGGAGTGGCTGGAAGACAACCAGCCCATCCGCCATGAACAGGTCTTGCGCGATCTTGGAATCACCCAGGCAGAGATCGATAGCTGCAAGGACCCGGCGTGAAGCGCATTGCGTGGACTGAACCGGCCAAGGCCGATATCTGGGCTTGCGACAAGCCCATTGCCCTGCGGATTCTCTCCGCCCTCCATCGCTTTGCCGAATCGGGCGCCGGTGATGTGAAGGCGCTTCAAGGCGAGCGGCAAGAACTTCGGCTACGAATCGGCGATTGCCGGCTGTTCTTTGTGTACCTTGCGGAGGGTACCATCGAGGTTCGCCGCGTCCTCCATCGAAAAGAAGCGTACCGCTAGAGTCCCCAAGTGAAGTAGCGAAACCCTCAGAAGGCAGGTCTACGCCACCCGCTCAATTGCTGCGTGTATAATAAGTGCAAAAGCGAGGAGTCTCGATTGGTTTCGCACACTTGCTGGGTATGCACCGAACGGAGAGTGAAATGTCCAATCAGAACTTTTCCATATTGATCCTTGCGGCGGGCAAGGCGACGCGCTTCAAATCCGAACACTCGAAGATGCTGCACCGGCTGGCAGGGCGGTCATTGGGCGAGCACATTCTCGAAAGCGCGCAGGCGGCAAGTCCCGACCGCCTCTACATGGTGATTGGGCACGAGAAGGAAGAGTTACGCAAAGCCTTTGCCCGCCCGGGCCTTGTTTTCATTGAGCAAAACGAGCAATTAGGCACCGGCCACGCGGTGATGATGGCGCGCGAAGAACTGGAAAAATGCCCCAGCGACACGGTGCTGGTGCTGGTGGGCGACGCTCCCCTTCTCCGCCCGGAAACGCTCGTTCATCTGGTCGAAATCCACCGCAAGGCGCGCGCGGCCGCAACCATTTTGACCACTAACCTTGAATACCCTACCGGTTACGGACGCATCGAACGCGACCGGGACCGCGTGCGGGCCATCGTGGAAGAGAAGGTCGCAACGCCCGACCAGAAGCGAATTCACGAAATCAACTCCGGCATTATTTGCTTCTCGCGAACCCATTTGCTGAAGCATCTCGGCGAATTGACGGCGAATAACGCCCAGAAGGAGTTTCTGTTGACGGACCTCGTCGAGATATTCAACCGGCATCGACTCAAGGTCGCCGCCTTTCCGACGGCCGATTCGCGGGAAGTGCTGGGCGCCAACGACCGCGTAGAACTGGCACCGATCGAAAAGCTGCTGCGGTTGCGCAAGGCAACGCGGTTGATGCGGGAAGGCGTGACCGTAGTCGATCCCCAGAATACTTACATCGACGCGGACGTGGAAGTGGGCCAGGACGCGGTGATCGAGCCGGGTGTAAGCCTGCTGGGCCGGACGCGCCTGGGGCGCGACTGCCATATCCAACAGTTCTGCGTGATCACCGATTCCTCGCTCGCCGACCGCGTCACCCTGCGACCCTTTTGCGTGATCTCGGACTCTGAGGTTGGCGCCGGCGCTGCCCTCGGTCCCTTCGCGCGCCTGCGGCAGGGCGCGGTGATCGAGGAGGACGCGCGCATCGGCAATTTTGTGGAGGTGAAGAAATCACGCGTGGGCCGAGGCAGCAAGGCGCAGCACTTGACGTACCTCGGCGACGCCACCCTTGGCCAGAACGTCAACATCGGCGCGGGAACGATCACCTGCAATTACGATGGCGTGAAGAAGAATCCTACCGTCGTCGAAGACGGAGTCTTCATCGGCAGCGGCAACATGCTGGTGGCCCCGGTGCGCATCGGAAAAGGATCGTACACCGCCGCAGGCTCAACGATCAACGAAGACGTGCCGCCTGATTCGCTGGCCATCGCGCGCAGCCGCCAAGTCACCAAGCAGGGATGGGTGAAGGAGCGCAAGCGGCAGAGGGATTGAGGATTGCAAAGGCCGAAACTCGAAATTCGCCTTAGTTCCGAATTTCGAGTTTCGATTTTCGAATTTCGATTCTCACTCAAAGTGGCCGGCGGAGAACAACGCATTAACTTGCTGAAGGTCATCTTCGGTATCTACCCCGATGGTGTCATAGGGCGTCTCGGCCACCAGGATGGGCACGCCATTCTGGAGAAAGCGCAGTTGGTCCAGCTTCTCCGCCAGTTCCAGCGAGGATTGCGGCCAGGAGTGAAATGCGCTTAGCGCCGCTCGCCTGTAAGCGTAAATTCCCATGTGCTTGTAGTACTGAATCCCGCCCTGAGCGTCGCGGTCATAGGGGATGGGATAGCGGGAGAAATAGAGCGCGCGGCCGGCGTGGTCGGTGACGACTTTGACATTGCCGGGCTCCTGCGCCGCGGCCGCGTCCATGGCAACCTTCAGGGTGGTGACCTGAACGTCCCCTTCCAAGAATGGGGTGAGGAGCAACTCGAAGTGGGCGGGCCGCAACATCGGCTCATCTCCCTGGATATTCGCGTAAATCTCCGCATCCGTCCGCTCCATGACCTCATGCACGCGATCGGTGGGAGACGGGTGTCGTCCAGTGAGAGTGACGGGAATCCCCTGCGACTCACAATACGTCTTCACTTCCTCGTCTTCCGTAGCCACAACCAGTTCATCCAGCAACGGTGAGCGCCGGGAATGGTGATACACCCAATAAACCATCGGCTTGCCCGCGATCTCTCGCAGCACTTTACCGGGCAGCCGGGTGGATCCCAACCTTGCGGGGATCACACCCATGATCTTCGGACGCGCGCTCATGATCTCTCCTGGGCGAGTGCGTAGATAATCGTCCAAATTACGTTTCCGGTCAACATCGCGACGCCGCAGATTTCCCGGGGGCCCGGCTTTGCGACCTTCGCGTCGTTTGCGCCTTGGCGTGAAACCTGCTGGTCAGAATCGCAAATCCCACTATAATATTTATGAAGCTGCTTCACTTGGCAAAACTATGAGATTGGGAATCGATTTCGGCACAACCCGGATCGCGGTGGCATTTGTTGACGCGGGCAATTATCCGGTGGTGACATTCGAAACGCCTGACGGCGTGGGGCGCGACTGGTTTCCGCCCCTGATCGCCGTGCAGGGCTCCAACATGCTGTTCGGCTGGGACGCGTGGGCGGTTCAGGAGGAGCCCGGCTGGACCGTCATTCGCTCGCTCAAGCGGGTGCTGGGTTCGGCCAGCCTTACCAGCGAGGTCGATATTGCCGGCCAGCTCATTCCGTTGAATACGCTGCTGGTGGGATTGTGCTCGTCGCTCCGCCAGAGCCTGCTGAAACGCTCCAATCTGCCGGTCCAGGAAACTGAGCGCCTGGAAACGATGCTGGGTGTTCCTGCCAACGCCAACAGCAATCAACGATTTCTGACCACGGACATGTTTCGCAGCGCCGGGTTCGAAGTTCTGGGCCTGTTGAACGAACCCTCCGCCGCAAGCATTGAGTTCGGCCACCGCCGCCGGGATTCCTCCTCCGAAGAGGAAGAGCACATTCTGGTCTATGACCTGGGCGGCGGCACTTTTGACGCCTCGCTGGTGAAACTCTGCGGGCGGGAGCACGCCGTGCTGGCCTCGGAAGGAATCGAATCTCTGGGCGGCGACGATTTTGACGAGTATCTCGCCGAGCTCGCCCTCGACTCAGCCGGCATTTCGGCGGCGGAGCGCGACTCGCTCAATCAGGCTGAGCTTTTCCGCCTGCACGAAGAGTGCCGGGAGAAAAAGGAATCGCTTCATCCCAATACGCGCTTGATCCACGTGGACCTCGACAAGGTTCGCCCGGAATGGACTTCCACAACCGTCACTACCGCCGATTTCTACCGGAACTGCCGTCCCGCCGTTCAGGAGACCATTCACGCCCTCGAGAGCCTGATCGAGTCGCAGGGGCTGGGCCCGCGCTCTTCGGGCAGCGAGGCCCACATTGATACGCTCTACGTCACGGGCGGCGCCAGCGAATTGCCGCTGGTCTCACGCATGCTGCGCGAAGTTTTTGGGCGCTCCGTGCGCCGCTCTGCCTATACGCGCTTTGCTACCGCCATCGGGCTTGCCATCCAGGCGGACGCCGAGGCGGGTTACCAGCTTCGCGACCGATTTACGCGATACTTCGGTGTGTGGCGCGAGGCCGAGGCCGGGCGTACGGCCATTTTCGACCCGATCTTCAAGAAAGGCGTCGTCCTTCCCGGACCCAAGCAGCCGGCTCTCCGCGAGGTAAGGCGCTATACACCCGCCCATAACATCGGCCACTTCCGCTATCTCGAATGTGCGCAACTTTCCGATGACGCTCGCCCCGCCGGCGATATCGTAGCCTGGGGTGACATCCTCTTCCCCTTTGACCCGGCGCTTCGGGACGCTGCCTCGCTCAGCGACTCGCAGGTGGCGCGCACCCTTGCCGGAGACCAGGAGATCGAAGAGAGTTACTCCTGCGATTCCAACGGAGCGGTGGTGGTGCGCATCTCCAACCTGTCGCAAGAGTACCACCGCGAGTATCGCCTGGGCCGCTGGAACGTGCTCGACCGCCGTGTCGTTCCTGGCCGGCCCACCAAGCGCCGGCGCGCCAAGCGCTCTTAGGCGGAAACGATCCACCACGAAGGACACAGCGCAGCACAGCCACAACCAAATGCAGATCCTTCGCGGAGTTTACCCTGAGCGAAGCGAACGGGCTCAGAATGACATGTCATCCTGAGCGAAGGATCTGCTTTTCCCTGCGGTCTTTGTGTCCTCTCTGGTGAATGGTTCTCTGATTCCTTGACACCCCCGAAAAGGGCGTGCTAAATTTCCTGTCTTTGACGAGACTGCCGATAGATATATGTGAGGGTGCACTTAAATAATGGGCGGCATACTGTCCATACTTGCGAATCTTTTTGCCTCGACCGTTCCCACGGTCATCTTTGTGTTCTTGCTTTTCGTTATCTTCAACCAGTTCCTGTATAAGCCGCTGACGGCCGTGATGAAGACGCGAGAAGAAGAGACCACGGGTGCGATGGCGCGCGCGCGGGAGCAGGCGGCTTTGGCGGAGGAGAAAGCGCGTCAGCACGATGCTGCTTTCCAGGCGGC
>Ga0181535_10004993_pt1 | contig 14417 bp, 13 predicted proteins | sample PEATcosm2014_Bin_44_FD_119774 | JGI IMG/M metagenome (GOLD analysis project Ga0181535, IMG submission 119774) | Peatland microbial communities from MTU Mesocosm Facility, Houghton, MI, USA - PEATcosm2014_Bin17_30_metaG | ecosystem: Environmental > Terrestrial > Soil > Wetlands > Peat | place...
CTTCTTCGCCGTCATCGTGTCCGGATGCTCCTCACCCAGCAGACGGCGGCGAGTCTCCAGCACTTGTTCCTCAAGCTTCCGCGCTCGCGCCCGATCACCCTGCGAGTTCAACGTCAGGGCGAGATTGCTCATTGCCCATAAGCTGTTCGTATGCTCCTCGCCAAGCACACGAAGACGAGTCTCCAGCACCTGCTCCTGAAGCTTTCGCGCCGCGACCAAGTCGCCGAGGGCCTTCAGCGTCACAGCGAGATTGTTCATTGCCATCAAGCTGCTTGGATGTTCTTCGCCAAGCAGACGAAGGCATGCCTCCAGCACCTGTTCCTGAAGTTCCCGCGCTCCTGCCAGATCACCCTGCGAGCATAGCGTTCCGGCGAGATTCGTCACTGCCGACAGCGTCTCCGGATGGTCCTCACCCAGCAGACGGCGGCGAGTCTCCAGCACTTGTTCCTGGAGATTCCGCGCTGCGGCCAAGTCGCCGAGTGCCTTCAGTGTCGCAGCGAGATTGCTCATCGCCGCCAGTGTGTGAGGGTGTTCCTCGCCCTGCCCGCGACGAATCTTTTCCAGCACTCGCTCTTGAAGTTCTCGCGCTCCTGCCAGATCGCACTGCAAGTACAGCGTCGCGGCCAGATTGGTCACCGCCGTTAGCGTGTCCGGATGCTCTTCACCCTGCAAACGGCGGTGAGTCTCCAGCACTTGTTCCTGGAGCTTCCGCGCACCAGTCAGATCGTCCTACTTACTCATCGTCGCGGCGAGATTGTTCATTGCCGTCAGTGTGTGAGGATGTTCCTCGCCCCGCACGCGACGACTCGCCTCCAGCACTTGCTCTTGAAGTTTCCGCGCTCCCGCCCAATCGCCCTGCGAGCACAGCGCCCTGGCGAGATTGGTCATCGCCGAGAGCGTGTCTGGATGTTCCTCGCCAAGCAGATGACGGTGGCTCTCCAGCGTTTCTTCCTGAGGCTTCCGTGCGTGGGCATAACCTCTTCGCATGGAGTCGCGTTTTTCCCAAGTGGTCGCCATAATAGGATAGTTACCTTATGCTATCGCTCTTTAGACCCGCTTGGCCAACCGCCTGCGCACTCAACGGGCACTTTTACCCCCTGCAGATGCGTCTCTATAATTTCGCTCCAGATCCTCCGCCAGCGTAAAAATCGCAATTCTCCTACTCGATAGCCTCGCCTTCTTTGCCTAAAGTTTCATCTTCCCAGGCGCATCTCATTCATCGTGATGCTACGCACCGACAGCGAATGCGGGCAATGGTTAATGTGGTCCCCGAGGTGTCACCCTGACAAATCAAGTTGTTGAGGTACTACGCGATCGAATCCCATACATTCTGTTTGGCACAGTTTTCCTGTTTATCGGATTGTGTGTCTGCGGCATCGCCGTGATGCGGCGCCGGAGCGTGAGAAGATTCTTTGTCTGGCTCGGAATCTGGAGTGCGATCGAGGGAACCGAATACCTGTTTGGTTCCTTGGCTGACCTTGGACTTTTGCCGAATTGGCTATTGGCCAGTCTTCCATACGTGGGCAATGTTTTGTCGTTCTTGGTCGTGGTCATTGCTTTGCTGGCTTTTCTGGACCTGAGCCGGGACAAACTGCGGCTCTTTTTTCAAGGAGCGATTGTAGCGGGACTCGCGATTGCCGTGGCAGGCATTGGCCTTTTCCTGTTTACCGGCTCTGGGTTCAAAGTCATGCCCTACAATCATCTCGTCGCTGCCATTTCGCTCACGGTCCTCGCAATCGCCGTCGCTGTGCCAAAACTCAGTCGTAGATTCCTCGTCCTGCCCAACCGCGCGGTCCTTTCTATCGGTATCCTTCTTTTCGCTTTGGAGGCGGTTTATGGCAACTTGTCGCTTCCACTGGGGCTGCCGAGTCCGCCCGAGATCCTGGACCCGCTGGGCTTTGCCGTTCTTTTGTTCTGCGTTGGGTATGTTACCGTGCGGAGCTTGGAAATGAGCGCGTCGCCATCCGCAAGGTTTTAGGCCCGGAAGAGACTCCTGTGCATTGCAAGTTGGAGCCGCATCCAGTGATCCTCCGCAGGGCGCACTCAACGGGCACTCTTACCAACTACAAATGCATCTCGCTAATCTCGCTCCAGGTACTCGCCCGGCGTAAGAATCGCAATGCCCCGGAAGGGATTCAGCGCCAGCAGGTCCGTGTCGCCGGTGACGATTACATCCGCCCTACCATGCACCGCAACTTCCAGAAATTTGTCGTCGCGCGGATCGCGGCAGGCGCGGATGGGGGGTGAATTCACAACAATCAACCCAAGCTCACCAATCTTTTCAATGTATGGTTCTATCTTCTCAGGTTGAATATAGCGGGCAAGCTTCGGCCTATGCAGTACCATTCGTAATTCTTCCATGATCGCGAAGGATGTCAACGTTATCGCTTCTCTCCAGGCCCGGCCTACCGCTCGGCCCGGCGTGGATTGCTCGCGGATCAGACGGCTCACATACACATTTGTGTCGATGACAATCCGCTGTTTCATCCCTCATCGGCCAAGAGTTGCTCAAGCACTTCGTCGGTCATACCTTGAGACTCGGCATACCTACTGGTTTCTTCGGTAAAGTGAAGTAGTTCCCGCACACGCATCCGGTGAATTTTCTCGTATTCATCCGCGGATACAAGCACCGCAATGTCCCGATCATGGCGCTGAATCAGCACCGGCTCCCGTTGAGCTGCATCGAGCGTAGCGGCGAAGTTCTGACTGGCCTTGGTGGCGGAGACCGTCTGCATATTTAAATTATCCATAATTTCTGTATTTTATGCAAATTCTATATTTTATTGATTTCGATCAGCCCAAAGCCCCCGCGATACCCCACACTCCCAACCCCGCAACCGGTACACTAGAGCTAGGATACTTTCCCACCCGGACCTGCCCCTTGCCGTCGCTCGTTGACAATCTGAACCCCGAACAGCGCGCCGCCGTCGAGACCACCGATGGCCCCCTGCTCATTCTGGCCGGGGCCGGCTCGGGAAAGACCCGCGTCATCACCAGCCGCATTGCTTGGCTGATCCGCGAGAAAGGTGTCGCGCCCGACTCGATCCTGGCCGTCACCTTTACCAACAAAGCCGCCAGCGAGATGGGCGCGCGCGTGGACCGGCTGCTCGATCATTCTTCGCTCGCCAAGCCGCTGCTCTGCACCTTTCACTCGCTTTGCGTGCGCATTCTGCGCCGCGACATTGAGGCCCTCAAAGTCGGCAATGATGGCCTTACGCGCTCGTTTGCCATTTTTGACGAGAACGACCAGCAGGCCATTGTCAAGCAGATCATGAAGCGCATGGGCCTTGATACCAAGCAGCTTACTCCGCGCACGGTGCTGGGCAAAATCTCCTGGGCCAAGAACCACATGGTCGATCCGCAGGAGTATTACCTGGCCTCGAAAGACCCCAACAGCGAACGTGTTGCCCACATCTTCAAGGGCTACCAAACCGAGCTGCGCAAGAACAACGCTCTCGACTTCGACGACCTGCTGCTGGAGGCCGTGCGCCTGCTCAAGGTCTCTACGGAAGCCCGCGAGCGTTACCTGCGCCGCTATCGCTATCTGCTCGTCGACGAGTACCAGGACACCAACCGCCCGCAGTACGAGCTGATGAAGCTGCTGGCCGGTGAACGCAAGAATGTCTGCGCCGTTGGCGATGAGGACCAGAGCATCTACTCATGGCGCGGCGCGGATATTCGCAACATTCTCGAGTTTGAAAAGGATTTTCCCAACGCCCGCATCGTCCGCCTGGAGCAGAATTACCGCTCTACTCAGGTGATTCTTGAGGCGGCCGGCGCAGTCGTCGCCAACAACCTCAAGCGCAAAGGCAAAAAGCTCTGGACCGATCGCCAGGGCGGTGCGCTCGTCGGTTACTACGAAGCCCCCGACGGCGAAAATGAAGCCCTCTTCATCGCCGACCGCATTCAAAAATTCCTCCGCGACGCCGCCTCCAGCGACAATCCCGCCGAGGCTCACTGCGCCGTTCTCTATCGAACCAACTCACAGTCCCGCCTGGTTGAGGAATCGCTACGCCGCTACAACATCAGTTACACCATGGTCGGCGGCTTCAGCTTTTACGAGCGCGCTGAGATCAAGGATCTGCTCTGCTACCTGCGCCTCATCCGCAACCCTCATGACTCGATTGCCTTGCAGCGCATCATCAATACACCGGCCCGCGGCATTGGCAAAACGACTCTGGAAACCCTGGAGCGCCTGGCGCTTGAGACAGGAGCCTCCACCTGGGACGCCTTGGCCGCCGCCATCAAGAACCGGCTTCTGCCCGCGCGCGCGCAGATGGCTCTGGAGACTTTCCGCCAGCTTATTTTCGACGCCCAGGCCATGATGGACCCCGACTTTGCCGGCAAGCTTGCCGCAGATGTAGCGGCCGGCGCGGAGACAGAAGAGGCAGATACCGGCTTTGAATTCGGATCGACCGCAGCCGACTCAGCCAGCGCAGAGTCGGCAACCAGCTTCGACTTCGGCGGCGATGAGAACCAGCTTCCGCTGCTCGATGCGGCCAGTTTCTCGCCGTTCACAACCGAGTCAAAGCGTCCTTTTTTGACCATGCCAAAGAATGTCGGGGTAGCCCAGGCCTCGAATTTGAGACCGGGGAAAACTGGGAATTCAACCCCGCCGGACCCCGATTTTGAATCCGACGCTGAAGAAGTTGCGGCAGATCAAAAGGAAGGAATCGAAGGATTCCGAGCCCCCGGCGACGCCGCAACCCTTCCCGAGCTGATCCGCTTCCTCCTTGACCGCACCGGCTACATCAAGGCTCTGGAGACCGAGGGTTCGCCGGAGGCCTTTAGCCGCATTGAAAACCTGAAGGAACTGGCCAACGCCGCCCACGATGCCGAAGCCCGCGGCGAAACGCTGGCCGACTTTCTCGACCACGCCGCCCTGGCCTCCGACTCCGACCAGTTCGACCCCGACTCACGCGTCACGCTGATGACTCTGCACGCTGCCAAGGGTCTGGAATTTCCACTGGTTTTTCTCGCCGGTCTTGAGGAGGGTCTCTTTCCACATTCCCGTACGCTGAACAATCCCGATGAGTTGGAAGAAGAGCGCCGCCTCTGCTACGTTGGCATGACTCGCGCCATGAACACGCTGATCCTGACCCGCGCCCACTATCGCCGTCGCTACGGCAATGACGCGCCTGAAATCAGTATGCCCTCACGCTTCCTTGAAGAGGTTCCCAGCCAGTTGATTGAGAATCTGGGCGGACACGCTCCAGTCCAATCCTCATCATGGTCTACAAGCGGGGCCTACGGTGGAGGCGGAAGATTCAATGCAACTCGCCGCCAAGGCCAGAGCAACGACTTCGCTGACAAGCACTACAACTATGAAGACGAAAACCAGGATGCCCCGCGTTCGCCCGCATATTCTGTTGGTGCAGGGTTGAAGTCCAGCGGAAATACAGCGCCTTCCAAACCATTCGTAGCCTCATGGATGACCGCAAAAACGGCCTCAACCAGTCAGAATCCGAGTCCAAAAGGAGAAAGCGTGGAAGCGCCGCCCAACTCCATCGACAACATCGCCCGTTTCTTCGGCGGCGGTTCCGGCCACGTCCGCCCAGGCTCACTGCCTCGCCCGGCAATGCAGATCGCCGCACCCTCCGGCGCGGCTAATCTAAAAAAGGGCCAACGCGTCCGTCACGCTAAATACGGCGAGGGCACAGTACTGTTGCGTGAAGGCGACGGAGAAGATGCCAAGCTCACAGTCCTCTTCGCCCGCCACGGCATGAAAAAGTTAATGGAAAAATTCGCCAACCTGCAAAAAATCTAAAAGGTGAACTTACACAGAAATCCAGAGCCTTGCCGGCGTTCGTGCATGCAAAAGCGTCGCAAACACAAAGAGGGAAGATGCGAATCGGCACCTTCCCTCTTAAATCGAAGTCCTGATGAAACTACGCTACGTGATTCATGCTCGGCGCAAGCGTATTGCTCTTGACCTTCCAGAAGAGCAGACCCGCCATCAAGAAAAGTCCTGTTCCCAGCAGCAGCAACGAAGGCGGCTCGGGTGAAATCTCGCTCATGCTCATGGAAACATCGTAGCCGTAGGTGTCCAGCGGGTTGTAGTTTGTGGTTGTCGTGTTGTATCCATCCAGCAGGTCGCCGCCGGCGTCCCACCAAAGCAGGTATTGATCGGCAGTGTTTGGGATATCAAAAAGCAGGCCGCCAAGGTTGTCCACATAATGCGCCAAGCTGGTATTGACGATGTTATCGTAGTTGAACCCACCGGGTCCGGCATTCGGGCTTATATAATAGCCACCGCCCTCGGAAATACCGGCGCTGGTCGGGACGATATTCGCGGCTACGCCGTTAATCATGATGTCATACCCATAGAAGACCGTATAGCTGTTGCCGGACCCCGTTGCTTCAAGGATGCCGCTAGCGGTCATCCCAGTGCCGTCGCTGCCAGCAGAACTTCCGTTACTAACGCTAACGCCTGTAAGCGTGAAATAAAAAAAAGTAACGGGACCGGCAACCGCGGCTGGCGTCATCGCAAGAACAGTGGCCAATACGAGTCCAACCACCAAGAATCTCTTCATGCTTCCTCCTAAAGTTGGCCCCCGTGGGCCCTTGCCCTGCTCAAATCTCGTTGCTTGCCATCCATGACCTACGATAACCGAAATCCTAAGCCATTGGATAGCTTAAACGCAATCTTGGGAAAGATTCTCAATCCATCGCCGCCGTGGCTAAACCAGATCGCTAGCAGATGGCGCTACGCCCCAGACCGCCATCTCTGACGCTCCAAGCAACTTTGTCAATGGAGATGCACGTCCGCTTCCAAATAATTATCAATAAAATCAACAACATATATATAGCTAACGCCATTTATATGCAAATACTTGCACAATTACTCCCCAGAAACTTCCACTTTATGGGCGTTTTTGGAGCCGCCCTGCGTGTGTTGAGCCGTCGCCTGCCGGTCATACAGCCTGTTTTCAGCCCCTCCGCCTGCCAAAAATCCACCCCCGCATCTCTCTGATGAATAACCAATTGCTGGGTAGTGGGTCAGTTTGAAATACACAAGGCTTGCGCTCTTCACTCGACTGGTCCACACTTGGAATATGCCTAAACGCTCAAGCACAGACAGAGACTTCGCTGTAAACGCCTTCCGAGTTGTGGAGCAAGCCATCGGCGAACATACCCGGCACACGTCAGCACGTCCTATGTAGAGCGACAGAACCTCACCATGCGCATGAGCATGAGGCGGTTTACCCGGCTCACGAACGGATTCTCAAAGAAGCTGGAGAACCACGCCGCCGCGATCTCGCTGTATTTTATGTACTACAACTTTTGCCGGGTCCATCAGACACTCAGGGTCACGCCTGCGATGGAAGCCAAACTGACCGATCATGTTTGGACCGTTGAAGAACTGGTCGCACTTTTGCAGAATGCTTCATAAAACGATAAGCGTGTTACCGCACGTTACCTACATGGTTACTTTGGTATTGTTTCGCATGGGTATGCATATAGACTATAGTTGTGCCGATATAGTCGGTGAGGGTATTCACGTGGCCAATGTACATGATGTTGCTGCATTCATCCTCAAGCATTCGGGATCAATGACGGCAATGAAACTTCAAAAGCTCGTGTACTATTCACAGGCTTGGGGACTGGTTTGGGATGAAGAGCCTCTGTTTCCTGAGCGTGTAGAAGCTTGGGCAAATGGTCCGGTCGTGAGGGAACTTTATGATGTTCATCGAGGTCAATTCCGAGTGAGTGCACATAAGCTTGGGAATCCAGATGCATTAACCGATGAAGAGAGCAACACTGTGAGAAGCGTTCTTTCGTTTTATGGGAAGTTGGCTTCGCAGCAACTCAGCGATTTGACTCATCGAGAGGTACCTTGGAGAGATGCTCGCGTGGGACTGGAGCCAGGAGAGCGGGGGAATCGCGAAATCACTCACGAATCAATGGCTGAGTATTACAGCAGCCTTCCATAGAATTCGAGTGCAATGGCTAAATATGACAAGAAACAGCCACGTTCTCTCGGAATTCCTTTAAGGGAGAAGTCTCCCAAAGCTACCCCTTCAGAGACTTTTTACCACCTTCGCCCCTCTTGGCGCGTCTCCAAGATGGAGATTGTTGATCCGTTTGGTTGGCATCAAATCCCAGCCGATAAGCTACATGAAATACGTAATAAGCTAGGTGGATTTGAAGGACAAACCTGGTGCGATATTATCTCTAAAAGCCAAAATAATCATCACTTTATGCCGGTTACTAAGATTTGCGTTGATGCTCAAAATCGCTTGAATGCCTTACATCTTGAAGACACCGATGCATTATTCTCGTTGCGCCTTTCAGGCGCAGAGAGGATTTGGGGAATTCTTGATAACGGAGTTCTACTTGTTCTCTGGTGGGACCCCTTTCATTCGGTTTATCCGGTCCCTCGCGGAGGCTAGACTTAAAATTTCAAACTGACCCACTACCAATTGCTGAGTTTCTTCGCCAGCCTGCCACCTTCTGCGCTACCATAAAAGACTACCATTCAAGACAAGACTGGGGCGCTTATGTTTGTCGTCATATGGCAATTCGAAATTGCCGAGGAAAAGGTTGCCGCCTTTGAAGCCGCCTACTCGCCTGAGGGCGCTTGGGCTCAACTCTTCCGCACCTCGCCCGATTACCAGGGCACCGAGCTGCTCCGCGACGCCTACGTTCCCGGAAACTTCCTCACCATTGACCGCTGGGCCAGCGAAGAAGCCTTCCGCGCCTTCCGCAAGAATCACGACGGCGAATACGAGGCCCTCGACCGCGCCTGCGACTCCCTCACCGCTAGCGAGTCCCGCATCGGCGCTTATACGGTCTGAGGACGAGCGGTTGCCCAATCGCTCGTCGGAAATCTAATTTCTGCCACGATGCTTTTCCGCCCAAGCGTCAATGCGACGTGATACATCCTTCTCCGCGCCGTCCTTGATCCACTGAATGCATACCTCTCCCTCAACGGCGGGATTGGCGTAATACAACAAAGTGAATTCCGGCACCGCCATTGAAGCGACTGAGACTATTTGTGGAAATCGACTTTCGATTGAAACGATCAATTGCCCGGATGCCAGAGCGGATTGAATCAAATGAAAATCCTTGGTGAGTGATTCCTTTTCCGTCGTAAGCACCGCTAAAGCTCTATCGAGAAGAATGGAAAAACTCTCCACTTCCACATTCAGCAGCACCTTATCCGTCAACAACATTTCCGCTCGCCAGTGCCTTGCAAACCGGCTGGCATGGTTGTCCCACTCTTTCGCAAGCTCCGGGCTAAAAACCGCGATATGATTGCCATCCGCGATGGCCATCAGACAATTCCGGCAATGAATTCCAGAGTGGTCAGGCTGCGGATTGAAGATTTCGCCGCTACTGCAACTCGAAGCGACACAAGCGTCGATCACAATCTGCTTGCCGGAACTCTGGCTCATCTTGATCCCGCATACAGCTTGCTTTCAACCGCATTCAGGTATTCATTGTCGGAGCCAAGCTCGACGTTGCCGAAGTCTTCCGGCCAATCGCCAACTCGCCCTGCCGAATCAGGCTCTTTCGAATGAACGGTAGAAAGCCCTGTCTCCTTGTCGCGCTCGAACCAGTGCAAAATCACCTTGTCGTTGGAAATCTTGTCTTTGGCAACCTCGGTCAGAATTCCGCGCAGTAAAAGAGAACTGTGCGTCTCGATGACAAGGCGAACGCCACGATTGGCGGCGTCAGCGAGTAACTGCGCAAGTTTCCACTGGGCCTTCGGGTGCAAATGCAGCTCGGGTTGTTCGATATGGACCAACTGTTTTGGATGTGCAAGGATCAACGCAACAAGCACAGGAAGTATCTGCGAAACAGCAAGCCCCACGTCAGTGATATTGACCAAGTCCTTCGGATCGCCGTGCAGTGTCCTTGGTATGAGAACTTTAATCTTTGATTCGCCGATCTTTTGCGTTTCAACACCTGAAGCCAGCTCAAGAAGCTGGAGGGCATTTCTCAACTCGTAAAGATAACGCAAGCCATCAGCATATTTGGTCGCATCCTTCCACGCTTCAAGGATACTTGGCACGTATCCCTCAAAATCTCCTGGAAATACGCTCCTCAACGGAAGTCCATGCGAATCGAATTCTCTGTCATAGCTTCCGCGAAGCCCGGAGACGTGAATCATATCCTGAATCTTGTGCCGAAGAAGATTTACTTCGGGGCGGTGGAATGTGGGAACTACGGCATCTTCAGCAAATCGAATTCCGACACCAAGAAAGCATCTGTCCGGGTGAACCAGAAAATCGTCAGGACTAAATAATTCTTGCTGTCTTTTAACTACGGACAGGTACAAGTCTTTTAGTGCTTCCTGTGAGATCCCATGCCCTACTCGCCAGATCGGACCATTCATGGCATCTCTCGATGCTGTTCCCACTACCGCAAGATCAGAATCCGGATTCTTTTCATACTCAAGCTCCGCCCAGTTGTTCTCTGCCTCCAACTCAATCGTCAGCCGCTTGGTTGTGTCAGCATCCGACAGGTTACTAGACAGAAATTCGTCTGCGGTATCGTAATCAATTTGTTCACCCCGGAGCCAGAAAGGACCAGGGGGAATCCGTTCGATGTCGAAGGTCTGCTTCATCAGCAGTAACGGCTGCATCAAGCTCGATTTACCCGAGCTATTTGCCCCCGCCAGAACCGTCAGCGGCCGAATCTCCACGTCGGTCTTCGCCGCCAGAGACTTGAATCCCGTCACGGCAATCCGCGTGATCCCTTGGCCATATTGTTGACCGTTTGCCGGTTGAGCTGCCATCGTCAATCTCCCTCGCTGGCTAGAATCTTATCACCGGCAGATTTTCAATGAATCTAATCGTTTGCGAGGCGTTTACCGTTCTTCCCCGTTTCTTCGCTATTTTTCTCTGGCCTTGTTCTGTATCACCCTGCTACAATCCCTACGAAATCCATTCCAGGCCGACGCGCCTTTTCCTGTCAGGAAATACAGGAGCAGCGCGGACGAGCATCCATCGAGGAGCCCCCACATGGCAGTCGCCGACGACCGCAGCAAAGCCGTAGAACTTGCCCTTGCACAGATCGAAAAACAGTTTGGCAAAGGGTCGATCGTCCGGCTCGGGTCCAAAGAGGCGCTGGTGCCTATCGCCGTCATCTCCACGGGCTCCATCAGCTTTGACGCCGCACTCGGTGTTGGGGGCATTCCCCGCGGCCGCGTCATTGAGGTCTTCGGCCCCGAGTCCTCGGGCAAGACTACCATCACTTTGCAGATCATCGCCGAAGCCCAGAAGGCTGGCGGCCTGGCTGCCTTTGTCGATGTCGAGCACGCTCTGGACCCCAGCTATGCCAAAAAGCTCGGCGTGGACATCGATAACCTGCTTGTCTCGCAGCCCGATAACGGCGAGCAAGCCCTTGAGATCACGGAAACCCTCGTCCGCTCCGGCGCCATTGACGTGCTTGTCGTCGATTCGGTCGCCGCTCTTGTCCCCAAGGCCGAGCTTGACGGCGAGATGGGCGACTCCCACATGGGTCTGCAAGCCCGCCTCATGTCCCAGGCCCTGCGCAAGCTCACCGGCACGGTTTCTAAATCCCGCACGGCTCTGATCTTCATCAACCAGATTCGCGAGAAGATCGGCGTCATGTTCGGCAACCCGGAGACCACTACCGGCGGCCGGGCGCTGAAATTTTATTCCTCGGTCCGCGTCGACATTCGCCGCATCGCGGCCATCAAGGATGGCGACGTTGTCACCGGCAACCGCACCAAGGTCAAGATCGTCAAAAACAAAGTCGCCGCCCCCTTCCGCGAGGCCGAGTTCGACATCATCTACGGCGAAGGCATCAGCCGCGAGGGCGACGTACTCGACATGGCCGTGGCCAGCAATATTGTCGAGAAGTCCGGCGCATGGTACGCCTACTCCGGTGAGCGCATCGGCCAGGGCCGCGAGAACACCCGCACCTTCCTCAAAGAGAACAAAGAGGTTTTCGCCCGCATCGACGCCGAATTGAGAAAGAAGCTAGGCATAGGCGGCCTCAAAGCCGACATCCCGGAAATCCCCCCCACCGGCCCTGCCGAAGCCAAAGAAGCCGTCCGCGGCCGCAAAGGCTGATTTTTGTTGGTGGACCGTTGAATCCCAGGCCTGGGAATCCAGACCTGAAGAAAAACAACCGCGGGTTCTTTGACTTTCTTCGCTTCGCTACGGTCGCTCAATTCAGTTGATTTGTGGTGCGAACATCAGACTCTGGACACCAGGGCATATTCGCGGTTTCTGTGAGGCTGATATGGTGTGTGCAGCCGCGTTGTTGCGGTATCCAAAAAACTCACGTCCGGGGCACGTACCCTGCGATGTCTTCTCGCTCATTCCCTTTTTGACTTCCTCGCGCTAATTCTCTGAATAGTTGCGCGCCATGGCAAAACGAATATCGTGCATAAATTTCACTTGGGAGAGAGCGTTTTTTGAATGAGTCTCGTTTTCCTTTACGAAGTGGATATTGATGTCGAGGATTTTCAGCCTCAAGGCGTCGCGGTAATTGCGGTAAAGCCTGCCGGTCTTTTCTTTTTTGGCCAGGGCCTACTTTCTGTTCACCGGTGATCGCAATCATTTTGGCGCATGGTTCGGTTCGACGGCGCTTGGCTTGAGGGTGGAACCATCACCAAGATTTCCTGAAGTTCTTCTGGAGGGATAGTCCGCCTCTTGGCTAGCACCCTCCATCAACTACAATTGGCGGTATCGGTGTCAGTATCCGCACCGTGGAGGCTTGCCTTGTTTGCCGCGCATTTGACCCGATTGCATCCTGCCGTTTGTCTGCTTCAAAATCATCTTGGAAGGCTGTCGATGCGCCTGGGCGCGCTGCTGGCCTATGTGCCGCAGAACGGATTGCGCCACTACCTGAAGGCGCAGTTTGCCGACCAGACCTTCAAGGGCCTCTACCACTGGAATGTCTTTGACGCGGCGGTGCTGCTGCCCTATTTTGCGGTGATGATTGTGCTGGCATTTTACGGCGTGCACCGTTATACGATGTGCTATCTCTACTTCAAGTACAAGAAGAACTACCGCCCGAACGCGCCCCGGCACTTTGAAGAGTTGCCGCGCGTGACGGTGCAACTGCCGATCTTCAACGAGCAGTTTGTCATCGACCGGCTGATTGAAGCCGTCTGCGCGATGGAGTATCCCAAGGACAAGCTGGAGATTCAGGTACTGGACGACTCGACCGACGAGACGCAGGAGGTGGCGGCGGGGATTGTGGCGCGCTATGCGGCGTTGGGAAATCCGATCGTCTACATTCACCGCACCAATCGCCACGGCTTCAAGGCCGGCGCGCTGGATGCCGGACTCAATGCGACCAAAGGCGAGTTTGTGGCCATCTTCGACGCCGACTTTGTGCCGCCGCCGGAGTGGCTGATGAAGGTGATTCACCACTTTGCCGAGCCGGAGATCGGCATGGTGCAGACGCGCTGGACGCATATGAATCGCAATTACAGCATGTTGACCCAGATCGAGGCGATACTGCTGGACGGCCACTTCATCATCGAGCACGGCGCGCGCGTGCGCACGGGCGACTACTTCAACTTCAACGGCACGGCGGGCATGTGGCGCATCAAGGCCATCAGTGACGGCGGCGGCTGGCAGCACGATACGCTCACCGAAGACACCGACCTGAGCTACCGCTCACAGATGGCGGGATGGAAGTTCAAGTATCTGCCCGAGGTGGAGTGCCCGTCGGAGCTGCCCATCGAGATGACGGCCTTCAAAACGCAGCAAGCGCGCTGGGCCAAGGGGCTCATCCAGACCAGTATCAAAGTGCTGCCGATGATGTTCAAGTCAAGCGTGCCGCGCAAGATCAAGGTGGAGGCGGTCTATCACCTGACGGCCAACTTGAGTTACCCGCTGATGATCGTGATGTCCGTGCTGCTACTGCCGGCCATGGTCTGCCGCTTCTATCAGGGCTGGTTCCAGATGCTGATTATCGACGTGCCGCTGTTTACGGCCTCGACGGCCTCGATCGGCGTCTTTTATCTGATGGCTGAGCGGGAGCTTTTCCCAAAGACCTGGTTGAAGACACTTCTCTATCTGCCGTTTCTGATGGCTCTGGGCATCGGCCTCACGGTCACCAACACCAAGGCGGTGATGGAGGCGCTGTTTGGCATCAAGAGCGCATTTGTGCGGACGCCGAAGTATCGCGTGGCCAAGAAGGGCGAAAAGTCGCAAGCTTCCAAATATCGCAAGCGCCTGAAACTAACTCCGTGGATCGAACTGCTGATTGGCTGCTATTTCTTTGCGGCGATTCTTTACACCTTCTCAAATCAGAATTATTTCACTGCTCCATTTCTGATTTTGTTTGTGATTGGTTACTGGTACACCGGGCTGATGAGCCTGCTGCAAGGGCGCTTTGAGCGCTGGCGCAGCGGCGCAGGCGCCAACCCTGATGCCAATACCGATGAATCGAGCCCCAAGCCGTTTCCGGTGGGGGTGTGAGGA
>Ga0181535_10004995_pt1 | contig 14414 bp, 14 predicted proteins | sample PEATcosm2014_Bin_44_FD_119774 | JGI IMG/M metagenome (GOLD analysis project Ga0181535, IMG submission 119774) | Peatland microbial communities from MTU Mesocosm Facility, Houghton, MI, USA - PEATcosm2014_Bin17_30_metaG | ecosystem: Environmental > Terrestrial > Soil > Wetlands > Peat | place...
CAACTGCAACGACAAGCGGCTTCATAGTCGTCATAGCAAAATTATCTCACGCCTCTGCTAATCTCCGGACACTCTGTCAAGAGGCGCCTTGCATGACGCTTACATAGCTTGGGCTGCGGCGGAAGTGTTTTTCCCAACCGTTGTGTCAAGAACTTTTTTTGGGGCGGCATTTTTTGACGGCTGGACATGAGGAAAATTTCTGGAAGAATCGCGGCGTGAAACAGTCAATCGTTGTGTTGGACCTGGAAGGTGTGTTGGCGCCGGAAATCTGGATCGCCGTGGCCGAGAAGACCCGGATACCGGAATTGCGCCGCACGACCCGCGATGAACCCGATTACAATAAACTGATGCGGGGACGCATCGAGATCATGGACCGGCACAGCCTGGGATTGGCCGATATTCAAGGAGTCATCGCCACGTTGCGGCCATTGCCAGGCGCGGTGGAGTTTCTGGATGAATTGCGCGCGTTTTCCCAGGTCATTATTTTGTCCGATACTTTTGAGGAATTCGCCAAGCCGATTATGAAACAGCTTGGCTGGCCGACCATTTTCTGCCATCGGCTTGTGGTCGAGAAAGGCCGGATCACCGGGTATAAACTACGCCAGGAAGAGGCCAAAAGGAGTTCGGTGCGGGCGTTGCGAAGTTTGGATTATCATGTGATTGCCACCGGCGATTCATTCAATGACGTGGCCATGTTGAAAGAGGCCAACACCGGTTTTCTGTTTCATTCCCCTGAGGCCATTAAAAAACAATTTCCGCAGTTCAAGACTTTTGAAACTTACAGCGATCTGCTGGCGGCTTTAAAGAAAGCGATGGCGGCAGCCTAGTCTTCCTGCTTGGGGTCGCGATCCATGAGGTCGCGGGCGGCTTGCCGGACGTTCTTTTGTTGATAAAGCACGGCATGGACCTCGTCGGTGATCGGGGTTTCAATTTGCCATTTTCGGGCCAGCTTATGGGCGGCGCGCGCCGTGGGGTATCCTTCCGCGACTGTGACGGCGCCGGTCAGAATGGCGTCCACGTTTTCACCCCGGCCAATGCGTTCGCCGAATTGGCGGTTGCGACTGAGCTTGGAAAAACAGGTGAGAGTCAGATCGCCCAACCCGCTCAAGCCGGAGAAAGTTTCGGGAGCGGCGCCGCATTTCACGCCCAGGCGGCGGATTTCCGCGATGGCCCGGGTGATGAGGGCGGCCTTGGCGTTGTCGCCACATCCGATGCCGTCGCAGATGCCGGCGGCAATGGCGACGACATTTTTCAATGCCCCGCCCAATTCCACCCCGGGCACATCGTTGCTGGTATAGACGCGAAAAGAGGGGCGGTGAAACAATTGCTGCACTTCCCGGGCAATGGCCGCATCGGCATGGGCGGCGACACTGGCCGCCGGCATTTCCCGGGCGACCTCCATGGCGAGAGTCGGGCCGGACAAGGCGACGCCCGACGCGCGCGGCATGGTTTCGCGCAGGATGCCAGACATGGTCAATCCTGTTTCAAACTCAATGCCTTTGGTCACACTGACAGCGATGCCGTCAAAGTCCGGCACACGGCCCGTCACCTCCCGGAAGAAGCGGGAGGGCAGAGCCAGCACGATGCAGCGGCTGCCCGCCACGGCGCGAACCAGGTCCGGCTCGAACTTGAGGTTGCGCGCCAAGGAAATTCCGGGCAGGTAAATCTGGTTGCAGCCCGCCTGTTGCACGGCACGAAGATGGGCGGCGTCATGTCCCCAAAGAGTGACGGCATGTTTGTTTTGGCAGAGCAAATCAGCCAACGCCGTCCCCCAAGCCCCGCAGCCGATAACGGTAATTCTCATGGCAACAGGTCAGGTTTTTTTTGAGCCGATGCGGCTTTCAGCGCCGGAGAGCAGGCGTTTGATGTTGCCCTTATGCTTGTAGATGGCCAACACGCTTAACGCCGTCATGACCAGGGTCATGGTGAGGCTGCCGTTCCAGTACCAGACAGCCACGGGCAAAATGAGAGCGGCAGTGATGGAAGCGAGCGATACAAATCTTGTCAAAGCAAAGACCAAGCCCCACAAAATGAGGGCGGTCACGCAGGCCAGCGGCGCCCAAGCCAGCACCACGCCGGCCGAGGTTGCGATGCCCTTGCCGCCCTTGAACTTCAACCAGCAGGTGAAATTATGGCCGAGAATGGCCGCCACGCCCGCAGCCAGGGCAAGATGTTCCGATTGCGAAGACGCGGCGGGGTAAAAACAAACGGCCAGCAACGGCACCCAGCGGGCGGCCACAAAACCCTTCAAAGCATCAACCAGAAGCACGATGATGCCGGCCGTTTTTCCCAGGACACGGAAGGCGTTGGTCGCGCCGATATTCCCGCTGCCCATGGTCCTGACGTCCACGCCGCGAGCTTTGCCCGCGAGATACCCCGTCGGCACAGACCCCAGAAAATAAGAAACGGTCACAACCAAAATGTAAGAACGAAAGTCCACGTACGGGGGTCAGGTTGGATAATATCGCGGCACTTTAAAAGAAAATTTGCGCAGGCACCCGCGTCCCGGGTGAAAATTCAGGCTCGTCATTGGAGAATCATCAACCGTAAATTTAAAGAATGTCTGACAAACTCAAAGTGGCAGTGCTCGGGGTCGGCTCTCTGGGCAAGGAACACGCCCGCATCTATGCCGAACTGGCCGGCGCGGGGAAAATCATCTTTACCGGGGTATATGACGTTGCAAGCAGCCAGGCGGCGAAAATAGCCGAAAAATACAAGGTCCCCGTCTTTTCGTCGGTGAACGAAGCCGTGCTGGGGGCCGATGCGTTCAGCATCGTGACCCCGACGACGACCCATTTCGAGCTGGCCAAAATCCTGCTAAACGCGGGGAAACACGTATTGGTCGAAAAACCGATGACAGACAATGCGGAGAACGCTGGCGAGTTGGTGCAATTAGCCCAGGAAAAGAAAGCCATACTCCAGGTCGGCCACGTTGAACGATTCAATCCGGTGCTGAAATACCTGGAAAAAGTCGCAACAGACCCGCGCTTCATAGAATCCCACCGTCTGTCCCCGTATCCGAAACGGAGCACCGACATCGGCGTGGTGCTGGACTTGATGATCCATGATTTGGACGTGGTGCTGGGATTCGTACGCTCGCCCGTGGTCAGCGTGGACGCGGTTGGCATACCGGTATTGAGCCAGTCCGAAGATATTGCCAACGCGCGGCTGCGTTTTGCCAACGGCTGCGTGGCCAATCTCACGGCCAGCCGGGTCAGCCCGGAGAGAATGAGAAAGATCCGCGTTTTCAGCGGCGGGGCGGAAACGAGCTACGTCTCGCTGGATTTCAAGGCGCAAGAAGGGTTCATCTACCGTGTGGCGCGGGAAGGCGAAGGAGAATCGTCCATTCTGAAGAAACTGTTTCTGAGCAAGGACTCGACAATCGTGAGCGAATTTGCGGGGCGGAAAGTGGTGCGCGAACCGGTGCCGATAGAAAAGGACGAACCGCTCAAGCTGGAGTTGCAGGATTTCATTCATTGCGTGCAGGAGCACCTCACCCCGAAAGTCAGCGGGGTGGTGGCCAAGCGCGCGCTGGACCTGGCTTTTGAGATCACGCGCCTGATCAAAGCCGCCAACAAAAGTCTCACCTAAAGCATGGGCATGGGCGGCCTTATTATCATCCTTCCGATATTGGCGTTTGATGTGTGGCTATGCGCCACAACGGGAACGCGCCAAATGCGGCACTGGGCGGCGTTGGGGCAATGGCGGCGGATCGCGGCCGCGTTGTGCATTGGAGCGGCCTTGGGAGTATGGATGGTTTTTTTCGCGCATTACAGAGCTGGAATGGAGATAAGGCGGGGATTTCCCATTCCACTGTCTTTTTTCCGCGCTGAAGAAAACGTCTGGATACGCGCCGCATTGCCCGCCCCCGTGGCCTGCGCGGGTTATGCCGCGAACTTTCTCACCGGGCTGGCCGCGCCTTTCATCCCCGGCAAGATCGGGGAGTTTCTCAAACAAGTGAAAGCGGAATTGAAATGACGCCCAAAACCATCCTGATCGTGGCCGGAGAACCGAGCGGCGACGCCAACGCCGCCGCACTGGTCAAGGCCCTGGCCCGGTTGCTTCCCGGGACGGAATTCATCGGGGCGGGCGGGCCGGCCATGGCAGCGGCGGGAGTGAAGCTTTCGTTCAATTTGACGGACGACGCGACCATTGGCCCGGTTGACGCCCTTAAAAAACTGGGAACCATCCGCCGGCGGCAACGCGCCCTGGCGGATCTGGCCATCGCCCGGCGGCCGGAACTGATCATCCTGGTGGATTTTTACACATTCAACCGGCCCTGGGTGCGCCGGGTCCGAAACCATGCCGGCGCCCAGGCCGATGACGCGACGAAGTGGACACCGAAAATTGCGCAATACACCTCGCCGCAAGTCTGGGCTTCGCGGCCTGGTCGCGCCGAGAAAATGGCCGGGGACATTGATCTGCTGCTCTGCTTTTTTCCATTTGAACAGGAATGGTATGCCCGCCGCAAAACGTCGTTGCGGGTCGAATGCGTCGGACACCCCCTGTTTGACCGTCACCCGGCGATTTCCAACCGCGTCCAACCCGACCAGGATGAAAATCCGGTCATCGTCCTGCTGCCGGGCAGTCGCATTGACGAATTGAAGCGGCATCTTCCGGTCATGCTGGCCACCGCCCGTGAAATTGCAGCGGTCAGGTCGGCCCGGTTCAAATTGGTGGCGGCTGATGAACGGATCGAAGCCTGCATAAGGTCCTATCTGGCTGCCGACATGCCGGAAGTGGAAATTCAAACCGGGCGAGTGGAAGAAGCCCTGTCCACCGCCACCCTGGCCATCACCAAAACAGGGACAATTTCCCTGGAATGCGCTTATTTTGGGGTGCCGACCCTAGCCATGTATAAGACGTCCACGCTCTTCTACCTCGTGGCGCGCCCCTTCGTATCAGTCAAATATTTGTCCATGCCCAATATTCTGGCAGGCGAACCGCTGTTTCCAGAATTCATCCAAAGTCAGGCCACGGCGGAAAATGTGTCCAAGGCGGCGCTGGCACTGCTGGCCGACCCCGCCCGGCGCGGCGCCATCCGGGCAAAATTGAAGACGATCATCGAATCGCTGGGCGGTCCAGGTGCAGCCGAACGGGCCGCCGCCATCCTGCTGCAACTATTGGCAGGACGTTGAAAGCGCCGGGATTGCGTTTTAAGCGCCTGTCAGAAAAAGAGATGATTGGCTCAAGTACCCCCCATTTCCGCCCGATAATAAATCAGCCGTTCGCCTCGTGCGACAAGCGAACGGATAACGATGGAAACAGACACCAATTTTAGAAAAACGCGCGGCAAAGTTTCGCCCGGCAATGTTCCCTCCTCCCGCTGGCACGCCCTGCGGGAAAACCTGGACAACCTTCCCGATTGCCGCCCTGGTTTCGTCGAACGAGCCAAAGAACTAATCGACGACCCGGATTTTCCAGATCCGGTCGCGGAGCAAGAGATGGCCGAACAAATGGCGGTGCAAATATACATCAACGCCGACAAACCTCCTGGTTGACATGGACTCATCCCACCCCATAGCCGTACTCCTGAGAGAGTGGCTGGAATTGACCAGATCGGAATCCCACGCCATCCAATTCGGCCGGTGGAATGAAGTCGCCCAGATTCAAAAGAGCAAAAGCACCCTGCAAAAGCCGTTGATCTCCGCGATAGAACAGTGGAAAGCCGGGAACCCGTCCGAAGCGGCGACAAACCCATTTCACGTCGAGGTCAGCCGCCTGCTGGAACTGGAAGCGCGCACGAGCGAACTGCTGGCCGTGCGCAAGCGCGAGGTGCGGGAGAAAATTCTCCTGCTCGAACAAGCGCTTTACGATCTTCGGCGCAACGTCCCGGCGCGCGCAGCAGCGTCCCAAGTGGCCTGACACCCGCCCTTTTTCCACCCCGCCCCATTTCACCCGTTCGCGTCTGTTTTTTTGCAACAAGTTATTTTTGCGATTGAATTGCCGGTCGTAATCCGCAATGCTCAGACCACGCAATCGCACAACACAATGTCGGTAAACTTATCGGACTCACAAAACGTTGATGATCGGACGGCCACCGTAGCCTCACTCGGACATGCCCGTCCGCCGATTTGGCTGGAAGGCGGTTCGGCGATTTTGAACCCATCGGGCGGCATACTCGAAATCAACACACCGCTCCGCAGTTGGCTGGAAAATTCCGGCGACGACGACGCAGACAGTTCGTTTTGGGATATTCTGGCCAAAATCTCGCCGGAATGGACTTCCCCCCTGCTGCAACTCGCCCAAGACACGGATCCGTTTGCCAGCATTGATCTGACTCTGGCCGGCGGCCCCCATCAATCCGACCAAACGTTCCGGTTGGAAGTGGCGCGCGCGCAGCAATGCATCTTCGTTCGTCTAAGCTCGATCCGGCCGCCATCGAATTTGCCGTCCGGCGCCAAGATTGAAAACAGCGTTCACCCATTTGGAAGCAAGAGCACCTTTGGTATTTTGTCCGGCGCCGGGGCGAACGGGGTTGCCCCCGACCAGCACTGGCCCTGCATCGTATTCATTCAACAGCCCGATTTCGGCCTGCAATTTGCCAGCGCCAACATCAAGGAATTGACCGGGCTGGGTGCGGATGATTGGTGCAGTCATAGCGACCGTTTTTGGGAAGTGGTGCATGAATCCGACGCGCCCAATTTGCGCCGGCAATTCAAACACGCCGCGCAAACAAAGGACCCCATTACCAACGCCTATCGCATCCGTCATGCGCACACCGGCCGCGTCGCCTATATTTTGGAGCATCGGCAGCCGGTCGTCAGCGCCAACGGCCTATTGCTCGGTTACGAAGTGGCGTGGCTGGATGTGACGCGACAAACCATCGCCGAAAGACGGCTGGCGGCGGCGGCCTGGAAAGAAACACTGGCGGTTCTCACCCTTGGCATGGCGCACGATTTCACCAACGTCATTGCCGGCATCCATTCATTGAGCGAGTCATTCCTGGCCCAGATGGATGGACAGCACGCGTTCTATGAGGGGATGTCGCTGATCAAAAAGAGTTCCATGCAAGCCAGCCAATTGGTGCATCGCATGGTCAGCCTGCACTTGGGCCAGATTGGCGAGCGCAACTACCACGACCTGAACGATATTGCCCGCGACATGGTGGATTTGGTGAAAAAAATCCTGCCCCGGCGCGTTCAATTGGCCACGGAATTGTCCGAGGGACAACTGCCGGTATATCTGGATCTGGTCGAATTCCGGCAGGCCGTCATCAACCTGATATTAAACGCGGCCGACGCCATGCCGCGCGGAGGCCAGTTGACCCTCCGCACCTCGCGCCACGAGGAACAGCCGGTCCTGGAAAACATGAAGGGAACCGCACCCAGGCTGCCCTGCGTTTGTCTGACCGTGCAAGACACCGGCAGCGGGATCAAGCAACGCCATCTGGCCGCGATATTCGATCCATTTTTCACCACCAAGGCCAAAGGCTCCGGCCTTGGTTTGTACAACGCCCGTCTGGCCGTGGAGAAATTACACGGCGCCATATCCGTCGTATCCAGCGAAGGCAAAGGGACGAAGTTTCAAATCTGGCTGCCGGAGGCCGATTTTTCCGAAGCGAGCCGGCTTGAAACCGCCGCCCACGGCAAGCGTCCTGCCCGGCGCACCCTTTTGCTTCTCGGTCCAGCGGGCGAAATGCTCGATAAAACCGCGGAACTGCTTCGCTCCCACAACTATTACATCGTGATAGCGCCCTCCTCCGATCAGCCATTCGAGATGCTGCGCTCGCCGGACTATCTTTTTGATGGTGTTTTCATGTTGACCGAACCGTGGTATCTTTCCTCCGGTTCCCTGCCCACCGAAGCATGCCAGCGGGACAAGCACATCAAACTGATTTTAAAACTCACCGCCGGCCAACAGGACGATCTGGACACCCAGTTGCTGACCGACGCCGACTTGGTCCTAGGGGCCGAATTGTCGGAGATGGATTCACTGACCAAGCTCAAACAGTTTTTTGATCAGAACGGATGAAAACCATGTTGAGGCGATGAACAAACCAAAAGAAACAAGTCATCCTATTTTAATTGTCGATGACGAGGAAATTGTTCTGGTGGCGTTGCGCGACACTTTATTGCGCGAAGGATACTCCGTTGTTTCCTCCCCTCACGCCGTCCATGCCTTGAGCGTGTTGCCGGAACATGAGTTTTCGGTTGTTATTTCGGACCAGCAGATGCCCATGGTGTCCGGCCTGGAATTTCTAAATCAGGTATCCCAAATCCAGCCCAATGCCACCCGCATCCTGATCACGGCCGTACTCAACATCGGCACATTGATAGAAGCGATCAACAAGGCCGGGATTTTCCGTTTTGTGGTCAAGCCATGGTCGCGGGAAGAACTTTTGGCCACGGTTAAAGCCGCAGTTGAGCGCTTTAACGCCGTATCCTCCCAGTCCAGAGCGCTGGCCGAGGCATTGCGGACAAATCAGGAATTGCGGGAAGCCAACGCGCGTCTTATCCGGGAAAACAACGAATTGCGCCAGGCGCACAAAGAAGCCCCGCCCTCCCCTTTAAACCAATGAACGCAAAAAGAACTTGCTCCCCGGCCCAATCAGCCGCTAGATGACGGTTGGCGATGTCCGTGGAAACAGACTAGAACAACAACAAGATGCCAATCGAAAAAGTCATTGTTCTCGAAGACGACCCAATCGTCCGGCGCAATTTGGAACAGCAGTTGCGCCAGCAACGCTATGATGTTGCCTCAACCGACACCATAGCCGGTGCGCGCGATTTCATGGCGCGGGACACCTTTGACCTGATTTTTCTGGATGTCCGTCTGCCGGACGGCGAAGGCACGGATTTGCTGCGCGAGATACAAGCCCAGCCACAAAAGCCGCTGGCAGTGATTGTGACCGGGTTTGGCTCGGTGGAATCCGCAGTGGAATGCATGCGCAGCGGCGCGTTCGACTACATGCTCAAGCCGTTCTCGTCCGACCAATTGCAGGTCACGCTCAAGAAAGCCGAGCACTTCGATCAACTGCTCAAGGTCAACGCCTACTTCAGCAACGCCGAGGAAGACACCACCGGCTATGAGTTGCAGGGGGCCAGTCCCGCCATGGAAAACCTGCGCCTGCTCATCCGCAAAGTCGCCCGCACCCAGGCCACAGTCCTGATCGCCGGCGAAAGCGGCACGGGCAAGGAACTGGTGGCCCGCGCCCTCTATCGGCAAAGCCCCCGCGCCAACGCCCCATTCATCAAGGTCAATTGCGCCGCCATTCCCGAAAATCTCATAGAGAGCGAATTTTTCGGCCACGAAAAGGGGGCATTCACCGGCGCCCTGAGCAAACGCGAGGGACGGTTCGAACTGGCCCATAGCGGCACCATTCTGCTGGATGAAATCAGCGAGATTTCCCCCCAGGTCCAAGCCAAGCTTCTGCGCGTCCTGCAAGAACGCGAACTGGAACGCGTCGGAGGCAACCGCACCATCAAGGTCGATGTGCGCGTCATAGCCACCACCAACCGGCGGCTTGAAGAAAGCGTCGAACGCAAGGAATTCCGCCAGGACCTTTATTTCCGGCTGAACGTCGTGCCGATTCATGTTCCCCCGTTGCGGGATCACATTGAGGACGTAAGTCATCTGGCCAGGCAATTCATGCCCCGCTTCGCGCGCAAGCACGGAGTACGGGTGCATGGCATTTCGGATGAATGCATGGCCGTGCTCCAGGCCCATCGCTGGCCAGGCAACGTGCGCGAACTGCAAAACGTCATTGAGCGCGCCGTGATACTTTGCGGCGACAGCGGCATGATCGAACCCGATCATCTGGGTTTTTCCGCCTCGACCACGACGGTATCCAGCATTTACCCGTCCATCAGCGAAGTCCCGGTGGTTTCGACGCCGCCCGCCGTCGCCCCTTCGGTCGAGCCGGAGGAACTGCTTTCTTTGGCCGAGATCGAGAAGCGCCACATCTTTGCCGCCATGGACAAGACTGCGGGCAACCGCACGCACGCGGCCAAACTTTTGGGCATCAGCGTTCGCACCTTGCGCAACAAGCTCAACGAGTACGGCGTTCCCGCCAAGTACAGCGACGCATCGGACGCGTCCGACTCCGCCGCAACCCGCAAACACATCAAGGAAACTGCGTAGCCATGTGGACCTACCTTTGGTTGGGCTTGGGCGGAGCCATTGGCACTATCGCGCGTTTTTGGCTCGACCGGACCGTTTCGGCCCGGATCGGCGAGACCTTTCCCTGGGGCATTTTCGTCATCAACGTAACCGGCTCGTTTCTCATTGGCCTGCTGTTTGCATTGATCGGACCAAACGGCCGCTGTACCGTCGGGCCGACAGTGCGCACGTTTTTCATGGTCGGCATCTGCGGCGGCTACACGACCTTTTCCTCTTTCAGTCTCAACACGCTCAATCTGGCCCGGGCGGGGCAATTGCTTTACGCCGGGGCCAATGTGGTGTTGAGTGTTGTCTGTTGTTTGCTGGCCGTCTGGCTGGGTTATTTGCTGGGAGCCGTCTTGGGATCAAGAACCTGAACTTAACATTGAAATTTTATGACAAAAATACAAAACATCAACTCACTTGAAATATTAGACTCCCGTGGCAACCCCACGGTCATGGTCAACGTTACCCTGGACAATGGCATTTCAGCCGCAGCCTCGGTTCCGTCCGGCGCCTCCACTGGCATTAAAGAAGCCGTGGAATTGCGCGATGGGGACGCCAAGCGCTACGGCGGCAAAGGCGTGCTCAAGGCCGTGGCCAACGTCAACACCAAGATAGCCCCCAAACTCAAGGGCAAAAACCCGCATGAACTGCTCGCGATCGACAACCTCATGCGCGAGATCGACGGCACGCCCACCAAGGCCAACCTTGGCGCCAACGCCCTTCTCGGTGTTTCCATGGCCGTCTGCCGCGCCGCCGCCATGGATGCCGGCATGCCCCTCTATGCCTATATCCGCAAATTGCATGGCGGCAAGGCAACCGCGCCCTATGTTCTGCCCGCCCCCATGATGAACGTCATCAACGGCGGCGCTCATGCCACCAATAACGTGGACTTCCAAGAGTTCATGCTCTTTCCCATCGGAGCAAAATCGTTTGCCGAGGCCCTGCGTTACGGAGCGGAAACGTTCCACACTTTGAAGAAGATTCTGCAAAAGCGCGGTCTCGTCACCTCAGTGGGTGATGAAGGCGGTTTCGCCCCCAATCTCAAAAGCGACGATGAAGCCGTTGAGGTGATCGTCGAAGCCATCAAGGCGTCCGGTTACAAGCCGGGCAAGGACATCGCCATCGCCCTCGATCCCGCGGCGAGCGAGCTGTATGAGGATGGCGGTTATTTCATGAAGAAATCCGATAAATCGCACAAGACGCCCGCCCAAATGGTGGACCTCTTTGCGAATTGGGTTAAGAATTACCCCATCATTTCCATCGAAGACGGCATGGGCGAGGAAGACCGCGAAGGCTGGATCGCCATCACCAAGACCCTTGGCAAAAAAATCCAACTGGTCGGCGACGATTTCTTCGTCACCAATCCGGCCATCTTCAAGGAAGGCATCCGTGACGGAATCGCCAATGCCATTCTGATCAAACTCAATCAAATCGGAACCGTCTCCGAGACGTTGGAAACGGTGGCCATGGCCCAGAAAGCCGGCTACGGCGCCGTCATCTCCCATCGTTCCGGCGAGACCGAAGACTCGTTCATCGCTGATCTTGCCGTCGGCACCGGAGCAGGCCAGATCAAGACCGGGTCGCTCTGCCGCTCGGAACGCATCGCCAAATACAACCGGCTGCTCGTCATTGAGAGCGAATTGGGCAAGAAAGCCTCTTATGGCGGCTCATCCCTGATCGCCGGGAAGAAATAGTCCCACGCTCCGCGCATGGCCCGGATTGTCCTGACTACTTTAAACGCAAAGTACATTCACGCTTCGTTTGGTTTGCGTTATTTGATGGCCAATCTGGGCCTCTTGCGCGGGGATGCCCGTCTGCTCGAATTTGATATACAGCAGCGGGCCGTTGATGTGGTTGAGACCCTTCTCGCCCAGCAACCCCGCATCGTCGGCTTCGGCGTTTATATCTGGAACGTTCAGGAAGCCACCGCCGTCGTCGCCGCCCTCAAGCGTGTCCGCCCGGATATCATCGTTGTCCTGGGCGGCCCGGAGGTCAGTTTTGAAACCGATCAGCAGGAAATCGCGCGCCTGGCTGATTTCGTCATCACCGGCGAAGGCGATCTTGAATTCGCCGCACTCTGCCGCCAGATTCTGGCCGGTTCGCCGCCCGCGCAAAAAATCATCCCCGCAAAACAGCCCGATCTCGCCCAGCTCGCGCTGCCTTACGAATTGTATAACGAGGAAGATGTGGCTCACCGCATCATCTATGTCGAGGCCTCGCGCGGCTGCCCTTTCACTTGCGAGTTCTGTCTGTCCTCCCTTGACTCGTCCGTCCGGCAATTTCCCCTTCCCCTGCTGCTGGCGGAATTGCAGAAACTGCTGGATCGCGGCGTGAATCAATTCAAATTTGTTGATCGCACGTTCAATCTCAACCCCGCCGTCAGCAAAGGCATCCTCCAGTTCTTCCTTGAACGCCTCCGGCCTGGTTTGTTCCTGCATTTTGAAATGGTGCCGGACCGTCTGCCGGAGGCCTTGCGCGAAATCATCGTCCAATTCCCGCCCGGCGCGCTCCAGTTTGAGGTCGGCGTCCAGACGTTTGACGAGGTCGCCGCCGAACGCATCAGCCGCCGCCAGGATTACGCGCGCCTGACGGACAATCTCCGGTTTTTGCGCGAGAAAACCGGTGTTCATATTCACGCCGATTTGATCGTCGGGCTGCCCGGTGAAACCCTGGAGGGGTTCGCGGCGGGATTCGACCGGCTGTTCGCGCTTGGCCCGCAGGAAATCCAGATCGGAATTCTCAAGCGGCTGCGAGGCACGCCGATCAGCCGGCATGATGAGGCGTGGCAAATGGTTTACAACCCCCTCCCGCCTTACGAAATTCTGCAAAACAAATTGCTGGATTTTTCCGCGCTGCAACGGATGCGGCGCTTTGCGCGCTTTTGGGACTTGACCGGCAACAGCGGCAATTTTTTGCAAACCACCCGCCTCATTTGTCAAACAAACACATCCGCCTTCGCGGCATTCATGAAGTGGAGCGAATGGCTCTACGCCCGCATCGGCCGGCGGCACGGCATCGCCCTCGATTCCCTGGCCGAATGTCTTTTTATCTATCTCACGCAAGTATGCGGCCTGGTCCCGGCGGACGTCGCCCAAACTCTCCGTCAGGACTGGCTGACCGCCGGCCGGCGCGAGAAACCCGCCTTCCTCGAAGCCTTCCCGGACAACGGCATCCCCACCCCCGTCCCCGCCAAAAGCGAAGCCCCCAAGCGCCAGTCGCGCCACCTGGGCCAGAAACAAACAGCCCCCTCAAAACAAAGCCCCTAATTTTGGCCTTTTACCACCCTCATCCATCGCCCCACCGCATTCTTATCAATCAAATTGCTAACAATAGCATAGGTTACCCCCTTCAACGCTTAATCATTCTGTGGTTTTACTTCTTATGCCCGACCGCGCTTTCAAGAATGTCGCTCAACGTACTGCTCTGATATGCGCCAAACGTGTATATGATTGTCCCTTGTCCCAGTTTGACCCGGATTCCGTCACCACTGCTTGTTGTGAAGCTCCAACGCTAATGACGGAAGGTCCGGCAACTTCTTTTTTGGATCCAGCCCTAACACCTTGTGAAGATCGAAATAGCGCCGACTCCAAAGAGGATACTTCGTCTGTTTGCAAAAGAGTGTTTGCTCGACGCGGCCTGCAAGAAAGAAACAGTGTCCACTCGTGATGTCCCAGCCGCGCTTCGACGCTCTATCCATGGATCCAATGATTCTGGTTTCCTCCTCCTGAGTTAGTGCGCCATCTCCGATGATCTGCAATCTGTTTTCCACTCGATCCACATAGACCATCTTTTCAAGGTCGCAGATCGCCTGGACGGCCTTGGCGTCGTAGAAGCCGATGTACTTCGGTGGCCGGTGCGGCTTGGCGGAGTTGTAGTAGAGTCGGAATTCGAGATTTTCTGGCAACGACTGTGAGCAGCCGACAACCAGGAAGTCGTCATCGCTCGTTGGAATTAACCCTTCCTCATTACAGAAATCCTCGTAGTCGTCGAGTATCTCCGCCATTATCCGCTCATGTTCCGGGAGCACGTCTCGACACGTTTCGATAACTTTGGCGAATGTGGTCCACGCAAGCCGTACCGACTTTGTGTGTTGAGCGTTGAAGTCCGCGACCACCCGCCTGGCTCCCCGCACATCGTCCGGCTCCCGCGTTCCAAGGAGCAAAAGCACCTCTAAACCCTCCTTCGATAATTCGAATTTAGCAAGATGTCCCTGAAGCTGTTCAACATTAAAATTGGCGTGGAGCTTCGTCTCGAGAACGATATGAAAGCTCCGCTGGCGAATTACGCCGTCGGGAATCGTTCCGCTC
>Ga0181535_10004997_pt1 | contig 14414 bp, 9 predicted proteins | sample PEATcosm2014_Bin_44_FD_119774 | JGI IMG/M metagenome (GOLD analysis project Ga0181535, IMG submission 119774) | Peatland microbial communities from MTU Mesocosm Facility, Houghton, MI, USA - PEATcosm2014_Bin17_30_metaG | ecosystem: Environmental > Terrestrial > Soil > Wetlands > Peat | place...
GTGAGTATTTTGATTGTAAGTATATGGGTCACTAATGATATTCATAGTACTAACTACCTGTGTAGTGGATATGCCAGCTCCATCAACGGCATTAGCGATTAGATTATACTGACCGGAACTATCGATACTCACAATGCCCGACCATAACAAAGTATCCGGAGACTCGGTCAACTCAAAAATCTGCATCGATGTTTTCGAGCCAATTTTTTGAGCGGTTAAATCAATATTTGTTGGACCACCTACAGCGCTTAAGGTGAACTTTTGATCGACTCCAGCTAGCGATGTAATTATGCCATTATTGTTAGGTACCAGTACTTGTGGCCCAAGCGATAGCAAATTACCGCCTACCATTGGCGGTAGGCTATCAATCACCACCGTGACTTCTGGGGTGTTGGTAGTATAGCCACCGTCATTGACCGCTCGAGCCATTATTTTATAAGTACCATCAGCTAAATTAATGGGAGTAAAACTAAAATTAGTTTGGGAAGTGTTGAGTTTGGGCGCGCTATTAACTGGTAGCCAATCTTGACCATTATCGGTGGAATACTCGATTCGCTGAACAGCCACATTGTCACTGGCTTGACCAGTTAAAGTGGGGGCTGATTTAAATACTTTTACTGATGGCAGATTGGTAAATGATATTTTTGGCGGTATATTATCGGCTGGGTTGGTAATTGTTAAACCGATAGGGTTGTTGTTAGAAGGTGATGTGCTAGATGTGCTGGGTCCGGAATTATTGCTTGGCTCAGATTGAATAGGTGTTAAAAAGGTATTATCATCGCTATTTGTCGTATTGCCGTATTGATCTTGGCTATAGATTTGGAAATGATATCCGGTATTAGCTGTTAAGTCCGTAATGGTTTGCTGGTGCGTAGTGTCAAAGTTAGTTTCAGTTGGGGTTGCGGAACCATAGTCGGAAGTTGTTCCATAATTAATATTACCCTCGGTAGGAGTATTAGTATCCCAACTAATAGTTACCGAAGAAGTAGTTAGCGATGATGGCTGGATATTTGTAATTACCGGCGGCGGTATGACTGCATCCAACTCATGGGAACCGTAACAAGTTACTGCATTGGCTCCGCCCGGATCATCAGATGCTTGCACGGTCCATCTATTGCCAATATCTTGGGTATTAGCGGCAGTAGTAGTAACGGTAATATATAAGGAGGATCCAGAACCAAGGTCACCGTTTGTCAGATTTGCTTGGCCATTACTGAAAGTATTATCCCAACCGTCAGCATTTACATTCGCGATATTAAAGTTACCAGATGGTACATTAATCTGAATCCACTGAATATCGTTTACGTCGGTGTTTTGTAGGTCGATTTGAATATCAGCTGTTGAGCCAATATTTATTTGATTAGGACTGGCATCGGCCTCACAGCCTGATAAGTTGGCGGATACTAATGGGTTTGACCAAGCCAAAAATAACAGCAGACCTAAGCTTAAACTAACTGCCCACCGATATCGCATTACTGGCTCGCTTTCAACGTGTCAAACAGATTACTCCACTGGTTATTGCTTAAGTCACTATTAGGATGGACTAACAGGAAAGTCCCCTTGGCATTAAGAATACCGGTTTCTCCTTCTATCTGAAAATCGGTAGCCGTTACAAAATCAACTATAGATGCCGTACCAAATGGTGTTGAAAAATTAGCAAATGGCTTTAAGCTGCCGATAAAACGATCATAGGCTCCGATATCGTTCTGGTAGGGTAAAGGGGTAGTTTGTTCAGTAAAATTCACCGTAATACCGGCGACTTGGACAGTATAAGCCAATAACCCCTGGCTACTCGTATACTGCCAACTAGATGAGTTGATATTATAACCGCTAGGATATAACACGGTAAAATTAATCTGATGCCTAATTGGGGTTGGTACTGGATCGTATACTGGGTAAAATAACCACCATAAAGTTATAAAAAGAACAATAAATACAATTGGAGAAATAATTTGAATAGGGCGTTTATAAGTTATGTACCAAATTTTCCAACGGGTTTTCATATTAATAATGGTTATATTTTGTCACTGTTTTTATAATTGAACTAATTTTTACCAGCTAAAGACCCAGACCTCACCAGCAGCTCCGACACCGCCAGCACCACCAGTACTTGTACCGCCGCCACCGCCACCGCCGCCACCGCCGGGTAAGCCACCAGCGCCACCAACGTTACCAGTAGCACTGTTGACTGATAAACCGCCGCCACCGCCAGTACCACAGTGAGTTGAATTACCAACTGCACCGGCAGCATTGGCATTTGCAGCTCCACCATTAGAGTAAGTTCCAGTACCACCGCCAGCTCCACCCGTACTAGCAGTACCCGGACTGGCAGCTGTAACTGAACCACCACCGCCACCGCCACCGCCGCCGTATACGGAGTCACCACCATTCGAACCAACACCTAGCCCAGTTCCAGTACCGCCGCCACCGCCGCCGCCATATTGGGCTTGCATGCCAACACCACCAGTAGTAACTCCACCGCCTGACCAACCAAACCCAGCTGCTGGTGCGGTTGTAGTATAGCCAGACGGGGTATCAGCGCCATTAGCCGATGAGGTAGTACCGAGAACTCCATTAGTAACTAGTCCGGCCCCAGTCCCACCAGCAGTGTTAGCCGACGTCGATGGTCCAGCAGCACCAGCTCCACCACCAGCGGCTTTAGCGAATGTTCCAAACGAAGATGGATTACCAACCGAACCAGCAGTGCCAGATGCACCACCAGTGGTTTGTGCACCAACAGTTACGCTAACCGTTGATCCCACATCTGTTGCATAAAATGTACGACTGACATAGGTACCGCCACCACCACCAGTTCCGCCTTGGCGGGCACTACCGGCTGCTGCACCGCGTCCACCGCCACCCGAACCACCACCGCCACATAAATCAACAACTACCGTTGATATACCGTATGGTGCCGTCCAGGTGCCATTAGAGGTGAATATCTGAACATCGACACCAGCAATTAAGTTTACCCAGGTATTTTGATCATTTTCGCCAGTTCCTGTTCCTCCGATATAGCGGCAAGCCCGGAATTCGTTTACCCCGCTATAGGAGTTATAATAAATTGCTCCAAGAGGTGAACAAGGATTTCCGGTTGGATCACTGGTTGTGTTTTTTATACCTAAGACTAATTCAACTGGAGTCGATCCGGCCACACCGAGAATAATTCTGGAATCAACCGTGTCTGCAGTAAAGATAGATGCGCCACTAGCATTTTGGACTTGAAGTGCGGTCGTTGAATTAGTTACTGATTGAAATTGTATCGGATTAGTAACAACTCCTCTTAACTGTATTTGACCGATGTTATAAGGTTGCACACTAGCACCTAGAGTTAATTGGACGGCATCTAGATAAAATACTAATGAAGTGGTCGTCGAACTATTTATGACAATAGCCGGAGCATTAGAAGTAGTTGCCGTACAGTTATACTCTGTAAATCCGGTAGTTAATACAGTAGCGTTAGTCAAACAAGCAGTACCACCAACGGTTGCTGATAGATTTGTAAAGGTGCCGGTAGGAATCATGGCGTAAAACGACAAATCGTATGCAGTACTACTAATCGCCGGTATAGTAGCAATGAATGTACTATCCTGTGCTCCACCGTCTGCGGTACCAGTGGTCACTGCCAGACTAGTCTGGCCGTCGTAGGTATAAGCTTTGTTTTGGTTCCAGGCGATTGAGGCACTAGCAGTTGCGGTTGCCGACCAGCCGGTTGTACCAGTTTCAAAGCCTGGGTTGGCTAACAGGTTAGTGTTTGATTCCGATACCACCCTAACGGCATCAATGTAAAGCATTGGGGCACTTGCTGTGCTGCTGCCGATAGTAATGGCAGTTACCGCGGCACTGGCGGTATACGGGCAGCTGTAATAGGTGAATGCCGAGGTGCTCACAGTTGCGGAGTTTAGGGTACAGGCGTTAGTGCCGATAGTATTGCTGAAGGCCGCCGCTAGACTAGTGAATGTTCCAGCGGCTTTGGCGTAGAAAGATAAGATATAGGTGCCGGCTGGTAATGCATTAGACGAGTTACCGCTATTAAAGGTAGTGACATCGGCTCCGGTATTAGTGGTTGAGCCGATAGTTATGGCTAGACTGGATGCCCCACTATAGACATAAGTCGGGTTAGAGTTTTGAGCAATCGCTGCACCAGTACCAGAAGCTGCCCAGCCAGTCGTATTAGCTTCAAAATCACCGTTGAGCAACAGGTTATTAGAGCTATCGACATCTAATGGTTCACCAATAGCATTATTGACACTCAGGGCTGTGCTATAACCGGCATCCTGGATGGCAGCATTATCGCTGATGTTTTCTGACAAATCGCTTAAAGAGGTATTTAACTGGGTTGAGTTGTTTGCGGTGTTGATATTAAACATGGTATTACCGGCACCGTTATTGATTTGGAATGCGGAAGTGGAATTAGAGGTGCCCTGGAAAACAACTGGGTTATTAATAACGCCGCGTAACTGAATTTGTCCGATATTATATGGCATTGCACTAGAGCCGACAGCCAATTGGACAGCATCAACATAAAAGACAATATTAGCGGTAGTTCCGGTGCTGAAAATAGCTACAGTTGGTGAACTGGAGGTGGTGGCTGAGCAGCTATATTCGGTGAAGCCATAAACGCTAACCGTGTTTGAATTAAGTGTACACGAAGTACCACCAATTGATGCGCCTAAGGTACTAAAGGCACTAGTCGCCATGGCATAAAAGGTCAAATCATATGTCACACTGCCTGAAGGTGGCGCAGAAATAAAGGTGCTATCTTGCGTACCGGAGCTGGCTGTTGAGCTAGTAGTTACTTTAAGACTAGCCATTCCCATATAGACATAAAAGCGGTTTTGGTTCCAAGCAATCGATGCGCTATTGGTGGCGCTCCAGCCAGTAGTACCAGATTCAAAACCTGGGTTAGATAGTAAATTAGGTGTTAGCAGAACATCCACAGCATCGACATAAAAGGTGTGAGCTGTTGTGCCGGTACTGACAATCGATATAGAACTAGTCGTACTAGAAGTCGTAATAGTGCATGAAAACGAAGAGAAGGATGTTGTAACGGTCGCACCACTTAAACAAGCCGTTGATCCAAAGAGTACTTCCATGGTTGCAAAGCTGGTAGGTGCCATAGCTTCAAAAGTTATGGTATAAGTTCCAGCTGCCATCGGATTATTAAAGGAAGTGACTTGAGCACCAGTTAAAGTTGTAGTAGTAGTTGTGACCGCTAAACTGGCTGCTCCGCTATAAACATTAGACGGATTAGTATTTAGTGCAATAGTACCACCGGCAGTAGCTCCTGACCAACCAGAAGTTCCGGTACTACCCTCGAAATCACCATTAATTAATAAATTATTAGTACCCGCTGTAATGATCGGTATTCCTAAATTATTATCGACCGTTAAATCTGTACCTGCGCCTGTATCTTGAATCAGCGCACCGTCGCTAAAGGTGCCAGTGGAAGCGGTCAAAGAACCAGTAACCTGAACTGCAGGGGTAGAAGTATTGACACCTAATATGGCAGACCCGTAATTGTTTTCGACTTGGAAACCGGTAGTAGAGTTATTCTGTACATAGGTATTCCCAGAGCTGGTAACCTGTAACCCAATCACATGGATCCGGTAGTAACTGCCGGTAGCTTCATTGACTGCTGCAGCCAGAGTAATGGCGGTACTACTCGTAACGGCTGAGATAATACTTTCCGAACCGTCAGCAAAGATTAATTCATCACCTACCATGGAAGCTGTCCAAGTAGTACCGGAGCCATAAAGATAAACCGTTGAGGTACCACTACAAGTACTGCTGCCGCTGGAGGCCACACTACAAGCCGTACCAGTGTTATAGATCATCGGGGAGACACTGAAGGTATTAAGTGGAATAGTTGTGCCGATACCAACATTAGTTAGGGTATCGACACTGCCAAGTACAATACTGTCACTTGCCTGAACCTGAGCATAGGCACCAATAGCGGTAGCATCTTGCAGAGCGGCACTAGTGTCGAAATAATTACTGCTATCCACATCACCGGCTTCATAACCAATAGCAGTGTTATAACTACCACCGATGTTAGCGCCAAGTGCTTGGTCCCCGACGGCGCTATTATAGTTACCAGTTATATTTGAACCAATAGAATTGTCGCCGACGGCGGTATCATAGTTACCAGTTATATTTGAACCAAGAGAACTTTGGCCAATGGCGAGATTATCCCCTCCGGTAGTATCAAGATCAAGAGCAAGATCGCCTAAGCCAGTGTTGTTTAATCCAGTAGTATTATCCTGAAGTGCTTGAATACCAATGGCAGTATTATTAGAACCGATAGTATTACCCTGAAGAACACCCGATCCTAAGCCAAGATTATCGTTAACGCTATCGATAATCAGGACGGCACTACCATTAACTTGGAATTGAGCGGTCTGGTTAATATCAGAGACAATCGGTGCGGATGGTGAAGTGTTGTTGTCGGTATAAGTGGTAGCGGTGTTGTTGCTGATGGTGCCAACCAGTTCGTAATTGTAAGGCCAATAACTGGTAGTACTACGGTAGATATCCCTGGCCGTAACTAAGTTACTGGGACTAACTGGAATGGCTGTCAAATTGACTTCCTGGTTAGCGGTGGTGTCGTTAACTGTTAGCGCCGGTCCGTAGCCAGTTTGCCCGGAAGCGGTAACATAGGTCACCACATAGTAGTAAGTATTGGCTGGTAAGGAACCAGAGCTGAACGAACCCAGAGTTGGGGCAGTAGTTGGGTTAGCGATCTGATTAAGGTTAAGGCTACCATTTATGTTAAGTGTATTAGTGGTGGTACTAGCTGATAGAACAGTTGCTCCTGAGGCGTTTTGTATCTGTAAGGCTGTAGAAGAATTAGTCGACGTTGCTACGGTCAAATTGCCGGCATTACCAACAGAAAATAAAGTTGCCGCTAAATAGTTATTAACCTGTAGCAAATTAGCACCGATAGTTGAGGAGGCGTCCTGAATCGAAAATCCGCCGATCGCAGAACTAAGCTTAATTAAAGGCGATCCGCCAGTTGAAGCGGTATAGGTTTGCTGTAGAGTTGATGCTCCACCTGAACCACATGATCCAAGAACCAACTGCGTGTATGGTACGGTAGCAGCGGTCTGTAGACACTGACTGGCGGTAGGTGTAGTGGTTGGAGCTACTAAGCCACCTAGTTCTGCGGCGTTCATCGCGTAAGGAGTGGAAGTTAATAAGATATAAGGCGACATTTCACCGTCACCACCACAGTTACTTCCAGATTGGCTAAATGAGTAGGTGGCTGAAGGTGCGCAACTGCTACTGGTATTACCGATCTGAAGCGATAGATATAACGGATAAGTATTCCAGTTAATGGCGGTATTGGTATAGATCTGACAAGAACCACCACTAAAGGCACACTGTGATCCTAAATTAACCTGGTAAGTGCCGCTTGATAGGGATACATAATGCCCAGCACCGCCACTTACTAACCAGTCCTCAGTCCACTCAAGAGTACCACCGCCGGTAGCCGTACCGCCGGAATAGATCTTGAACTCCATATTGTAGTTACCATTAGTTATGTTAATTCCGGCAGAAGTGACAATTTTACCTTCAAAACTTAGATACGGCTCAATGCCAGTACTGGCAGCACTGGCAGGCAGGGTAAATAAAAGAATGCCCCCCAAGGAGGCTATCGCCATGAATATACCAAATAAGACGTTTTTGTTTCTCCGGCACATTTCTGATAGGAACTATAACAGGTTGGTAAAGGGAGTTCAAGATGCTTAAGTTTTTGCCCGAAAAATATATTTTCCAACAGGGGTAGTTAGGCGAAGCAGCCATACGATTATGATCAAAATAATTAAACCGGTAATAATTAGATAGATTTTACTAATATAGAAAAACGACCTTGAAACGGTAAATGTGGACTGACTGTCAGCGGCGCTATAACTGATATGTAAGCTGTAAACCCCGGGAAATTGGACCCTCCCCTCATACTTTAATGGCACAGTATAGACGCGGGATGTTCCCGGTAATACTAGGCCTGAACCAACATTAATCTGGCCCCTAGCTAGCTCGCCACTCGGACCAGTTAGGGTAACTAGACCACTGGGGGCAGTTTGAGTATTACCGGTGTTATTGAAGACCAAATTGACTGAACCAGGTAGATTAACATTAAATCCGGCTAGCTGCAAAGGCTCCATTTTAATGCTATTAATGATGTTACCGGCCGTAGTTACAAACAGCAAGGAGGATACTTCTTGATTGGTGCTGATTTGATTACCGGATTTTGCAGCGATACCTGGAACGGTGGCAATTAATACGGCTGCGTAATGCCCGCCTGGTGTTAAGTTTTGAGCATTGACGATGCTGATGGATATTTGCTGACTTTGCCCGGGTGTTAAAGTAAATTGTCTGACTCCAATGTTAAGATTACCTACCAAACCATGATTACCAGATGGTGAGTTAGGACTAATTAAGCCAACACCGCCTAATTGGTTAAAAGCCGTAAAATCCTGAGCGGTTACCGCCAAATTTACAGTTGATTTAGTGTTATTTGTAACTAAACATTGGTAAGTAGCAGATTTTTGGTTTGAGGTAAGGTTGATTTGCTGAATGGCTGGTGAGACCGTTAAGCCGTAGGCTATTAGTGAAGGTGTAGCGGCAAATGCCGGATTAGTTAATAAACACAAAAGACAGCCACTAAAAGTGATAATCAATAACTGTTTAATATATTTTCTCATCGGTGATGCACATTAATAGAGCGTACTCGGCGGACGATTGAACGACCCATAGAGTAAAGGCCAAAAATAATAATCACTGCTATTACTAATAAACCAAGTAGTATTTTCCAGGGAACTACCCAGAACGAGACTACACTAGTTATGGGAATATCCCTAGTACCGTTGTTATATACCATAACTAATTTGGCATAGTATTTACCGAAACGAAACGAACCTAGATTTGTAAAGTCCCATTTGAGCTGCATCTCCGGTTTGCCGCTTTTATAAACTGGTTGACCGTCTAATGTTTTTTGTTGGTAATAAGGAAAGCCGTTACCCCAATTAGCCTGAAATATACGGTTAGAGTCGGGTAACACATTCCCAGCTCCTTTGTTAACGTCCAGAGTGTCAATAGTCGAAGTGAAGTTGGCGTTATGGCTGATATAAATGCTTGCTTGGGGGGCCACGAAAATATTTCCATCATTATGGACTGTAATACTAAAGCTTGCCGGCAGATATTCATATAATCCTTGGCTGACACTAAAATTTGGTACAGTTAATTCTCTTGTTTCGTTAGTGGAGTGTGTGTCAATCAGCACCAGAATTGCGTTAGATCCTTCAATGACATTGGTTTCTGGAGTGGTAGGGGTAATTCCAATCTGTGGTTGGAATATAATTGCCAAATAATATCCTAGAGTTGCTGAACTCGGCAAGCTGATGGTTAGTTTATCTTGAGTCCAGACACTTGGCTGAGCCACAAATGAGGATTGTGCTAAATGAACCCAGTTGACTGATAAATCACCACTAGCAGCCGGTGTTATTTTTGCTTGTCCACTAGTACCAAATGCACTAAACGTCTCAACCTTAGTATTTATTAGTTCGGCCTGGGTATTATTATTCATTATTTGAAGTGTAGTAGAAATACTAGACCCGGGCTTTACGACCAAATTAATAGCTGCTGGAGATGTAGTTAAACTACTAGAGATGGGACTAGCGGCATTGCCATTCCCTGTGATTCCAGTTACTAAAACACCAAATACAGCAAAAAACAGTGCTGTGATTTTCATGTAACTTTACTATACGACTAGAAGCTGCCAGCGCCAACTATAGTAATCGTGTCGTTATAATCATTCGATGCCTGGTCTGTAGCTAAGATTGTAGCCATTTCCTTTAGGCCCACATTATTTGTAGCAGAAGATGTGGATGAGTCGTAAGCGATTTCGTTTAACGAAGTACTTAAACCGGCGCCCGTTCCTCCACCACTATCAGCGTATGGTCCGGTGGCTGAACCCGAAGTAACCGAAGTTACTCCTAAAGCAAAACCATCTGTTGATATCTTGGTACTCATTGTAATGTTACTAGATGTAGATACGCTGCTGATTGTATGACCAGTATTTAATGATTTTAGGCCGCTATTTGCATCCGATGCCCACATTAGCCAACCTGAGGCAGAATTTGTATTGACTGATACCGTCACTCCGGTAGATGTTGATACTGCAGTCGAAGAAAGGGTACCTAATGCGTCAGTCGAAGGGCTGATCGACATAGTAAAGCTTGACGGAACTGTACTGCTTACGGTATAGGCGTTACTAGTTCCAGATACAACATAAACTGCATCTGTTTGACTGTCCGCTCCCGCCGTCAACAGCGCAGTGTATGCACCAGCCGCCGGATTAGTAATAAGACTGGGGCTAGCGGTAATAATCGTACAGTATGTGGTACCGGTTGAGAATGTTGTTGAAGATGTAAAGCTAACGATTCCGGAGCCGTCCGATGGAGTAGTGCCGTTGAATGGGGTACCGGTTGAAAATGGGCTGGTATTACAGGTGCCCCCACTGACACTTAATGATGCACTCTGAAGTGAAGTGGATAAGTTAGATAAATTGACGGATACGGCTGGGCTAGCGCCACTGTTTGATGCTGCAGTAAATTCAATAGCAATATTACCTTGACCTCCGGCTTGCATGTTGTATTCCATAATTGTTGATTTCGTCAACGTACCCGCAAAAACTGGTTGCCAACTAGTAAAATAGGTAGCCATTAAACCAACCACAAAAGATATCAAAAGTAATATTTTTGGATTTGCTGAATAATGTCTGTTTTTCATTTTTTGTAGAGTTCATCAATAGATTAATGTAACGCTTATGCTTTGTCAACAATCATCTTATGTATATACACTAAATTTAAAATTATTTTGAGAGTAACTAAAAACTACCAGCGCCAAGAATGGTAATGGTATCATTATAGTCGTTGGAAGCTTGATCGGTTGCTAAAATATCAGCCATTTCCTTTACTACAACTGCATCACTAGCTGCAGGAGCACTATCGGTCGCTATTAAGTTATATCCGGTAGTAGAGGCTTGAGCTAAACCCGCTCCAGTTGTGCCCCCAGAATCCGCATAAGGAGTAGTTGCTGATCCCGCCGTCACCGAATAGACTCCGAGAGCAAAAGCATCCTGACCTATTTTACTGTTCATATTAACATTGCTAGAGGTGCTGACACTTCCAATTGTATGTCCGGTTGTGGATGATTTTAGGCCAGCATTAGCATCTGCTGCCCAAAGTAACCAACCAGATAAAGCATTAGTATTTACCGTTATAGTGTCGCCACCAGTTGATCCTAATGAAGTTGCCGACAAAGTACCAGTACCGCTACTAAAGTTATCGGTGCCATTTAAAATAGACATAGTAAATGTTTGAGCGATAATTCCGTTAACTGTATAAGTGTCACTCGATATAACATCCAGTCCCTGAGTTTGACTATCTGACCCAGCTGTAATAGTGGCAGTATAGGTACCAGCCGCAGGATTAGTCATTAAGCCGCCCGAAGCAGTAATAATTGTACAGTAAGTGGTTGAGGCGACGAAAGTAACCGAAGAAGTAAAAGTTACTATACCTGAGCCGTCACTGACAGAACTGCCGTTAATTGGAGTGCCGCTAGTAAATGGTGAAGTGTTACATGTCCCGCCACTGACAGTTGGGCTGGCTGTTAGGCTAGTCGACAAATTAGCTAAGTTGACACTGACGTTTGTACCACCACTGGTTGCAGATGTAAATGAGATGGCAATATTGGTAGTTTGGCTCGCTACCATGTTGTATTCCAAAATCATTGATTTAGTAAGAGTACCTGCAAAAACTGGTTGCCAGCCAGTTACATAGATTGATATTAGTCCAAATATCATGACTAATATTAGCGAAATTCGCAGCTTAGGCATAAAACGTCTTTGTTTCATATATTAAACTATCAACATAAGCGTAATGCATTGGCAAGAACCTGTCAATAACAGTGTAGTATGTGTATAACTTGAGATATTAAAAACTAGCAGAAGCCACAAAAGTTAAGACTTCTTGGTAACTACCAGAAGTCGGATCAGTATAGGCAGCTTTAACCTGTACATTAGCATTGGCGGTGCCACCAACGATCGGTGCGGCAGTAGTGAATATATTCGCTGGGTTACTTGACTCTGTTCCAACGGTATTACCGGTACCATTGTAAGGACTTACAACTGTCAGTGGTCCGCCAGAGGTTTCTCCGGGATTGGTACCTTGGACCCCAAAACCCTCTGACTGAGAAGCTAAATTAGCACTGATCGCTGGAATAGTGTGAGCCGTACTTTTAAAGCCACCGTTTTGGCCGGATACGTAAACATTACCGCCGGAATAAGCATTGGTTACAAAAGTGAATGTTAAATTACTGCTCGTAATGACTGTATTTGGTACAAATGTACCAAGGCTGTATGAACTGGGTGCAACCGAGAAGGTAATGACTACATTTACTGTGGCAGCCGAAGTGTAAGCGCCGTATTCGGTATTTGTAAACATACCTTCCATAGCGGCTACCTTAACGTAATAAGTAGTGTTAGGTGTTAAACCAACTATTGTACTGCCGGTGCCGCTACCCCACGCGCTATAAGATTGATATACCGGGCTAGATCCTAAATATCCGCTCGCTTGTACATAGTTGGTTACGGCAAAGTTGCTGGTGGTCGAAACAGCTACTGCATAAGTGGCGTCCGAAGGTTCACCGGAGTTATTAATAATCAAACTTAATCTATCGTAATAGGTATTAGAACCGTTTCCCAAAGTTGGTGCTAATGGAACATTAATTTGTTCGGCTTGAATGGAGCCATTTTTAGCGGTATAGGTAGTACTTGAGGTGCTGCCGTTAACTTGCTCACCTACCGTACCTTGAGCATGATAAGTGGTTGAGGTGGCACTGTTAGTACCACCTGGACCGACACTGTAACTCTGCAGTTGATAAGTATTACTATGGGCAAAAGTAGCAAACAGCAGGCCTGAAACTAAGATAATCGGTCCCCACATGCGCATAAGCTTTATTGTACATGATATTTGCCCTAGACTAGCCAGTGCCAGGAATTGAGTACCATATTAAAAGCGGTTTGTAATGGTTGTATACCATTTGCGTCATCGCCCATAAGCGATACTGTAGCTAGTAAATTGCCATGTATTAGAAATGCCAGCTCGCTAAAACCAGGGACAGTAATATCGGTCATTAGAATTACTGGCTGACCATTCAAAGTAATTTTACTTTGGTGGTATTCGTTTGGTTCTTCAGTTCGTACCATGAAGGCGCTATTATTGGACAAATTGCCGGTCGGATTATTGGTTATGTCTACAGTTAATGTCCAGCTTTGTACATCTTTGGCGTTATATTCTAATGTGGCAACTGACGGTGGGCTTATTTGTGTAGTAGTATTCAGATTTAATCCGGACGGATAGTTATATGAAGCATATTTAGTAGTTTGTAACTTAGGAGTTAAAGAAACTGAAAAACTAATATTATTTTGATTATCAACTGTACCTTGACCGACATTAGTCGTGCCATGAACCGGTTGGTTAAGTTGGTTGATGAATAAGAAAGCAGCCACAATTATTAATAAGCACCCCGCAATGAAACAAACGAACACAATTAGTTTTTTATTGGTCACAATTTAATTATTACATAACCTTATTGACTAAATTATTAGTGAAAATGGACACGTTTGGCTATTTCTGTGAGTTTTGAATATATAATCAGAGCCTCTAGACACTTATATATATCATACCCGGTTTTGTCGTTCATTATTTTCTATGCAGTTTTACTAAGTATTGCTATACCAACCTAGTGGTAACTTGTATTTATTGGCAATTGAATTATTTGGTAAAGGAAGGGCACTTCCTGATGTCTGTTCAATGATTATCCACTTATCGCCTTCTTTAACTGTTAAATATTTCCGACTTGAATAATTTTTGTTGTTATATGTAACAGATTCTTGAGATGCATCTTTTGTAAAAATTGTAATAGTTATATTAGCCTGAACGTCAAGAGCTAACTTTGGAGGAGCGTTTAATATTGCTTGATAAATTTGAAAAGCATCTTGCTGATCAGGGGCAATGACTTTGGCTGGCAACCCCATGTATTGCTGACTGCGCTCATCCTTAATTATTACAAACATGACTAATGATAGTAGGATCAATATAACCGAACTACATACAGTAATAACAATGCGAATACGATACTTGGGGTTTCTGTGTGTCTTACTAGTCATAATCAGATTTAATAACTTACTTCATCTATATTTTTGCAATTATATAACTAATCCTCCTAAATTCTAGAACCAAACGCAACCTGCGCTAAGTCTAGCTGTTTATCCGGGTTCTGTGCAAGCCAGTCGTAGACTTCTTGTGGCGTATGCCACTTAAGTCGTTTGCGGGGCTTGTTGTTGA
>Ga0181535_10004999_pt1 | contig 14411 bp, 16 predicted proteins | sample PEATcosm2014_Bin_44_FD_119774 | JGI IMG/M metagenome (GOLD analysis project Ga0181535, IMG submission 119774) | Peatland microbial communities from MTU Mesocosm Facility, Houghton, MI, USA - PEATcosm2014_Bin17_30_metaG | ecosystem: Environmental > Terrestrial > Soil > Wetlands > Peat | place...
CAGCACGCTCGGCAGCTTGTGAACGTTCGTAGGTGAAGCCAATCACACGTTCAACGCGCGCTCTCCTGAGCGCGCCCAGGAATCTCATGCTTTTCTCTTGACAGATTACTAACATGGATGCCGGCGCCGATGGGGTCGAAGCCGAGTTGCGACCACACTCCCAAGACGCGGGTTGCTGGTCTACCATGTTGTCTGAAGCTTCGGCACAGTTTGGAGAAAACTCATGCTGTTCTCTTTCCTGATGGTGACAGGACTTGTGGTGACGATTGTCGCGGTGATCGCGGTTCCGTTGTTGCTGCATTCAGGAGCTTCAATTTCATCGCAGACGCTTATTGCTACTAGGGCTGTCCTGTTGTGGATTGCCGGAATACTCAGTGGGCTAATGATGTTGATCAGCTTTGCCGCCGCCGCTTGGGGCATGGATACACGCCTTCCTTGGGGCTTGGGTATCTATATGTATCTGATTCCCGCACTGAGTCTGCCTGCTTTCCTTCTCTTGAAGTTCTCCGTTCGCACGCTTTCACGTACGCTGTGGTTGCTGGCGGTTATCAGCGGCCCCGCATTCTTTTTCGGCGATCGTGCTGATCGGATCGCTTCAGGATTCAAGCCTCTCTCCGGTCCGCGTGAAATAACAGGCATGTTTTTGAACGCGTTTACGCTGCTTTACCTCATCATCTCTGTTCTTGTGCAGCTTGCGGCACTGTGCAGTCGAAACAGTCGCTCTGAGTCGCTCCCAGCCCAAAAGAGCGGGTGACCGGCAATCCGCCGTGGCGCGAATCGGACGCCCGATAGCCCAAAGACGGATCGTGTCCAGATCGGCGACCGCAGACCCGGAATGCACAATTCGCACCGGCATTAGTGGCGGCAAGGCGCTTCGGCACTATAAGCGCCAATTGATTGCGAAAGGCAACCTGACCATAATTCCGACTCTACGGTGAGGTGGTACTCCGCGCTGAATTACTCGGCCAGCCCCCGACTGCCATTGAATGTATTGAGAAAGCTGGGTGACTCATTTTGAGACTGCGCCCGTGCGTTCGCGACGCAGCACTGTGTCTCTCCATGGCCGGTTGACGGTATAGCGGGGTGTGGAAGTAACAGTTTCCTTTTCTGCGGTGAGCAATTGCCGCTGAGTCAGCCAGCTTACCGCAACTTGAACAGAGCTCTTCGAAATTCCGATGCACTCTGCAAGTTCCTGGTAACTGACCTGCACGGCTTCTCCGCGGCGAACTTCCGCGGTTGAAAGCCAAAGATAGACCAGAAAACAGGCGGGCCTGCGATCATGTCCGACAAGATCGCGCATCAGAACATCGATAACGTAGTCGTCAATTTGCGTCATGCTATACCGATTGTAACTATAGCAAAGAACAGGTCATTGAAGTCGCCTATTTTCCGGGATATTCTCCAAGCAACAGGAGAAGAAGTCATGATCAGAGGCATCACCTTTGTTGGTATCCCCGTCAGCGATCAGGATGTCGCACTTGAGTTCTACACCAAGAGTCTTGGCTTCAAGGTGACGACCGACAGGCCATTTACAGATACCCAGCGATGGATCGAACTATCGATCTCCGGCGCGGATACTGGATTGGCGCTCTATACGCCCGAAGGGCACGAGAGCCGCATCGGTCAATTTCAGTCAATAGCCTTCTGGTGCGACGACGTAGTAGCGACCTGCGAAATCTTGAGAGCAAAGGGTGTATCGTTTGCTCAAGAACCGAAGAAGGAGCCTTGGGGGACAATCGCTATCCTCAAAGACCCCGACGGAAACCAGTTTGCGTTATCGAGCAAAGGAAAACAGAGATGAGCCTGAACCCACTTGCAAAGAAACTTGCTATCAAGCCGCACATGCGCATGCGAATAGTCGCCGCGCCTGATGGGTATATTGAGTCGCTTGCCCCACTTCCGAATGGGGCGCATATTACCTCAGCAGAGGATGGGCAGTTCGCGTTTGTGCAGTTGTTCGCCACCACCGCCGCCGCATTGAAACAACCTGCGCAGCAGCTGCTGCGGGATGCAGGAGAGAAGACCGTGGTCTGGGTTGCTTATCCAAAGCTCGGATCCAGGCTCGCAGGGGAATTGTCTCGCGACCGGGTTCGTGCGATATTGAGCGATTTGGGCTGGCGAGCAGTGTCTATTGTTGCTATCGATGAGGTTTGGTCTGCGTTGCGGTTTCGGCCGTTGGCTCAATCGTCCGGGACATCCGAGGGACCGCAAGAAGCCCTCCGATAACATCAGGAGAGACGGGTCGTTAGGTTAAATAGGGGTCGGGCAAGGCCTGCAAGTTGCATCCTCAATTCGTCAATTGCTGCTAAATCATCGAGTATCAAATCGAGGGCCTGGAAAAAACTCCGTGATTCCGGGCGAAACCGGCCATTGGGAGATCACCTGGGCAAGACATCCTCTCGGGTCAGAAACGTGTCATACAATCGTGACATCGGCCGGCGGCGTGCTTCCCCCGTTTCCTTTTGCCTCCGGCCACAGCTCCAAGACTTAAGGCAGCATCGATCAATGCCATCTAAAGCTCAAATTTTCTTGAAGACAGGAGGACGTTCCACGTGCCATTGCCAAAAGACGAACGCATCGTTGCACTCGCAACCGATCTGCTGCAGCAGTTCGATCAGATCTTTGGTGTCCATCCCGGTTTTCGGCCGGCTCACGCGAAGGGCCTGATGCTGACAGGCGGCTTCATACCATCGTCCGGAGCGCAGGCGCTGACCAAGGCCCCACATGTGTCGCGTGCGTCGACTCCGGTGATTGCGCGCTTTTCCAACTCCACCGGACTTCCGCAGTTGCCTGATAGCGCCCCCGAGGCCAACCCGCACGGGCTGGCCATTCGGTTCAACCTTGCCGAGCATGTGCACACCGACATCGTGAGTCACTCCACTGACGGATTCCCGACCCGCGATGGCAATGAGTTCCTGGAGTTCCTTCGCGCTCTGGCCGCGAGCGGACCCGACGTCCCTTCACCCAAGCCGGTTGAGCAATTTCTGGGCTCTCACCCGGCGGCGCTGGCCTTTGTGCAGACGCCCAAGCCGTCACCATCGAGCCTGGCGCGCGAGAGCTACTACGGCGTGACCGCGTTCGCCTTCACGAATGGTGAGGGCCAAACAAGGTTCGGACGGTATCGCATCCTGCCGGAGTTGGGGAACGACTTCTTATCCGAGGACCAGGTCGCGGGGCTCAAGGAGAACTACCTTTACGATGAACTCGCCGGACGCATTTCGAAGAGGCCGGTGCGATTCCGGATCTTGGTGCAGATCGCCGATGCGGAAGATACCGTCGATGACGCCACAGTCCACTGGCCGGAAAGCCGGAAGCTGGTGGAACTGGGCACGGTCGAGTTGAGCCAGGTTGTGCCGGACACTCTCGCGCAGCAGAAACATATCATCTTCGACCCGATACCGAGAGTGGACGGTATCGAGCCCTCGGCCGATCCGCTCCTCGAGTTGCGTGCGGCGGTTTATCTTCTGAGTGGAAGGCGTCGGCGCTCCGCGAATGCGTAGATCGGTCGCCGCTGGCAGTGTTTAGGTACCTGACTCCACGGGCCCGGAAGAGGATGTCAAGGGCGGAGCAAGAGTGGACCACTGGGGCACCCCTTCTACAAAACCGCAATCATGCCGATCAATAACGTTAGATAACTGACAAACACCACGGCGGCCAGAGCAACAGAGACCCTGCTCCTCAGCTCCACGTTTTTGTCGAGGCTGTCCAGGGTCCGCACTTGACGTGCGTAAGAGCCGGTCATCGCCAGCGGCAAGATGAGCATGACCGGCAAGCCAGTACAGTTGTAATCCAAAAAGTCGGCTTGATGCCACCGCTCTGTTACACGATTCGTATAGATCGCCAACGCGATATAGAGCGCCGTCGAGCCCGTCCAAAGAAAGGGAACCAGACGTCGCCTGACCGAGGCTGAGAATAGAAGGTTCATATCATTGGTCCGATCCACCCAGCAGAATACCGCCTATCTTGCGGCACAAGGGCCAGAGCGAGCAGCCGCTTGCGTAGAACAACAAAAAGTACACCGGTATCAAAAGGATTGAGAAGACGAAAGAGATCTCCCGCATAAGAACCTTGTTGACCTTGTCTTCCTGATAGAGTTTCAACTTATCGGAAAAATAACGGTAGGCCACGAGAGGCAGAGCGAATGCGAGAGGCAAAAGGTAAAGACGAGGATCCCATAGTTTGAAGAGATGATGCGACCATTCGAGATCGATCAACGCAAATTCGGCCAAAATGAATAGGGCAATCGTGCCTATCATCAGGCGCGGCGCCAGCTTCTTCTCGGCCTCGGGTGGCTGCTTCTTCTGCCGCGCTTGTACCCTGGTTGCCTTCCGAGTCACTTTTCTCCGGGGAGGTTTGGCCGCCACCTTACTATTCACGACGGCAGTATAGCAGAGCGCATGCAAATCGCAGCGTGTCGAACCGGCTGCTCCATCGCTGCCCTTCTCCAACCGACATTTTGGCTATCTCAGGTCTAAATTCCGGCACCAACGGGGTCGGAAGCGAGTTGGGCAATCCAGTTAGAACGTGAAGCTATCTCGTTGGTTTTGCAATCTGGTCAGCGGGCGTACTATTGCCGGGAATGTATTTTTTGAGATATCGATTTCGATTTATGCGTCTGCTTTCGATGATTGTTTTGGCGACTTTGCCGGGAGCCTCATCTCTCCTGCTTGGCCAAACAGCCGTCGACCAACGAATGGCATCTTGATATATTTACATTACTCCATTTATGTGTTTCAGGTGAATTGAAATGGTCGGCAATCGTCGTGGCAAACGCCAAGCCCAGACGTTGCGGAGATGAATCCATGAGAGCCATCAATCGGACTGCGTCGACCTCAAAGCAGCTCATGGACTGGTTGCAGTTTTCCGTGCTCGGACTCGCCGCCTTGGCGATGACTGTAAAAGGGGTTGCTTTGGCAGGCCCAATCGAAAGACAAACCGAGATGAACGATCCATATTTTCAGACGATGGGCTGTCAACTGATTGAGCCGCCCAAGTCGTCGCGCGCCGCTCTGTTGGCAGTTCGCGGCCCTGTCCCGGAACACGCTGAGATTCCCATCGAGAGTGCGCTCTCCTGGGTCTATGAATTTCTGAAGGAACCCTACCGCCCCGCCGGGGAATCGTCCTTCCGGGCAATCCCTTCCGAGGGAGCGGGCTTCGACGTGGTCCGGGCCGCATACACGGCCAGGAACCTGAAGATTGAAGTGGCACAGACACACAGTGTGTTTAGCTTGCGGTTTCGGAACGTGTATGCCTTTTTTAAGGGTACCGACGAAGAGCGGGCCGAGGAACTCGCGCGGAAGGTGTTCCACACAGATCTTCCCATTCACTTCCGAAATGATGGAGCATTCGCCCTGGGCCGGAGCCACGGCCCGCGAATCCTTTCCCCCCGCGCCGACCCAAGCTGGCCGCACTGGATGGACGAGCTCCGCTTCTGGACCGATGGAACCGACATCGGGTTCATGATGCTGAAGGCCGGTGGAGGGCCGACGCGAGAATTCATCCTACCCCTCGAAGCTGCAAATCGGCAGTGGTTCCTCTCGGAGATGGACGAGATTGGCCCGTTGGACCAAAGGCTTCCGGACTGGGCGAGGTCGATTGATCCGGAGGCGCAAGTGGACTACTCGTCTCTGCGGCAAGCGGCCATTGATTTCGGCAAGATAACTCCAGCCGCCCGGCGCGAGGCTGTGGCCGAGTTCAGCCGGAAGTACTGTCTTCCGACGTTGGATTTGGAGAAGGCCTCGGGGATGTATGTCTTTCTCCGCGTCGTCTTCGACGTGCCCGAGCGCTATCCAAATGCCGATGCCAAAGTCTTCGGGAGCTGGATGCGCTCATCTGCCGACGACAGCGACAGATTCTTTGACTTCTCCTGGCCCGTGGAGATCCGCGACGACCGCCTACGCATCCAGCGCTTCGTCGGATATTCCGGAAAGGGCTACGACTGCCTGGGCGAATACGACTACTTCCTGGAGCACTTCAAGTTTCGCGATCCTCTGACAATCTTGCGCCTGACCGTCGATGAATAGGAGCAACTTTGCATGACCTTTTCACCGATCACTGATTCGGGAAAACGAGAATTAGGATCGGTGCTTTGGTCTAGGGGTTTGGTGAGGGAGCCGGTTCAAGGTGGCCTTGGCTATCAACCTGGAACCAGTGACCGGCTAGACAAGATTGATGTTCGCCTTGTTTCTCAGCTAGACTGCCGGTACATACGACATAGCGTTAGATCCCAGCAATAAACATAAAAGGGAACCGTCGAAAAACTTCTTTTCCCCCTCTAGTTATCAAAGCGTGCTTCAGTCACACGCTAATGATCGCCGTTCTTCCGCTGCTTTGACCTGCTCCTTCCATCTTTGAGGGTTCACACCCATCACAAGAAGCCACAGCGTCAGCGCTAGTTCCGCGAGGGCGTCGGTGGCTAGATTGTAAGGAGAGAGCGCGTGTGCGAGCGAGGGGATGAGAAAGGTCAGGCAAGCCAAGCCGGCAAACGCCAGCAGCACGCCCAGAACTCGGGGAAGAAAGACCGACTTAAAGATGAGGTAGCCGATGAGGAGGCAATAGCATCCGAAGAACACCATGGCGATGCCGAAACCCTGGTTATAGAATTGAAGAAACATCGACGCCAGAACGCGCAACTGTCCAGCGTTGAATACGCTCAGATCCGGCGCTCCGCCCAGGAGGGCCACTGCGGCGAGATGGAATATATGGGCGAAAGCCCCAACCGCACATCCCACGATGCTGAAGAAGGCGGCCAGCAGAGAGAGGCCCCTGTTCACAGGCTTGAACAAGTCATAGAAGAGAGCGGTTACTGCGACATAACAGATGACCACGCCGAGGTCCGCAGCGTATCCCAGCCAAAACTGAGGTTGACGCGCCACGATACTGTCCACCGTAGTTGCAATTCCGCCTCCTGCCAGGGAAGAGACTACTCCCATCAGGAAGGTGAGTAAATACCACAAGCCGGCAATTCTGGCCTTGCTGCGTGGCGACACTTCTGCACTCCGTTCCATCATTTCAGTCGTGTTCACGAATCGTTTCTCCTTATGCTAGCGATTGAATCAAGAACATTGCGAATTAGATCGGCTCCCGATAGCGGCGAATCCGGATCGCTATGGCAAGCAGGACCGCGGTCACTGCCAGTCCGATCCACAACTCCGGCGTGCTCAGGAATTTCCATGGAGTAATTTGTGTCAGGGGATCGGCAGGCGGAACGCCTCCCGGCACCAGTTGGACGAAGGTCTGCGTATACCAGCCGATCAAACGGAATTTTAGCAAGTTGGCAAAACTCAAAGTATTGAGGGCAATCTTCTCGACCACGCAAATCGCGAATAGTGGTAATACGGCCCATAGAAAGGTCGCGCGCCGCACATAGCTGGAAACCAGCAACAGCCAGCCATAGATAGGCGCATACCACAGCGCGCTCGCCACTAATGCGCACAGCAGCGATAGCCACATCTTCCACAACGGTAATTGCGCCCAAAGCGTCGCAGCGCTCAGGCCGTTCCCCAGCGCAATCGCGGTGCTAAACAGGAAGAGGACGAACTGTGTGGCAACGATGATCGCAAAGGTGATCAGCGGCAGAACAACCAGCGGAATGCTCACCTTCGCCAGTACTGTGGTGAGATCGGAAACCGGAAGCGACTTCCAGAACAGTACGCTGCGGTCACGGCGTTCGCCATGCAGCGCATCGAGACAGTAAAACGCTCCAGTGAAAAACGCGGTCACAAGAAGCATAAAAGCAGCGATGTGGAACGGCATGTGGATTGCCCCGCGCTGGTTCACCGGATCGGCCAGCGCGGCGCGCATCTTCGGCATCTGTTGAATTGTTCTGATCAGGAATCCGACCATAAAGAGGGATGCGATGGCCAATGGCGCGAAATAGATTGAGCGGTCCTCCCACAATTCGCGGCGTATCGACCAATACAGCGGCCTAGTCGCAGCGACGGCCGCGTTTGTGACAACCTGCGCTTCAAGAGGAACCTCCGGCATGGCGTTCGATTGAGTATTCATCTTGTTACTCCTTCTCTCTCTCCGGAGTGATTGCCCACGACGGCAATGAATAAGTCGGCAATGCTGGGTGTGCGCGCGTCGCCCAGCACAGCCAGTTGTCGGCGATCAGCGCCATCGAAGAGAAAGGTACTTCGCCCAATCGCCTGACGTTCGTTCATCGGTTTAAGGGCTCTTGCCGCACCGATTTGTCCGGGACGCACCATGACCTCCTGATACCGCGACTCATATTGCTCCATACTGCAACTAAGGACGATGCGGCCGCGATTGATGAACATGAGGTCGGTGAGGATATGCTGAACGTCTTCCACCTGATGCGTAGTCACAATGATCGTGCGGTTGAGGTCATAGTAGTCGTTTAAAAGCGAATCGTAGAATTGCTTGCGATAAAGGATGTCAAGGCCAAGCGTCGGCTCGTCCAGTACCAGCAACCTCGCGTCAATGGCCATGACCAGCGCGAGGTGCAGTTGGGCCACCATCCCTTTAGATAATTCTCTGACCTTACTGTCGCGCCGAATGGTGGTTCTGGCAAGAAACCCTTCCGCCTTCGCGCGGTCGAATCGCGGATGTACGCCGGCGACGTATTCGAGCGCTTGAGAAACCCGTATCCAGCGAGGCAGCACGGCGACATCCGCAATGAAGCAGACATCGCGCATCAGTTGTTTACGCTCGGTCCACGGATTGCGTCCGAGCACCTTCAGTTCCCCCTGAAACTGTGTGAGACCGAGAATCGCGTTAAGCGCGGTGGTCTTACCGGCGCCGTTGAGTCCGATGAGACCGAGGATACGCCCCTCTTCGACGCGCAAATCGACGCCATCCAGCGCGATGGTCTTGCCGAAGGTCTTGCGGAGTCCATGTGCTTCGATGACGGTCATAGCTTCGGCTCCTCCTTATCAACTGTGGAATTCGATGGACGCTGAGATTCGGCAGCGTCCTGCAGTTCCTGAGGTGTCAGTCCGAGTCGCTGAATGTTGGCGTAGACGCGGGGCCATTCTTCGGCCAAAAACTTCGCGCGCTCGCCCTGCAACAGCAGTTGGCGTGCTCCGACATTGATGAACATGCCGCGCCCCCGTCTGGTCTCAACAAGTCCCTCGTCTACCAGTTCTTGATAACCCTTCAGAACCGTGAGTGGATTGACCCGGTACTCGGTGGCGACGTTGCGCACCGAAGGGAGCGGATCGCCCTCGCGCAATACGCAGTCCAGAATCATTGCCACCACCCGGTTGCGAATCTGGCGGTAAATCGGCTGACTGTCATTCCACGCAATTTCCATGTGTTTCCCCGTTCAACTCTGCAACCCAACTCATAATGCCCACTTACGCGAAATCGGGCAGTATGAGACCTGAATTAAAGCAGGTCGAATGAACTTCGCGATTCGATGCCGATGGTTTGTTAGATGGGTTCTACGAGAGTTGTCTCCCAGTCACTTTAACAAGCGCAAGTCCATGTGCCCCTTGATCGACTTGCCCCCAGGCGCCAAGTAGGTCCAGTCCTCGGTGTGATGCTCGGCGTCAATGATGGTGAACACGACATGTTGAAGGTATCCAAACTTGGTGCCACCGGCAACGTCAAGAAAATCGAATTCCAGCGTTTTTCCGTCAGGTGAAAGCTTGCCCACGAAACGCGGCTTGTTTGCTGCATCACAAAAATGCGTCAGCATGAGACGATCCTCATCCTTATCAAAGATGCTAATGTCGCCCAAGGTCGAGCCAGTTGCCTTCATTTCGTGCACGACCGCGTTTCCACTGGAAGTGACATGTATCATCACTTGCATCGTGTTGCCGTCCATTACTGGCTGAGCAGGGTCGGTTCTTATCGTGCCCAGCCATGTGCCGGCCAGGGATTTCATGAGGTCGTAGGATGTCTGGGCTTCGGTTGGAGCAATAGGCGCCGCCGTGGATTGCGCGAGCGCAAGGCTGGAAAGCGAGATCAGTCCAATGGATAGTGCGACTCGAAAAAACTTCATCTCTCATTCTCCCTTTGAGTTCATTCCCTCTTTGCTCTCGGACCATGGCTAATCGCTGGCGGAATCTGCTGTACGCAGCCGCCAAGGAAACTCGCTTAGATGATTGCTGATATAGTTAACTATATCAGTGAAGCAATGTCAAGAGTTTTCTTTCTCCTTGCCCTCTGCCATCCGCGTAGGAAAAAAGTCGGGGCAGCCAGTTGCCGCAAGTGACGTCCGAGCAGCCTCACGGTGTGAGGTAGAACCGCGATTGAACTTGCCGCGCCCGCTGACCGGGTTCCAAGTCAAGACTCAAGACATGCAACGGGGCGCCATCCTTCAGGCAGTTGCTGGGTCCGCTATCGCGAAGACGGTGTACTGCACCGCGAGAAGGTTGGGCGGAAGTCGGATGCCGTCGCGCTCTATCGGAAGTGAATATGCGATATTCAGGCTTGCGCGAAGTTGCCGGACAACATGCGGCGGGCATCAATTCGTTTCGAGATGCTCGCGGACGATATCCGGAGTTACGGCGAAAGCCATCACGGGGATCGTGGTCATATCGAATCGAGGCTTCAACAGATTCTTCCCAAGTCACCTGTATGGGAGTGCAAATGCCGCGTAGCGTTCATTCCCAAATGTCTCTGAGTGCATTATTAAGGGCAATGGCGGCGCTTGGGAGAGGTCTTCCGTCGTCTGTGGCCGAGCAGAAGGAGAGCCGGGTTCTGGAAGGCCACCTGATGCCGGACCACGTACACACGCCACTCTCCATTGCGCCCAAGTATGCGGTGTCGGATGTGGTGGAATATATCAAGGGTAAGAGTGCGATCTACCTGGCGCGGAGCTATGGTGAACACAAGCAGAATCTTGCGGCCCGAATTCTCGAGCGAAAGGCTAGATTGCGTCCGCGATGCGGCGTGACGAACTGTGATTCGGGAGTACCTTCGCAGTCAAAAATTTGTAGAGATCACAGGATTGGCTATGGGTAGGAACCAAGGGCCGCACGGTCAGCGGCGGCCCTTGGTAAAGTGCGGGTTGAGCGCTGCGGTTATGCCGGCGAAGGCGAGCCCTCCGGATAGCCCGGCCCGCGAGCTTCCGGCTTCAGCACCTGCTGCTGTTCGCCGTTGCCGGTATCGCTTGGCGTTGCCAGATTCGAGCGAATCGGAGGCAGTATCTTGCCGTCGATCAGCATCTGAACCTCCTCGGCGTCGATTGTCTCGCGCTCCAGCAGCGCCGCGGCAATGCGGTGCATCGCGTCGGCATTCGTCTCCACGATGTTGTGTGCCGACTGGTAGGCCTCGTCGATCAACCGCCGTACTTCGAGGTCGATCTGCCGAGCCGTCTCCTCACTGAAGTCGCGATGTTGCGCAATCTCGCGGCCCAGGAAAATCTGCTCCTCTTTCTTGCCGAAGGTGAGTGGGCCCAGCCGGCTCATGCCGTATTCGCAGACCATGCGCCGCGCCGTATCCGTGGCGCTTTCAATATCGCTGCCCGCCCCCGTCGACATCTGGTTGAGGAAGATCTCCTCGGCCACCCGTCCGCCATATGCGATGGCCAGATTGGCCTCCAGATACTCCTTGGTGTAGTTGTGCCGGTCGCCGGGCAGGAAGATCGTCACGCCCAGCGCCATGCCGCGCGGAATAATGGTGACCTTGTGAATCGGGTCTGAGTGCTCGCGCTTGAACGAGACCAGCGCGTGCCCGGCCTCGTGATAGGCGGTCACCCGCTTCTCCTCCTCGGTCAGCAGCATGGACTTTCGCTCGGCGCCCATGAGCACCTTGTCCTTGGCCACCTCGAAGTCGTACATCGTCACTTGCTTGCGATTCATGCGCGCGGCGCTCAGCGCGGCTTCGTTGACCATATTGGCTAGGTCGGCTCCGCTGAAGCCCGGTGTCCCGCGAGCCAGCACGTTAAGGTTGGTGTCGTCCGAGACCGGAACTTTCTTCACGTGCACGCGCAGGATCTCTTCGCGTCCGCGCACATCGGGCAACCCCACCACCACGCGGCGATCAAAGCGCCCCGGCCGCAGCAGCGCCGGATCAAGTACGTCGGGGCGGTTCGTAGCGGCAACCAGAATCACGCCGTCATTCGATTCAAAGCCATCCATCTCGACGAGAAGTTGATTCAGCGTCTGTTCGCGCTCGTCGTGCCCGCCGCCTAGCCCCGCGCCGCGATGGCGGCCCACTGCGTCGATTTCGTCGATGAAGATGATGCAGGGCGCATTCTTTTTGCCCTGCTCGAAAAGATCGCGAACGCGGCTTGCGCCCACGCCGACGAACATCTCAACGAAGTCTGAACCTGAGATCGAAAAGAACGGCACGTTGGCCTCGCCGGCGACTGCTCTGGCCAGCAGTGTTTTGCCCGTTCCCGGAGGCCCAACGAGCAGCACGCCCTTGGGAATCCGGCCGCCGAGCTTTTGAAACTTCGCCGGCTCGCGCAGATACTCGATGATCTCCTTCAGCTCTTCCTTGGCCTCATCCACGCCAGCCACGTCCTTGAAAGTGATCTTCTTCTGTTGCATCGAGAGCAGGCGCGCGCGGCTCTTGCCAAACGACATCGCCTTGTTGCCGCCCGATTGCATCTGGCGCATGAAGAAGAAGAAAAGGAAGCCAATCAGAATGATCGGGCCCACGTTGAACAGCAGCGGCAGCAGAATGTTGTTCTGCTGCTCCTTCATCGAGAAGTTGACGTGCGCGGCTCGCATGGCCTTGTCAAGCTCGCTGTAGTCGGCCGGGATCGTGGTATGGAACTGCTCCTTGGGCGTGGCCTTCAGGTGGCCATGCAACTCTCGGTCCTGGATCTCCGCATCCAGAACCTGTCCCCCCTGCACCTTGTCGAACAGGTCGGAGTATTTGATCTCCACGTCCTTGCCGGTAGCGCCCTTCTGCACCCATGTAATCAGGAGCATGAGGAAGGCAAGGATGCAGATCCAGAACATGATCGTCTTAGCAGTCGAATTCACTTAGGATCCCTCTCTTCCGGTGTCCGAAAAGCCGCCTCGCGGATCGAAGGCACCGTACATATCTCTCTTAGACGCCCCAACCTTCCTCAAAGTCACAGGAAGTACAAGAGGCCGTGACGGCAGACACTACTCCGCCGCCACACGAGAGAAGTAACTTCGATTCTACTCTCAAGGTCCAAAAACGTGTAGCAATCTGAGGTGCGCACCCGCGGTGTTCAGCGGCTCAACATCCAGCTTAGCCTGCGTTCGATGTTAATTCGGTGTCCGCAATACAGGTTGCGGCAACGCAAACTCCTGGCGTCGGTTCCAATTCCACTCCCCGCATCCAAACGATCCGCCCGTCGATCTCCAGCACAGGCCATAGTCGCCGGCCCGCCCCAGTGACCTTCAGGCGCTCTAGGACCTCTTTGACCTTCCTGGGGCCGGCGGAGTAGTGCAGCTTTACGCGATCGCCCGGCCTCCAGTTTCGCAGCATCGCGGTCTGGCCCTCATGCGTCGCTGCCGGCGCGGAGACCTCAATCCGCAGCCGCAGCCCAAAGGCCTCCGCCGCAACCTCGCCTGGAATCGCCACTGCATACTCGGGCGCCGACTCCTCTGCCGTGCCGGCTTTCGCGACCGGCAGAACCGCCAGCCGCAGCTCTCTCGCCGTACGCTCCGCCCAGAGCCCTTCAGCCAGCTCAAGCTTCTGTCCCGCGCGGCCAGCCACGGCCAGCAAACGCAGCGCCTCGGTCGCAGAAAAATCGATCGCAGTCCCCAGCCGCTCAGCCGCGTGACGCAGGAGCCGCCTCTGAAGCGCCAAGGGCAGCGCGGCCAGCCGAGTCACATCGATCGCCAGTCCATCGCCCGCCGCTCTTCCTCCGCCTCGAACAGGCCGTCCGGCCAGCAGCCACTGCGGCGCAATGCGGGCCACTTCATTTGCCCACCAGGTCTCCTCATCGCGTGCCAATGCGGCCATCTGCGCCAGGTGCTCCCGTAGCCGAGGATTCCAGCCCTCAAGCAGCGGCAGCAACTCGTGCCGGATGCGATTGCGCGTGAAACTCAAATGACGGTTCGACGAGTCCTCGCGCCAGCGTTGGCCCAGTGTGCCGAGATAAGCTTCAACCTCCACGCGCGTCGTACCCAGCAGCGGCCTCAAAATCCGCCCTTCAGGGAACACGATCACCGGATGAATTCCGCTCAGCCCCCCGGTCCACGCACCGCGGAGAAACTTCGCCAGCACCGTCTCTGCCTGGTCGTCTAGGGTATGCGCCGTGGCTACTGCCTCCACCTCGCCCGAGGCCATCAGTTGCCGCAACCAGCCATATCTCAGTCGCCGCGCGGCCTCCTCGATCGTCTCTGCCGCCTTGCCCGATGCCGGATCGGCCTTGGCCTCGCTCTCCGTCTCTACCCGCGCCTCATGAAAGGGTAGGCCAAGCTCGGCCGCCAGCCCCCGCGCAAAGGCCAGGTCGCCGTCGGCCTCTTCGCCTCGCAGGCCGTGGTGCAGATGAGCCGCGTGCAGCACCA
>Ga0181535_10005000_pt1 | contig 14410 bp, 14 predicted proteins | sample PEATcosm2014_Bin_44_FD_119774 | JGI IMG/M metagenome (GOLD analysis project Ga0181535, IMG submission 119774) | Peatland microbial communities from MTU Mesocosm Facility, Houghton, MI, USA - PEATcosm2014_Bin17_30_metaG | ecosystem: Environmental > Terrestrial > Soil > Wetlands > Peat | place...
ATGATCTGAGACAACGCGGCAACCTTGGGTTCAAGTTCGGCGATTGCCAATTGAACGTCGCGGCGCTCGGCGTGCAAGGTAAAGATCAAGTGCCGAATCCACCGCGTGACTTTCACGGGATAAGAGCCGAGGCGATAGGCGTGCTGCTCGTCGAGGTCCAACATCCCAAAGCGCATCGCCGCATCCCACCAATTCGCATCGATCTTGCCCTCGCGCGATGCCCGTTGGTGCATGGTCACAATGGAAAGGTTGTAATTCACTTCCTCAAGATCGGCCTGGGCGGTCGCCAACTGACTGCGCAGGGTGTCGAGTTGGCGTTTCGCATTCCGCGCATTGATGCTCAGCTCCGGGTCTACCGTGGCAGCTACGGGCTGCGCATTGAACAGGGAGAATTGCATTGCAGTCGTTGAATCGCGAAGCGGTGCGAGTTTGTGAGCGATTGCCATTGTCCTACCCGTGCCGGGATAAGACTCCCGGCTGGCCTTGCGTGGTCTGTGGCGGTGGAAGGCTACGCCGCGATGTCCTCCATTTCAGCTTCTGCCGGGGTTCCCGAGTCCATTGCGCCAAGGATCGAGTGAACGGCATCGCGGATGGTGTGGAGGGAGGCGGTAATGCTCTCGGCGGTGGCGTCCCAACTGGCCAGATAGCGGTCGGAGTGCTGCTCGACGCCGAAGTGGGCAAGGACGGCAAAGGACGTGGCTTCGGCCTCCAGTTCGCGCTGTTCACGGGGCATGTCGTCCCTGCGATTGCTTTGCCAATGGAGATACTCGTGCGCCAGTTCGTGGGCCAGCGTGCCGCATTTCGCGGTGGTGGACAGTGTCGCGTTGACAACGACCTTCCCGCCCTCGCTCCAGCCGTTCGCCGAACCCGTTTCCTCGCGGTACTCCAGCACGATATTCATGGCGGCGGCCGCGGATTCAAGGCGGGGAAGAAGCGTTTCGCCTCCAGTCTCGGCGCGGTATTCAAGCTCGGGAATGTCCTTGCCTTCAGTGTCAGCGATGTCGAAGACGTGGGTCACGCGGAATCCGCACAGCTTCATCGCGGAAACCCTCTCGGCTGCCCGGCGTTGCGCGGCTTCCTCGGCGGTCAGCTTGCGCACGCACGGGGCAAGGATCGCGATTCCCTTTGCACCCTTCTTGACGTTACGGCCCAGAGACTTCCACGTATGGAAACCGGCAACCCGCTGGGCCTGGGGCCGTTGAAGGAGAATGAGCAGTTGATTGTTGAAGGAGTAGTGATGAAACCGGGATACGGCCCGCAGCCAGGTCTTGAACAACTCCGATTTCGCGGTTGCGTCGGTCATGGTGGCAAGGGTGTTGATACTGTCGGTAATGGAGTCAATGAGGGCCTTTGATTTGTCGCTTTGCATGTTCGGAAGTTCTCCCTGTATTGCTTTACCTTACACTTTAATAATAATACACATCTGCTGTCTTTGTAAACATATAACGCCTTTATTTTCTACTCTTTAGTAATATTTTGCATTGCAAAAAATACACATCAGAGCCCTCGCTATAAGCCCCGCAGAGGACCTTTTTCCGCGTTCTTTTTTCTCAGGCCCGAGCCGCGCGACGGTTACGTTTTCCTCGCCGGGTGGAATGGAATCGCTCGTCCGAGCGCATTTCTTTGAAGCGTGTGTGGGGGAGTTGCGGGGTTCTCATCCCGCTGGGGTGGGTAGCGGAGAACCCGGAGGGGTCGAAGCGAGGGAGGGACGCCGAGGCGCCCCTCCCCGCGGATAGGCGGGAACAACTAGCGGCAAAGTGTTGCGGATTGTAAGGCGGGCTGAGTAGGGAGGGAGAAGCTGTTCTGTTTGAGCGCCTTTTTTACGGTGCGTTCGATATAACCGTTTTGATCTCTTTTGGAGCGGTTCACGAAAGCGGATGTAGAGGTATGAGCGCGGATGGTATCGCGGATTTCGATTTCGGGTACGCCTCGCTGGAGGGAGTAGGTGGCGTAGGAAAGGTCTGCTTTGTGGCGTTCGCCTGGAGCGGAAAAGAGGCTAGCGAAGTGGGAGTAGTCGAGGAGTTCAGAAACTGGCCGGGGATATTTCTGATAGCCGATCCGTGCTTCGGTGGATCGCCGAACTTCCTGGAGTTGTTCGAGCAGCCGGTCTTCGACTTCGGAAAGCACCTCATGGGTTTTCTCATAGACGACGCCATTGGAGAGGGCGAATTTGAGTTGCGAGTAGGGAAAGAGCCCATTGGGGAGTCTGTACTGGGGTTTTGGGTTGGTAAAACCGGCGAGGCGGCCGAAGTGCCGCCAGTCGGCTGAGTTGGGGTCTCCTCCGAATTTCGCCGCCAGGATGTTGGCGGCGATAGTGCCTTCCTCTTTGGTAAGGGGCCAGGAGTGTTTGAGCCATGCCTGGAAGTTGCCAGGGGAGGTTTCTACGACGCAGGCGGGGGTGTAGCCGGTATCGAGGAGGGTGTCGAGGCTTGTGCGGGTCAGATCGTCGATCAGGGTAAGCTGGCTCGGTCCCGAGGGTCGGATATAGATGTGGTGGCCGTTGGCATTCTCGGCGGCGCACCAATCAAGCTTGTCGAATACTTCGCCGATGGTGAGCCCGTCGTTGTTTTGCCCGTTGCGCAGGGCCATGTGCGATTCGCCGTCGTCGGTGAGTTCCGGGGGGACGCGGACGCCCAACTCGTAGCGTTGAGCGCCCATTGCCCTAAGTTGCAGTTGAACTGCCTTGAGTGCGATCGGCAGCATTCGGCTCTCCTTCCTGGTACGAAAGTCACGCATCTTGAGCCAGCGTCCTGGTTGGCTGTCGCGTAGACCCCAAAAAATTTCTGGAGACAGAGTATCACATTTATTACATTTCAGCTTCGTATTATCTATTTTATGTAATATTGTGGTATGGTTCCAGTAGCAGACTCGCACAGTATCCGGGAGACAAGGTGATGGCGGTTCAGGCAGAGAATCTGGAGACTGCGAGGCTCGACTCGGAGAGCGAGAGCGATTTCCGTAAGCGGCATAAGCTGATGACCGAACTGGGACCGGAGATCGTGGATGCGCTGATGAGAGACCGGACCGCCGAGGACGTGGTGGTGAATCCCGACGGGCGGGTCTGGATTATGCGGCAGGGTAAGCCGTTCGAGATCCTGACGGAGATTCCGCCACTCCGGGCCGTTGGGGCCACGATGAGCATCGCAGAAGGGTTCGGGCTGGTGGCGACATACAATAGTCCGGTCGTCAGCGGGAATGTTCCCTATCTGAATTGCCGCGTGGAAGCTCTGGTTGCGCCCGTGGTGCCGATCGGCACGGCGTCTTTGTCCTTCCGCAAGAAAGGCGAGAATAAGCCTAGCCTCTACGATTACGCGGCAAGCGGAATCCTGACCAATAAGGACGATCCGCTGAACGGCCTCCAGAGCATCGACCCGTTCGAGCAGGCGCTTCACAGCGCAAAGAATCATGTCGATGTGCTCTTTACCGCCATCGAACACCACAAGAACATTCTGGTTGTCGGCGGTACTGGGTCGGGCAAGACCACACTTCTCGATGCGTTAAATCAGGGGATTGCGGAGCGGACTCCGCATGACCGTGTGCTGATTCTCGAAGATTTGCCCGAGTTGCGCGTTGCTATCGAGAACTATGTGCAGCTCACCGCCTGCAAGGCGGTTCCGATGGACGATCTGATCCGTTCCTGCCTGCGCATGAAGCCACACCGGATATTGGTAGGCGAGGTTCGCGGGACCGAAGCGTTGACCGCGATGGAAGCGTGGAACACGGGTCACCCAGGCGGTTCGATGACCATCCACGCGAACAACGCCATGGAGGGGCTGAACCGGATCGTATTTCTTTGCCAGAAGACGGCGAATCCATTTCCAACCCACATCCTGGCAAGGATCGTCGCGGAGACGATTCACCTGGTTGTGTATATCGAGGCCGGACGCCAGTTTCCCTGTGGACGGAAGGTGAAAGAAGTTTGTTTGGTGAAAGGGCACGACGGGGAACGCTTCGAGATCGAACAGCTTTAGGCGCTCCCTGCCGGCGCATAGCGAAAACATTCAACCGGGAAGAAGGAGATGGACATGTTGAAGAGGATGCGGAAGGTGGCTGAAAGGCTGGTCGATCTTGTGACTGGCAAGCAGTTTCTGACAATGACGAGTTTAGCGTTGGCCTCGCAGGCGCTGGCCTATGCCTCAACGAGCACCACCGGACTGCCGTGGGAGACGCCGTTGCAGACGGTGCAGCAATCGCTGACCGGGCCGGTAGCGGCTGGAATCTCAGTAGTGGGCATCGCCGCTGGCGGCATGGCCCTCGTCTTTGGAGGCGAGCTGTCGGAGTTTGCTAAGCGCGCGTGCTATGCGGTGATCGCAACGGGCGCGATTGTCGGCGCGGGGACATTGATGAGTACGTTGTTCTCAAGCTCCAGCGCCGTCATCGGGTAGCGCATTCCGAGCGCCTTTGACGGCGTGAGGGTGCGGATGGATCTGCTTTGGGCTTCAGCCCATCGTTGGGCAAAGAAAGAAGGAGGAGGCATGTCGAAGAGGATGCAGAGGATCGCCTGGAAAGTAATTCGGACATTCAGCGGTCGTCAGTTTCTCACCATTGCGGGGCTGGCGCTCGTTTCGAGCGCCGTCTCGTATGCGTCGAGTACGTCCACGGGATTGCCGTGGGAGACCCCGTTACAGACGGTGAAGCAGTCGCTCACCGGTCCCGTCGCGGCGGGCATTTCGGTGGTAGGCATCGCCGCTGGCGGCATGGCCCTGGTCTTTGGCGGCGAACTGTCGGAGTTTGCCAAGCGCGCCTGCTATGCGGTCATTGCAACCGGCGCGATTGTGGGTGCGGGCACGCTGATGAGTACGTTGTTCTCCAGTTCCAGCGCGGTAATCGCGATGACGGGGGGATTTTAAGATGCAGGCCCCAAGAGAGACGGTTTTCCATCCGTCGATCAATCGCCCCAATCTACTCATGGGCGGCGACCGTGAACTTGTTCTCGGCGCCGCCATGATTTCCGCGTTGTTCATTTTTTCGTTGATGACTTGGTGGAGCATTCTGATCGGCGTTGTGTTCTGGCCTCTGGCCACGTCGATGCTGGCCCGGTTGGCGAAGGTCGATCCGATGATGCGCGATGTCGCAACGCGCAGCTTCCAGTACAAGGCATACTACCCGGCTAAATCCCGGCTTTCGAGCAGAAGCACGACGCAGCGGCGTAGTTGGAAATAGGCGTTGTGGGGAATCAGGAGGCGGTGGGGCAATGATCTCGTTTGCTGTGTTAATACTTCTAGCCTGCGCGGGTGTATTGGCGTGTGTTGTGATTGCCTGGGCAGCCCGCGGTACGCGGGCTGAGGAAGGCCGGAGATGGGTTGCCGGGCTTCCCGACTTGTTGCTCTATGCGTCGATGATCGACGACGGCATCTTGCTGCTCCAGGATGGGGCCTTGATGGCGACTTGGCGATATGCCGGTCCCGATCTCGGTTCCGTCACGCACGAAGAGATGGCCGCTCTTGCGGAACGCTTGAATTCCGTTTTGAAGCTCGGCTCGGGATGGTTGGTACATTGCGATGCCATTCGTTCGGAGGTGAGCGAATACGCGAGGCAGGGAGCCTTCCCGGACCCGGTAACGAGTCTGATCGACGACGAGCGCAGAGCGCAGTTCAAGGCCGAAGGCCGTCACTTCGAGAGCACCTATTACATATCGCTCACCTACCTTCCTCCGATGCGGAGCGAGGAGAAGGTCAAAGGATACCTATTCAAGGGCGGCGAAGAAGAGAGTAAAACTGCCGGGGAGACCGCCCTCCTCTATTTCAAAGACCGTCTCGGGTTGTTTCACGATGTGTTGAGTTCACAGGTACGTGTGGAGCGGCTTTGCGGTCACGCTGTCGTCGGAGACGATGGGGTGGAGACCGAGTGGATCAATTGCGATCTTGCGCGTTACGTGCGGCGTTGCGTGACGGGTGAGGATTATCCGTTCATCCTGCCAGCGATTCCCGTGTTCCTGCATGACCTGATAGGCTGTGCAAGCTTCAAAACCGGCGTCGAGCCGATGGTCGGGAACAAGCATATTCAGATCGTCGCGATCGACGGATTCCCGGCGACAAGTTTCCCTGGAATTCTGGCAGCCTTGGACACACTGCCCTTTGAGTACAGATGGAACACGCGAGCCGTGTTACTCGATCCGGAAGAGGCAAAGAAGATCATCACCGATGCCTTGAAGAAGTGGACGGCGAAGGCTCGGGGTTTCATCGATCAGTTGATGGGGAGGCCACCCAAGCGAATCGATCCGTTCGCATTGAAGATGATGGAGGATGCGACCGTAGCGATCGGCGAAGCCTCCAGCGGCGATGTGCAATTTGTTCTTTACTCGGGAAATATCATCCTCATGGATGAGGACAACGAAGGGGTAAAGGATCGAGCACGTCAAGTTGCAAAGATCATCAAAAATCTCGGTTTCGGGGCGCGTCTGGAATCCTTCAATGCAGTAGAAGCGTGGCGCGGAACGCTGCCTGGAGATGGCTATCGAAACGTCCGCCGCATCATTCTACATACGCTGAATCTGGCCGATTGTATGCCGATTGCGGCCATTTGGACTGGGGACCGAGTGAACTCTTCGGCATTGATGCCGAAGAATAGCGAACCGTTAATGTATGCAACGAGCACCGGCTCTACAGTGTTTCGTTTCAATCTGCATGTGGGAGACCTCGCGCACACGCTGGTTGTCGGGCCTCCGGGAGCCGGAAAGAGCACATTGCTCTGCGGTATCGAGGCGCAGTTCTTCCGTTACCCGAATGCTCAGGTCTTCGTATTCGACAAAGGATACTCGGCCTGGGCTTTGAATCAGGCGGCAGGCGGAGAGTTCTACAACCTGGGATCCGAGGACGGTGGAATGAGTTTCGCGCCGTTCGCGGAACTCGACACCCCTGGAGATATAGCCTGGGCCGCGCAATACATCGAGCAGTTGTGCGCCCTGGCGGGCCACACGGTCGTACCGGCGGAACGCAAGGAGATCTTGAAAGCGCTCCAACTCCTGGTCCAGTCGAAAACGAGGACCTTCACTGAACTCCTGGTGAACTTGCAGAACCTGTCTCTCCGGGATGCATTGCGTGTGTACACGCTCGAGGGGGCGCTCGGCGGTTTGCTCGAAGCCAAGGCCAATCAGAGCGTTCTCGGCCAGGGCCGTTTCATGGTGTTCGAGATGGAACACCTGATGGGGATGGGGGAGCGGGCCGTTGTTTCAGTGCTCCTGTTTCTCTTCCATCAGATTGAGAAGCGTCTCGACGGCTCGCCCACGGCAATCGTTCTCGATGAAGCGTGGGTGTTCCTGAAGCATGAACTCTTCAAGGAGTTTATCCGCGACTGGGCCAAGACCTTGCGGAAGGCGAACGCGGCGCTGATGCTCTCGACGCAGAACTGGTCGGACATCTTCAATTCCTCCCTTAAAGACGTGTTAATCGAGACCTGTCCGAACAAGATATTCCTGCCGAATCCCGAGGCCACTAGCGAGACGGTGCGCGTGTACTACGAGATGTTGGGCGTCAACGCTCGCGAGATCGAGATGATCTCTCGCGCCATTCCCAAGCGCGAGTATTACCAGCGGACGCCTAACGGGCGCCGTCTTTTCAATATCGGCTTCGGCCCTGTTGCTCTCGCATTTGTGGGTGTGAGCGGTCCGGAGGTGCGCGCCCGCATCGGCGAGATCCGCAAAATGCACGGTGAGGGCTGGATTTCGGAATGGTTGCGCGTGCGTGGCGTTTCTAACTGGGCGGACTACTTCGAGACGAAGTACGGAGCGAAGCAGTCCGGCTTAAAACTTGTGTCGTGAGGAGGAGTGCATGAAAAGGTTGCTGCTTCGTATCGGTATCGTCATGGCCGGATTCATCTTCACGATGAGTCTGAACGTGGATGAAGCACATGCGGGCGTCGTCGCGGGTCTCGCCACGGAGTGGACCCAAATCATGAACAATGTGCAGCTCGTTTTGTAATACGAGCAGCAGATTCAACAGTACGCAACCCAGCTCCAGCAGGCGCAGACGCAGATCGAGCACCTGGAGGAGGCATACAAACAGACAGGCGCGATGGTGCAAGGGATCGGCAACGGCAATTTCAATTTCAGCGCCATTGCGAACGATCTTTCCGCGCTGAACGGTGTTGTGCAGTACGGAAATGGCCTGGCCTACTCGATGGCCAATCTGGACGATGAATTCAATGCGCGCTTTCCCGGTTATGGGAATGCGAACCCGACGAATTACGCGGGCATGTATCGGAATTGGTACAACACGAACCTGGACACCGCTCATTCGGCGTTGAAGGTTGCGGGGCTTCAATACTCGCAGCTTAATAACGATGCTGCGTTGGTGCGGACGTTGCAGCAGCAGTCGCAGAACTCGACGACGCTGTTGCAGACCCTACAAGTGGGGAACTCTCTTGCCGCTCAGGAATTGGCAGAGCTCGAAAAACTGCGCCAGTTGATGCTGACGGACATCACGTCCAAGGCCACCTATCAGGCACAGCAGGCAGCCTCTGCGCAGGCTGACGGCGACATGAACGATACGTTCTTTACGGTTCCTACCGGATCGAATACGGACACTCGGACGTATGCGCCGGTTCCGCAACAGTAGCAGGGAGCAATTGCGATGAAATTGAGACACAGGTCGTTGTTGATATTGAGCGCGTTGGTGATTGCCACGGAGGCTCTTGCCTATGCGCAGAGCACGGCGCCTCAGTCCGGGCCGTCGGATCTGCTCGATGTGTACAAGAACGCAACCACGACCTGGGTCTCGACTGCGTTTGGTTATGCGAACAAACTCTTCGGCCTTCTTGCCTTCATCGATTTCACGTGGGCAATGATCGTTCTGTTCCTGGAAGGGCAGGAGTTGCAGGGGTGGATTGCGGGCTTCTTGAAGAAGTTTATGACTATCAGCTTTTTCTACGCTCTGCTCATCAATCAATCGACATGGTTTCCTGCGATCATCAACAGCTTCGTCCAGATCGGCCAACAGGCCGGAGGGGTATCGGGGTATCTGAACCCTTCGGACATTTTATGGACAGGCGTTCAAATCAGCGGATCGATCCTGGCCGCCTGCATCCCGAATGCCGCGGCAGGCGCCACGGCTGGAGGGGTTTTGGGAATCATCGTTCCCGGCGCTGGGGCTGCTCTCACGGCCGCCTCTCTGATTCCCGCGCTTGTCGCGCTGTTCTGCGCATTATTGATCTTCCTCGCCTATGTGGTCATTACGTTGACGTTCATCATGGCGACGGTCGAAAGCTACGTCGTGATGAGCGCTGGGTTGATCTTCCTCGGGTTCGGCGCATCCCGATGGACCGTTCCATACACCGAGCGCTATATCTCCTTGGTCGTATCGACGGGAGTGCGGCTGATGGTCCTCTACATGATTATCGGTCTCGGCCAGACCTTATCGAACACATGGGTTCAGCAAGCCTCGCAAATCCCCCTGAGCACGGCCGGGCTTCAATCGCTTTTCGGACTGCTAGCCAGTGTCATCGTCTTCATGGCGCTCGCGTGGCAGGTGCCGAAGCTCGCTGGCAGCATCCTGCAAGGATCGCTGCAGATGGGCAGTTCGGACTTGATCGCTCCTGCCATGTCGGCCGCGATTGCGGCGGGTACGATTGGCGCCGTTGCGACGGCGGGAGGTGGAGCGGTCGCGGGCGGCGTGGGCGCATTGGCTGCGGGTGGCGGAGCGGGCGCGGCAGGCGCTGGTGGGGCGGGTGGAAGTTTCATGCCTGGCGGGGCTGCTGGCATGGGCAGCACGATGGCCGGTGGCGGAGTCAGCGGCGCTGCGCCAGGCGTTGAGGGCGCAATCAACAGCGTGCCGCCGCCTTCTCCGAGTGCGAGTGGAGGAGATGGTGCAGTTGTGGCCGTCGACCCTCCGCCTGTAACCGTGGGCGCGCAGGGAGAAAAGGGTGCACCAGAAGCGGATGTGACTTCGGGCTGGTCACCGGCCTCCGGGCAGAATGTTCAAGGTGTTGGGAACGCGGCTCCGGAGACGGCAGTGGCGGATGAAAGTGCGACCGCTGTGGAGAGTGCTTCTGGGTCGAGTCCGGTATCTGGGGTTAGCGGACAGAGTGTCAGGGCCAGAAGGCGCAGAGCGGAAGGGCAAGCGGGTGCTGGGCCGCAAACGATGGCGGGACTCGACATTGGGGGTTCGACAGAGGAATCGCCTGAAGTGATCGTTGGTGAGGCCGAGGAACCGGATGGAGCGAGCGGCAGCACAAGCGTGCCCGTGCGCGGTGGCGGAGAGAGTGTGGGGACTGAAGGCACTCAAGCTCCGGATGTAGCTGGCTCCAATGAAGGTTCGATTCAAGAGACCGCTTCGGTGCCGTCTGTCGACGCGAGTGGTATCAATCCGGCGTCTTCAGATGCAGGCGGAAGCACTGCGGCCAGTGAGGAAGCGAGTCCCGCATCTTCTGCGCCGATTGAAGCGCCGGGCGTAGTCAAGGAAGGCCCTCTTGGAGGGGTGAATCCAGCAGTAGAGGAAGCGTCGCGCAGGCGGGGTCGTTCAGACGATCGGTCGCTAGGCGAGAAGATTGCGGGGATTCATAATACCGCGGCACAGGTACAACAGCATCTACCGGAGGATTCGGCGACTGTGACGGCGCCGACTCTGAACATTCATCACGGAGAGTAGGAGCGAAAGATGAGCGCATCCCTGGCGGAAGTAAAAGAAGAACGTTCTGGCAAAAGCAGCCCGTACCTGGCGGCTCGCGACGAGTGGAACGAGCGGTATCGGGATTTGATCCTAGCTGCGCGCAATTGGCGGCTTCTGGCCGTGACATCGAGCATGGTTGCGCTCGTCGCGGTCTTGGGCTTGATTGTGATCGGGGCGAAACCCAAGGTCATTCCCTACATCGTGGCGGTGGACAACCTGGGCAAGGTGGTCGGCCAGGGTACGGCGGTTCAAGCCCCGGTTGCCGACGACCGTTTGAAACGCGCGGCGTTGTGGTCCTGGGTCCAGGATTGGCGGATGGTCTCGTCGGACGCGACGGTCGAGAAGAACGCGATCGAGCGGGTATATGCACAGATCGGCAACGGTACGCCTGCGGCGACCCGGATCAGCAATGCGTATCGCGATGGGTCGCCACTGAAGCTGGCACAAACGGAGACGGTCTCCGTCAATGTGCGCTCTCTTTATGCATCCTCGAAGGATTCCTATGAGGTCGAGTGGACGGAGACGACATTCGACTTGAAGGGGGAACAGATCGGAACTCAGACCTACAAGGGGGTCATTACAATCTCCATTCATCCGCCCGAGGATGAAGGTTTGGCGCGCGTAAATCCTCTGGGTATCTATGTCACGAATGTGAGCTGGTCGAAGGTTCTTTAATTCACCAAGGAAGGCGAGAGTATGAAGACAGTACGAGTGATGGTGTTGATTGCGATGGGTGTGAGCGCCTTCTGCGGGTTCGCGCAAGAGGTTGCCCCGAGTGCGGGTGCACCGGCCGATGGCGCGGTGGTGCTGAATCGGACGAAGGCCGCTTCGGCAAAGCCGGAGATCGTTCCCGCGGACAAGTATCCGTTTGCAGCGATTCAGAAGGCCCTGGAGCAAGGTCCCGGCACGGGTATTGAGTCGGCAGCTGCGAGCGTCGGACTTGGGGTGAAGGTTCCTCCCGGCTGGGAGCCGTCCAAGGATGTGGCGCTCTCGGAGACGGCGCGAGAGGCCGTTGCCCTGTCCGCAAAGCTCTCAAACGAGCAGAACAATCCGGTCTCCGGCCCGGACGGGCGGGTGGTTTACACCTTTGGCGTTGGGCAACCGACGTTGGTGACCACGCCTCTTCGCGTCAGTTCGATCGAGTTGCAGGCGGGCGAAAAGATTCTGGGCGAGCCGCAGATCGGGGACTCGGTGCGATGGGTTGTGACGCCGATCTCGTCGGGGTCCGGGGACGCTGCTACGCCGATTCTGGTCGTGAAGCCGAAGATGGCGGGCCTCGATACGACCATGATTGTCGCCACGGACAGGAGAACGTATTACCTCCGCCTGGTTTCAAAGTCTGGTGATTACGTGACGCGGGTCGCGTTTCTCTATTCCGACGATCAGCCGTTGCAGTGGAAGCTCTTCCTGGAGCAGCAGGCGAAAGAGCACAAAGATCATGTAGACGCTTCGCGCATCTCGCAAACCGGCAACGACGTGGTTGACAAGCTGTATTTCGATTACACGTTCAAGGTGAAGTCGGGATCTGGTTCCATTCGGCCAACGCGGGTCCTCGATGACGGAGAAAAGACCTATATCGAGATGCCGAGTGTGACCGCGTTTCAGGAACTGCCGACGTTGGTGATCGAAGGCCCCGAGGGCAATGAGATGGTCAATTTCCGCGTAAAGGGCACGACCTTCGTGGTGGACCGTCTCTTTGTGAAGGCAGCCCTGTTGCTTGGCGTTGGGAAGCATCAGGAGTTTGTAGAGATCGTGCGCAAGGATGCGCTCACGCCGCATACGGAGGCGAAGTGATGGCGGACGAAGGCAAGGTCGATGGGAGCGGCCGCGAGGAGGTTGTGTTGACTTCAAAGCAGGAGGGCGACAGCCCGACACGCAGCAAGCAACCTTTGAAGTTGCATTTCTGGCCCACAGACGGCAAGCATCTGAATCCGGCTGTGAGGGGGATGTTGTTCGTCGCCGTCCTGGGATTCTTGGGGCTGATTGTCTATGGGGTAATAGCTCGGGGCGGAAAGAAGACAGCCGCCGAAAAGGCCAAGGACGAGCAATCGGTTTCAGATGCGCAATCGACTGGGACAAAGGTCTGGGCAGATCTCGAAGACCAGCGGAAGATCGACTCCAGGAAAGAAGCGCAGGCGCAAGCCAGCGGGAGTACGCCTGACGCGCTGCAGGAGCGGGTCCAGAGCGCCGGTGTTCCGGTTGAGCTTGTAGCTTCTTCCCAATACTCGAAGGATGCGCTCGTTCCCCCTCTTGAGGCTCGGCAGATTGCCGCGTCTGGACGGCCGGTGAAGGGAGTGCTCACGGAGGGCAGGGCTGCGTTGAATCAGCAGCAGGCGGGCCCTCAAGGAGGGGCGCCTGCGGTACGAAGCCCAGCGGACGAGTGGCGTGAAGAGATGTACAAGAACGATCTCGAAGCGCGCACTGCGGGAACTTCGATTTCGAGCGGCAAAGGGTTGGCAGCTTTGAGTTCCCTGGGGGCTGCGCTGCCTTCCGGGGGCGTCGGTTCGGTTCTTCAGCAGCTTCTCGGCGAATATCCGAAAGCCGGGTCAGGTGGAAATGCTGGAGGACCGAGCCCGTCGGTCATGGTTGCAAACGCAGGTTCTGGAAACGATAGCGATGCGAATCTTCAACAGCATAAGGAGAACTTCATTGAGAAGGCGAGGGAGAGCCGCGAAGAGCGGGATTATTCGTCCGCGACGCGAGCGCCAGCCCTGTCAAAGTATGAAATCAAGGCTGGATGGGACATACCGGCGACGCTTGAGAGCGGGGTGAACACCGACCTTCCGGGCGAGGTAAAGGCTGTTGTGCGTGAGAATGTCTACGACACGGCGACCGGCAAGTATTTGCTGATTCCGCAAGGATCGCGCCTGATCGGTCAGTACGACAACCGGGTTTCATACGGCCAGAGCCGCGCAATCGTGATCTGGTCGCGGCTGATCTTTCCGGATGGGTCCAGCGTGGATCTCGATGGGATGGTGGGACACGATGCTTCGGGCGCTGGAGGTTTTCACGACCAGGTCGATAACCATTATGTACGGCTTGTCTCTATGGCCTTGATGCTCAGTGCGTTCACTGCCGGTATTGAAATGTCCCAGCCTCAGACGACCTCGGCGTCGGGCATTTTGTCGCCGAGCGCGGAAGCCACTCAAGCTCTCGGCCAGCAGTTTGGACAGCTGGGGATTGAGATATCGCGAAAGAACCTGAATATCCAACCTACAGTGAAGATTCGTCCAGGCTATCGGTTCAATGTGCGCGTGAATCGCGACATTGCGTTCGGGGAGCCGTATACGGATACTGAGGCTGGCCAATAGGAGCCCATCATGGAGATTGTGTATCGCAACGTCCGGTTCGATGAAAAAGTCGATCGATGCCTGCGGCGGCGCTGGAAGAGGCACGGCGACTTGTCGATTCGCGTCCGTGAGGCTCTGGACCAAGTGAACCTTGGTGATGTGGAATTGCTCGATGTCGATTGCAGCCGGGTCCATGCAATGCAGGTTGGCGTATTTACCTCGGCGTGGACTGCGGTCCATGAGGTGGCTCAGTCGCGCGGATGCTCTGTGAACACCTTGGTGAATAGCGCAGTTTGGGCGACTTTCGGCGCACAGAGGTCGGGCCAGCGTGGCCGGCCTCGCGGCCGAAATCCGCGAGTGGCACCAGTTGCCGACGCGTGTTTGCAATTGGCGTAATGTTGCAGCCGCCCGAGCACCTGGATAACGTGCGGTCCGAAAAATCGCTGACCACTAGCCGATTCTCGTTACAAATTGGCGTGACCTTTGCTTTTGCACGGCAAAGGTCTTGGCCAGAAT
>Ga0181535_10005003_pt1 | contig 14405 bp, 11 predicted proteins | sample PEATcosm2014_Bin_44_FD_119774 | JGI IMG/M metagenome (GOLD analysis project Ga0181535, IMG submission 119774) | Peatland microbial communities from MTU Mesocosm Facility, Houghton, MI, USA - PEATcosm2014_Bin17_30_metaG | ecosystem: Environmental > Terrestrial > Soil > Wetlands > Peat | place...
GGTACTCGACGATTCCCTGCCCGCCCGCCTGTTTGAGCCGCGGAATGATGTCGCGCACCGTCGACTCGTCCAGGATGGTGTTGACCGCCAGCCAGTCTTCGTCGCTGAGGTGCGAAATGGTGGGCCGCTTCAGTGCCGGCAGCACCGCCAGCACGGCCTTCAGGTTGTCCTGGTGCACGTTCAGCATCAGCCCCACTTTGCCGAGCGCGTTGATGGCGCCTTCCAGCAGCATCTTCATGTCTTCCAGTTTGCGCCGCTTGGCTGCGTCTTCCCACGAATCCCGGTTGGCGATCAGCTGCGTGTTCGACTCCATCACCGTGTCGATGATCTTCAGATTGTTGGCGCGCAGCGACGAGCCGGTTTCGGTGACCTCGACGATGGCGTCGGCCAGCACCGGCGGCTTCACTTCCGTCGCGCCCCAGCTAAACTCCACTTTCGCAGTCACGCCGTGGCGGGCCAGGTAGCGCCGCGTCGTCTCCACCAGCTCGGTCGCGATGACCTTGCCTTGCAGGTCCTTGACGCTGTGGAACGGCGAAGCTTCCGGCACCGCCAGCACCCAGCGCACTTTGCCGAAACTCTGCTTGGCGTAGATCAGGTCCGCCACAGCGACCACTTGCGCGCCATTTTCTTCAATCCAATCGCGACCGGTCAGACCGGCGTCGAGAATGCCGTCCTCGACGTAGCGGGCCATTTCCTGCGCCCGGATCAGCATGCATTCGATTTCCGGGTCGTCGATGCCGGGAAAATACGACCGGCTGCTGGTGATGATGACATACCCAGCGCGGCGGAACAAATCGACCGTGGCGTTTTCCAGGCTGCCTTTGGGGATGCCCAATTTCAGCTTCACGCCTTGCCTCCGTAGACGGCTTTCGGATCGTAAGTCTGTGGCTCCGCGACCTTCCACGCGCCGGATTCCAGGCGCCGGAAAAAGCAGCTCTGGTAACCCTCGTGGCAGACGCCCGGGCCCTGCGCCTCCACCTTCACCAGCACGGCGTCGCGGTCGCAGTCAGTGGCGATTTCTTTCACCAGGAGGCGGTGGCCCGAGCTCTCGCCTTTCAACCACAGTTTGTGCCGCGAGCGGCTCCAGAAGGTCGCAAACCCGCTTTCCACCGTCTTGCGGAACGCTTCTTCGTTCATGAAGCCGACCATCAGCACACGGCCGCTGGAGTGGTCCTGGATGACGGCGGTTACCAGACCGCCGGATTTTTCGAAGTCGAGAATCATCGCCAAAACAAAAAAAGCCCGCCGTTTTCGCGGCGGGCGTCCTTTCCATTTCTTGAGTGGAAATTATTGCAGCGCCCGTCGCGTGGAATGGTGGTGATGATGCCGCGCGAAGGTAACGCTTGCCATAAGCCAGTAGTGTAACACAGCGCCCGCCGGCCGCATCGAAGGAAAGTGACGACGTCTAGGTAGGACAGTCGATCGGTTTTTGTCGACTGTCGTCCGCCGGCAGCGACAGGCCACAGAAACCGATGGCCTGTCCTACCAAATCCACCGCCGCGGCCGCTCGCTTCAGCAGTGCGCCATCGCGTTCGTCACGTTCTGGCCGGTGCGGTCTTCGATGGTCACGGTGACCTGCATTTCCTTCTTGTTCCGCACCACGGTGACCACGAAGGTCTGGTTCTGGTGGTTGGCGTGCAGCGTGCTCGTGATATCGCGCGAGCTGCCGACGTGGGTGTCGCCGATCTTGGTGATCACGTCGCCCGCCTTGATGCCGGCCTTTTCGGCGGCAGAATTCTTCACCACCGATTTCACCAGGACGCCGTCTTTCACGCCCAGGAATTCGGCGAACTGCGGCTCTTCTCCCAGCCCCTCGCCCTCGATACCGAGCCGGCGCGACGGCATGAGGGTCATGATGTGGGGCATGTCGAACGGCTGCATGGACGGCATGGGTGTCATCTCAAACGTCGGCGAGTTCCCGAATACATTGATGTCCAGGTCGGGCGATTCAATCGACATGCTCTTGCGCGTCTCCACGGTCGCCGTCAAGGTGAGGGGAGCGCCGTTGCGCCACAGTCCGATCTTCACCTGCCTGCTGGCCGGCGTCTCGCGCACCAGTCGCTGGAACTGCGTCATGCCGTCGACCGCCTGGCCGTTGTATTCCAGCACCACATCACCCTGCTTGATGCCGGCCTTGTCCGCCGGGCCGCCTTCGGTCACGCTGGTGATTTCCACGCCGCGGTCTTCCTTGAGCTTGAGCGTCCTGGCACGCTCGGAATCCACGTCCACCACGCCCACCCCCAGATAGGTGCCGCCTGCCATCACAATGGTGGCCGTGTGCGCCCGCGGGGTAGGATTCTGCGCCCACGTGGCCGGCGCCGCGGCTCCCGCGGCCAGCAATGCAACTGCCCATACGGATTTCGTCGTCATACTCACCTCTATCGCCGTTTGAGAAATATTGTGCCGCCCGCGCCGGAAATGCGCAGCAATGGTCCGCCCCCGTTGACGGAGCCTTGCGCCACCACGCGACTGCCTACGCGCGTGACCGGAATCGCCGGAAAATCGGATACGATCCGGCGCAGCGTGTCCGCCATCCGGTTCTCGGCGCGGATGGTCACACCCTGGTTAGACGGAATCACCACCGTGATGTCACCACCGGTGGTCGCCAGAAAAGAGTCGCCGAGATGCGCGCCCGTCAAATCCGCCACAATGCTACCGAAGGAGGTGGAAACCCGCATCGGCCCCGTCACGCTGCTCAACCGGATCCCACCCGAGGCGGACTGGCATTCGAAGCCGCCCTGCGCCGCGCCCAACTGGACCGGCCCGGCCAGATTGCGGACCGTGACGGTGCCGCCGGCCTTCTCGATGGCCACTTCTCCGCCGCCGGTAATCGCCGTCACCGAACCGCCAGCCAGGCGGACGCGGACATTGCCAGCCGCGCTCTGGGCGCGCAGGCCGCCGACCACTTCGCCCACCACAATATCGCCGCCCGATGTTTCCAGCACGGCTTCACTGTGCGCCATTTTCAAAGTGATGCGGCCTCCGCCGGTGATGCAGCGCAGCCGTCCGCGCACTTCGCCGATGTGCACATCGCCCCCGCCCGTCGTCACGGTGCAGAGGCCGCCGATCCGGTCTGCCGTCACCTCGCCCTCGCGCGATTCCACCACCAGCTCACCCTGGATTCCGTCGGCACTCACTGCGCCGTCGGAGTCCACGATCCGGGCCAGGCTGAGCGCCGGCGCGGTCACCTGGATCCGCGCCCGGACCTGGCCGCCTGGGGCCGTCAGGATCACGCTTTCGCCCCGCCTGACCTGGACCGGCGCCCTGGCCAGAAGGCTCCGCGCCTCGGCCTCGGATCGAGCCGCCACGCTCAGGCGCACGGTGTAAACGAAGGTCCGCCCCACCCCGCCTTCCAAAGTCACCGGCCCGTGGCCGTTGATGCGCAATCGTGCCGCAGCCGGCAAGGTTCCCCGATAGGTCAGCGCCCATCCGCCGGGCTCCCGCTCCAGCGGACCCGGGTTGGGTTCCTGGCACGCTCCGCCCAGCGGCAGCAGCGCCAGCAGGAAAGCCGCGCTAGAAAGTGCCGATCGACGCATTCATTTCCTTCAGAGCCTTTTCGCACTTGGAACGCACATAGCCGTTGTCGTCCCTTTGCACCAGGTTCTGCAGCATGCCGACGATGGCATCGTCGCGCCGCATGGTCAGCAGGTCCACCGCCTGCATGCGTACCGCGTCGTTGTCGTCGAACTGAAGCGCCTGGGACAGCGCTCCCCGTACCGGCGGCTCGGCCGCCAGCGGCTTCAACCCTTCCAGCGCCTTGAGCCGCACGCCGGGGTTGGAATCGTGCAGTAGCGCGTTCATCAGCGCGTCCCGAACTTCGCCGGAGCCGGCGCGATCCTTCAGCAAGGCAACCGATTCCACCCGCACGCCCGGATCGTCCTCTTCGTGCGCCGCCGCCAGCAACAATTTCTGAATTTCCTGGTTGTCCACGGTTCCGTAGGCTTCGCGCCGCCGGGTTTCGTCGTACGCGATCCGCACCCGGCCGTTGCTATCCGGCTGCGCCGAACGCACATTGACGAACACGCCCTCGGAGGGGACGAACGAGGCCGTGGATACACCGCCGGCACCGGCGGGAACCAACTTCGCGGCGAAGAAGCCCACCGCGATCAGCGCCGCGGCGCCCAGCGGCTGCCGCCAGTGGGTGAAACCGGCCAGCGTGGCGCCCCAGGCATCGAGCCATAGAGTCCACGGTTTCCGCGCCGGCTCCGCAGCCGCGCCGCGCACTGCCGCCGCCAGGTCTGCCCGGCAATCGGCCAGCAACGAGGCCGGCGCCTCCATGCGCCTCCGGTCCAGGGCCGCCGCCAGCGCCCGCGCCGACTCCATCTCGCGCGCGCAAGCGCTGCACTCGTGGGTGTGCGCTTCGGCCTGGTCCTCCTCGTCCGGCGTCAGCTCGCCATAGTAATAAAGAGGAATCAGCTTCCTCACCGCATCGCAAGTCATACTAAGTCTCCCAATCGCGTACGCATTTTCTGCGTGGCACGGAAAAGGCAATTCTTCGCCGCCTCTTCGGTGGTGCCCAGAATCTCCCCTATGTTGCGCAACCGCAAACCCTGATAGTGCCTCAGCTCAAAAACCATTCGTTCGCGCGGCGTCAGGCCCTCCAGCGCATCGTCAATCCGCTGGCCCAGCTGACGGTTCCACGTCATACGCTCCGGATTCGCCGCCGCCGCTTCTTCCTCGTACCCGTCGGTCCTGTCAATCACGCCTTCGGAGGTTTCCACCACCGCCGATTCCTCTTTCCTTACTTTTCGTTTGCGCAACTGGTCCAGGCAAATGTTCGTCACGATGCGGTACAGCCAGGTGTGGAAGCTGCAATCGAAGCGAAATGCGTGCAGGTTCCGATACACCCGCAGAAACGCCTCCTGATACACATCGCGAGCGTCTTCCGGCGATCGCAGCAGGTTCATAGCGAGCCGGAGCACACTTTGGTCGTAGGCGCGAACCAATTGCTCAAAGGCGTCCTGGTCCCCGCGCTGCGCCGCCCGAACCAGTGAATCCACGTCGGGACTCACCCGGGCCCCGGCCGTTCCGGTTGCGTCCAGCATAAACCGGCTGATGCCGCGCTGCTAACACCCGTTCTTTCTCCTAAGCCATTCGACGCGTCCGTATCCAAAATGTCACGCCCTGGCCGGCACAGTTGCCAATCTACCACTCCGGGAATGCCCTGAGTCGCGCCTGAAACCGTTGGGAACATATAGGGCGGCCCCCCCGTTCCGGACCGGCGATGCAAACGTGGGTGGATGACCACACCCAGCATGTTGCGCGAAAAGCCCCGAATGGTCGTTCCCACAGGCCTCAACTATACTCAAATTGATGATATTTTAGACAGATTGCTGTGGAATGCCGTGTGCAATGAGAGGCGCCGGACCGTCGCGCCAAGACTGCAAGGAGGCTGTAACCCGATGGAGAACGAGACCATCACGCTCATCGACAACCGGACGAATCAGAGCTATACGCTGCCGATCTACCGCGGCACGATTCGCGCCATGGACCTCCGGCAGGTGAAAACGGGCCCCGACGATTTCGGTCTGATGACCTATGACCCCGCCTACATGAACACTGCCGCATGCCACAGCGCGGTGACGTATCTGGATGGCGACAACGGCATCTTGCGCTACCGCGGCTACCCCATCGAACAGCTTGCCGAGCACTGTACTTTCCTGGAGGTGGCCTTCCTGCTGCTGTACGGAGAACTGCCCAACGCCAGGGATCTGGAGTGCTGGAGCGAGGAGATCATGGCTCACTCCCTCACCCATGAAAACGTGAAGAAGTTCATGGAGGGATTCAATTACGACGCTCACCCGATGGGCATCCTGATCAGCACCGTGGCAGCGCTTTCGACCTTTTACGGGGAATCCCGCAACGTGCACGATCCCAAGGTGCGGCGGCGGCAGATCGTGAGGCTGATCGGCAAGATGCCGACGCTGGCCGCTTACGCGTACCGGCACCGGCTTGGCCTCCCGTACGTGGCGCCCGATCCGGACCTGGGCTACACCAAGAACTACATGAATATGTTATGGAAGCGCCTGGAGCCGAAATACGTGGCCAACCCGGTGCTGGCGCACGCACTGGACGTACTGTTCATTCTGCACGCCGACCACGAGCAGAACTGCAGCACCAGCACCATGCGCGGCGTAGGCAGCTCTGACGCCGACCCGTACTCCACAACCGCCGCGGCCATCGCCGCCCTTTCCGGCCCGCTCCACGGCGGCGCTAACGAAGAGGTGCTGCGCATGCTGGCGGAAATCGGCAGCAAAGAGGAGATCCCCAATTTCATCCAGCAGGTCAAGGCAGGCCACCGCAAGCTGATGGGCTTCGGCCACCGCGTCTACAAGCACTATGACCCCCGCGCCGCGATCGTCAAGCGGGTGGCTGAGGAAGTGTTCGAAGTGACCGGCCGCAACCCGAAGATCGATATCGCCGTGGAGTTGGAGCGCATCGCGCTGTCGGACGACTACTTCATCAAGCGCAAGCTATATCCCAACGTCGATTTCTATTCCGGCATCATTTATGAAGCCATGGGGTTCACGCCCGACCAGTTCACCGTGCTATTCGGCATCCCGCGCACAGTGGGCTGGCTGGCGCAGTGGCAGGAGATGATGGAAGACCCGGAGCGCAAGATCGCCCGCCCGCGCCAGGTATACACCGGAGAAGGCAGGCGGGACGTGGTGCCAATCGGATTGCGCACCCAAAAGCCGCCCATGGTACTGGCGTAGAAGGCAGCTCCGATCGCGGGCAAATCGGGGATTTGGCTGCCCACGCGCGGTGGGACCAGGGTGTCCCGCGCGGACCCGGGGGGCTGCCACAGGAGGGCACGCCCCCTCACTGGAACTTTCTCCCCGAGGCTGGTGTCTATACCTTTACAGTGCCAGGACATTCCTGATAGCGTGAGATCAGGGAATGAGCCCGAGAATGAGAGGCTACCCGGTGGCCACAGCGATCCTGGATCTCAGCGAACGCACCGGCGCACACGCGTCGGCCAGTGAGGATCTGTGCCTGGCCGAGGCGCTCCGGCAGGGCGACGAGCGGGCTTACGAAGACTTGATTACGCGCTTCCAGCAGCCGGTCTTCACGTTAGCCAGCCGCTTGCTGAACGACCCGGGCGAAGCCGCCGATGTGGTGCAGGAAGTGTTCCTGAAGGTGTTCCGCAGCATTGGTCATTTCCGGGGCCAAAGCAGCCTCAAGACCTGGATCTACCGCATTACGGTCAACGAGGCGCACAACGCGCACCGGTGGTTTTTCCGGCACCGGCGGCGAGAGACGGAACTGGACGGCGCGCCCGAGGACAAGAGCCACCGCTGGAAAGAGACGGTGGCGGACCGGAGCCGCTCCCCCTACGAGGAGGCCTGCAACCAGGAACAGCATCGCATCATTGAAGCCGCGCTGCTGCGATTGAACCCGCTTTTTAAGGAAGCCGTGGTGCTGAGGGACATCGCGGACCTGAGTTACGAGGAAATCGCCGAGGTGTTGAATGTCTCCCTCGGAACCGTAAAGTCGCGGATCCTGCGGGGCCGGGAAGCCCTGCGGGCGGAGCTCGCGGGCAGCCTCGGTGAGAGGTCTGTCCTGCGACTGGTGCCTAAGACGGCCGAGTGAACGTATGAGCTGCGAATACCCACGAGCAAGAATCTCTTCACTCATCGACCACAGGCTGGGGGGACGGGACCGCCGCGAAACGCTGGCGCACCTGAAATCCTGCAGCGGGTGCAACGACGAGCACCAGACTTTGGAAAAACAGCGCCTGGCGATGCGGTCCATGGAGCAGCCGGCACTGCCGGCGGTCTTGACCCACCGGCTGCGCGTGCTAGCCTCCCACGAGCGCCTGCGGCAGATGACACGCGCCAGTTTTTCGGCTCGCCTGCGGCACATGGTGGAGAGCGCCCGGCTGTTCGCAGATAACATGATGCGGCCAGTGGCGCTGCCCTTCGGCGGCGGCCTGGTATCGGCCGTTCTGCTGTTCAGCATTCTGGCGCCGGGCTTGAACTTCACGCGCGATGCGGGCTCGGATGCTTCTGTGATCTCGCTCGTCACTCTGCCCGAAGGCAGAGTGGATGGCGCGGCCGGTGAAGTCTATCGCCTGGAAATGGTAGGCTCGATTCCGTCTTCGACCGACAGCACGCTGGTGGAGCTGACCGTCGATCGCTACGGGCACGTGCGCGACTGGAACATGGTGCGGGGCGAACTCACTCCCGACGTCAAGAGCGTCATCCTGTTTTCCAGCTTCAATCCCGGCACCTATTTCGGCGTTCCAACCGACAGCAAAATTCTGGTGTCTCTGCATTCCGTCCCCGGCGAAGCCAGGAGTTGACCGTCCCGCGTGGCGCGGCAACGGCTTGGCCAACATTTCCTGATCAAGGGTTCCATCCTGGAGCGCATCGCCAGGGCCGTGTGTCCGGCTCCGCAGCCGATCGTGATCGAAATCGGCCCCGGCCGCGGCGCGCTGACGGCCAAACTGCTGGAGCACGCGGCGCGCGTCGTCGCCGTCGAGATCGATCATGACCTGGCAGGCCATCTCCGCCAGCGCTTTGCCGGCGACCCTCGCCTGGAAGTCGTCGAGGCTGATGTGCTCTCGACCGACATGGCACAGTGGGGTCCTGCGCCGATCGTCGGCAACCTGCCGTACTACATCACTTCGCCCATCCTGGAACGCACCCTCCGCCTGCGGCCGCCGCGGGCCGTGTTTCTGCTGCAAAAGGAAGTGGCTCAGCGCCTGGTCGCCCGGCCCGGCTCTCGCGACTATGGCTACCTGACCGTGGCCACCGGCTTGTTCGCCAATCCCAGGCTGCTGTGCGAAGTGCCTCCCTCGGCTTTCCGGCCGCCGCCCAAAGTGGATTCCGCCGTGGTTGAGTTCACCCCCGTTTCCTCTGCCCTGCCGGACCCTGAAGCCTTCCTTGAATTCGCCGCGCAGTGCTTCCGGCACAAGCGCAAAACCATTCGCAACAACCTCGTTGTGGTGTATGGTAAGGATGTAGAAAGCTGGCCGGAAGCCGCCTTGCGGGCTGAACAACTCAGCCTGCCGCAGCTGGAAGAGATGTGGCGGCGCCTGCGCACGAGGTAGGGCGTGTTTGAGCGCTCATAAGTTATGAAGATCCGACCTGAAGACGCTCTCGAATACCATTCGAAGTCCCCGGCGGGCAAACTGGCAGTGACGCCGACCAAGCCTTGCCGCACGCAGCGCGATCTGAGCCTTGCCTATTCTCCGGGGGTCGCCGTGCCGTGTCTTGAGATCGAGCGCGACCCTTCCCTGGCATACACCTATACCGGCAAGGGCAACCTGGTAGCCGTTGTCAGCAACGGCACGGCGGTGTTGGGGTTGGGAAATATCGGCCCCCTGGCCGGCAAACCGGTCATGGAAGGCAAGGCGGTGCTGTTTAAGCGCTTCGCCGATATCGACGTATTCGATATTGAACTCAACACCGAGGACGCGCGCGAAGTGATTCGCACCTGCCAGATCCTGGAGCCGACGTTCGGCGGCATCAACCTGGAAGACATCAAGGCGCCGGAGTGTTTCATCATCGAGGAAGAGCTGAAGAAGACCATGAACATCCCGGTCTTCCACGACGATCAGCACGGCACCGCCATCATCTCCGCGGCCGGCTTGCTGAATGCGCTCGAGCTTACAGGTAAGAAGATCGGCGACGTCAAGGTGGTGATCAACGGCGCCGGCGCCAGCGCCATCTCCTGCGCCGCCCACTACTGCAACCTGGGAGTGCACCGCGAAAACATCGTGATGTGCGACACCAAGGGCGTGATCTTCGAAGGGCGCACCGAGCACATGAATGTTTACAAGGCCCGTTACGCGTCGAAGACCGAAGCCAGAACGCTGGCCGAGGCGCTGGTAGGCGCGGACGTGTTCTTTGGCCTTTCGAGCGGCGGCGCGGTGACCCCGGAGATGGTGATGACCATGGCGCCGGACCCGATCATTTTCGCCCTCGCCAATCCGGATCCGGAGATCGCCTACGACGTGGCGCTGGCCGCGCGCCCCGACGCCATCGTGGCCACGGGCCGCTCCGATTTTCCGAACCAGATCAATAACGTCCTGGGCTTCCCCTTCATTTTCCGCGGCGCACTGGACGTCCGCGCCACTACGATCAACGACCAGATGCAGCAGGCGGCCACGCACGCCCTGGCCTCGCTGGCGAAACAGGACGTTCCCGACTCCGTGCTGCGCGCCTACGGTGTGGACCGGATGGAATTCGGGCGCGACTACATCATTCCCAAGCCGTTCGACCCGCGCGTGCTGATTTGGGAAGCTTCGGCCGTGGCGCAGGCCGCCATGGAATCGGGCGTGGCGCAGCAGCCGGTCGATCTCGACCAGTATCGGGAAGAGCTGGAGCGCCGCCTGGGCCGGGCCAACGAAGTGATGCGATCCATGATCCACAAGGCGCGCAAGCAGCCCAAACGGATTGTGTTCGCCGAAGGCGAGCAGGCCAAGATTCTGCGCGCCTGCCAGATCCTGCTCGACGAAAAGATCGCCTTGCCGATCCTGCTCGGCAATCAACAGACCATCCAGGCGCTGGCCCAGGAACTGCGCCTCAACCTGACCGGCGTCCAGGTGGTCGATCCGCCCTGCTTCCCGCGCCTGGAAGAGTACCTGGAAGAGTTTTACCAGCTGCGGCAGCGCAAGGGCATTACCCGCACGGAAGCCGCCCAGACCATCCTAAACCCGGTCACGTTCGGCAGCATGATGGTGCGCCTGGGCGACGCCGACGCCTTGATCGGTGGTTTGACGACGCACTATCCCGACACAATACGCCCTGCGTTGCAGGTGATCGACGTTCGCCCGGAGATGAGCGAGGTGGCGGGAGTGTACCTCTTGATCACGGCGAAGGGCGAGCTGTATTTTCTGGCCGACGCCACGGTCAATATCGAGCCGTCGGCCGAGGAGTTGGCCGAGATCGCCATCATGGCCGCCGAAAAGGCGCGCCGCTTCAACGTGGAGCCGCGCGTCGCCATGCTCTCGTTTTCCAACTTCGGCAGCACGCGCCATCCTCTGGCGGAGAAAGTGCGCCGCGCGGTGGAGCTGGTGCGCCAGCGGGCGCCAGGCCTGATGATTGATGGCGAGATGCAGGCAGACACCGCGGTGGTGCCGCAGATCATCGACGAAACCTACCCGTTCAGCACGCTCAAGGGCGGCGCCAACGTACTGGTGTTTCCCAATCTGGAAGCCGGCAACATCGCCTACAAGCTGCTGCAGCGGATCGGCGGCGCCGAAGCCATCGGCCCGCTGCTCACCGGCCTCTCCAAGCCGGTACACGTCTTGCAGCGCGGCTCCGAGGTGATCGACATTGTCCACGTGGCCGCCGTGGCCGTGGTGGATGCGCAGGAAGTCGGCAAACCATACCGCACCATCGCCGCCGTAACGCGGTAGGACAGACCATCGCTTTCTGCCCGCGGTCGCGCGATCCTCTTTCACTGCCCTCCAGGAATCTGTTGACGGGGGAGTCGGCGCCTGATAGTATACCCATAATAAACTTATGCCTAATAACCAAATGCCTTTGACCGCGGCGGTCCTGCCCGCGCTGCACCACGCTGAGGAGTAACCCCGATGAAACAGCTCTTGCGCCGCCTGCAATACCTGCTGCGCTGGCGGCGGTTCGATCAGGAACTGGCCGAAGATATGGAGTTCCATCGTGAAATGGCCGCCCGCGCGGGCAATCCGAATTTCGGCAACGCCCTCCATCTGCGCGAAGAGGCTCGCGACGCATGGGGCTGGACCTGGATCGACCGATTTCTTCAGGACCTTCGCTACGCGGCGCGTATGTTGCGCAAATCGCCCGGATTCACGCTGGCCGCGGTCCTGATCCTGGCTCTCGGCATCGGCGTCAATGTTGCGGTGTTCGGCTTTTTCAACCTGATGGTCTTGCGACCGCTGCCGGTCCGGGACCCGGGTACACTGCGCTCGTTCCAGCGGCAAGCTCCACAGAATTTCGCGGATAACTTTCCTTTTCCCGAAGTGGCATTCATCGCCGAGCATTCCAGAAAGCTATCCGCTGTGCTGGCTGTCGATATCGCGAGGCTGACAATCACTGGGGAAGCGAAGCCGCTCGACGCTAGTTTCGTAACCGCGAACTATTTCAGCGAACTCGGCGCCGTGCCGAGGCTCGGAAGAACGCTGCTGCCGGCTATGGACGAGGTTTCCGGCGCGGCACCGGTAGTTTTCTTGGGCTACGCATCCTGGCAGGGACATTTCGGCGGCGATCCCTCGATTGTCGGGAGGACCATTCGCCTAAATAACAAGCCCGCCACGGTGATTGGCGTCGCTTCCAGCCAGTTTAGCGGCCTCGGTTTGGGCACGACGGACGTGTGGGCTCTAATCACGCAGGCACCCTATTTCCTCGCAGGACGTGCATCGCTCACAGATTTCTCCGATCAAGGCATACACGTGCTGATGTGGGGCCGCTTACGAGCGGGGTTGGCGCCCAGCGTGGCCGAGGCAGAACTGGCCTCGCTGGCGGCTCACTTGCGCCGGCAACATCCCAACGACATTTGGGAGAAAGAGAACCTGCCCAGTGAACCGGGCGGCTACGCCATGACCGTCCGAGCCCAGATGTATCCACTCCTGGGCTTGGTGGGCACTCTGTGCCTGCTCATTCTCGCTGCCGCGTGCGCCACTCTGAGCAGCCTGCTCCTGGCACGGGGGGTGGCGCGGCAGAGAGAAATTGCGATCCGCACCGCAGTAGGTGCGGGCCGAAGCCGGCTGATGCGGCAATTATTCACTGAAAGCATGCTACTGGCTCTACTGGGCTCGGCGGCTGGGTTGGCATTGGGCTACATGGCCCTGCGGATTCTGATGGCGGCAACCGGCAGTCCCGCATGGCTGGATCCGGCGCCGGATTGGCGGGTCATGGTCTTCGCTCTGGCCGCCGGATTCGCGTGCGCCATCCTGTTCGGGCTGACGCCCGCGTGGCAGGTCGCGCGCCAGCGCTACCGCGCTACCAGGATGCGGCAGATCCTGATCGGATCACAGGTCGCAGCCAGTTGCGTCCTCCTGATTGTGGCGGGGCTCTTGGTTCACGCGTTCAATCAGGCAATATCTACGCCGCCGGGCTTTGCATACGAACGAGTGATTGCGCTGGATCCTATTCTCACCGGCTACTCGCCTGCACAGGCGCGGGCGTATTTTGACCGGCTCTGGAGCCGTCTCAGCCATGTTCCGGGCATAGAATCCGTGTCGATGGCGTCCAATCCGCCGCTGGGCAACCGATGGACCGTAGCCAAGGCCAATATCGCGGGGCGCACCGTCAACATTCACTTCAACAACGTCGATCCGCAGTTCTTTCAGACCATGCAGATCCCGTTATTGCGGGGAGGCAGCCTGGTTCGCGATGACCCACGGGCGATCGTCGTCAGCCAATCCTTGGCCCGCCTGCAATGGCCCCTGGAAGACCCGATTGGGAAACAGTTTCGACAGCGAGTGGACCCGGCCGGAGCGCCGGCGAACGATATCGTGGTTGGAGTCTCGGGTGACGCACGTCTGGTCTCACCCGAGGATTCGGATGCCGTCGAGGTCTACCGCCTGGCTCAGCAGGACATTCTTCCTGCCATGGTGGTACTGGTGCGAACATCGGGACCGCCGGAGGCCGTGGCTCGATTGGTCGCCTCGATTGCGAGATCCATCGATCCCAAGCTCTTTCCCGAGGCGAAGTTGCTGAAGAACTCATTTCGGCAGAAAGTGCAAGATGCCGGATACGCTACCATGGCCGCCGGCTTGCTCAGTTTGGTGGCGCAGCTTCTCGCGTGCCTTGGCATCCTGGGAGTGGTCGCATACGGAGTGTCGCAGCGCACCAAGGAAATCGGCATTCGGATGGCATTGGGCGCGAAGCCCTCGCATATCCTGTCGGTCGTGCTGCGCCAGTTCTCCGTCCCAGTGGGCATCGGGCTACTGCTAGGGGTGGGAGGGGCCGCGGCATTGTCGCAGTTCCTGCGCGGAGTCCTCTACGGCGTCAGCAATCTCGATCCGATCACTTACCTGGGCGCCATCGCTGTCTTCCTGGTCACCGTCGCCCTGGCTGCGCTGTTGCCGGCCCGGCGAGCCTTGCGCATCGACCCGCTCCGCGCACTGCGCTACGAGTAACAGGACTAGGATTCGTTCGTAGTAACTGCAACCGCTCTATTCGGTCGCAGCTCCGATTCAGAGCCACGACTGTTAGGGAGCGGGCGGCGGTGTAGCGATCAACCGCCGGCTACTTCTTTGCCGGGGAGGCTTTCTTAGCGGCCGGCGGGGGCGCGGGCTCCGGGCCGACGCGCTCGATGGTGACGCTGATCAGCTTCACGTCCACATTGGGTCGGACGCCGCCATTCGCCAGATGCTTGCCCGACACGCGCGAAATGGCCTTCACCACGTCCTGTCCTTCGACCACCTGGCCGAAAATCGTGTAGCCGCCGTCGTAGTCTTTGATCGGCGA
>Ga0181535_10005004_pt1 | contig 14404 bp, 8 predicted proteins | sample PEATcosm2014_Bin_44_FD_119774 | JGI IMG/M metagenome (GOLD analysis project Ga0181535, IMG submission 119774) | Peatland microbial communities from MTU Mesocosm Facility, Houghton, MI, USA - PEATcosm2014_Bin17_30_metaG | ecosystem: Environmental > Terrestrial > Soil > Wetlands > Peat | place...
CCCGTAGACCGCGCTGAAGTTGTTCGAGATGAGCCGGAACTCCTGGGTCGCATCCGCGTTGGGCATGGGCGATGTAGCGGCGGTGTAGTTGTCCATGTTCGACACGCCGTCAAGCATGTAGTAGGTGCTTCCCTGGCGGCCGCCATTCGATGACGCAGCAGTCTCAGTGGGGAACGAGAATCCCGATTGAATACCCTCACCGCCGTGGCTCATTGCGTTGACCATGCCAGGCGCAAGCAGCGCGAGGCTGGAAGGATCGCGGCCATTCAACGGCAACTCTGAAACGGAATGCTCGTCAACGGTGGTGCCCAGTTCGGCCGAAGTGGTGTTGATCAGCTCAGCGTCCGCAGTGACGCTGACGGTTTCACCTTTTCCAGTACCTACCTTGAGGCGAACATTCTGGGTTGCGTAGAGGTTGGCATTGATGACAATACCTTTCTGCTCGTACGCGGCAAACCCGGTGGCATTGATGCTCAGCGAATAGGTGCCGGGGGGCACCAACTGGAACAGATAGACACCGATCGAATCCGTCATGGCTGTCTCTGCCAGGTTGGTGTCCACATTGGTAAGGGTAACGGCCGCGCGTGTCACAGCTGCGCCGGATGGATCGGTAACCTGGCCTGTCAGGCTTCCGTTTGTGCCTTGTCCGTATAGGAGCACGCCCGAAGCTGCGAAAGCCACGACAAATACGAGCTGGGCAGCCCGTAAACATTTTGCGCTGATCACTTGCATTGCCACCTCCAAAAGAATGAGTACCCGCAAGCGCGAGCCTCGCGTACATGCTTGCCCGGAGTCCCCCGGGGTTGCCAATGAAACCGTTTTCAAACTGGGATCCGCTTTTCGCCTTGCAAAGGCTGGAACTCAGCCATCTCCCAATTTCAACATTTCAATTGCGCCAGAATTGGCAAATCTGAGCCGAAACGGACTCTACGCCGCCGTCGTAACACCATGTATCCGCCAAAAGTCGGATTGAGACATCTTTTTTGGCGGACAAGAAGATCGCAGGGCAAAGCAGCTCAACTGTATCGCAGATCGATAGATGGTTGAGGTTCCATCACAATCTGCACAGGGTCGGCAGACCGGGCCAAACCCGACTTCAGAGGGATCAATTCCCTGCCCGGCAGAGATATACTTCGTTCAACGTGAGCGCCGCTGATGGGTGGAGGATCATTCTTTTCGAGCGGAGATTCGTCGGCAATGAGCACTTCTGATCCATCCCGGCGAGAGACCGCAGCGCCTGCGCGCGGCAACACATTGGCCTGCAGAATTCTTGGCACAGTCCTCGTCGGCCTGTCCGCAATCGAGCATGGAGCGGCGCAGTGCAACCTGTCGCCTGAACTCCAGATGAAACTGAAGATGAGCCCGACCGCTGAGACTTACGCAGGTATCGGGCAGCGGTTTGCAGACCTCAAGATGTTTGACTGTGCCGCCGAGTCCTTTGCCTCGGCCTCAAAGCTGCAGCCGCAGTCGGCTCCCCTGGCCTATCTTTGGGGACTGAGTCTGTACACTGCCGGGAAAGACGAGGCTGCTCTGCTGCCGTTGCACACCTCTGCGCGGCTCAACCCAGGCGACATTCGTTCCCACCTCGTTACGGCAGCGGCGATGGACCGATTGAAGCGAATCCCGGAAGCGGAAGCCGAGTGGCGATTAGCGCTGGCGATCGATCCGGATTCGGCAACAGCCCTCGATTCACTATCCGTTGACCTCATCGATCTGAAGGATTACGCATCTGTGATCGCCCTGCTTGAAAAGCCGGGGAGCGACCGCGCGCGAACCTCGTTGCAAAGCCTGAACCTGGGGATAGCTTACGGCGGAAGGGCTGAACTGGACGAAGCGGCCAAAGTACTTCGCGAGGGCTTGGACAACGATCCAGACTCCCTTGCAATCGCCGATGAACTGGCGGTAGTACTCATGCTTCACGGCCACGATCAAGATGCTTTTGCGGTGCTCAACCTGGCTCTGGCAAAGCGGCCCAATGACCAGCCAACCCAGCTTCTCTACCTGCGCACCATGGTTTCAAGTCATTCTGACAAGGCCCAGGACTATGGCCACAAGCTGCTTGAGGCCTATCCCGACGATTGGGAGGTGCAATACCTGAATGGAGTGCTGGAGTCGCGGGAAGCTGATTTTCAGACTGCGCGGTCGCACCTGGAGCGCTCCATTGCCCTCAATCCCGGCGAGTATCGGCCCCACGACGCGCTCGGCAACGTTCTGGCTCGGCTTGACGATCTTCCGGGCGCAAGAACTGAGTTGGAAACGGCGATTGCACTTGGCGATGATCAACCGGAGGTTCAATACGATCTGGCCATGGTGTTGAAGCGCCTTGGTGACAAGGCCGGCGCTCAGCAAAGGTTGGAGATTTATCAAAAGCTGCGCGGAGCGAGGTCCGATAAGGAACAAGCAGCCGGCAAGGCCGAAGAAGCGGAACAGGCTATGTCAGCAGGGCAATCCGCGAAAGCGGTTTCTCTCTACCGGGAGGCAACCACAATCCTTCCGGACGAGCCCCTGCTTCACTACAAGCTCGCCCTGGCGCTGGATAAGATGCAGGACACCGCAGGAGAAACGGCGGAGCTTGACCGCACGATCCAGCTGAATCCGAATCTGGCCGAGGCACAGAATCAAAGAGGGTTTATTGCGGTTCGCAGCGGGGATGCGCGACAGGCTGAAAGCTGTTTCCGCGCTGCAATCCGAATCTCTCCGTCATTCACGGCCGCGTGGATCAACCTCGCGGCCACGCTGGCAAGCGAGACCCGCTGGCAGGAAGCTCGGCAGGCCGTGAATCATGCGCTGGAAATTGATCCTGAAAATGCCCAAGCTCGACAGCTCGACCAGGCGCTGAGCGAGGCACATCCCGGCCCATGACTCAGCGTCTTCCTCAAACTGCCGCGGAGAATTTAGCGAAGGGGCTTTCCCGCCGCCGTCTTCTGCAGATGGCGCCAGGGGTACTGGCTTCTGCGGCACTGCACCCCCATGTGGCTGCGATGGAGGCCGCTCCTGCCGCGGGCGGCGGCTTCTCGCACTTTGTTGATGTGGCGCAGCCGGCAGGTCTGAACCGGGTGATGTTTTATGGCGAGGGCACCAAGGCAACCTATCTCACCGAGATCATGGGCGGAGGTTGCGCATTCTTCGACTACGACAACGACGGATGGATGGACATGTTCATCCTTGGCGGCCGGAGACTGGAAAGCATTCCGGCCGGGGCCAGCAACAGGCTCTACCGCAACAACCGTGACGGCACGTTCGCCGACGTAACCGCGCAGGCAGGCTTGATGGATGCGGGATGGGCCGTTGGTGTTTGTGTGGGTGACTATAACAATGATGGATTCGAAGACTTGTTTGTGACCTATTTTGGCCAGAACAAACTGTATCGCAACAATGGGAACGGAACCTTCACCGACGTGACGGAACATGCAGGGCTGGTCTCTGCCACCACTCGCTTCGGGTCCGGTTGCACGTTTGTTGATTACAACCGTGACGGATGGCTGGATCTTTTTGTCTCGAACTACGCGGACGTTGACCTGGCCAAGATGCCGACCCCCTCCCTGGAGCGGCCCAATTGCAATTTTGAGGGGGTCCCAGTGAATTGCGGCCCAAGCGGATTGCCGCTGCCCGGCCACTTGCTCTATCGCAACAACGGCAACGGCACATTTACTGACGTATCAAAAGAGTCGGGTGTGGCTGCGATGCGCGGATCATACGGCTTGACCGCAGCGGCGTTCGATGTGGATGAAGACGGATGGCCGGACATTTTTGTGGCATGCGACACAACGCCCAGCATGGCCTTGATGAACAATCACGACGGCACGTTTCGCGAGGAAGCCTTGTTGCGCGGCCTTGCTTTAAGTGACGATGGCAAGGAGATGGCCGGGATGGGCGTAGGTATTGGCGATTACGATTGCGACGGCAAGCTGGACGTGCTGCGGACGCACTACATGAACCAGGCGACCGGGCTTTATCACAACATGGGCAAGGGAGAATTTGAGGATGTGACCGCGAAGGCCGGACTGATTCATGAGCGGCGCTTCGTGAGTTGGGGAGCAGGTTTGCTTGACCTGGACAACGACGGCAATCCCGATATTTTTCTGGTGACTGGCCAGGTGTATCCGGAACTGGAACCGGTGAATCCGAAGTATCCGCGCAAGGGGCCGCGCATCCTGTTTCGAAATCTTGGCAACGGAACGTTCAGCGAACTCCCAATCGAAGATCAGCCTGCCCTGGCAGCGCGGTACGTCAGCAGGGGATGCGCATTTGGCGACTTCGACAACGATGGAGACCTGGACATTCTGATCATGAACCAGAATGATCCGCCATCGCTGTTGCGCAACGACGCGCCGCGGGAGAATCACTGGACCAAGATTCGACTGCATGGCACCAAGAGCAACCGCAGTGCGATTGGAGCGCGGGTGGCGGTGCGTAGCGGAGGCAAAGTGCAGGTGCAAGAGGTGATGAGCCAGTCAAGCTACGTCTCCTGCAATGACCCTCGGCTGCACTTCGGGCTCGGCGCGGCGGAGAAGGTGGAACTCGAAGTCCGGTGGCCGATGGGGAGCGTTGACGTGCACAAGAATGTGCCCGCTGACCGGCTCATCACGCTGCTGGAAGGCTCGCCTGACATGAAGGTGGAGAAACTGGTACCGGCAACCCAGGCAAAGAACGTACGCAGATCGTGAGCCCGGCGTGTGTGGGGGCGTGGAGCGGTCATGACCAAGCCTATCGAGCCCATTTGCAATCCACGATGGAATTCGATTTTTCGCGGAGCATCGAAGGCTATCCGCCGATCCTGGTTGAATTGGCGCCTCCAGGTTGATGATGAGTGGACGTTCCTGCTCGATGGCATTAAGATGAGGCGCGAATCCTATGCGCATAATAACCTGGTTTGCATTCATTCTGCTTGCAATTATGCCGGTCGGGCTTTCATGCCAGAACCAGCATGATTCTCTGGACATTTCAGTGGATGCAGCGCACCCCGGCGCAGCAATTTCGCCATCTATGTTCGGCATCTTCTTTGAAGACATCAACTTCGCTGCGGATGGCGGACTATATCCGGAACTGGTGAAGAATAGGTCGTTTGAGTTTTCAGAGCCGCTGACTGGCTGGCATGCGGTACTTGGCTTCAGCAGAAAGGGACTCGATCCCCCCAAAGGGGAGCTTAGCGTGCAAACTGAGAACCCGCTGAATGCTTCAAATCAGCACTATCTGAGGGTTCGGGCTTACCAGGCAGGGTACGGGTTCTGGAACTCCGGCTTCCGCGGAATCGGTCTGGAGAGCGGCGCAGCATACCGATTCTCCGCGTATGTTCGCAGCGGCGGACCAAAGACCATCCGGTTCACCCTCACGGATGAGGCCGGCCACGAGTTCGGCAGCGGAATGCTGGAAGGATTTGACGGCCAATGGAAACGCTATGAGACCGTGATGCGTGCCAGCGCGACCGTGCAGCACGCGCAACTAAACATTTTCGTCGATGAACCGGGTCAGGTCGATCTCGACATGGTCTCGCTCTTCCCCGTGGACACATGGAAGCAGCGCCCGAACGGACTTCGCAAAGATATTGTGCAGTTGCTTTTTGATCTGCACCCTGGGTTCCTGCGCTTCCCTGGCGGTTGCATTGTTGAAGGCCGGCAGTTGGCAACGCGCTATCGCTGGAAAACCACGGTGGGGGACATCGCACAACGCCAAACCATCATCAATCGCTGGAACGATGAATTCGACCAGAGGCCCGCTCCAGACTACTTTCAGTCATTCGGGTTGGGATTCTATGAATACTTCCAGTTAGCTGAGGACATTGGCGCACAGCCGTTGCCAATTTTGAACTGCGGGATGGCCTGCCAGTTCAATTCAAGTGAAACGGCTGCGCTGAATCAGCTCGACGAATATGTGCGCGACGCGCTCGACCTGATTGAATTCGCGAACGGCCCGGCGACTTCGCCGTGGGGCAAGTTGCGCGCACAGATGGGACATCCGGAACCGTTCCATTTGACAATGATTGGAGTGGGCAACGAGCAATGGGGAGAGCGCTATGTTGAACGCTACAAGGTATTCGCTGCGGCATTGAAGGCCCAGCACCCCGAGATCAAGCTGGTTGTTGCCGCCGGTCCACTTCCATCGGGCGAGCCATTTGAAAGCATGTGGTCGACCTGGCGGACCCTGAAAGCAGACATCGTGGATGAACACTATTACATGAGCCCGGAATGGTTTCTTTTGAACATCGGCCGCTATGACCACTACGACCGTTCCGGGCCCAAGGTTTTTGCAGGCGAGTATGCGGCGCAAACGGCGGGAATGACAAGGCCCGACAACCGCAACAACTGGAAGTCGGCAATCACTGAGGCCGCCTTCATGACCGGGCTGGAGCGCAATGGCGATGTTGTGCAGATGGCATCCTATGCGCCGTTGATGGCGCATGTGGATGCATGGCAGTGGAAGCCTGATGAAATCTGGTTTGACAATCTGCATTCGTACGGCACACCGGACTACTACGTCCAGAAGGTCTTCGCCAATAACACCGGAACGCGCATTGTTCCTGTGTCACCGCAAGCGGTCGATGGATTGTATACGAGCGCGTCGCTCGACGAGCGTAGCCATGAGTACATCGTCAAGGTCATCAACTACGCTGCGACCTCAAGCCGTGCGGAGATCAGGTTGAATGGGATTCGTCCATCCGGAACAGTTAGGATGACCACCTTGGCAAGTGCGGATCTGGCCGCAGAAAACAGCTTTGAACACCCGTCCGCGGTATCCCCTGAATTCTCGACGATTGAAGTCACTTCAGGTGTCATACCAGTCCAGTTGGGCCCGTATTCTGTAAACATCTATCGGTTCCCTGCGCAGTAGCGGGTTGAATTTCGGAAGCCTTTTTCATCCCTGATTTGCGCATCAAATTTATTTGGAGCACGGGACGGCGCTCCGGCAACCGGGCAGATCGCTTCACTGCCTCATCACCGCATCGAGGCTGCTCAAGGCTGCGGACATTGCGGAGCCGTCACCCTTCTGAACACTTTCAAACAGCGCAATCCAGAGGGGACGCCCCTCTTCGAAAACAGGAGAAGCCGCGAGATAGTGAAGAGTGCCGGCGAAGACCCACGCGGGTTTTTGAAGCACGGAAGTTTTGAGTGAAAGGGCTTTCTCGCTGACAAGCGCAGCGGTCTTTTCCCCAGCACCCCACTGGCAGGCCAGCTTGATGGTGTCGCGGATCAGAACACCAGCCCCGGTCAGACTCGGGTCAGTTAGAGTTGCAGCTTCATCAATACATTTGTCGAAGTGGTCTGCAGAGGTTGGCCTCCTCGGAATCCAGCTTGGCTCCGATGGACGAATCAACGGCGAGTCGCCTTTGGTCGAGTTCAAGAGCGCGATCGAAGCGGAACAACTGCTCATGGTCGATGTGGGAGATCGTCTCCAGCAAGTCCGGGTCTGTGGGTAGAAGTTCGAGAGCAGACTCGAGGGCAGCGATCGCGGCCGCGTGGTCACCCTGCAGGTCGTACGCCCTGCCCAGGCCCTTTTGAGTATTGGCCCAATAAAGAGGCTGATCCGTCTTGGTGCGAATCTCGAGCGCTGCCTGAAAGGCTGCGACAGCCTGGGCTATCAACGCCGTTGCCTGGGGTTCGCTGCTCCGGTGGGCCTCATCGGAGGGAGAAAAGCCAAGATTGTTCTGGGTCGAGGCCCATTTGTACGACTCGTCCGCCTTGGTGTAGACATCCAGAGCCGCGCGATATGCTTGCACGGCCTGGGCGAACAGATCCAGGGCCTCGGCTCCGCTGCTTCGGTTCCCCTGATCTCTTAAAACGGTGGCCAGGTTGTTTTGTGAGTCCGCCCACTCCTGGGGCAGGTTGGCCCTGGTATAGACCTCAAGCGTTGCCCTGTAGGCCTGCGCAGCCTGGGCCAGCAAGTCGACTGCTTGCGTACCGCTTGTCCGCTCACTTTGGCGCAGAAGAGTGATGCCCAGATTGCTTTGCGTCTTTGCCCAATCCTGAGGCAAGTCCGATTTGGTGTAGACTTCGAGCGCGGCCCGGTATGCTCCTGTTGCCAAAGCCAACAGTTGCGCGGACTGCGCGCCAGTGGTGCGATCTCCCAGATCGGTTAGAGCATAGCCGAGGTTGTCCATGGTGCTTGCCCAGCTCTGGGGAAAATCCGCCTTGGTAAAAACTTCCAGCGCTGCTTTGTAGGCTTGCCCTGCCTGGCCAAACAATTCCGCCGATGGCGCGCCGCTGGTCCGCTCACCCTGGCGAAGCAGAGCGTTGCCTTCAATTCGCCGTCTGCGGGTTCAAACACAACCAGTTCGCTTGTTCCGGTGACTTCGATGCGGAGATCGCCGCGCTGGGCTGCCTCAGGAGAGACGAGGAGCAATGCCTGGCCTCTGCGATTGGTGGCGTCGCGGGCATCAACCACCTTCTCAGCGCCGGCAACAAAACTCAACGATACGCGCACTCCCTGAACCGGCTGCGACTGATCCGTATGGGCATTGATCACAACCACGGTGAGTTCCCGCTGCGCCGCGCCCTGTTGAGGAGCTGACCAGCCGGATGAAGCGCCAAGGAAAAACAGGAGTGCCAGGCTTTGCAGTCTTGGCATGCCGCACCTCCTTCGCCTCTGATCAGGGTCTCTAAGGGGAGTTGAGAATGACGCCTTTATAGCACACGCTGCATCGCCGGCAAACGGAAAACTGAAGGACGTCGAAACACACCGGGCCAATCCATGCGGTTGGATCGGCTGCGAGCATGTTTGCGCGAAACAACCTTCGACTGCGCCCCCAAATCTCCCATCCCCCGGGTATTTCATCTATCATTGCGCCGGTGGGCCGGGAAGAGTTTTTCTGAACTGGAAAGTGGGTAGAGCGGATGCGCTGGGATTTGAGCAGAACGATGTTTGCAATTTTGGTTGTGACGGCTCTCCCGTCGTTTTCTCAAGCACAGGCTGGAAGCGGTCCTGAAAGTGCTTACTCATATGTCGATCCGATTTCTGGCAGCAGCGAGGGCGGCAATACGTTTCCAGGCGCGACCGTTCCCTTCGGCATGGTGCAGTGGTCTCCAGACACCACCGCAGATGGGTGGTATCGATATAACGACAAGACATTGCGCGGATTCAGCCTGACCCATGTGAGCGGCGCGGGATGCTCGATTTATGCCGATGTGCCGGTGCTGGGGCTGGTGGGACTGGTTACGGATACCGGCAAGTTCCCGGCGGACATGGTCAGCGGCTTTTCTCATGACAAGGAAGTCGCAACCCCCGGCTATTACAGCATTGTGACCGCGGATGGCATCCGAACAGAACTTGCAGCGAGTGAGCGCGCCGGCATTGCACGCATCACATTTCCCGAGGGCCAATTGCGCACGATACTGATCAAGGCCAGTGACAGCGCAAACGTAAATGATTCCAAGCGCGCGCATGATGAGACCGAGGTGGAGGTGCGTGCAGATGGCACCGTGGTGGGCACGGTGGAGAGCGGTGGATTCTGCGGCACTTCTGACAATTACACGCTGTATTTTGCCATTTCATTTAATGGGCAGGCTCAGGCACGCGGAGCATGGACAAATATCTTGCAACAGGATGCACGCTCTGCGAAGGGTCATCGCGCCGGCGCCTATGTGACGTTCCCTGCGAGCAGCGAGCCGCTGCTTTTGAAGACCGGAATTTCATTTGTGAGCAAAGAGAATGCTGAAGCTAATTTACACGCAGAAATAGGCGGATGGGACTTCGATGCCGTGCGTAAACAAGCGCGGGAGCGATGGGTTGAGGCATTGGGGCGCGCCCAGGTGGAGGGCGGCAGCGCAGACGATCTGCGCATTTATTACACCGGGCTGTACCATATGTTGCTTTCACCGAATGTTTTCAGCGATGTGAACGGCGATTACATTGGGTTTGACGGCAAGGTACGCCGCCTTGCTGCGGACGAGGAGCAGTACGCGAACTTCTCTGATTGGGATATCTACCGGAACACGATTCAACTGCAGGCGTGGCTCGCTCCAGAAAAGACGAGCCAAGAACTGCAATCCCTGGTCCGCGACGCGGAGCAAAGCGGCTGGTTGCCAAAGTGGCCGGTGGCAAACGATGTGAGCTACGTAATGGGCGGGGATTCGGCCGCCAACCTGATCGCATCAGGCTATGCATTTGGAGCTCGCTCGTTTGATGTTCCCGGGGCGCTGAAGATCATGGTCCACGGGGCCATCACCGTTGGAACGGGGCTGCATGGCGGATCGGAAAGGCCGCACCTGGACGAATACTTGAAGAATGGTTACATCGCTGTGGGCACGGATGGCGTGCGGGAATCTGCCGCGTCCATAAGCCTGGAATATGCGAGCGCCGATTTTGCGACATCAAGACTGGCGGCCGCGATTGGCGATCGCGATGACGCAGCCATGTTGCTGAAGCACTCTGCGAATTGGAGAATCATTTTTGATCCGGAGAGCCGGTTGATCCGGCCGCGGTTGCCGGATGGGAGTTTCGTCACTGGGTGGGATCCGGAACACTTGATGCCTAGACATCACAGTTGGGATTTGGACAATCAATTCGGATTTGAAGAGGGATCGTCGCTCCAGTATTCGCTGATGATTCCTTTTGATTATGCAGACGTGCTGGCCGCGATGGGAGGAGACCAGCAAGAGTTGCCAAGGCTGGAGAAGTTTTTCAGCACGACGACAGGATGGGGCGTACCGGGATTTACGGTGGGCAATGAGCCCGATTTCTGCGCGCCTTACGTGTACCTATGGACCAGCCAGCCGTGGAAGCTGGCTGAGGTCGTGGACAAAACTCGGCGAGAGGCGTTTCACACCGGGCCTGCGGGTCTGCCAGGAAATGACGATCTTGGAGCCACCTCCGGGGTATACGTCTGGAGCGCATTGGGGCTTTATCCCGTCATTCCGGGAGTGGGCGCGGTGGCATTGGGCAGTCCGCTCTTTAAGCACGCTGCGCTGGAGATCAGCGGAGGAAAAAGGCTTGAGATCTCCAGAAGTGGCGAGGGTATTTATGTGCAATCGGTGCAGTTGAATGGGAAGGCGCTGAGCTCAGCGTGGCTTCCGTTGGACAGGCTGGACGCGAAGACGAACCGGCTGCAGTTTGTGATGGGAACGACGCCGAATCGGAGTTGGGCGGCCCGCGAAGCCGACAAGCCGCCGTCGTACACGGCGCAGTCGACGGATTTCAAAACCCGCTAGGCTCGCCTTCGACAAAGTGGGGTCGACTTACTGAGTGACCTGGGAAACGGCTGTGCAACCCAGTTGACTCGACAAAACATCGGCACACTACTTCGTCATCTCGTGGCTTATTGATCAGAAGGATTCAGTAGACTGACGGAATCGTGTTGTTCTGAGTGGCCGCCGTTGCGGCCTTCCACGCACCTGCCTTGCCGCCCGCCACTTTCAACTACGCGGCTCGGACCGGACTCAGGGTCCTCTTTACGTTTGGCTCACGATTCAGGATTCCAGAGAGCCCCAGCAGAACAGCGGAAGTACACGCTGGGCAATGTGATGCGCAGTTTCCAACGCAATTGCAATCTTGACACAGATAAGCTGAGGCCAAGGGCATGTGCTGCATGTTGGCGAATGTCACGCGTTCACTACACACCCTGTCTCTCGATTTCTTCGAGGAAGGAGACGAAGTGAACTTGGTTGTTTTCCTGAATGAGAAATTCATGGAATCACACTCCAATCAATCTAGAACTGATTGCATGGATGGGCCTCACGTGAGAGACCGCCTGGCATTGACGACAACGAAGCCAATACTTTCCTTCGATGGGGAACTTTCAAATCGAAGTAATGAACTAAGGATCGTGCTTGGAAGCAAAATGGACAATGCGCCTTTGGCCGTAGGAGACCCCGCCCATTAAGTGATCAACCGCGTCAGAATTGGTAACAGGCGATTGGTTACTCGCATCCACTTCCCGTTGGAATACTTGGCTCAACATCCTGATTACATTTGATTTCCATTCTGCACATAACCGGCGACCGCTTTTTGGGCATTGGGGATTATGGAGTAACCGGCAACCAACTGCGTCTTGTATCGGGCTGACTCGATTGTCCGCACCCCGAGCGCAGGTTCGCTGCAATTCAACTTTCTGTTCCGGGGAAGACAGCATTCAGATCATTTCCAGGAAGCGCTGTCATTCTGACTGCTTGCTAACCTCTGCGCTCCAGCCAACATTGCATCAAGCGCTTTGCGCGGGTAGATCTTACCGCTGAGCACCACTGCCTGAATTGAGCGCGTGTTATGAATGTCGGCGAGCGGGTCCTTCTCGAGTAAAACAAGATCGGCAGTCTTGCCAACCTCAATGGTTCCGCGGCGGCCAAGTTGCCCCATAAACTTGGCAGCATTTCGAGTGGCGGCCTGAAGCGCCGCAAGCGGAGATAACCCGGCATCGACAAGTAGCGCGAGCTCATCATGGATGCCGAAGCCGGGGAAGCACTGCGGGTTCATGGCGTCAGTGCCGGCGAGGATGGGGACGCCCGCGCGGTACATGAGCCCGACGATCCTCATGGATTCGTCAAATTGAAGCTTACTCAGTTTGACAATTGCTTCCCGAGGCTCGGGAGGAACATCCTTGTAATAACCGGCATCCCATTTCGCTCGCACCTCTCCGCTCAAAAATTGCAATCGTGGGTCATTTGCGGCCAGCGGATCGTCGATTTGCGCTCGCAACAAAGTCAGGGTGGGACACTGCCACGTTCCATTCTTCAAGAACAATGCGAACAAGGACTGCGCGGTGGTTTCGTCAAAGGTTTCAACGACGCGCATGTTAAGGCGAATGATGCTTTTCCCTGAGTCTATCTTTTGCGCCATGGTCGCGCCCGGCGCCCGGAACAGCGTTTCTTGCCGCTGCATCTCGGAATCGATTGCCTTTTCTTCTTTTGAGCAGGCGTCAGCCACGCGTGTCAGATGCTCAATGCTTTTCTGGCCGGCGTTGGATGCCTCTGCCGCGGTCACCAATTCCGGAACATGCCCTTCGAATGAAATCCCGCATTTGTTGGCCTCGTCGGCGATCGCGAAGTAGGCGTTGCGGGATAACCTGCTATAGACCTTGATGAAGTCTGCTCCGCGCCCCCGCTGCTGTTCCACTATCTCGCGCCCTTGAGCTTCATCGGTTACAACAATGGAATCGGGCCAGACGGGGTTTGGACCATCGATGATGGGACTGCCGAGGTAGATGGTCGGCGATGGATCTTCTTTGGAAGACTGAGTCGCGCGCCACGCACGAGCGTCAGGCGGACCTGCCATGTCACGGACGCCAACTACTCCGTTAGCCAGAAAAAGAAGGTGGCTCCATGGAGCACGGCCGTCGGACGCGCCGTGGACATGCATATCCCACAAGCCAGGGATGAGAAACTTGCCGGTGCCGTCGACGACTACGGCATTTCTTGGGATATGTGTCTTTCTCCAAGGACCAACTGCAACGATGCGATCACGATTTACGATCACCGTCATTTCAGGCTCGGGTCCACGGTCAGTGGCGTCAATCACTGTCACGCGTTTGATCGCAAGCGATTGAGACCAGGAGCAGGCGCCAAGTAAAGTGAACAGGAAAATCAGATGCAGGCCGCAAGCTGCGAGACATCGCCAGAAAGTCCCTGGGCATCTCGACGCGAATTGCGGAATGGGGAGCGAGTGATTTGACATTTCATTCGTGCTTGCAAGTATAGACAATGTCCAAAAGGACGGTCCACATGGTTCTCCGGGAACTTGATCCTTCAGGTCGGCGTCTATCAGAATGAGGATCATAGGCGATCCATGCATCAGCGCTTCATGTTTGCTTTCCCCATGCCAGGGGCAGGCAGTGCGCGTCCAACTGCAATGAAAGAAGAAATCGCACGCCCGCACTCGTGTTACCATCTCGTCAATTGGCCTAACGCGAGCGCCGGGGCCGGAGGTTGAAGATGAATGGTTTCTCCAGACGCGATTTTCTAAAGACGAGCATCGTTGCCGGAACGCTTGCAAGTGTTGGAACTCTGCCGCTTGAGGCCACGGGGCGGACTGCTACCGACAAGGTTACCCTTGGCAATTCCGGAATCAAAGTGACCAGGCTGGCCTTTGGAACTGGCAGCAACAACGGTCATGTGCAGGCTGCGTTGGGCCAGCGAGAGTTCTCAAGGCTCATCCACTATTCTTACGACCGCGGCATTCGCTTTTTTGAGACGGCGGAAGCTTACGTGACGCCGGCTATGCTGGGTGAAGCACTCAAGCCCTTTCCGCGTGACAGCTACGTATTGATGAACAAAGTCACGACCGACCCGGGCGTCGATCCGCTGCAACGCTTTGATGAAATGCGTCGCATTTCAAACACTGAATACTTTGACATTATGCTTTTGCATTGGCAGCACACGGGCGACTGGGTGGCCGAGACCTCGTCCTGGCAGGAAGGCATTTTGAAAGCGCAGGCGAAGAAGACGATTCTATCGCGTGGAGTGTCAGTACACGGGCTGCCTGC
>Ga0181535_10005009_pt1 | contig 14398 bp, 14 predicted proteins | sample PEATcosm2014_Bin_44_FD_119774 | JGI IMG/M metagenome (GOLD analysis project Ga0181535, IMG submission 119774) | Peatland microbial communities from MTU Mesocosm Facility, Houghton, MI, USA - PEATcosm2014_Bin17_30_metaG | ecosystem: Environmental > Terrestrial > Soil > Wetlands > Peat | place...
CGGCGCGGCTAGGGTGATGTCGTACTGGCGGTCTTTTTGTTGGAGGGTTCGCAAGGCGGCGCGGACAAGCTCACTGGCGTGTTCGTAACGGCCACTTTCGACCTTGGCCGCCACGAAGCGGTCAAGCGCGGCAGTCAAATTCACATTGCGCGTTGGCATGGGCGTTCCTCATGGGGTTATCGACCCCATGAGAGCATACCAGAATTGGCAAGGTTTGCCAACAGGGCGGAAGGGTCTCAGTTTTAATTCGTAGCGGCGAGTTTACCTCGCCATATGGCGGCGTAAAGCCGCCTCCACGTCAAACTGAGACACTTCCCGTCTCCCCGAACTCTTCCCCTTCGAGGAGGTTTGCAACCTTGCATGAGCCCAGGGTGCATTGCACCCGGCCGATGTCAGCCGTGCAACGCCTGATTTTAACGCCTTGGGGGATAAGGGGTTAGGGATTCGGGGTTAGGTGGGAAAGTACGGGGCATAACATCGAGTCGCGTAACCCGAACACCGTGTCCCGAGCGCCCCCCGCCTGCGAAAGCCTTCCTAATTTCTCCTTGAAGGCCAGATACACAGGACGCTTGGGTATTGAAGCCAAGGCCAAATTCGTGCAGACCCACAAAGAGGTGATTGAAAAAGAGTTGGCCCTCGCCGACTGACAGCAGGGGCGGGTTTTCAGTCCTCAGCTTTCAGTTGTCAGTATGAACACAGGTCGACAATCGAAATCGGAAACCAGAAACTGGAAATTCGGGTCGCTCAAACTCGATCGATTTCGAGTTTCCAGTTTCGAGTTTCCAGTTTCTGGTTTCCAGTTTCGACCTACACCTTTCTGCCCACCGCCGGCGCAATCATTCGCAGTTCCTTCATCAATTGTTCGAACTGCTCGGGGAAAAGGGACTGCGCGCCGTCGCTCAACGCTTTTTCCGGGTTGTTGTGGACCTCGATCAGCAACCCATCGGCTCCCGCGGCCACGGAAGCGCGCGCCATGGGCGCAACCTTATCGCGGCGGCCCGTTCCGTGCGAGGGATCAACCACTATGGGAAGGTGCGAGAGCTTCTTGATGACCGGAATGGCGGCGATATCGAGGGTGTTGCGCAAATAGCTATCGAATGTCCGGATGCCGCGCTCGCACAGCACGACGTTGTAGTTCCCACCCGCCATAATATATTCAGCGGAGAGTAGCAACTCCTCGATGGTGGCGGAAATCCCACGCTTCAGTAGTATGGGCTTGGCCACCTTGCCGAGGTCTTTCAGCAGATTGTAATTCTGCATGTTCCGGGCCCCGACCTGGAGCATGTCCACGTAATCGAGCATCATCTGAATCTGGCTCTGGTCCATAACCTCCGAAACCACACAGAGGTTGTGCTTGTCCGCGGCCTGGCGCATCAGCTCCAGCCCCTGGTGGCCGATTCCCTGAAAACTGTAAGGCGAAGTGCGAGGCTTGAAAGCGCCGCCGCGCAGGACGCGGGCGCCGTTTTTCGCCACCGATGCCGCGACGCTTTCAATCTGCTCGGCGCTCTCCACGCTGCACGGCCCGGCCATCACCACCACTTCGGCGCCCCCAATGACGACACCCCTGCCGATGTCCACCAGGGTCCCCTCGGGCCGGAAATGGCGGCTGGCGAGCTTATACGGGGCGGTAATCCTTACAACCTCTTCCACGCCCTCGAGCAACTCGATGTCGCGAGTGTCAAAATCCACCTTGGCGCCCACTGCCCCCAACACCGTGTGGCGCGCTCCGGTGGAGCGGTGGATATCGAACCCCATATTCATCAATTTATTGATTACACTTTGGATATCATCTTCCGTCGCGCCTTCCTGCATAACGACAACCATAGGAAATCACTCCTTGCTTGAGGAACTTCCGCCCTCCATGGAATGCCGCTCGAGCGAGCGCGCCTCGTCAATGATGCGTTCAAAGAGGCGGCGGATGGCGGCGTCGTCCAGAGGGCCTTCGTTCGCCTTCACGACGTTGCGCAGGATGTCGGCCTCGCGCTGCGGCTGCCACGCCGGCAGGCCGAGTTGTTTTTTCAGGTGCCCGATCTCCACCGCGCATTGCGACCGCTCGTTCAAAAGCTTCACCAGTTGCAGGTCAATCTCGTCGATGCGCTTGCGCCAGTCCGCCATGTCGCTCATGCGAGTTGATTCTCCGTCCCGGTGATGAGCCCGCGTACGAATTTCTCGATGGCCGCCGACCCTTGCTGGGAATAGTGTTCCTCAATGGCATGCACCACGGCGCTGCCTACCACGGCGGCATCGGCGTGCAACTGGACTTCACGGACCTGCGCCGCGGTCGAGACTCCAAACCCGATGGCGAGCGGCAGGGACGTGACCCGGCGCGCGCGCTCCGCCAGCGGCTGCACGCTCGCAGCGATCTCGCTGCGTTCGCCGGTAACTCCGGTTCGCGAAATCAGATATAAGAAGCCTGTCGAAAGCTGCGCCGCACGTTTCAGTCGTGCGTCCGTCGAGGTTGGCGAGGCTAGAAATACGGTGTCGAGATTCTGCGCCCGCATCGCCTGGACATAACTGCCCGCCTCGTCGGCGCTCAAATCCACCACCAACGCGCCGTCCACCCCTACTTGCGCCGCGCGCGCCGCGAATTTCTCCAGGCCGTATTGCAGGAGAGGATTGAAATAGCTAAAGAGAATAATGGGAGCGCTTACGGTCTTGCGCCAATGCGGGAATTGCTCCAGGATTTTGCGCAGTGTCGTGCCGGATCGCAGCGCCCGCTCCGAAGCGCGCTGAATCACCGGGCCATCGGCCAAGGGATCGGAAAACGGCACGCCCAACTCGATCACATCCACACCCGCCCGCTCGAGCGCCAGGAGTATCTCGCCCGTGGCGTCCAAATTGGGATCACCCGCGGTCAGATAGACAATTAGTCCTTTGGCGTTTTTCGATCGCAGGTCGCGGAAACGGTCGGTGATGCGAGTTGTGCGTTGGTCAGCCATCTCCGGTCATTTTGACTGATAACTTTCCACGTGGGACATTCTGTCTGTCTGAAAATCCGGTGCATCCCTGTCGCCCAATAGCGTCCTGTAGCGGTCATTCGCACTTTATCCACAATCAACTATCCAAGCTTACAGAATTCCGGCGGATTGAAAAATCCCCAAATCCTTATCGCCCCTTCCCGAAAGGTTTACCACGATGACGCTCTCGCGCGGCATCGAAGGCGCGCGTTTGATGACCTCCGCAAGCGCATGGGCCGATTCGAGGGCGGGGATGATTCCTTCCACCCGCGCCAGGAGGCTGACCGCTTCCAGCGCCTCCTGATCGCTCACGTGGGAGTACTCCACGCGGCCCCGGCGATGCAGCTCGGCATGCTCGGGTCCTATGGCAGGGTAATCGAGCCCGGCGGAAACCGAGTGCGTATTCGAGATCAGGCCGTCCTCGGTTTGCAGCACGTAGGTGTAAGACCCGTGCAGCACTCCGGGCTTTCCCCCGTCGAAACGCGCCGCATGGTCACCCAGATTCCGGCTGCGGCCGCCTGCCTCCACGCCCAGCATTTTCACACTGGCGTCGGGAATGAAATCGAAAAAGAGCCCGATGGAATTACTTCCTCCGCCCACGCAGGCACAAAGCAAATCCGGGAGTCTCCCGATCTGATCCAGGGCCTGCCGTCGTGCTTCCTTCCCGATGATCCGATGAAAGTCACGTACCATCATCGGATAAGGGTGAGGTCCGAGCACCGATCCCATCAGGTAATGCGTGTTCTGGACGTTCGTCACCCAGTCGCGCATTCCTTCGTTAATCGCATCCTTCAGCGTCTTGGTGCCAGAGGAAACGGAAACCACTTTGGTGCCGAGCAGCCTCATGCGGAAAACGTTGGGAGCCTGCCGCGCCATATCTTCCGCGCCCATGTATACGACGCATTCCATACCCAGCAGCGCCGCGACGGTGGCGGTGGCCACGCCGTGCTGCCCCGCCCCGGTCTCCGCCACTAAGCGAGTCTTCCCCATCCGCCGCGCCAGCAATCCCTGCCCCAGGCAATTGTTGATTTTGTGCGCGCCGGTGTGCAGCAGGTCCTCGCGCTTCAGATAAACCTGAGCGCCCCCCAGACGTGCCGTGAGCCTTTGGGCATGAAAGAGCGGAGTAGGCCGGCCGGCAAAGTCTTTGAGCAATCGCGCCAGTTCGGCCTGAAACGCCGGATCGTTGCGCGCCACAGTGTAAGCCGCTTCCAACTCCTCGACGGGAACCATCAGCGTTTCCGGCGCGAAGCGGCCGCCGAATTCACCGAACCAGCCCTCGGCGTCGGGCAAGGTCATTAGAGTTGTGGTGGTTGACATGTTTTTCTTGGTGCGTGGTCGGGAAGAGACTTCCCTGCGGCCTCGGCAGCGCTCACCGATGCCCGCCATTGCCCCGAATCTGCCGATCCACGATTCCCACCAGGGTATTCAGTTTGTAGTCCATTTGTGACAAACTCTCGGAGATTCGGGCTAGGTTTTGCTCGGTTCTGCGCACATCGCTTCGCAAAGGCACACAGGATCGCGCGAGTTGAGTCACGACACGATTATTTCGGGCCATAACACGACTATTCTCAGCCAGCCCTCGCTCAAGACGGTCCAACCGCTTTTCCGCTTGGGCAAAGCGCTCGTCGGCCTTGGCGAACTTGGCGTCAAATCGCGCATCCATGCGCGCCTGATTCTTGAGCAAGAACTCAATGGTCCGTTCAACGTCCATGCGAATCTCCCATTTAGCACAAACAAAAAACTACTGGCAACGAACTGGCCTTGTAAGGATCGAATAAACCTGCGCCAGCAGCCAACATTCAGTATACAGGTACCGGCGATTCTGCGACTACCAAGCTCTTGGCTAACCGTCCTTGAGCCTGTCGGCCTCCTGCACCGCCGCGAAAAACCGCCTCAGCTTTTTCTCGTCTTTTACTCCCGGAGGCGCTTCCACGCCGCTGGCCACATCCACCGCGAACGGCCGAATCTCCCGGATCGCCTGCCCCACATTCTCCGGCGTCAACCCGCCCGCCAGGATGATGGTTCCGAAGCGGTTTGCCTCATGGGCCAGTAGCCATTTGAAGGGTTTGCCGGTTCCGCCCAGGAGTTCGGCATCGAAGGCATCCAACAGAAATGCCTCACCACCAAGTTCGCGCAACGTCCCCGGTTGGAATCCCTCACGGACGGCTACGGCGCGAATCCATGGAAATTGCGCCAAAACCCCGTCCCGCGGGGGGAAATTAGGACCATGTAACTGCAACACACTGACTCGGGACTCCCCGGCGGCGCTCGCCACGCGCTCGCCATCCGATTCATTGGCAAAAATTCCGACCGGCGTAATCAACGGCGGTAGCTTCGAAACGATGGCGCGGGCGGCCGTCGGATCAATATATCGCGGCGAAGGCGGATAAAAATTGAAACCCAGCGCCGCGGCTCCCAGTTCAACCGCAAGCTGAGCGTCTTCCCAGCGCGTGATGCCGCAAATTTTTACACGTGTCGACATCTTTTCCAAACTCGAAATTGGAAACTTGAAATTGGAAACTGAAGACTCGAAGCTCGAAAATGGAAGCTCGATGGCAGCGAGGATTTCAGTATGATATGGCCGCACCACTTCTTAGGCCACATCGATTTACGAATTTCGAATTTCCAGTTTCGAATTTCTAATTTCGAATTTCCAGTTTCGAGTTTCCAGCCTCCAGCGGGGCAGACTCCGCCAACAATTGGCTCAGCGCCGCGCCTGGGTTCGGTTGCGTCATCAGGCGTTCCCCAATGAGCACGGCATTGAAACCGGCTTCGCTTATGCGCCGCAGGTCCGCGGATGTTTTGATGCCGCTCTCGCTGACGGCAACGCAAGCGCGGGGCATCTTGGCTCGCAATTGGAATGACGTTTCCAAATTCACTTCCAGCGTTTTCAAATTGCGATTATTCACACCGATGATTTGGGCGCCCGACGCGATCGCGCGGTCCAACTCCGCTTCCGTGTGGACCTCCACGAGCGCGGCAATGCGCAATTGCTTGCACAGGTCAAGCAGGGTGCGCAGATCTTGGTCCGGCAACGCAGCAACGATTAGCAGCAACGCGTCAGCACCCGCGGCTACGGATTCATAAACCTGGTAGCTTTCCAGGATAAAGTCCTTGCGCAGCACTGGAATCTCGACAGCTTGGCGCGCGACCGCTAGGTCCTGGAGGGAGCCCAGAAAATGTCGCTCTTCCGTCAGCACGGAAAGAGCATCTGCGCCTGCGCGGGCGTATCCCCGGGCGATATCGCGGCGCCGATAGTTCTTTCGCAATAGCCCTCGCGAGGGCGATGCCCGTTTGAGCTCCGCGATCACGCGCAACCCTGGCACCGCGCCAAGACCGCCTTCGGAGGTGAGGGCCGCGGCGAAATCGCGACGATGCTCCCGCACCTCTGCCATTTGCTGCACGCGCTCCAGCGGGACAGCCAAACGCGTTTCCGCCAGCGTGAGCCGTCGCGCAGAAACAATATCGTCCAGGATGGTACTCCCCGCCTTATCCGGCATGGGGTTTAAACTCCTAAATTCAACAAAAAACTCGCGTCAAAGAGCTAGTCTGCCAATGTATGCCGCAGTTGCGGGCAAAGTCAAGAATGCGACCTGCGCGGCCCTGCTCCGGACCGCAGCAGGAGGCTCATGCCGGCGCCTTGTGAATAGCCAACCGGAACGACGCAAAAAGGGTCCACAATTTCCTCTAAACGAACTATAGTAATCGGTTGTTTGGCGAGCCGAACCCGCACGTGGAGGATGTCATGCCGGAAGTTATAACTTTTGGTGAAGCGATGATCCGCCTGTCGCCGCCGCACTTTCAGCGCTTGGAGCAGACTTCGGCGCTGGACGTTCAAGTGGGTGGCGGCGAGTTGAACGTTGCCGTGGGGGTCGCCCGCTTGGGGTTAACGAGCGCCTGGGTTTCGCGCCTGCCGCAGAATGCTTTGGGACGGCTTGCCGAGAATCGCGTCCGTCAGGCCGGGGTCGACACTTCGCACCTGGTCTGGACCTCCGAAGCCGAGAGCCGGGTGGGCCTCTACTTTCTGGAATTCGGTGCGGCGCCCCGCCCCAGCTCCGTGCTCTACGACCGCCGGAACTCGGCCATCAGCGCCATCCGCCCGGGCGAGGTGAATTGGAAGAAAGTCATGGAAGGGGCGCGCTGGTTCCACGTGAGTGGCATCACGCCGGCGCTGAGTGAATCGGCGGCCGCCGTGACGCTGGAAGCCTTGCAGGCGGCGAAGGGGGCGGGGTTGACGGTCAGTTACGACTTGAATTATCGCGGGAAACTGTGGTCGCCGGATAAAGCGCAGGCAGTGCAGGAACCGCTTATGGAATATGTCGACGTGCTCATCACCACCGAAGAAGATACGAACGTGGTGTTCAAAATCAATGCGGAAGACAAGTCCGGCCAGAAAACATACGCACATGTTACGGCCGAGCCGTACAGAGAAGTTGCGCAGCGGTTGCAGGAGAAATTTCGCTTCCAGGCCGTGGCGATCACTTTGCGTGAGAACCCCCTGGTGTGGCGCAATACCTGGACTGCGATTGCCTATTCCGACGGAAAATACTACGACGATGTGAAGTACGAACTGGAAATCGTGGACCGCCTCGGCGGCGGCGATTCTTTCAGCGCCGGCTTCATCTATGGCCGGCTGAAGAAAGATTCTTACGAAGCCGCCGTCCGCTACGGGAACGCCTTCAGCGCGCTGAAACATTCGATGCCGGGCGACTTTAATTGGGCGAACCTGGCAGAGGTGGAAAACCTGCTCAAGGGTTCCAGCCTGCGCGTCGCGCGGTGAGATGGAAGGTGCCAGGTGTTAGGTGTCAGGTGTCAGGGACGAGTAAAAGGTAAAAGGTAAAACCCGTTTATAATTTACCCTTCACACTTTATCCTTTACCGGTTACGAGTCTCCCGCAAATGACACATACAACCTGGCATCAGCGACGAAAACCCAATTAGGGAGATAGCATGTCCTGGTCAAAGGGAAAATCGCTCGGACTGATTCGCGAGGTCGGTGTCGTCCCGATTGTGCGCGCACCTTCAGCGGAGGATGCCTTGCTCGCCGCGGAAGCGATTATTGCGGGAAAGATCGGCATTCTCGAGATTACAATGACCGTTCCCCACGCCCTCCGGGTGTTGGAAAAGGTGGCCGATAAGTTCGGAGACAAGGTCCTGCTGGGTGCAGGCACCATTTTGGATCCGGAGACCTGCCGTGCGGCGTTGCTGGCGGGAGCACAATTTATCGTAACCCCAGCCCTGAATCTCCAGGTCATTGAGCTCGCGTGCCGATATAGCAAGCCGTGCATGCCCGGGGCCCTGACGCCGACAGAAATCGTTACGGCGTGGCAAGCGGGAGTGGACTTGGTGAAAATCTTTCCGTGTGGACCGGTAGGTGGCGCCAAATACATCAAGGCGCTCAAGGGACCCTTCCCCCAGATTGAGTTTGTGCCTACGGGCGGAGTGAATCTGGAAACGACGCCGGAGTTCATTAAGGCGGGTGCCACCGCGGTCGCGGTCGGAGGCGAACTGGTCGACCTGAAGGCCTTACGCGAGGGCAAGTTGGAAGTAATTTCCGCCAACGCGCGCCTCTACGTGGATGCCGTCCGTGCGGCGCGGGCTTCGCTCGGAGAGTGATGGTAGATGGGCCAGACGCTGCTGAACATCGCCGTGGCGGTAGGAATTCTTGGGGCGAGCGCCGTCGCGACTCAGCTCTTCGCGCGCGCGATGTATCGGACGTGCTCCAACTGCCGCACGCTGAACGCACGTCGGCGGTCTCAATGCCGGAAATGCGGCGCGAACTTGCACGTGTAGTCCCGCTGATTGGCCAGCGCATCGGACGCGCAAACCCATCAGTCGGCACGGAGCGAGGAAAGTTTCGAACCGGGCCTTAAATTGTGCCAAGTGGCGTAAATCAGTCTGCGAGTGAAGGAAGGGGACTTATGGCAGAACCGGAAGGGAAGATCGGAAGACGGCAGTTTCTGGGCGCCGCGGGAGCTGCGGGGATCATGATCCTGAAGCCGCAACTCGTGCGCGGCACAGCGGCGAATTCGGCCGTTCGAATCGGATTGCTCGGCTGCGGACATCGCGGCACGCACGTCGCCACATCGTTTACGAATAGCACCATCGCGCGCGTCGTTGCTCTAGCCGATCTCTTTCAAGACCAGTTGGACAAGGGCAAACAGCACTTTGACGCCCTTAACGCCAAGCATGGTTATGCCGCGATCGACCCCAAGCTGATGTTTCGCGGGCCGCGGGCGTATCAGGCCCTGGCGAACTGCCCGGACATCGACATGGTGCAAATCTCCACGCCGGACATTTTCCATCCGGGACATCTGGAGGCGGTCGTTGACGCCGGGAAGCATGTCTACTGCGAAAAACCCGTGGGCGTTGACGTGACCGGCTGCAAACGCGTGATGCGAATTGGCGATAAGGTGCAGAATCGTTTCAGCCTTGACATCGGCCTTCAATGCCGTCACGCGCCTCCCTATGTGGAATTGGCGCGCCGGGTCCAGGGCGGAGCATTGGGTAAGATCGCCTGCGGGGCTGCCTTTTACCAGTCAACGGGAGCGTTCTACCCGCCTTTTCCGAATGTATCGCCGCTGGAACGCCGCATACGGACGTTCTTCTGGGACCGCGTCATCTCCGGCGGCATCCTTGTGGACCAGAGCATTCATCTTGTGGACCTGTGCAACTGGATGTTAGGAGCGCACCCGATGAAGGCCATCGGCACGGGGGGACGCAGGATTAGAGAGGATGCCGGAGATTGCTGGGACCACTATGACATTACGTTTACCTATCCCAACGACGTGCACCTGAACCTCAATTCCTTTCAGGGTGGCAAGGCGCTGAGCGACGTGAGCATCCGGCTGTTCGGCGCACAAGGTGTGGCGGAGTTGCACTACATGGGTGTGGTGGGGATTTATGGCGAGCAACCGTGGGAATGGGAAGGCAGCACGGGGCCGGTTACGTCTCGGCCGGGGCATGCCAATATTTATTCGGCCGCGGACGACCCACCTGGGAAAAATGCCGCCGGCATTTCTCCCGAAGCGCTAGCGCAAGCCGACCCGGAAAAAGAGAAGGCCTTCATCGAGAGTATTACGAGCGGCAAGTATCACAACCAGGCCGGCATGGGTGCCGAAACAACGCTGAGCACCATCCTTGCGCGCCAGGCAGCATACAACCAAAGGGAAACGACCTGGGACGAACTACTGTCCTCCAATCAGACTTACGACCAAGAGTTGGAAGGGATCGACCTGAGCGAGTTCGAGTAGCTGCCGGGGATTAAGTCGCGGGACGGAGCATCGCTTGATCGTCGCGGCCTTTCCGTTGCTCTTGCCCACAGCCGGAAACCCTGTAAGAGAGTGCGTACTTCGCCACCCGGTAAGCCTGCAAATTGATCGTGCCGCGCTTTCCGACTGTGGCAAAATAAGAGTTCGGAGACGATTCAAGGGCCAAACACATAAGTCCACGGCTGCGAGTTGGCGCAACCGCAAATCTTCATGGAGGACATTCAGATGCGATATGGATTGACGATAGGCCTTTCTCTGGTGTTATGGGGGACCGCCCATGTGGGCTTGGCGGCCGACAAGGATGTGGAGCGCATTGAGAAGTCAGCGGAAGTCATCACCGACATCGTGGGAACTCCCGAAAAGGGCATTCCGCGCGATTTGATGAACAAGTCGGTCTGCGTTGCGGTGATCCCCGCCGAAAAAAAACTCGCGGTAGGCATTGGCGCCAGCTATGGGCGCGGTACGATGGTCTGCCGGACCGGCGGCAACGGGCCCTGGGGCGCGCCCTCGATGATCACGGTGGGTGGAATCAACGGGGGGTTCGAGCTCGGCGGGCAATCGACGGATTTCGTTTTGCTCGTAATGAACGGACGGGGTGCGGAAAAGTTGCTGCATGACTCCACCAAGCTCGGCGCCGATGCTTCCGCTGCCGCCGGGCCTGTTGGCCGCGACGCGGCAGGCAGCACGGATCTGCAGCTTCACGCGGAAATCCTCACTTACTCGCGTGCGCGCGGCGCTTTCGCCGGCGTGTCACTCGACGGGCAGATGTTTAAGCAGGACAAGGATTCGAACGAAAAGCTCTACGGCCGCAAACTTCCCGCGGAGGACATCCTCTTCAAGGGCGCGGTGCCTCCACCCTCTGAGGCTCAGCCACTGATCACGGCGCTGACTCAGTTTTCGCCCCACGGCGGAGAGGCGTTTCAACCGTAATAGCCGGCGTGGATTGTCCTCCGCCCGCAGCGGCGCCAGGGCAACCGCCCATGGCGAGGTTTACGAAGTCTCGCCTTCCGGCAGGGACACCTGGAAGCACGCGCCTTTTCCCGGCTCGCTGGTTACGCGGATCGATCCGCGATGGTCGTCAATAATCTTCGAGACGACGGAGAGCCCCAGTCCCACCCCGGTTTCCTTGGTCGTGAAGAAGGGGTTGAAAATCTGCTCGCGTTGTTCGGCGGGGATGCCCGGGCCGGAGTCCTGGAAAGTGATCTCGACGCCGCGCTTGCCCTCGGCACACGGAAAGGCGGCAACGCGAAGCTTGCCGTCCTTCGCTCCCATGGCTTCGTAGGCATTCAGGGCCAAGTTGGCAAACACTCGCTCGATCAGGTCGGGGTCAACACTGATTTGTGGCAGGTCAGGGGCGAAGTGCCGCTCCACTTCCACTTTTGATTCGGGCCAGCGGTCACGTGCCGCCTTCAGCCCCCTTTCGATCAGAGGCGGAATCTGCTCCCGCTGACACTCGAGCTTGTGTGGCCGGGCAAAGTCGAGAAAGCGCGTTACCAGCGCGTTCATGCGGTTCACTTCGCTGGAGATGTATCCCGCCATCTCAGTGGTGAGGGGATCTGAACTCGCGAGTTTGCGCATCAAGGTCTCTGCCGAGCCTTTGATGACCGCCAGCGGATTCCTCAATTCATGGGCGAGGCCGCCGGACAATTGCCCAAGTGCGGCCAAGCGCTCTGACCGGCGCGCATCCTCCTGGGCTTGCTCGAGCCGCCGGTTGGTCTCGGCCAGGGTTTCGGCTAGTTCCCGGTAGCGTTTTGCTTGTTGGCGGTTCTCGGTTACGAACCGGTTTACAGTGATGGCGGCTAGAAAGAAAAACAGACTCCGGATGGCTAGTTCCGCGGCGCCTTCCCCTGTCAGTTCATATTCACTCAACTCCCAGAGCACGAAGGACCAGTAGGCCCCACACGTCACCGCGGTCCAGACCAGGGTGGCCCACAGATCGAAGTACATCGCCGCCGTACCCACGGGCACGATGTAAATCAAATAGTAATCGTAGTAACTTTGGATTCCGCCGGTGTGCTCCACGAGCAGCGAGGCCAATAAGATTTTCAGGATAACACTGTAGCAGCGCCCTCGTTCGGGGACCCATTCTAGGAACCGGTGCTCAAAGATTTGGAACACGCCAATGGCGAGCAGGATTAACTGTTTGTGGATGATATCCGTGCGGGGTGGCAGCACAGCCAATCCGGCCAGAAACGCCAGCCACAGTAGGTCCATCCATGCGAAGCTGCGCCGCTGATCCATGGCGGTTGATTCTCCTTCACTCGGGAAACGGGACACGGGCTTCGCGGCCGGGGGTAGCGTAACGCTTGATAGGCAGATTTCCAGGCTTAAGCGATACCCATGTCCCGTATCCCGTATCCCGGGTCACTTCATTTCTCCCCCACGATCTCCCGCAGCGTTTGGGCGGCGTATGCTGCCTGCTCGTTGGTCATTTCGGGGTAAAGCGGCATGCTGATGACCCGCTGGCAAGCCCTCTCCGCATATGGAAAATCGCCCTGCCGATAACCCAGAGCTTGATACGGCTTTTGCAGATGGACGGGGAGCGGGTAATGGACGCCTGTCTGAACGCCACGTTCTTGCAGGGAGGCACGAACAGCATCACGATTGTTCACATAAACGACAAAGAGGTGATCAATGCGCTCGCAGGAGTTGCTACCTTCTTGAAGCTCCACACACGCGCCGGCCAGCGTGCGACGGTAGATCTCCGCCAACTCTTGTCGCCGTGCATTCCACCGCTCCAGGCGTGGCAGCTTGAGCCGCAGAATCGCGCCCTGAAACCCGTCCATGCGATAGTTGTACCCGATAGCGTCATGAAAGTAACGGCGCGATTCACCATGCGAGCGCAGGGCCCGCGCCTGCGCCGCCAGCGCGTCGTCGTTCGTCGTGAGCGCGCCTCCTTCTCCAAAGGCGCCCAAGTTTTTCGCGGGATAAAAGCTGAACGCTGCCGCTTTGCCGATGCTTCCTACCCTCTGGCCGTGGTAGCGCGCGCCATGCGCTTGGCAGGCGTCTTCGATGACAGCCAACTGGTGCGGGGCCGCGACCTCCATGATTGAGTCCATCTCCGCGGCCAGGCCGTACAAGTGAACGGGTAGGATGGCTCGTGTACGCGGCGTTACGGCCGCCGCGATTTTCCCAGGGTCAATGTTGGCCGTGCGCGGATCGATATCAACGAAGACCGGCTTCGCGCCCGTATAGGAAATCGCTTCCGCAGTCGCGATAAAGGTGTTCGGCGTGGTAATGACCTCGTCGCCTGAGTGCACGCCCACTCCCAGGAGCGCCAGATGCAAAGCGCTGGTCCCGGAGTTCACGGCCACGCAATGCTTCATGCCACAGTAGGCGGCAAACTCCCGCTCGAACTCTTGCACTTCCTCGCCAAGAACAAATGCCGCTTTGCTACCCACGCGGTCAATCGCCGCCAGAACCTCTTCGCGCAGCGCGGCGTATTGAGTTTTCAAATCGGCGTAGGGGACAAGCATAGGCGTCCTTTATAGGCTCATTTCGCCGATCCCTCAACGGTTTTGGATGTGGAGGACCACTCCCACGGCAAGCCGGAGGTTGTCCTGCGTGTTCGTGCCATTATTCGGCAGGTAGGTGCGAACATAGTCGGCCTCTATGGCTCGTATGGCGATATGTTTCGTGATGGATATGTCCAAGCCCCCGCCCGCTTGCCAGGAGAAAGCATTAGCCTTGTCGGTGAATCCTCTTGATGTCGGAAAGATAGGGCCGGTAGCGCGAACCTCGCCTGCAAGCGCTTCACCGAAAATCCTGTATTCATGCTTGGAGCCTCGGTGGTAAGTGTAGCGTGGCCCGGCCATGATATCTGTTTCGCCCAAATTCAAACCCGGCGAGAACTTAGAGGCATGATCGACCGTCAAGTTGGTGGCAAAACCGAAGCCGCGAAAGAACGTGACGGCGCCATCGAGGCTGCCACCCTGGAGCCAGAAGTTACTTCCACCGGGTGAAACCGTAGCCCCTTCGGTGGTGTAGGTCATCGCCAGGTCAGTGGACGACCATTGGGTTTTGGGCGCCGAAGGCTGTTGCCCTTGCGCAGATGCCATCGGGCCGCTAAAGGCCAAGATGCCCACCAACATTGCGCCCGTTAAGAAGGTTGTTCGCATGATCGGTTCTCTCTCTTTACTCCAGGATGAAGGTGACGGTGGTGGAATGCGA
>Ga0181535_10005010_pt1 | contig 14398 bp, 9 predicted proteins | sample PEATcosm2014_Bin_44_FD_119774 | JGI IMG/M metagenome (GOLD analysis project Ga0181535, IMG submission 119774) | Peatland microbial communities from MTU Mesocosm Facility, Houghton, MI, USA - PEATcosm2014_Bin17_30_metaG | ecosystem: Environmental > Terrestrial > Soil > Wetlands > Peat | place...
GCGGGGTCGGTGGGACCGAACATGACAAGCACCGGAGTGCGAGCTGCAGCGGCCATGTGCGCCGGGCCGGAATCGTTGGATATCACCAAATCCATTTGCTTGAGAATCCCGCCCATCTCAGGCAGGCTTGTCTTTCCTGCCATATTGACGGTGTTGCCGCCAATTGCACCGTGAATTTGCTTGCAGATTTCGATGTCGGCGGGTCCGCCAAGCAGAAATATCGAGGCGTTTTTTTCGTCGGCCAGGCGTTTCGCAACCTGTGCAAAACGTCCGGTCGGCCAAGTCTTGGTTTGCCACCGCGATCCAGGAAGAATCGCCACTCGCGGCCGTTTCCCTTCGAGCTTCACGGCGGGAAACTTCGTCGGAAATTCAGGTTCAATGACTTCGCGCTTCAGGAATCGGACGACATCCAAGCTCTCCTCGACAGCGTGCCTGTTCTTGTTGCGTTTCCCTGCTTCAGCGTCGTAGAACAAACAGGCGCCCTCCCTCGAAAACGAAGGGCCAATCCGCCACTTACCGCGAGCCAGCCTTGCCACAACAGCGCTCTTGAGCAAGCCCTGGAGGTCAACGATATAGTCGTATTCAAACGTCCTTAAGTCATGGATGAACGCCAATAAACCGGAGAAGAAAGCCTTGCGATGGAAAGGAATCACGCGGTCAACCGGGGTGAAGCATTTCACCAGCTCGACATATTCGTCCTGGGTTACCCAGTCTATTTGGGCATTTAACGCAACTTTCAGGTTGTGAACCACGGGCAACGCGCAAAATAAATCACCAAGCGAACTGAGTTTTATGACCAGAATCTTCATTTTCGTTTTTTCAGATGATCCATAATCGCACGCGCCAGCTTGTAGCCGATTCCTGGCGCCTTAGCAATTTGATCCTCGGAGGCAGCTCGTAAACGCCGGACGGAGCCGAAATGTTCAAGAAGCGCCTGCTTTTTCCTTTCGCCTACTCCGGCGACTTCATCCAGCGCAGAGTCCTTGATAAGCCTCGCCCTGAGCCGGAGATGGTACGACAATGCGAATCGATGCGCCTCGTCGCGAAGACGCTGCAAGACCTTAAGCGCGGAAGAATCCGACGGCAATCGCATTGGCGGCTCGCCGTCCCGCCAGTATATTTCTTCAAGACGTTTCGCAAGCCCGGCGACAGGAATACCTGTGAGATCGAGCTTCCTCAATTCGCCGCGAACAGCGCCGACCTGCGCAATGCCGCCATCTATCAGCAGGAGATCGGGCTTCTGTCCGCCTTCGGACACGAGGCGGGCGAAACGTCTATGAATGACCTCAGCCATCATTGCGGGGTCATTACTACCCTCGACTGTTCTGATCCTGAACCGCCGGTATCTGTTTCCCTGCGGCAGGCCGTCAACTGAACACACCATGCTGCCGACAGCATATGTGCCGGAGATGTTCGAGATATCGTAACCCTCGATAACATGCGGCAACCGCTCAAGCGCCAGCATGCGGCCGAGTTCTTGCACGCCTGCCCTGCCGTCGGCAGCCTTCATCTGCGGGGTCTGGGCAATCCGCGCTTTTTGTTTCACAGCGGCTTGAATCAGGAACAACGTGTCCCTCAACGCGGCGGCGTGTTCAAATTCCTTCTTCTCCGCCGCGCTTTCCATTTCCGCCCTTATTTCTTTGAGGTACTGAGGTCTGTCTCCACCCAGAAAGGCGCAGGCCTCGTCAAATCTGCTATGATACTCTTCGCGGGAGATTTTTCCGATACACGGGGCCGAGCAATACCGGACGATGTCGTTGTGGCAATGTTTATACGTCTGCCCATCGGGCAGACTCGGAACGCATTTCCTCAAACCGAATTTCTTTTCCGTAAAATCCAAAGCGGCGCGAGCCACAGCCGACGAAGCGTATGGTCCGAAATACAATCCCGTGTCGTCGCGCTTGATCCGGCATAATCTTAGGATCGGAAACGAATCCGACGGATCGGTCTGGATCATCAGGAACCGTTTGTCGTCACGAAGCTTTATGTTGAAGTACGGTTTATAATCCTTGATGAGCCGACTTTCCGTGAGAATGGCCTCTGCCTCATTCCGGAGAACGATGAATTCCAGATCGTGAACGCTGTTGACGAGTCCGCGCAACTTCGGATCTCCTCTCGTCAGTGAAGCGTTGCGAAAGTATGACTGCACACGCTTACGGAGCGACGCGGCCTTGCCGACATAGATGATCTTGCCGCGCCGGTCCCGCATCATATAACAACCGGGCTCATCCGGGATGTTCCTGAGCTTCTCTCTGACTTTATCCGGCAGGTTCATTGTTACAAAGCAGTAAACCAGAGCATGGATGCACATTCAAGATCGACGTTGCAACTTTTAACCGAGGACAGAGGCGTCATAGGCTTTGGTTTCAGAATGGCACAGAGATTGATTCCAAAAAAGGACCTGGTGGACCTTTTTTACGTCCAAGTTACTGGCGGAGAGGGCGAGATTCGAACTCGCGGTGCCTTTCGGCACAACGGTTTTCAAGACCGCCGCTATAGGCCACTCAGCCACCTCTCCGGACCGCCGTGACAACGTATGCGTCTCCTTATAGCAGGAGCCTTTTAACGATGCAACCTTCGCCGAACGAATGATCCGCAAGATGGGCATGGCTATATTGATCCTTGATGAAATCGGAAGGAATGCTTAATGTTCCGCCTAATCTATGAACACATCAATTTCATCGCCAACATCGAAGTTTTCACGGTATGTCGGCCCTTTACTGGGTCTGCTCGCTGGTGCCGTCTATTTGCTGACGCTCAGTCGCGGCCCTTTTCCCGGCGAATCCGCCAGCCTGATCGCCACGCACAGCGGTCTGGCGCCACAGATTACCGACGCGAATCCGTTCTGGAGCGCATTCGTCTGGGTTCTGGTCCACATCCCGATTTATTCGCTTGCGGCACGCCTGAACATTTTCAGCGCAATCTGCGGCGCAATGGCTGTGGGCCTGCTGTATCGCGTCGTTTTCGACGCCGTTTACAACAACATTGATGAATCCACCACCGACCGGACAACCGCCGCCACCGCTGCGCAGCTCGCCGGCATCTCCGCCGCTCTCTTCCTCGCTTTCTGCATTCCGTTCTGGTATGTCTCGAACAGGGCGCACACCGCTTCTTTCGACGTCCTCCTGCTCCTCACCGCCACGCATATTATGGCAGGCTATATGCACGATTCCTCCCGCCGTAGAATCCTTCTTTTCGCTTTTGTGTATGGTCTGGGCACCGTTGAATTCGCAACCTTCATCACCCTTGCGCCGGTGTTCCTCATTGGCCTGCTCGCCATGTTATGGGAAAAACATCAGCTGAATATCACCATACTCGTCAAGCTCGCCGCGTGCTACTGCGCAGGTTTACTGTTGTACGCAATCGCCGCGTGGCATTTCTACCTGTCGGATGGCTATGGCCTGCTCCAACTCCATGGCTTCCATGAAATACTCTGGAACGCATGGTACAATCAGTATTTTCTGATTGCACACAGTCTGCCGCGACAAGGCTGGTTACTCGTGGCAATCACGGGAATTATTCCGTGGTTCGCGTGTCTGCTCGTGGCCAGGAGGGGATTGAATGCTGACAACGAGTGGGGCACTTTTATTATGCATCTCGCAATGACAGCCATTGCGCTCATGCTTCTGTTCGACATCAAGATCTCTCCCTGGCGGCTGCTTGGCACAAGAAAAGTACTGGTGACACCGTATGTGCTCATGGCTTCGGTTTACGGCTACCTTGTCGCCTACTGGTATCTCCTGCCGAAGACGCTTGGAGCTGCGGAGCGCCCCGTTCAAACGTGGCTGACGAAATGGCTTGGCCCAATCATTATTTCCCCCGCCATCATTGCAGTATGCGCAACGCCCTTTCTCAATCTCGGCGACGCCGATGCCCGCCCCGCAAAGGCCATCAACGACTACGCCAGAACCGTGATCCGGAACATGGACGGCAGAACGCTGCTTGTATCTGACGGACAGCTTCCGGACGACGTCCTGCTTATAGCTGCACACGATATTGGAAAGCGGATCACGCTCATTGACGCTTCTCTCGGCAGCAGTGAGGCATACATGCGATATGTTGGCGGATTCTTCACCTCGCCCAGACTCAAAAGCATGGCACAAGTGGGCATGACGCCGCTGCTTCTCGAATTGTTCGCCACAGATCGCGACATCGACAGCAAAGCCGCAGTTTTTTCCATGCCTGATCTATGGCTCTCTTCCGGTATGAATCCTGTTCCTAACAAGACGACCTTCCTTGGAACTCGGGATATCCATGGCATCAACGCCGATCGACTCTTTTTAGAACACCAGAACTTTTGGGCTGACATTACACCAGCTCTGCAAAAAGCAGCCGCATGCAAAACTCCGATCGTGCCAATACTGGCGGCAAATCTGCTTCGGCATGCCAGTCTGGCGGCAAACGACCTCGGTGTGCTGCTGGCAGACCTTGGCCATACGAACGATGCATTTGCGGCGTACACCAGGGCACGGGAGCTATGCCCAAAAAATATCTGCGCTTTACTCAATCAGTATTCGATGATCAACGAGGGATATCAGACAGATATGGCGGCCAGCATCAGGAAACAATTCGACGGACTGATCCAGGCAAGCAAGGATGACAAGCAGTTCTATATCCGTCCTTTCACTCGCTTTTTCGGTTATATCAGCTCTCCCGAGGCCTTCGCGAGTTACGGTTGGGCATGGACGCGTTCCGCCAGCCCGGCTCTCGCCATCGCCAACATGAAGAAAGCGGCTGACCTCAAACATGGGAAATCCGATCAGGTCGGACAGTCCCTGACATTCCTCGATATGACACAGAATCAGGATAAACAAAACGAAACACTTTACCGGGAATTACTGACCAGGAGCGAAAATGATGGCAATGCCTGTCTTGCACTCGCAAACATCGCCATGAAGAACGGCGATCTCAACGAAGCCGCAACCATGCTCGGAAAAGCCGAGCAGAAAGGGGCCCCAAAGGCGCAAATTGCATTGCAGCGGGCGGCCTTGCAACTGACAAGCGGAAATCCGAAGGAAGCCCGCATCATACTTGATGAGCTTGTCAATACCAACCCGGACATGCCACAGGCGTGGTTCATGCTCGCCGGAGTGCTGGCGCTGCAGCAGGATCAAGGCGAAGCTCTTGACCGCTGCGCAAAGAGACTTTCGGAAATCAAAGGTCAGGATTTCCTGGTTGCCGTCGCACTTGGACAAATCGCGCTCGCCAGGAACAACACCGAAACGGCTCGCAAGCAGTTTGACCTCGCAAGTTCGTTGAGACCCAATGCCCTGCCAGTGTTGCAGGCGTTGCTCAGACTTGACTTCCTGGAGGGACAACACAATCTCGCCATGAAACATATTCTGGACATCCTATCCATAGATCCCAACAACTCGTTCGCAAATTACGTTCTGGGCTCGATGCAGCTTGCAACAAAAGATTACGAGATGGCAGAGTCATCCCTGCAAAAAAGCCTGGAAACCGAGAAGTCACCAGCCGCCATGAATGACCTGGCCTGGCTACTCACGGAGAAAGGGGAATACCCTGAAGCGGAGAAACTGGTCCGCGCCGCAATCGAAATGAACGGAAAACAGCACCAGGCGTATGACACCCTTGGCGTTATACTATTGCGCACAAAGCGTCTCGATGAGGCTGAGAAGGCATTGAACCAGGCGCTGGCGCTTGACGACGCCGACCTCCAGACGCATATGCACATGGCCGAGATCCAGATAGCCAGAGGGAACAAAACCAAGGCGCTTGAAATCATTGAAATGCTCACCGGGAAACGGAACCAACTGCCTGTTGAGAATCAGAACCAACTCGACGAACTTCGCCGCAAGGCGCAAAGCATGTAGCTCACGACGAGAAACCCGCATTAGGGTCGCGGTGCAGGGTTTGCACAAATTGTCGCTGAAGCAATGGAACACGGGCGCGCTATAAGCGCAATCCCCGGAGAATGAAAATGTCGAATTCAGAACTGGATGACGAAAAGAACACATTTCTGACGGAGCAAGCCCGGTGCCTGCTGCAGGCAACGGATGAGGTGCTGGAACGTGTGCAACCCGAATTACCCGAGCCGGTGGAACGAAAACTCGCACTCCTTATTCTCGACGGCGTCCTGCACGAAAATGCAGCCGCATCTCGTCCGCCTGTGCGGGAGTTTCTGCGCAAGCGAATCGGTCGCGCCATTGGGGATATGGAAACGAGCAGGGTGAACAAGGGCGCACAAATATGGAAATTCTACAATCACGGTTTTGTCATCCGCACCAAAACGGTCACTTTGGGGTTCGATCTCGTCCGCGCAGCCTATCTGGATGAGGGCCGGTTTGGGATCGAGAATGCAGTCATGCGGCGGCTCGTGGACCAGTGCGATGTCCTTTTCATCAGTCATCAACACGAGGACCACGCCGATCCCCTGGTGGTCCAGCTCTTTCTCGAACAGGGAAAACCAGTTCTTGCGCCTCCAGATTTGTGGAAGGAAAACGATGCATATGGCTCAATCATCCACCCCGCTCGTGACCCGCATTGTATTCAGACGGTTGCAATCCAAGGCGGGAAACGCCGAGTTGAGGTTGCAACCTTTCCGGGCGACCACGGCGGTGATTTGAATCTTCTCAATAACGTCTATGTGGTTTCCACACCGGAAGGCTTGTGTTTCTGCCACACTGGCGATCAGAATAGCGAATCAAGCTTCGCATGGATGGACAAGATAAAACACAGCCACAAGGTGGACGTATTAATGCCCAATTGCTGGACCATGAACATTGCCCGTATGACAAAGGGATTCGATCCACAACTGATCATCACAGGACATGAGAACGAGCTTGGCCACACCATTGATCATAGGGAACCTTATTGGCTGAGCTATGAAAGGAAAACTGGCTCCCGACGATCTATCGGCAGGAAAAGCGTCGGATATCCGCAGCCGTTACTGCTCATGACATGGGGTGAAACCTATCACTACAAAAGGAAAAGGAGATGCGAATGATATCGAAACGATTGCGTATGCCGTTGATTGTATTACTTGCGGCGATGGCGTTGGCGGCCAATCCGTTGACCCAGCAGGAGCCAAAATATCTTGAGCCAGCCTCGATTGATTTCATGGCTATTTTGCCGAATCCGCCGACCGACGATTCGGCTCAGACACGGGCAGAACTCGACGAAATCCTGTCGCTTCAGGCATCCAGGACTCCCGAACAGGTGTCCAGAATCAAGGCCGAACATTCGATTACACCCGCAGCTTTCGCCCAGCTGATAGGCCCGACATTCGACTTCAAAACACATCCCATAACTGATGCTCTTCTCCATCAGGTAACCGTTGACAGCAGGTCTGTGACGGAAGAAGCCAAAGCGCACTGGAATCGGACACGACCGTACGATCTCGATCCGGCGGTTCAGCCGGCTGTTGATAAACCCGGCAATGCCTCCTATCCGAGCGGCCACGCGACCCTTTCCTGCACATGGGCGATTGTCCTGCAACAATTATTCCCTGAGAAGAAGAGCGAACTGCTGGCGCGGGCCGATGAGATCGGCGCGGATCGCGTCATCGCCGGGGTTCACTATCGCTCGGATGTCGCGGCAGGCAAAAAGCTTGGTCAAGCCATCGCTGCAAAGCTCTTGGCATCCAAATCATTTCAAAGCGACCTGGAAGCAGCCAGGAAGGAATTGAGCGCGACGAAGTGAGCGGATCTGCCTGCCAATCGGCATTTCTCGCAACTTCCTGAAACGGTATGTGTAATCCACTTGTTGCGAAACGAGAGTTGCGATGCGAGTGATCAGTTGAGAGCCACGCTCCGTCGCGGCCGAAGTAAAACGAGGCTAAAAGAAAGGACCATGCCTCAGTTACAGAGTGGCAGGGCTGTAAACGTGTCGATAAGACATGGTGCGCTGGGGAAACAGGCCCGGTGATGTCACAGGACCTACAAAATGTACCCTTTCTGTAGGCCGCCCCGAAACTGAGGCAACACCTCTTCTCACCGTGAAACCGCAATTTCTTCAACGTTGCCGCCAAGCACGTTGCGGAAAGCATAGAGCGCCACTGCATCCGCAAAGGCCGCGTTTCGCAGACGCGCATGCGCATTGGAATATCCAGCCTGCGCTTCCAAGAGTCGCGACAGCTCAAGCAGACCGGCGCGGTATTGCGAGTCGCTATCGGCCATCATTTTGTCGGCGGCAAGGGAGGATGCTGCCGCCACGGCGAGGACTTCTTGAGCGTCGATCAGATTCTTGTGCGCTTCGATGACCTGGAGCAGAATCATCATCGCAGTCTCCTCTCGTTCCACGTAAGAGCCTTTCTCCTGCTGACGGGCTTTGAGGTACGATTCGACATCACGGAACCCCGCAAAAGCAGAGAGCGTCCCTTGAAGACCTGTTCCCCAATATTCCTGATTTACCGTGTACGAATCGGATGTCGTGTAATAGTTTGCGAACCCAACGAGGTTCGGAAGGAACATGGCCAGAGACCGGAGCACTTCGTTACGCCGGAGCGCAATCGTCCTGTCCTGCGCATGCATTTCGCGACGCGACAGCAGGGCATGAAACATCCAATTTTCCACCGGAACCGCAACCAGCTCAACGGAGGCCATCTCGCGCGGATCCTCGCCAGGAGTGTGTACAATGAGACGACCATTGGAAGCGTCAAGAAGCGATTCCGGCTTGATCTTCAAATCAGCGAGCGGCCACAAATTCATGACCTGCATGAGCCTTGACAGTGCAAGCTTTGACTCGCGCTGGACATCCGCGTAGTCGCGTTCGCGCGCCAGTGTATCGGCGCGCGCCAGCGCCAGGTCGGTTTCCGTGGCGTACTTGGCGGCGTTCAATGCTTCTGTTTGTTTGAGCCTTTGCCGCGAAGCCGCCAGTTCCTTTTCCCTTCCCTCGAGTTCCTCGTTCATCGAACAGCATTGGCAGAACAGGTTGACGACGGACAGCTCTATCATCTGGTCGGTCCGCTCACGGACCAGCGTGGATATTTCCTGCCCGCGCTTCGCCGAACGGTACATCAGCCATTCGCCAGGAGTAAAAAGCGGCTGGACAATCTCAACGGACCCTCTGTGAATACTTTGATCCTGCAGTTGTACGTTCTGCCCTTCGAATGCCATGAGGGGAGTCTTGCTGAGCGAGAGCGATCCATAAGACAACTGCACTTGTGGCAGAAAGGCGCTGAAGGTCGCGTCCTTATCCAGTGTGGCGATTTTCTCCGCTATCCGGCTGCCGATAAGTTTCGTGCTGCGCGCCTGCGCGATGGCCACACAGTCAGTGAGGCCGAGACCATCTGGAAAGGCGGCCAGGACCGCCCGCGTATCTTCCTGGAGGTTCCGGCGGTACGCCTCGGAATCGTCGTGCCGCAACGCATCCCAATCCTTTGTGCGGCACCCGCCGCAGGTAAAACAACAAAATGACAACGCCAAAACCGTCAGCCACGAAACAACGCGATGTATATTTATATTCATCCTGAGTCCGTCAATTGAAACTATTTCGCTTCTTTCATTCAATCCATCGGAACTGCTGCCGCAATTTCCTCTTCGACGCTTTTCTTGTCCTGCAGGTGGTGTGGAAAGGGCTTGAGCATAAGGCACAAAGGAAAGGCCGCCAGAACAATCAGTCCGGCGAACACAAATCCGTTGTCAAACCCCAGCACCTGGGCCCGCTGAAAGATGCTCTGCGCAGTGGTGAACGCGGTCTTTACGTGGTGGGTCGGCAGTATCCCGTGAATCTGGCGCATGACCAGCGGCGAAACTGCGCGCCCGATCCTGAAATATTCCGCCGACTGTGGCGGCACGACCTCACCCAGCCTCACGGCATGAACTTGGACGGCATTGGTTACATAGTTGTTCAGCAGGGCTATACCAAGCGATCCGCCGACGTTCTGCGAAACGTTCAGAAAAACGCTGGCCGTTGGCAGCTCGTTGCGCGGCACGGAATTCAGGGCGGTCGCAAGAAGCGGCGCCATCAACAACGCAAGCCCCACCCCGCGAATCAATTGAGGCACGACCAGCATATACGAGTTCGACATCGGATCCAGGTATCCGAATTGGACAAGCGATAATCCAACCAGGACGCTTCCAGCTGCTGCGAGGAGCCGGGGGCTGTACCGATCGGCCAATCGCCCGGCCACCGGCATTGTCAAGCCCACTGCCAAAGCGCCCGGGACCATCCACAAGCCGGCCTGGACAGTGGTATAACCCATCAATGTCTGGAGAAAAATGGGAAAAAGAAAAACGCTGCCGAACAGTCCAACTGCGCGAAAAATCGCCAGAAGAATGCACAGCGAATAATTCCTGATGAGAAACAGCCGTAGGTCCAGCAACCTGTTCTTCACTTGTAGTTCGATGGCAATGAACATCACCGAGCCGACCAGCGCGAAGGCTTCGCACAAGCGAATGTAGCTGGAATCCCAGCCTTTCTCCTGACCATTGGAAAGGGCCGTGAGCCCCGCCACGAGCGCAATTGTCAGAAACGCATATCCGAAGAAGTCAAACGGTCGCTTTTCGCCGCGAGCATGCAGCGGGCGCATGATGATCATGCCGGCGAGCAGGGTAAAAGCCCCGATCGGCAGATTTACGGAGAAGATGGTCCGCCAGCCAAACGTATCGGTCAGATAACCGCCAAGGGTCGGTCCCAGCGCCGGCGCCACCATTATCCCGGTGCCCCAGATTCCAAGGGCGCGTCCGCGTTCGTGCGGCTCGAACAATTCGGCGACTATAGCCATGCCGATCGGCTGGATGGCCCCGCCGCCAAGCGCCTGGAGAATCCGGGCGGCAATCAGCGATTCGTAGCTCCAAGCCATGGCGCAAAGCGCGCTGGCTACCGTGAAGATCAGCAGGCATCCGAGGTATAGCGTCTTGTAACTCATGCGAGTGGTCAGCCAGCCCATGAGTGGCATTACGGAAGCGGAAGCGAGCATGAAGCCTGTGGCCACCCATTCGATCTGGTCGCGGTTGACTCCATACGTGCTCATCATGTGCGGCAGCGCCACGTTTACAATGCTGGTGTCCAATATCGCCATGAACGTGCCCAGCATGATGATGCCAAGCACTCCCCAGCGATAAGCGGGGCCATTTTCAGCATCTGTCACTTATCGCTTCCTCCTGACGACACAGCTCGCGTTGCCGTGCCGGTGCGGATGCGGACCTCGACCGACAGGCCCGGGCCCAAGTGCAGGTCGGATGGAGCCGCCGTGACGGCAATGCGCAATGGAACACGCTGGGTGACTTTGATAAACGTTCCAGAAACGCCCTCGGCAGGAATCAGGCTGAACTTGGAATTTGTGGCACGAAGTATATCCATGACCTTTCCCTTCAGACGCAGGCCGGGATAAGCGTCAATCTCGATATCCACGTCGTCACCGATCCGAACCCGGTTCAGATATTTCTCCTCGATATTGGCATCAACGCGAAGAGTGGAAGGGTCGAACATACTGACGACAGGCTGTCCAGGCATTACCATGGCCCCCGGGTCGAGCCAGCGACGGACAACCGCACCATCGAAAGGCGCTTGAACGGAACAAAGCTCCATATCTCTTTTCGCATTATGCACAGCTGCCTCGGCCTCGGCAACGCGGCTCTTCGCCAATTCAACGTCCGCCTTTGCCGCCTCGATGTCCTCCTTGCGGGAGCCCTGTTGAAGAAGCGCCAGGTTCTGCGCGGCGTTCTCCCTGCTTTGCCGGGCGGATTCCAGCGTGGTCCTGGCCCTGTCCAGCTTGTCCAGCGGAACGGCATTATCCTTTATGAGCTGCTGCGTCCGATCCAGTTCCAGTTGCGCCAGGTCTTCTTCGTTTTGAAATCGCTTTACCGTCGCCTCGGCGGCCTTGATTTCCTCCGGACGATTGCCGTTCATGCTCTTCTCGTACTTTGCCTGGCTTGCCGTCCAAACGGCTTGCGCCGAAATCAAAGCCGCATCCGCACGACTCAGCGCCACCTGCTCGCCGCTCGAATCCAGAACAAGCAGGCCGTCTCCACTACGCACGGATTGTCCTTCGTGGACCAGAACTTCGGTGAGTCTTCCGTTGATTTCCGGCGCTACATCAACGAGGTGCCCGGCAAATCTGGCATCGTCCGAAAACACTACTCCACGCACAAACACAAACCAATACCCCCCGACGCCAATGGCTATGGCTGCAAGAATGCCGATACCCGCGAGAATGCTTCTGCCACGACTATCGGAGGCGGCAACCGATTTGACATCCGGCTTCGGTGCTGACGGCTCTGTTTCCATTTTGCTTTCAGTGTTATTCATGGTTCCTCGACATCATTTGCGTTTGCGGTCTGTCTTATGATTAGCTCCGTTGATAAATAAATCCACAAGAAAGGCCAGGTTTCTTTGCGATTCTGGCGCGTCCTCCAATTCGAGAGCGCGAGTGCGCAGCATGCCCAGCAGATATTCGGCAAGGACCGCAGCAGTGCCGTCGCGCCGCACATGGCCCGACTCCATTCCCCGCGAAATGATCGCCGCCACGGCGGCCGTAAGTTCCTTACGGCGCTTGACCCATCTCTGACGTAGCCCTCCGCCGCGTTCCATGGCGCGATCTCCCTCGGACTGGATAATGCGGAACAGGGGGCGACGCCGGCGAAAGAAATTGCTGATCTTCTCGCACACAGCCAGCAAACCCTCAGGGAAGGCGACGCCGTCAAAAGAGCTTTGAGCAACAAGCTCGCACAATTCGTCAAACCCGCATACTGCGGTTTGAAAAAACAAATCACTCTTGTCTGCGAAATAAAGATAGATCGTCCCCTTGCCGACATCGGCCCGTTTCGCGATTTCGTCGAGGGTTATCTCGTGCAGCTGGCGGGCGATGAAAAGCTTCTCCGCCGCCAACATGATTCTCTGTTTCTTATCCGCCGTCACGGTTCTTCCTTATGACTGACCAGTCAGTTTTCGCATTGTTTATCGCAAGCGGTCTGTTGTGTCCAGTAGATTCGAGGGAAGCGGGTTGATCCTCTTCGGCGCGGCGTAGCGCGCCTCCCACGTTATTTGGGGCACTCGCAAGGAGGGCAAGAACCGGAAACTGACAATGTGTGAGGCGCGCTCCGCCGCGTCGATATTGTCACTCCGTTCACATCGTTTATGTCGGGCCGAAGGTCAGGTCGGGTTTTCCCCGGCCAAGCTTGGAGTCTTCAACGCCGCCATCATCTTTTCCGTCGATGCCGACGCTGTATACAACCCAGGTTCCGTCTGGATTCAACCGATACTTCATCTGCTTGCCGTCGAACGGATCGTCCGGGATGTTGTCGAGATACTTTGGCGTCAGTTCATCGAGTTTTTGCGGCAGCCTTCCTTCATCACGCTTGAACATGACGACGGCCAGAAAAATCCGCGTGGCCCGCAGGTCGGCGATCATGGTAACATATTTTGAGTGTCCTTTGCCTGTTCCGGAAAGCAAGACTTGCGCAAGGAGTCGCCCGATTGGATCTTTGTATTGCAGAAGCGAGATCAACGGCACCGGTGAAGAATCGGAGTGATATCCCGACGTCTTGTTGAGCAATAATGAGATATCCGCCTCAGGTCCCAGTAGCTTATCGAAGCGATCATATGCTGCCGGATCATACGGCTTTTCAGCCATGATGATGAGGTGTGTATAGCAAGCGTCCATATCCTTCTCCATATTACCCGGTTTGCTGCCCAGAAGGCACGCAATAGCCCGATTTGCAGCGCGACGTGGCTTGGAGGAGCGACCACGGGCGAAAAACAAAGGATCGTTGAAGCATTCATCTATAGATGCGTGTGCGAAAATCCATTCATAGCGCATACATTCAACAAAAGGTTCCGATTCATTATCGGTCGTCTCAAGAAATCGTATATTATCCCGCAATAGATCTTCCTCCACGGGATAATTCGACGCAATCTGGCGCATGGTTCTGCATGACATGTCGCAACAGGCAATGCTGACAAGATGGTCAATCAGTACGCCACCGCGCGAGAGAATCGAAGAGAAACTGATTGCGATCCGGAGATTGGAGAACGCTCCCGGATAGTCGCCTTGGACGGTCTTTACTTTGGCCGACATATTGAAACAACGGCAAATCGCCCTCATCTTTGTAATATAGGGCAGCGTCTGAATGATATTTGTCTCTGTCGGAACTTGAGGATCAGGCGCTTCGGCTGCGCGGCGTGCGAGCGCGAGACTTTCTTGTGCCTGCTCCAAAACCGCAAGCGTGTTGGTTGCGCCGTCGAGTGACCACGGCATATGCTCCCATTCGTACTCTGCGTTGCGCATTTGATCTGAGTCCACTTTGCATGCTGTGCCCGCCCGTCGCAGTAGGTCGAATGCGCTGTCGAGTTTGACATTGTTTTCGAGGAGAATCGGGCGGGTTGGTTCGAGGCGAACGCCCGGAATCGGCTCGATCCACGGTTTGCGAAGCGACAGAAGAATACACCAGAATCCAACGAGGCAGATCAGAATGATTGCCGCTCGTTTGAGAAA
>Ga0181535_10005011_pt1 | contig 14397 bp, 9 predicted proteins | sample PEATcosm2014_Bin_44_FD_119774 | JGI IMG/M metagenome (GOLD analysis project Ga0181535, IMG submission 119774) | Peatland microbial communities from MTU Mesocosm Facility, Houghton, MI, USA - PEATcosm2014_Bin17_30_metaG | ecosystem: Environmental > Terrestrial > Soil > Wetlands > Peat | place...
AAGCGGTGGACGGACAAACTGCTGTATGCGAAGTACGGCTTGACCGAGAGTGAGATCGCGTTCATTGAGAAACTTGTGCGCCCAATGAACCTCGACGCAGGTTCAGACAGCGGTGACGATGAGTAAGCCCACCATCGCGGAAATCCTGACGCCGAAGCCAGTGGCTCGGCCGCGAATCTATGCGTATTCGATTGACGACAAGGCGCACAAGGGGCTTCTCAAGATCGGGCAGACAACCCGCAATGTGAAGCAGCGCGTGGCGGAGCAACTGAAGACCGCTGGGATCAAGAATTACAAGATCGAGTTGGACGAACCAGCCGAGCGTGATGACGGGACCATTTTTAGTGATCACGAGGTGCGCGACGCGCTCCGCAGGAAGAAGTTTGAGAACGCGCACCTGGAATGGATGCGTTGCACGCTGAAAGACCTGAAGACTGTTCTTACCGAGCTGCGGACGGGGCAACACTTCACCGGCACACATCATGAAACCTTCAGAATGCGCCGTGAACAGGCTGAGGCTGTAGACAAAACCTACGATTATTTTCACTCGATCTGGTCTGAGAACAAGCAGGCCGTCCCCCGCTTTCTGTGGAACGCGAAGATGCGCTTCGGCAAGACGTTCACCGCCTACCAGCTAGCGAAGAAGCTGGGCACCAAGCGCGTGCTGGTGCTGACTTTCAAGCCTGCGGTGGAAGACGCATGGCAGACCGATCTCGAATCCCATGTTGATTTTGACGGATGGCACTATCTCTCCCGCAGCTCTGGCAGCGACCCTACAGAGATCGCCGACGACAAACCCGTGGTCTATTTCGGCTCGTTTCAGGACTTGCTGGGACGTGACGAGGCGGGAAATATCAAACCGAGGAACGAGTGGCTGCACGCGGTGAACTGGGACCTGGTCGTGTTTGATGAATACCATTTCGGTGCTTGGCGGGAGACCGCGAAGGAACTGTTTGAGGGTGAAGAAAAAGCCGTCGCCAAGAAAGAAGCAAACCTTGAATACGCTGCGGCGCTAGACGATGTGAATGAAGACTTTGAGGTGCTTTCGGAGCAGGAAACCGAGTTTCTACCGATCACGACCAGAGCCTATCTCTACCTCTCGGGGACACCATTCAAAGCTCTCGCTACAGGCGAGTTCATTGAGGAACAAATCTTCAACTGGACCTACACGGACGAACAGCGGGCTAAGCAAAATTTCGCTGTCAAGAACCCCAGCAAATGGAATCCTTATGGCGGGTTGCCGCAGATGCGCCTGCTGACCTACCAGATGCCGGATGAACTGCTGACGATTGCCAGCGCCGGCGAGTTTGACGAATTCGACCTAAACGAGTTTTTTGCGGCGACTGGCACAGGAAAAGCCGCACAGTTCAAGCACAAGGCCGATGTCCAGAAGTGGCTCAACATTATCCGAGGCCAAGACACCACGAAGTTTATCGATGGCCTCAAGACGGGCACAACGCCACCATTCCCATACTCAGATACGCGGCTGCTCCCGTACCTACAGCACTCGTTCTGGTTTTTGCCAAACGTGGCTGCCTGCCGTGCCATGAGGAACCTGCTGGCCGAAAAGCACAACATCTTCTGGAAAGAGTACGACGTTGTCGTAGCGGCTGGAGCGTCGGCTGGTATTGGATTGGCGGCGCTACCTCCTGTGCGTAAGGCCATTGGGAGTGGGTTCACAAGCAAAACGATCACGCTTTCATGCGGCAAACTCACGACGGGCGTGACCGTGCCTCAATGGTCGTCGATCTTGATGCTGCGCAATCTGAAGAGCCCGGAAACCTACTTCCAGGCAGCATTCCGCGTGCAGTCTCCGTGGTCTATCAAGAACCCGAATGGTGACAATCCAGACGAGGAGGAAATCCTCAAGCCAGTCTGCTTCGTGTTCGACTTTGCACCGACGCGTGCGCTGCGGCAGCTCTCCGAATACGGCATCGGCCTCTCTCCGAACGAATCGAACCCGGAGATCGCCGTCAAGGACCTTGTTTCGTTCCTGCCGGTGCTTGCTTACGACGGCGCGAACATGACTCAGATCGATGCTGGCGGCATTCTGGACATAGCAATAGCAGGCACCTCGGCCACGCTGCTGGCCCGCAAATGGGAGAGCGCGCTGCTGGTGAACGTGGACAACGACACGCTGCGTCGAATCCTGGATAACGCCGAGGCGATGGCCGCTGTAGAACGTATCGAGGGCTGGCGCGCGTTGGGTGACAACATCATCGAGACCATCATCAACAAGAGTGAGAAGGTCAAGGAGCTAAAGAACAACGCCAAAGGCAAGGAGCTGACCGAAAAGCAAAAGAAGCAGCTCACCGAGGAAGAGAAGGAATACAAGTCCAAGCGCAAGCTCGTGCAAGAGAAGCTGATCAAGTTCGCGACCCGCATCCCTGCGTTCATGTATCTGACCGATTTTCGCGAGAATACGTTGCAGGACGTGATCACCAAGTTAGAGCCGGTTTTGTTTTTGGCTGTCACTGGTCTAACGGTGAAGGACTTCCATCTCCTTGTGCGCCTCAAAGTATTCAATACCGAGCAGATGAATCAGGCGGTCTTCGCGTTCCGCCGCTACGAGGATGCCTCGCTACGGTACACGGGCATCGAGAGCCACGAGGGGCTCACACATTACGGGCTTTATGACACCGTGGTAGGGAGAGAGTAAGGCGGGCAGAGCTATGCGTGAGTCAAAATCACGACGGCGACCTTCGGGACCAAAGAATCTTCAAATCCGCATCAGGTAACGGCCAAAGAGGAACTCACGGGGGCGGTGCGGCAGAGCCGGAAAGATAAGCCAGAACTCGGTTGATTAGTGCAATGCGCATTTCGGTATTTGCCCGTTGCAGCGTCGGATTCACATGCTCGCCCAAGCCGATTTGTAACGGCATCGCTTCCATGACTTGCCCCAGGAGAACACACACCTGGCCATCAACTTTGTACGGCCCCATCAAGGCCGCTTGCAGAAGTTCGCCGTGTGCTCGTGCGGCCTCCCGCTGTTCATCCTCCGTTGGGCCGCCGATGTGATGGAGTCCGTGAGATAGAGTTTTCTGTAGGGAGAGCTTCACCGCCCCCAGGTTTGCGAGCAGTCGTTCAGGTTCTTGCACGTGGGGAACATTTTCCCGAAGAGACTGCGCCAACCTCGCCTGCTGTTCTTGCTGAGATTTCTGTTGCTCCGGCGTCAATGGAATCGTGATGATTGTCGTTCCGGGCGGAATCTGAGTCCATGACTCTACGATCTTGTCCAGACCTATATCCAGCGCGTGACCGACCCACTCCTCTATGTAGTCTCGGCGAAACTGCACAACGGTCTTCCCAAACTCCATCAGTCGATTGCCGAACTCCTCTCTCCGCAGCCCCGTATCGGAACAAGCTAGGAATTGGGCTTCGAATTGAGCCGTAAACAACCGAACCTTCTGGTCGATAGAATTGATCTTGCTCTGATCCTCAAAATAGAGACCGTTGTCTTTCAGAATCGCCACGCTGATGGGTGCCTTCACATAGTTTGAGGTCTGCTCCGCTAGCCACATCAAATACAGTCCCAGAAAGACCCCTTGGGAAATCGGCATTTCGGCACGGTAGAAATTTCGTGCGGCATAGTCGTAGCGCTCATCCTCAACCCCGACGAGAGCATAGTCGGTGATCTCGATTGGATCGCCAGTAATCGTCATCCATAGGCGACATTTCTTATCTTTCTCGGAATAGGCGCCCAGCAAGAATCTGAAGCTGTTGTCGATCTTGCGGATCGCTATTCCTTTTTCTTTGGCGAAGGCCAGCAGTTCCTCTTTGAAGATTTGAATGGCGGAATCCAACTCTGCGACTTCAGAGTGTTGATATTTCTGGGTGAACCTCCCCACGAATGCGTCGATCAACCCTCCGTCGCCGCTCCCAGCAATCGCCATCGGCACCTTACCTACGGCTACCGGAGCGAGCTTTTGTCGAGTAACACGATAATCGAAGCCGTCCCTGGTCACGGTTTCTTGCGAATCGGCGCACATAACATATCCGTCTGTACACTTAAACCCTGCAATAAGGGTCATAAGAATTCCCGCCTCAACAGGAAGCATAGCAAGCCTGAGAAGCTGAAGGGGAAGTATTGCCCTTCAGCTCGATTCGCGCCGGTTGAATAGATGGATGTCCTCTAATCAGCAGCCCGACGCACTACTCAATAGAAATCCGGAACGATTTGAGAGAAGAACCACCGCCGCGCTTCCGCATCCAGGTCGATCGGGCCGCCCCATGACGGCTGCCGTTGGTCTGCGCGCCGGCTCCAGAACCCTTCAACCTTCAACTCCGTGGAGAACGCATTCAGCAACGTGTCGCTGCTCAAAATCCTGGAATACGCCGTACTCGCCAGAATTTCGGCCTGAAGAGCACGGAAGCTAAACCCCTCTTCCGCATCAACGCCACGCACCCTTTTTACGCTGGGCATAACGTCCTTGACATGCTCCACGCTGCTCCGAATGTCATAGAGCTGCCGAAGCAATTTCGCATTCTTTTGCGAAGCTCCGGTGATCGTCTGTCCTCGGTTGATGAACGTCGGCGTGACATTTCGCCATGGCTCTCTTGCCTTTTTGGACCGCTTTCTTGCACGTACTCCGCGCTTCCGAGCGATAGTCGGCTTCAAAATTGCCTCCGTGGCGCGCACAAAGGAATGTAACCGTTCGATTAACTCTTCGCCCTCCTGCGCTCCCCGGACCCACACATTGAATCCTTTTCTGAGTCGGCGATACAAACGTCCAGGCACATGACGGTAGATGAGTTCCAGATTTTCGAGAATCTTGGCAGCGCGCTCCAGATCCTCCAGTTCAATCTTTCTCGACTGTCGATAGTAAGGACGAAAGCAAGGAGTCAAACCGGGACGGACGGGACCGATATTTATCCCGCCGCTGTGGTACTTTTCTCCTCCCATCATCAACATCGCATCGTTGTAACCGCAACCCAGCATGACCAAAACGTGGTGAAACAACCTCACACGATTGTCGAGAGATTGAGGAACCGGCACAGTCCTCGTGTCTACAATCAGCGGGTCCACTATGGCGGTGATGAAAAGCGTGCTTTCGCGAAACGAATTCGCCTGAATCGTTCCAAGCCACTCGACCCAATGGGGCTCAAGCTCGAATGCTTTCTGCTCATGACTCACGATAAGACCGGGCAATACGATATGTTCCTGCTTGACCCGCAACCGGGGTCCATGCAGCGCCAGGCAACAGAAATGATTCCCACTAGGAATATTCACGATTCGATCCTCGCCCGTACCGATTGCGTCGCAGTATTGGTGAACAAAAGAAGAATAAGCTCCACACAGGACGATTCCCCAGACCGCAGTTCTGCACGGCTCAGAAATTGCTACGACCCGCTGTCCGGCATCTCACTATTCGACGTCGCCACTTAAGAATGTGAGAGGACGAAGCACGTCCACCATTCGTCGTAAAACATACCACTCGTGCTTCCCAACGCCTTCCATGCGATCGAGTTGCCGAGGGTATCTCAGCTCGTCAAAGTATGGTTCGAAGTGCCCTAAGCCTTCCAGCAACGTGTGTCCGCCGTCCAAAATCGAGACCGGGATACCCAGGCTTATGCCGGGATCGAATCGTGGTCGTCTCTTGGCCAGAGTGACCGCAAGCTCCGAGAGTTGATGGCCCCACACATAGTCTGTGTCGTTGATTCCATGCGCGGCGGCAATATGACGAGGGCAAACGGTCGCTCCGGTTGCGATGAGCGCAGCCTTCAGATAGCGTTCCAGCGTGTGATGCGCCATGGTCGCTGCAGGAAGATACATAGCGATATTATCGCTTTGAAAAAGAAGCGAGGTCGCGGTCCAGTACAGATCGGCCCAGTCGCGCCAAGCGCGAACGTCACTCGCATATTTGTCTAGATCGGGTTGCGTCATAAAATCGCACTCTATCCATCTGAGGTTGGGCTAGTCTTTTGTTGCCGAGCCCTCGATTGCAGCATGGGAGCTTGATGAACCAAGCATGGGGTGATTGCTTGGGTCAGGATGCGTGTGAACTCTGGAAGCTGCTCGGGCGAAAGAGAATCGCCGGGATGGACGCCGAGTTGATCCATAGCTGTCGCCACCGCTCGCTGCAAGACGCGCTCGCGTTCTCGCTCCAAAGAAGCGAGATATCCGATCTCCATCATGGCGTTGAACGCTTTGCCCAGCTCCACCGAATAATCGTCTTCACAATTGCATGCAGCCCGCAACTCATCCCGCGAAAAGTTCAGAGCAATGGACAGTTGGACCTCTTCTCTGGTAGCCGGATTCACGGAATAACTGCCGTGAAAGGATTCGCCAGCGTACTGCGAGGACATGCAAATCACCATGCGCCAAGTGCTGTACAACTCCACATAGCCGATTAGCTGTCTCGTTGCCTGGTCTCCTGACACGGCAACACAGTGAAAGACGCAATCGGTCGGTCGGTTCATGATGAGATCCCGTTTGTAGAAATAATCAAAACATGGTGTACCATCTTCGTGCAGCAGGTACGCACGCGCTTCAGTGCAGGCATCGGGCTTCACGCCGGAGGAGACCGCCAGCGTGTAAGCCGACTTCACATACGACCGTCCAGCCTCTGCTCCGCCCGGTTCAAGTTTCGTAAAGATGGGATCGGACATATAAGAGTGTTCCACGCGGATATTCCGCATCTGCTCTTCGACATCGAGTTGCGGATTGCGTCGCTTCAGCCCCAGGAGAAAAGTCTTCGCTTCCTGTTCTGTCGCAACCCGCGTTTCGATGCGCAGACCTTGATCGGTTTGAATGCGTCTCGGCTCTTGGCGGGGAAACGTGAGATGTCCGTCAGGATGCTTGCGTATGGTCTGACCCGATACCGTCGTGTAATCCTCCGCCTGCACATCGCCTCGGTCTCGCTTGATCGCGAAGAGAAGATTGAGAAGGTTCAGTTGCTTGCTGACAACAGCATCCCATTCCGCTCCCGTCCTGTCATTGCAGGTCTTACAGAGGACATTTCGCACCGTCTTCTGCCCGCCAATCCCGTTGGGCAGCAGATGCTCTCTGGAATTATTCGCAGGGTTCAAAACCTGATTGCATAGCGCGCATTGGAAAGGGGGCATGACTTTGAGTTCCTTCCATAGTTCTTTGTCTTAAACACAACACAAACAGCTCAATTGTTAGGATACCCCTCACCCAGCAGAGAGGCTGCATCGTGCCGCGCTGTAGGGCGGGGAGGAAGTCTCCTCCCGTCTGCGGCTGCTTTGCATCCTCCGCCCCCACCTCTGCGGGGCGGTCCGCCCTCCCCGCAACGCCCCTCCTACAAGGAACAACAGCAACCGCCAAAACCTCTAAGGGGAGGTATCCCCTCGCGCCCGCAAGCCACTCCCCAATCTTCCGCGCTTCGCTTGTGCAGACCTCCGCTGCGCTACGCCCTTTCCACTTCCGCTGCGCTCCCGTTGCAAGGGTGGGGATACCCCTCGGCTTGCAGTTGCTACCCCCCACCTTCGCCAGGAGGCGTTCGGCATGTATGTACCTGCCACTTGCCCATTCAAAGGCAAACGCAAGGGCAACAGCCCAACAGGAGGAACCACCATGAAGAAGCCATCGAAATCCGTCCAGCCCGTCACCGTCAACCCCTCAAACGACCGCAGCCAAAGCAACCAACCGAACACCGCTCCCGACGTTATACCGACACCCCATAAGCAGCAAACAGTGAAGGAAGCAATCGCAGCCAACGTCCAACTCCTGATCGAGCAATTGGAGCAGGGACACAGCGAAGGATTGACGGCCTATTTGACCGCGATGGGGCGATTCCATCGCTACTCATTCGGCAATATCTTGGAGATCGCAAGACAGAAACCGCAGGCTTCGCGCGTGGCCGGGATGTATGCGTGGAACCAGCTTGGCCGTCGCGTGATGAAGGGCGAGAAGGGCATCCGCATACTCGCTCCCGTCATCGGTATCCGCCGCAAGAAGGATGAGGAAGCAAACAAAGATATTCGCATTCAGAATCAGGCTGTCCTCGTGGGCTTCCGTTCGGCCTACGTCTTCGATGTGAGTCAGACCGACGGTAAGGGCCTTCCCAAACTGTCCGAACGTGTCACCGGGAATGTCGGCGAGTACCGCGAACGGCTCGTGGATTTTGTCATTGCCCAAGGCATCAAGCTGGAGTTCAAAGAGAGCATCGCCCCGGCTTTGGGGATGTGCTACGGAGATCGAATTGTGGTGCTTCCCGGCCAGTCTCCGGCGGAGGAGTTCAGCACATTAGTTCACGAACTCGCACACGCTTTCTTGCATCGCGCCGAGCGGCGCATCACCACGACCAAGACCGTGCGCGAGACGGAAGCTGAGGCGATTGCATTCGTGGTGGGAACGACCATCGGTTTGCACAACGGAAGAGCATCGGCGGATTACATAGGCTTGTATTTTGGAAATGCCGCGCTACTCGCAGAGAGTCTGGAAGTCATCCAGAAGACCTCCGCCGTCATCCTCTCCGCACTCGAAACCCACGCCGCCGAGCCCGTCGCGGAAACGGAACCGGAGGCGCACAAACCACCGACTGCGAAGCATGACGATACGGCGGAGATGGTATCGCCAGCCGTCCTGAAAAAGACAGCCTAACCCTGATTCGGTCGAGCGCCTGCCCGCAAGGGCAGGCACCTCTCCGGCACCCTACCCAGCCTCTATAAAATCCGTTTTGTACGTTTTCCCGAATGCGTCAGGAATCATGTGTCCGATCATTCCGCCGGCAAGCCTTTGGACAAATCGACGCAGCAGCGCATCCATGCAGAGAGGATGCTTGCCTGTGCCGAGCGGCGCTCTCGACGGGCTGCAAAGCTGGTGGACAAATGGAAGCTAGCCTTGCCGAACTTGACCGCGCTGGAGTTGCCGCGAAGCAAGCGAGGTTGTGGGCAGACGAACAGGCGTGAAGGTTCGATGCCGCCGTCTCTGAGCTGCCACAGCCCCGTCCCTCCCTTGGGACACCTTGAATCCTCTGCCTACGCGTTCCTATGCCCTGCGTGACGGCCTCCGGCTCTGAGTGGATTCTCCCTGGGCGGTCGCATCCCCCCAAAGCAAAAAAATCGCCGCCCCGTCCACGAGGTCCGGGTCGGCGATAAGAAGAGCACGCTGCGATGCAGCGGGAGAAGGATTGACACATCACCCCCAAAGGGTTGCTGTGAAGAATCCCCAAGTATCCCTGCGATTCCATTTGGAATCGCGTATCGAATCAGCCACTTGGCTGATTCATGATTCCAAATGGAAACGCATGTTTACGCGGAGGTCACTTTCGCGCGAGTTCTGTAAACATGCTGATTCAAAAGGCGTTCATGCGAGCGCGTGAACGGCCTTGTTTGACGCCCTGTTGCGATGGGACTAGGGTTAGCCCAAAGGCGGGCTCCCATGAGCACCACCCGCACGGGCCACGATTTCGATACTCAGGCACTCGCTACTACAGGGGCAAGGACGATCCTCCGCGCCAAGACTGTAGCGACCCGGCTCTCTACCGAGGAGCTGGAGGAGGTCGAATCCGCGGCCAAGCGGAGCGGCAAGTCGCTTGCCGAATGGCTCCGCGACGCGGCTCTGGTGGAGGCGCGGCAGCGTCCGGCAGACCCGGTTGAGGTCGTACTCGCGGAGGTTTGCGCCACCCGGTACATGCTCCTGAATCTCTTCCATGCGACCGCCCAGGCGGCATCGGAAGGCAAGCAATTACTCCCCGAAACCGTCCTCAAAATCCGCGAAACCGCCGATGCTCAGAAGGTCACAAAGGCCCGCAAGCTGCTCCAGGATTCGTCCGCGTCTGCGAGGCCGGAGCCGAAGAACGGGAGCAAACCATGAGCCGCCCGATGCAGTTTCCCAAGCGCTTTCCGTGGCTGATAGTCGCCATCTTGATGCTCACTGGACTTCCAGTTTTACCGGTGGCGGCATGGTTCTGGTTGGTGACACCGCCGCTCCAGAACTACTACCTGATTACCTACCTCGACAGCACGGAACGCGGGAGTCAGCCCAACGCGACGACCAAGGTTGAATGGCTGCTAAAGACGGCGCCGGAACGGAAACCGGAGGTGGCTTTGGGGGCCGATGTCGTCTCAGTGACCATCGGCAACGGGAACGAATTGCCCGTCAAACTTTCGTCCCGCGCCGTCGCCGACGGCTGGCGCGGAGTGGTCAAGAGCGAGCCCCAGCAGGTCGAGTCGGCGAAGCTGGAGCGTTATCTGGAGGCGCAGATATTCGACGGAAGGGGCATCTGGAGGATGGCGCTCCAGCCGTTGTTTGCGTGTGCGGCAGTGGTACTTTTTCTGCTCGGAATGCGGGCGTGGTGGAAGACCAGAGCGAAGCACGAAGAGCGGCACGGACGGCGCACAAAAGGGCCGGAGTGGTCATCGCCGTTCATGTGGAACAAGGTAACGAAGGAAGATGGAATCCGCTTTCAGTTGCAGTGGGGCGACTCGCTCTCCAGTTGGAAGACTCGGCTTCCGTTTGGGCCGAGCTATCGCATTCCCCGCCGTCTGGAGTCCAGCCACATCATGCTCATGGGCGACACCGGCAGCGGCAAGTCCTCGGCCATCCGGCAGATTCTCCGGCAGGTCCAGGAGCGCGGCGAGACCGCTATCGTCTACGACCCTGCGATGGATTTTGTAGGCGAGTTCTACGATCCAAAGCGTGGCGACATGATCCTGAATCCCCTTGACTCCAGGTGTCCTTACTGGTCACTGGGTGATGAGCTTCTACGAGAGGAAACCGCGACGACCATCGCCGCCGCGTTCCTTCCAGATAAGGAGTACGAGAAGGCGTTCTTTACCGATGGTCCGCGCAGAATCCTGGCCCATCTTCTTAAGCAGAAGCCGCAACCGAGGGACATCTTGAGGTGGATGTCCGACCCGGATCAGATGGCGCGGATGGTGAAGGGAACGCCACTTGCTGCCCTCATCGACCCCACCGCTCCGGCACAGCGGGCGGGTGTCATCTCAAGTTTGAATATGGTTGCCGATAGCTTGGAGTTGTTGCCTGAATATGACGATGCTAATGGCAAAACCTTCTCTACGGCCGAGTGGCACACTGAGCGCAAGCGTTGGGTATTTCTGACCTCCAATCCCGGCTACCGGGAGAAGATTCTGCCTCTGCATTCCGTTTGGCTCGACCTCTTTATTCTTCGCATGATGGGCTACTGCGAAGACCGCTATGCAAAGCCGGTATGGTTCGTTATCGACGAACTCGCCAGCCTCAACAAGCTACCTCAGCTCCATGCCGCTGTCACCGAAAATCGCAAGTACGGAAACCCTGTCGTGCTCGGATTTCAGGGGCGCAGCCAGATGGAAAAGCGCTACGGCAAGGACGCCGAGGCCATGCTCTCGCAACCGGCGACCAAGGTGTTCTTCAAAACCTCCGAACCCCGCGCCGCGAAATGGATCTCTGATGCTATCGGAGAGATTGAGGTGGAGCGGCTAAAGGAGTCGCGCAGCATGGGACTCTTGCGGAGCAAGAAATCTTTCTCGTTGGAGATCGTCACCAAGCCGCTCGTCATGGCCTCGGAAATCTCCGGCCTTGAGCCGCTGCGCGGCTTCATCAAGCAGGAGAATCGCGTCGTGCCTGTGCGCTTTGCGCTGGCAAAGAAGAGGGGCAAACAGCCGGAGTTCATCGAGCGGAAGCTGCCTGAATTGATTCCGAGAATGATGGTAGAAACGGCCCCGCCTGTAGCCGTCGCGCCGACGAAATCGCCGACGAGGAAGCCAGTTGTCGCTGTCCAAGTTTCGCTCCCGCTGTCCCCAGCGAGCGACCTCGAAGCGAAAGAAGTGTACGTATGGGACGAGTCCAAGGGGATTGATTGACAGTCTCTGCCAGCGGGGCAACCGTGACCAAGAGGAAGTCTTGAGGACTGATATGTTCGTGATTTGACGTAATCGTGAATGCTCTAAGCCTTTTGCAGAGACTCAATGGTAATAGGCTTGCCTTGCGTCAGATTTGTGATCGCACGGTGTACGAGCGTCGCCCTAGCACGCAGAAACGCTTCAAAATCTGGCCTTAGCTTGGCCGCCAATTGTTCGCCCTCTAACCCTTTGTAGCTTGCCTTCTTCAAAAGGTCGAAGTCGATTAGGTGCGACTTCATCCGCTCTTTAACCGACTCTTCACCGGCCCATTCAATCCGGTCCTCTAAGTATTCGAGTGGATCTTTCCTGCCAATGATCCGGTTGGTTTTCCATGTAATGAGCGCACAGTTGAGGGCAAGGTAGCTGTCAATGTCCGCCTCCGCTAGCAAGGCCGCTGGGAAGATATGGTGATATTCACGCTTCTGGTTGTTTTCATAGGAGGCTTGCTTGTTGTCTGCGAAATCAATTGCCCCGAGGTTTGTTGTCACTGCGAGGATTCCGCGGGCACTAATTCCAACTTGTTTTGGCCATCCTACACCGAGCAGCGATTCAACATCAGCAAGCGGGAACTCTTCCCTGTTGAGGACTGGCACGCTGGATAGCTCATCGTCTGTGTAGGAACGCTTGAGAAGGAGTGCTTTCAGCGCCTTGAAATCAGCATAAGCCCGAGACGCAGCTGTATTTTCGTAACGGTCTGTGAAGAAAGACGACCACAAGTATCGCCGAAGTAGCTTCTCGCCCTTGGCTAAAAAGTCTCCGTTATCTGGGATGAGCTCGTAGCAGGCCGCAATGACGGACAACACAGCATTTGTGGGGAGTCGTGCTTCATCGTACAGACCTTGACTGGCGAGAAACGCCGCCATTCGATCTAGTCCACGTTCAAGTGTGGCCCAGTTGTCTAACATGACGCTCTTATTCATATCTATCTGACCACGGACATTTGGGGTCTTGTCCTGTAGCAATGCTGAAGTCGAAAGAATCAAATCTGAAAGATCAGCGTAATGACCTATGCTGGGACAGCGGACGTTGATGTTTTCTTGCAAGTCGTGAAGCGACTTTTCGGCAACACTCTCAACTTCCGCCACGATGATGTCGTAAATCGATAGTGGCTTGCTGTTAGTGTTCATGTTGATAAACACCTGTAGGGCTACATCCTTGCCTGTGTCGGACGGAAGCGACAGATAGGGCAAGTTGAAGTGGGTGACGCGCTCCCGTAGCGTTGTTATTTCTCCCTTGATTCTGTCCTTTAGCGCAGAGTATTCCCTATACTTTCTGAAAGCGTCTGGGTCTCCCTCAGAAGGCTCCATAGGCTTCGTTGCTGCCTGGAGCCACTTGTCGATTTCAGTTGCCATGTCTCCGGGTCTAAGCAACGAAATGGGTATCGAGCCACGCTCAAAGCACTTGGCTGGTGACTCGGCCCAGCGTGGCATCCGTTGTTTGTTCTTGTTGGTCCACCGGGGCACACAGAACACTCCAAATTCCTCCTCCACCGCCTGACGACCACGATCAAACTGTGGGAGATAAACGAAGAATGTTTCCCACTCATAATGGTCGTGCATTGCCCGCCAAAATGCCGTTAAGCGCTGCTGTCCATCCAACAGGTTCTGAGTCACGGTTCCATTTGTTCGCTCAGCGCCGCTTATGTAGCGCGAAACAAACTTCTCTTGACCAGCAACCTCCAGGACAAGTGTCACGCCCACTGGAAGGTTGCTGATGATGGTATTGAGAAAGCTCGTAATCCGTCCGCGATCCCATGCTTCGAAGCGCTGAAATCTAGGCAGCTTCACCGCGCCATGATCGATTTGGGTATACCAAACTCCCAGAGTGCGGTCTTGTGCCTTGCTGGATTGCTGCATGATACTCATCTCTATGCCCCCGCAAAAATCGGTCATCTGATAGGTTGGTCAATTCATTCTAATCAAATGGAGATCGTGATAGCTGCGCTTCCGTGTGAAGTCCGTTGCGAGAGAATACTTCGTCGTGAAGGTATAAAGTCTTGTCATGCGGCACTTCGGCAACCGCATCGAAATCGGGCCACGCTATGCTGTCTATCTCTAAACCGCTCTCGGCAGGTCAGGCGCGGACGTATCATGCGCGGGAGTTTGCTTCGAGTGAGCAGAACTACTGGAGCCGCGACCAGCAGGGGCATAGCGAGTGGCAGGGGCGGCTCTCCGCTGAGTGGGGACTTTCGGGAGCCGTGGGCGCGGAGCACTTCGCCCGCTTGAGCGAAGGCCAGCATCCTCACACCGAGGCACAGCTCGTTCGGCATCAGGTATCGAAGACCTACGAGGGCAAGAGCGGCAAGGAAATTACTTCAGTCGAGCACCGTGCCGGGTGGGACGCGACGTTCTCCGCGCCGAAGTCCGTCTCGCTGACAGCGCTGGTAGGCGGCGATGATCGGGTGCGGCAGGCACACCGTGAGAGTGTCCGCGTGGCGCTGACCGAGTTGGAGCGGTATACCGAGGCGCGGATAGGTAACATTCGGGAGCCGGAGACGACGGGCAAGTTCGCCGCCGCGACCTTCGAGCACGATACCGCGCGACCGGTTGAAGGCTATGCCGCGCCACAACTCCATACCCATGCCGT
>Ga0181535_10005013_pt1 | contig 14393 bp, 9 predicted proteins | sample PEATcosm2014_Bin_44_FD_119774 | JGI IMG/M metagenome (GOLD analysis project Ga0181535, IMG submission 119774) | Peatland microbial communities from MTU Mesocosm Facility, Houghton, MI, USA - PEATcosm2014_Bin17_30_metaG | ecosystem: Environmental > Terrestrial > Soil > Wetlands > Peat | place...
GCAGAACCGCCATCGATACTTCGGTTCCGCCCTTCTCCGCGGCGGCTTGAGGCGATTCCCCCATTTCCATATGACGGAAAATATTCTCGAGCACAATCACGCCATTATCGATGAGCCTCGAAAACACGAGCGCAAGGCCGCCCAAGATCATTGTGTTGATCGAGCCCCCCATGTAATTGGCGATCAACAGGCATACAAGCATGGAAAGTGGTACAGAAAGCAGCACTGCCACTGTGGCGCGCGGACTCCCAAGAAAGATCAGGATCATCATGCCAGTCAGCACAAGGCCGATTGCGGCCTCCCGAGTGACGTTGCCGATAGCCAGCTTCACGAAGACGGATTGGTCGAACACCACCGCCGTCTTCAACGACACCGGTATGTCGACCAGATGCTTAATCGCTGTTTTCATGCCATCGACGATGGTGATGGTGTTGCTGTCGCCTCCCTGCTTGAAAACCGGCACGTAGACCGAGCGCTGTCCATCGATGCGCACGATGTTGTATTGCAGTGCGCCGGAATCGATCGCCTTGCCGATGTCGCCCACCAGCACCGATGAGTTGCCCACCGACTTGAGCGGCATTTCGTTCATTGCATTCGCATCGGGAAACTGACTATTGGCGTAAATGTTGAAGTCCTTCGATCCGATGCGTACATCGCCTGCGGGCAGAATCAGGTTGGAGCTGTCCACCGACTGCACGACATCGTTCAAACTCAGGTTGCGCGCCTCCATCTTGAGCGGGTCCACGTAGATCTGAATCTGACGGTAAGTTCCTCCATAGGGCTGTGGCACAGAGGCGCCCTGAACATTCGAGATCTGATTCCGGACCTGGAACTGCGCCAGATCCTTGAGCCTGGTTTCATTCAATCCCTGCCCCTTCAACGTCACCAGACAAACAGGCTGCGTCGAGGCGTCCATGCCCAGCACGACTGGAGGCAAAGTTCCCGGCGGCAGGCGTCGCAAATCCGCCATAGCCAGATTCGCGATATTACTAAGCGCGGCATTGGGATCGGTACCGGGCTTGAAATAAATCTTGATCAGGCTCACGCCGGTAAGCGACCGCGATTCGCTGTGATCGATGTTAGCGCCGAGGGTGAAAAAGCGTTCGAAGGTGTTGGTGATGTCGGCCTCGATCTGTTGCGGAGGCATGCCGTTATAGAACGTAGCTACCACGACGACCGGCATGTCGATTTTCGGAAAAAGGTCCACCGGCATGCGAACCAGATTCACTGTGCCAACGAGCGCCACGACAAGACAAAGCATGATAATGAAGAATGGATACCTGAGTGCAAACTTCGGCATTAGTTCGCGCCCCCTTTGTTCTCCTCTTGCGCCGCTTTAATATCGATCACGCCCCCCGATTCGTGCACGACTTCTGAAGCTGGCTCTTGAACGACCATCGGAGAAACCTGCTCGCCATCGTTGTAGTTCTCCTGACCGCCCAGAACCACTCTGTCGCCGGGTTGAATGCCGCTCTTGATTTCAGCGAGTTTCGATCCTCGAAGGCCGACCACCACAGTGCGGATGTGAACGCGATTGTCCGCGTCCAGCACATAGACCGACTCTTGATCGCCTTTGAGCACCAGCGCTTCGACTGGAATGGTGGTCACGCCATCGGAGTGTGCGAGCCGCATCTGAGTGTTTGCGTACATCCCTGGAGCAATCGAGAGATCCGAGTTCTCAATATCGACTTCCGTTTCCATGGTCCGGGTTTCAAAGTTCACATCGCGCGTGAAGCGCACAATCTTCCCCGTGAATGAGCGTCCGATCGCGTCGACTCTCACCTGCATCTGATCGCCCACATGCACGAATTGCACATCGGCCTCGGGGATCGGCATGCGCAGACGCAAAAGGCCGCTCTGCGAGAGCCTGACAATGGGAAGGGCCTGTTCATTGGAATTCGTGCCGCTCTGGATCAGTGCTCCGGTATCGGCATAGCGCCAGACCACCACACCGTCCAGCGGCGCGGTCACGTTTGTGTAATCCTGGAGCGCCTGCACGCGCTCATTGTTGGCGCCTGCCGCTTGAATATGTGACTGCGCTCCAGCCGCGGCAGCCTTGGCGGCATCCACCTGAGATTCTGATGAGAGATCTTTGCTCTGCGCGTCATCCAGTTCCTGTTGCGCCACCAGTCCAGGTTGCGCCTTTGATGCCTCAAGAAGCCGTTGATAATCGGCGTGCAGCGCTGAATGGGTCGCTTCCGCCCTCTTGATCTCATGCAGCGTCCGCAGAAGCTCGTCCTTAGCCTGTTGCATCTCGAAACCGGTGCCTCTCAACTGAGCGGTCAACTCCGGTACTTCCAACACCGCAAGCGTCTGGCCCTTATGCACCCTGTCCCCAATATCCACGTTGATCTTTGCCATGAATCCGGTCACTTTAGGATGAACGTCAACCACCTGGTAGGGTTGAAACTGTCCAGCGAGACTCAATGTATGAGCGATGTTCCCTCGCTGCGCAGATGCAACCTGTGCTGATGAGATCTCATCGGCTTTCGCTCTCGTGCTTCCCCCATCCGAACGACAGCCAACAACACAGACAGAAATGAGGAGCATGATCCCCGTAATGATTGGCAACGAACTTTGCTTTCGCATAACTTGAATGCACCTCTGGTGGTGAATTGGGGATAGCTTAGTTGCAAGTCGCTGGACATCTCTCTGAAGGAAATGTCCTCATAGAAGCAGCGACCTACGACAAGCGCCCTTTGACGGAACGCATGCCTCAACCCTAATAGTGGCGCAATTGCTAGGTAAGCGAGGGAGGGGGGCGAACGAAAAACGCTTCTAAGAGTGCTTTCTGCAACTGCAGCGACGGATTCCGGCGAACCTCAAGATGCGCGGAGCCTCGCACGCGAAATACGCAGGCAATCAGCAGAATAAAGAAAACGGTATTAGATAAGGTGCGGAGTACCTTAAGAGACGGCCTGATTTGAGTCGAAGCCGACCTTTCAGATGTATTAGGCTGCTCGTTACTTGAGAGAAGCTTTGCGTTTGGGATGTGATGAGAAGGCGACTGCGGCGGATCGTAAAGGGAGAGCTTATATTGCAGGCCCCACAAAAACACAGAGCACGCTAAGGAAATAAAAAGGAATCCCCGAATGCGACTCAGGGTTCGATTTTGCCTCCAAAGCTCCACAATTCACCAATTTCCAGGAATGACATGAGCACCCGTTGCTCCGAAGGTTCCCAGACAGCGCTCAAATGTCCTGTTCTTATTAGTAGCACATTGGCATCCGTATGTTGCTCAGTTTTTCTAGACCTTCATGAATGCGAAGCACTCACCACTGCACGCCGGGATATAGGCTGGGCATGCGGGTCGCGTGAAACTGGTCTGTGCCCCGGGTGAGGCCCTGCCACACGACCTGCGAGGCGGTCGGATCTAGTTCTTGCACAATGGCTCCGCTGTTGGTTGCACAGAAATCGGCTTCCATGTCGCCGTTGGGCATTTGGTCCACATTGCCTCCGAAATAGCTGAAGTAAGAGGGCGGCGGCGTGTAGTGGGTCGCGAAGGTCGCGGTCATGTTGTTCTCATTTAGTTCGAAGACGGGCGCAGTGGAATAGCAATTGGCGACCGGTTGTGGTCCCGGCCGGCAGGTGACCTGGCCGGAGGGAAAGATGCGGTCATTGCCGTTGTCCATCAGGCCAATCCGGAATACGCCCGTCGTGTTGGGCGTGAAGTAGCTCATGCCGTGCTGGGCGTAGAACCAGTCCTGCGGGTCGGTGCCACCGATCAGTTTGAAATCGCCGCCTTCGCCGAGGCGCCAGAGGATTTTTCCCGACCCCTGGCCATCGAGATACTCGATTTTGATGATCCAGTTCTGGTGCCGAATGGACAGCAGGAGGTTGTGGTCGTCGCTCGAATACAACATGTCGTTCGAGTGCGTCCAGTCGGGGAAATTCATCGGATGGAGGTTGATGTCGAGATTGTCGAATGTGTTCCAGGCCCAGACGGGATTGGAGTTCTGGTCCACATCAATCAGAGCGTCGCCGATGACAGAAGTGGCTCCGGGGTAACCGGGCAAGTTTGCGTAGTTTTTTCTGTATGCCGCAAGCAGGATCCAGTGGCCGTTCGGCAGGGCAAGAACGCTGTGATGAAAGCTGACCAGTTGATACGCATTGCCCTCGGCGTCGCGCAGATTCGATGCGGCCAGCGATTGATTCAGCGCATCCATGGTGAGGCTGCGAATAGTATTGCCGGCAAGATCGACTTCTCGCACTTCGTTGAGCAACCCGGGCTTGGCATTGACGGTGAGCGACGACAAGTAAGACAGCACCATCAGAAAATGGCCGTTGGGCAACAGCTGAATGCCCTGCAGCAAATCCGAACTCGTCCCGTGAAACGTGTACGTCCAGATGACGTTTCCGTTGAGGTCAGTGGCGAAGGCCTGGGTCAGATTCTGCGGGATTAATGTGTTCCACATTTCGATTCCTGGCTGCGGTGTGCCACCGCTGGGAGTCGAGATTTTGATGGAGGCGGTGGTGGGGGGCGTTCCAGTGTTGCATGTCTGATCGGCGTCGGTGAAGATGGCTCCGTTATCGAGAATGACCTGTCCACGCATGTGGTATGTGCTGTTGCCCTGCATACCGGCGACGTAAATTTGCACCTGGCCGCCATTGGGCGACGTAGTGGCAACTTGCCATGTATTCAAGCCGTAACTTGTGGACTTGCCAAACTCGACGAAGGCTTTTCCCGATGCAGGCAAATAGATGGAATAGCTTGCGATCTGCGTGTTCCCTGTGAAGGGGGGACAGGTGATCTGGGCTGGTTGGATGATCGCCACCACCGCGGTGGCGTAGTTCTGCTGTGGCGAGGAGGCCAGTGCAGCGGTGACACTGATGTTTTCACTTTGTGCCACAGCAGCAGGAGCAACGAATTTGCCGCTGCCGTCGATGGCCCCGGATGTTTTGCTGCCGCCAGTTTCGCCGTTTACCAACCACTCGATCTGGCCGCCACCGCTTGCGGTCGCAGAGAACTGAACTTTCTGGCCCGGGGCCAATGCCACGTATTGCGGCGCGATGGTGACAGTTCCCGCCTGTCCCGAACTTGGCGGCGGCCCGCCGGGTGGCGGGCTTTCTGGAGGCACAACACCCGACCGGATCCAGAAGCCGCATGCTCCGAGGAGGAGAAACGCAAGGGTCAGGAAGATCAATGAAATGAATCGGATTGCGGTCAGCGCGCACGCCGCGGACGTTCTGCGGTTATTTTGTCCTCTGTCGAAGCAAAGGGCTTCGTTCATAGGGATTTCTCGATGCGGAGTGGGAAAGCCTTGGAAGGACAGGATGTCCGATCTTTCTACAAATTTGGACGTGTTCAGGAGTCGGGGGTTGCCTAATGTTCTCGCCCTTTTCGAACCGATACGCGGCTAACTTCGCAAGTTCCTAAGTGAGACTGGTCTAGTTAGGTTCATACTCGGTGGACTGGGGCGTCCTCCGGCAGAATATGCTCAATGGTTCAAAAGGCGCGAACCTGATGACGTTCCGACTCGATTTGGGTCTATACTCATGGGTACTTGCGCCGGGGTATCTTTCTTCCCCTCAGGCAGAAGGACCGGTTCGGCCAATTGTTAGTCCTGAACTCAATCCCGATTACAAGCAGCGTCGTGCAGACGGCTGCTCTAAGATTGAGAACCCAGGCGCACAGCGCGTGGCTAAATCGGAGACGGCAATTTGGTCCTCATGCCCTCGGGCTTATTGCACTTGCGATTACGGTGGCATTGTGGGGGTACGGTTACAAGCTATCCCTCTATCATTGGCATGAGGCCGCATCTCAGCGAGTTCCGGTTGCGAAATTGTGGAGCGAGCCGCGCAACGGATCCTTGACGGCGGCAGTCGCTCTTAAAGCAAAGTCAAATCTCGCCGTTGGATCACAGGCCCTTTCCGTCGACCTGCCGGAGCTAACGAGCCATCTTTCCGCTCTCATTTGTATTCTCCCCTCGGCCAACCGCGGCATCGCATATTTCGATTTTCTTATTCCATCCCGTTCGCCCCCTCCACAAAGCTTCAGCCTGGCATAAGTCGGCACCGCGGTTTCTGCGCCGAAGTTGGCGCCATTGTCGCTGTTCCGAAATGAATTGCGCCTCGAAGCCTATTCACTGTGGAGGAACACACCATGCATGCCTTTTGGTTACTGCCGGCCATGGCGCCGGCAGTTCTGACCTACTACGTAGGGCGGATTAAACGGACAGGTGCACAGAAGCACCGCGAAAGCAAACCATTCGTTTTCAAGACGTCCGACCAGCTGTTAAACGCACCCCTATCGTCTATTGAGAGACAGACGAGGCTGATGAGATGGATCTCAGTCGGCGAGTTCATGAAGGTTCTCACAAAGTGTTCCGATCTGATTGTGTTCGATCTTAGAGCCAACGTTCACCGGATCCGATCGACAGACCTCAACCCGTCTGTCCTTCACGTCAAGCCAAACGAATTGGCCAGCGTATTCGAGTGGCTTCCAGTGAACAAAAGCGCAGCGCCCTGCGACTCGTCCGACCTTTGCATCTTCCTAATTGAGAAGTGCCCCTCCATTGACCGTCTAGCGCGCCTCTATCTTCTGGAAGGCGATCTCGGTTTCGCGGAGGTTGCATGAACGGACTAGGCAGGAACGTTGACGAAAGTGCCATTGAATGCACAGCCCGAAGAGATCTTCAAGCACAGAGATCGATTCATGTGCTTTCCGTGGGCCCGATGGATCTTGGCGATATGGTGCACGATGCTCTTCTCGAAGTTCCAAATTTCCACCTCTCCATCGCAGGCGATTACCGAGGACTCTGGATGATTCCGAAGCAGGACTCAATTGACCTGGTAGTTCTTCACAACGTGTTCTCTTTGTCCGAGCTCGAGGATTCGAGTCGCTTTGTTCGCCGGAGGTGGCCTCATGCCCGGATTCTGTTCGTGCACGGGAAAAACGAGCTTCTTGATGACGCTTTATACGATGAGCGAGTTGATCCCAATGTGACTTCTGAGAATCTATCTTCGACAATTCAGCGGCTAACAGGAAAGCGGCGTGAACGGGAGGCCGGAGATGTTGAATTTTAATGCAAATTCAATTGCAGAACAAGAATGCGCAGGCCCGGGACTTTCCTTTCACCGTGACCAAGAAACGAGCATCCCTGCACTGGGGGAAATTCGCAAAATCGCGTCGATAGCTCGACTGGTGACCACCCCGCCGGAGAGAGTTCCTTCGACTGGTGAGTCGCTGACCCAAACGGTGAAGGAAAGCGACTCTGGATCTGCCGTTATGGACGACAAGCTCAGTACGTTGATAGAAGCGGCGGTACAACGTCGAGCACAACTATTGTGGCTTGCAGAACGCATCACGAACAATCGTGAAGAGGCGGAGGATGTTGTGCAGGAGGCCCTTTTGAATGCATTCAAAAACCTACCGCAGTTCCGCGGCGAATCGAAGATGAGCACATGGCTTGGTGCGATTGTTCGGAATACCGGGATCGAGTGGATGCGAAGGAAAAGTGGGCGAATTTACTTGCCACTTGAATTCGTCCGCGATAGTGAGGAAGTGTCCCTCCTTGACGAATGTCCAGACCCGGGGAGAAATCCTGAGCAGCTTTACGAGCGTTGGGAGATGGAAAGCATCCTGCTTTCCGCGATTGACGAGCTTAACTCTCTTTGCAGGCAATCGATACAAATATGTGCCCTCGAGGAACGCTCGCACATGGACGCGGCGAATGCGCTCGGGGTGAATGTCTGCACCATCAAGTCGCGGATTCATCGAGGGAAAAGATTACTGAAGCGCGCTTTACAACTTCGCGGCGACCAACAGGCAAACCGTCGCGTTCACTGGAACAGGCGATGCACTGATGCAAACCTGAAAGGGGCTGGTAAGAGTGTACGAACCGAGTAATGAACCGGAGGTTAACGTCAGAGCCGTCGTGTATGCGACTGACTTTTCTCAGTGCTCGGAGAACGCCGGAACCTATGCCAGGCTTCTGGCGCTGCACTTCCGGGCAAGGCTGATTGTTGCCCACGCTTTCATTCTCACGCAAGCAGCAATGGAACTCGAAGCAGACCGAAGGGTGGAGAGTCAGCAGAGGAAGGACCTGATGCGGCTTCTTGCACGAAGAGCCGCCTCCTTGGGTTCCGATTCGCTCCACCCTGAGCCAGCGCTTTTGGAAGGAGACCCGCACCATGCCCTCTCGGAATTCGCCGAGAGGCATGCTCCGTCACTGATTGTTCTCGGAACGCACGGCGGAGGCCGCGTGGAGAGGAGTGTCATTGGATCAGTCGCCGAGTCAATTCTGCGCTCCACCCGCTGGCCTTGCCTTACGGTTGGTCCGATGGCGCGGTCCCTTTCCCTATCGTTAGAAGAGCTGCCGTTTAGGCGAATCCTTTGTGCTACCGATTTCACGCCTGCGGCCGTTCATGCAATCGGCTTTGCACTTTCCCTTGCGGACACCTGCGAGAGCGAGTTCGATGTACTCAACGTGATTCCTGAAAGAACTATTGAACATCCAGACCGGCTGACTGATCTCAAGAGCCATTTTTATGACGCTCTCGATCAGTCTTTGCCGAAGCGTGCGCGAGAATTCTCGCAACCTCGAACATTTGTTGAGGTTGGGAATGCACACGATCGAATTCTTGAACATGTCAAGGACCGGTCCATCGATCTGCTCGTCCTGGGCATCCGAAAGACCTCTCACCTTGGTTTGGAGATCCGGACTTCGGGAGCCTTTCGGGTCATTGTGGAGGCTCGATGTCCGGTCCTCACGGTCACGGGATAGCGAGCTAGATTCAGTGGTCTCAGGACGCAACCGGTTGGCCTATTCCTTCTTTGAACCTGCAGGCTCGAGCGGCGGCCCTATCCTCGGCTCCGGCGGCGATGTGGCAGCAGAACGAGGAGGCTCGTGTTTGCTGACCCCGGGCTCCCTCCCGGTTGTTGCGACAACGTCTTTGTTCCGATTGCGCCGATCAAACGCGAGTAACCGATCTGCCCGATATCCGGCGGCAGCCACCTCGGCCAAGGCTTCCTGGACTGTATCGCTGATTGCCGAAGCATCTGTTTTCTTTGGGGCGGAATCACCTGCGAGCTTAAGGAGAGCGGGCAACTGGAGCCACCAGAGCAATTCCTCGAAGGGCTCTTGCACGAGGTAATCATGGCCTTCGGCATGGTGGATCCCGGTCAGCCAGCGCACATCAGAATCACGCCAGAGCGCGGGCACGAAGGAAGACTTCTTTTCCGCGCCGGAGGATTGTGGCCGTTTTCCCGTCGATAGCGCTGCCACGATGCCCGAGGCAGCCTTTTGCGATTCGATTGCCTCTTGTGTCGTGGCGACGGGAGCGGTTCTTGCCGAAGGAGTTGAAAGGATGGACTTCGATTCTTCTGCATCGGCGCGCGCGATGAGCAGTACTTTGATGCGGGCGGCGGCGCGCCATGCTTCCTCGCCTTCCATGCCCAGGGCGCCGAATGCATGGGCCATCGGCTCACGCAGACGCAGGCGATCATAGATCTCAAGGGCAGCGCTTTTCGGACGGGCAGGGTCAATTGAGGATGAAAGGCAATCGATCGCGCACCACGCAAAGACGGGTCCCCAGAGAGCGGTCGCGGCGTGTTCGGGGCTTGAACTAGGAAGTACCCGCCGAGCCGCTGCCGGCCACGGCGATGGGAAGAATGTTTCGATCGTAGGAATGCGCATTGTCGCGCGCATGCAATCCCTGAAACCGGGACCGAGGGTTTGCGTGCTTGTAGCTGTGGCGTCTGGCCTGCCCTCTTTGCTCGCGCGTGCCCGGTAGCCTTCTTGGGCCGCCACAAAGAATGCCTCGCAGCGCGTCCACGCGGACTCGATGAATTCGGTCCGTTCGCGATTGCTCTTTCGGTCTACAGAAACTGAAACCGGGGGATGCTCTGCGAAGTCGGCGAGTTGGCGCACGACCTCGGGATCAAGCAAGGCGTGCAACGTGTCGTGGACGGGCTTCAACTCCATCTGCACGAGAGCGTCATCGAGGTTCGGGACGCCGCGACCATTGAGCTGATCGCATAACCTATCCCAGGGTTGTTCTGCTGTCGCGCGCAGTTCGTGCCAACCGAGAAAGACGTGCGACTGGTAAGCGTGGAGATCGAACGTGAGGCCGCGCTCGGCGAGCACGTTGGCGCGCCGCAGATATTGCAACCCGGAGAGCGAGTCTCTCCAGGCGAGGATGACGCCGGGATCGCCAGTGAGGTTCAAGCCCTCACGCAAACGCCGCTGCCGAAGCTGCGACGTTGACTTATCGGCATAGGCGGCGGAGAAATCGATCGTCCCATGTGCCGTGCCAAAGCGATTGTTATAGATGACGACGGCGCGCTCATTGCCGTTGCGGTTGGAATAGGCAAAGACATTTTCGTCGACGGAGCCAGAAGGCTCGAAGAAATCGTAGAGAAGGAAGTTGCTGCTTTCGGCAAAGAGCCAGCGCTTCTTGAGCAGAGGCGCGATCTCTCGCTCGTGGCGCTCGACGAGCCAGGGATTGGGGGTCTCATCGTAGCGTGGGCGCTGGTATTCCATACCGTATTTTTCGGTGAATCCTTCCACCTGGCCGTGACCGAACATGGGGAGTCCGGGCAGGGTGGACATAAGAACTGCTACGCCGAAGCATTTATCGCCCGTACCGAATTGATCGATGGCGGTGCGCTCGTCGGGATTGCTCATGAAGTTGACGTAGCGCTTCATGATGTCGGGATCGAACTCGAGCGTGTTCTTGATGACGGAGCGATATTTCGCGTTTTCTTCATCACGCATCATGTTCATGAAGGCGCTGTTGTAAACGCGATGCATGCCGAGAGTGCGGACGAAGTAGCCCTCCATGAGCCAGAAAGCCTCCGCGAGGAGCAATGTGCCAGGAACCTCTGCGGCCACTCTGTCTACGACTTCGCGCCAGAATTCATGGGGCATGATGCGGTTGAATTCCTCGTCGGTCATGCTGTATTCGGCACGCGAGGGGATGGCGCCGCTGGAGCCGGGACCCGGAAACCAGAGACGATGAAAATGGCGCTTGGCGAGTGTCATCGCTGCGTCGAAGCGGATGACGGGAAACAATCGGGCAACGTGAAGGATGGTCTGGATGACCTGCTCGCGCACTGCCGGATTCAGGTAGTCCAACTGCGCGGTGTCGTTCCAGGGAAAACTGGTGCCATCGTTGCCGTGATAGATGAAGCGAGTTTCGCCAGAGGCCTTGTCGCGGCGACGGAAAACTACAGCGGCATCTGTTTGCGTAAAGTAGTGATCTTCGATTTTGATTTCGACGCGACCGTCGCCGGAAAGATCGGGCCCTTCAAAGGTGTAAGCGGGATAGGGCGGCTGGGGGCGCGCAATGAACCACTCGGGATGTTCGACAACCCAGGGTGAATCGATGCCCATGTGATTTGGGACCATATCGCTGGCCAGTCGAATGCCATGATGATAGGCGCGGTCGCGAAGGTTGATATAGGCGCGTTCCCCGCCGAGGTCATCAGCGATCCGGTAATCGAAGAGCGAATAGGCGGAGGCGACGGCGTCGGAGTTGCCGCAAAGCAGCTTGATGGTCTTCGAGGCCCGGCTGCGCTCCCAGACGCCTATGAGCCAAAGAGAGTTGAGGCCGCGATGCGCCAGGGTGGCCAGCTCTTCATTGGGAATTTCATCGAGTCGGCTAATATGGCGGCCGTATTGTTTGCTTAGCTGCGCCAGCCAGACATAGGTGCTTTTGGCAATCAGAACCGTGCTTGGCATCCAAGCCGTGTCGGCGCTGAACTTCTCGTACTCATACGCGGGGTCGCCAAAGACCGGCACATCCGACCGGCTGACAATCGACGGCCATTGCTGCTCACCTCGCAGGCGACGGAGGCGTGCAGCCTCTTCCGCCGCGGCGCGCGCGCGGCCTGCGTCGGGATTGAATTGCATCCAGATGGCTAGTTCTTCTTCGCGCAGGATTTCGCCGGCAATCATCAGGAATCGATCCATGCTGTCGCCGAGAAGAGATTTCCAGAGTCTTCGAATCAGAGAAATCTGCTCGCTCAGGGACCGCGGAGCGCCCGTCGCAGGCGCGCGCAAAAGGTCGATCAGGCTTACCTGGCCCTTGCCCTCGAGCGGGATCAGCGGACGGGTCGCGAAGTATTTGGGCAATTCCTTCGTGACTTGCCGATAGACGGTCTTCTCGGCAAGGCTTTTCTCTTCGAACAGCTCGTCGAAGGGTTTGAAGGCTTCATTGCGGTTGGCTGTCCAGAGGAGCAGGAGTTCTTCGAGAGCGACGGCACGATGAGGCATGCCCTCGGTGCTTCCAGCGAGCCATTGCTGGGGCGTTTCCTGGCCACGCATCACGCTTTGGCCGGGAAAATGCTCGACGAAGGTTAGGAGAAGTTTGTCGATTTCGGCGGAGCCTACCTGGGCAGAAAACCAATCCAGAGCAGCCGTCATCACTTCGGGATCGAATCTCTTGCGGTATTGCGCCATGACGACATGGCTTGCCTCGTCGATCAAGCCCATAGCAAACAACTGGCCCGCATGTACGGCGCGATCGGGAAACCGCGCTGAATCGCGAACCTGATTCATCTGGTGGGCGAAGGTGCGGCATGCGGCGAGGTCGGCAAAGACTACGTTGCCGTTAAAGGAAAACAGCGAATCCGCAAACCGATAACGTTCCCGTGCTGTTCGCGAAATATGGAATTCCATCATGTAACCCGCGCTCCAGATTTTCGATGCCGATTGCAAATTTCAGGCCGTACCGGAAGAAAAGCACCTTGCTTTGATCCTGTTCGAAGTTGTGTTATCCGGCCAACGTCAAAGTATCACTATGAGGGATCAGGAGGGGTGGGTTCGTCAAGGCCTGCGACGGTTAGGGTTCCCGGACGTGGGCTCGCCCTTCGCTTTTCTGCTGACCAGGAGAGCGGTCGGCGTGACCAGGCGAACCAATTTAGGCCATCCTGGCCTAAGCGCGAGGGCACAGTTTTCCAATTTCTCGAAACGTCACTGTCCTGCACACTATTGGATGCAAGACATAGCCTCTTAGGCAGTTTTCCACCACGTTCGTCGAGGTAGAGAAAGAGGGCTCGTCCCTATGGGCTCACCGGGGAGGCGAATTCTGACCATTCGCGCGGGTCGATTCGAGTACCGCGACGACTGTGTGCGGTCGGATACGGTGAGGGACGCGAAGGAAGCGCCCAGGTAGGCGCGGATCGCATTCTTCATGCCCTGTTGAGCTAAATGCGCTCGAGAAACTTGATTGGCGGAAAACCTCGGCCTGACGATGGGTTGCAGTAGGGCAGAGATATGTAAGTCGCAAAACCGTGCGGGCTCTTCTCGTTGAAGTCTGAGGGTTGGGGCTCATCGTGCAAAGTTGTTGAGTTGCAAGTCGGCATTCGACGATCCAAATGATGATGCGGTATTCTCATCTAGTGCCAAAGGTTATCGAAGGGCGGCGGAGACGAGGGACGTCTTTCACGCAGCAGACTTTGGATAATCCACGGGCATACCGGCCGATTTTTCGCAGCCTTCCCGGGCTGTTGAAAACATAACGGAGAGGTGGCAGAGCCCGGTTGAATGCACCTGACTCGAAATCAGGCATAGTCGAAAGGCTATCGGGAGTTCGAATCTCCCCCTCTCCGCCATAACTTAAACAAATAAAACAACATAATTAGATAATTTCTTCTAATATGCCGATTTGGCTTCAGAGTTGCCTTCTGTGGAAAAGTGCACAGAAATGCACAGAAGTGCACCGCTTACCAATTCGAGGTGACACCTCTGCCACCCCTGATCGTATAGATTTTTCCCAGACACTTGGCGATGACTTGTATCCTTCTAGGATGACGGTCTTCGCCGCTCAATTTCCATCCACGTTGCGTCTTCGTCCTAAAACCGGCTGCTGGGAGTTCACCGGCTCGAAAGACGCGTACGGGTATGGCCGTATGTTCAGGCACAATAAAGAACTGAAGGCCCATCGATTTTTCTATGAGCTTTGCGGATCGACAGTCCCTCGGGGTGCATATCTTCAGCATCATCTCCCTCCCGAGAAGTGCATCGGACACGCATGCTGCAATCCGGCGCATCTGAGGCTCAGCAATTCCCCCAAGGCTGTTCCTGCACCACAGGTGAAACGGTGCCCCAAGGGTCACCCTATGACACCTGAGAACACAGTGATCGAAAGCCGGAAAGGACATCCCAAGGCTCGGTGCCGAAAATGCCGCCAAGAATCCTGGAGAAAGAACTCCGCTCGAAGGACCGCAATGGGTAAGCACACCTGAACTAAAGGGCAGGGCCTACTAGGCGAACGAATGTCACCTCCAGGTGGCTTCACAATCTCCGGCACACACTCTCCCCGTGGCTGTTGAATAAGCAAGAGGAAAAACACTACAACACTGCAGGGAATTCCGCGTCATGAAAAGAAATCCAGACGACGCTCGGTCTATACGCGCGCAGTCGGGTCTGGACGAGATAAAGGCGGCA
>Ga0181535_10005014_pt1 | contig 14392 bp, 7 predicted proteins | sample PEATcosm2014_Bin_44_FD_119774 | JGI IMG/M metagenome (GOLD analysis project Ga0181535, IMG submission 119774) | Peatland microbial communities from MTU Mesocosm Facility, Houghton, MI, USA - PEATcosm2014_Bin17_30_metaG | ecosystem: Environmental > Terrestrial > Soil > Wetlands > Peat | place...
ATCTGTAGTTGTGCCGTCTCACTCTGTGCTCGAAATACTACCTGGTGGTAATGCAACCAAGCCGGATTCTGGCCATTAAACGCACCAAACTTGCGTTCGGGATGACCGTGGATGGGACGGCAGAAGCATCGGTCTTCGACGATCTGAACCTTGTCGTTTACGGCCAGCGTGACACCGGGTTCAGTTCGCTCCGACTTGCCGGCCGTTAGGTTAAGATAGTCGGCCGAGATCATTTTGGCCGAGTAGAGCCGCCCAGGCTTCAAGTTTCGGATCGTCTGCCTCGCCGTGTTGGGCTGTTTAGCGGATCGTCGCATCCACAGGACCGTATCGCCCGGACCAGGCCCCGCCGGTTGGTAATTGCCCGACAGATGGCCAAATCCGTTAAATCGTTTCGTGTCAATGCCGTCCTTCTCCGCGGATGTGATGGTCCAGCCTTTGGTTCCGTTCTCGAAGTCCGGATTGTCGATGTGGTGCAGATGGTACTCGAAGCCCAATTCATTCGACAGCAAGTTTCGCTTGCCTTCAATGGCGTAATGTCGAAACAGCCGGCTTCCCCAACGGACATACTCCTCCTCGGCGTAGCTGCTCTTGTACCATTGCAGACCATACAGGCCGAAAAACGTCGGATCGTTGGCCATCGCATTCATGTACATGTCCATGTGAACCTTGAAATCGACCGAGGGGGTGACGTTGAGCCTTTCCACCGGGCAGCTCATGTATCCCAGGGCAATGTCCAGATGGCGGTTCACGCCCCGCAACGCCCTTTGCCAGGTATCCACGTAGTTGCGATACCAAACCATATCGGCATCGATGCCGTTTTCTTCGGAACGCGACGCGGGATACCATTCCTCGACGATGACACCGTTGTGCCGGACTACAGCGTCGAAGAAGGTTTTGCTCTCCGGTTGTTCGACCCAGGGTTGACCGAACTTGTAGACATAGAACCGTTTTCCCTTGAAGACAGGGTCCTTGTAGACCCGATCTACCGCTTCGGCCCACTGCGGGAACTTTTTGTCGTTGGACGCACCCGTGAATTCGTCGACAATGATCCCGGACGCCAAGGGATTTCGCATACCGGGATGGCTGCGCCAATATTGTTCAGATTGGTCAATTTCAGCCGTGGTGTTCAGCTTCAACCCCGGCACCCCGCCGTGAAACAGCCAGTGCTTTCCCTGGTCGGTCCACTCGCGCATCCGCGCTCGGTATCGATCCGAAAAATCGCCCGGCACCATGGCGGAGTTTTCGGAAGTCGGTTCCACGATAATGGTGTTGAGGTTTTTTAGCACGTGTCGTTCGAGAAACGCCCAATCGTAGACGCCGGACTCCGGCAAGTGGGGGTTATCGGGATAGCTGATATACATGAGTTCGGGGATGGCGAGGACATCCAGGCTTTCCAGCGTCACTTGGCGATCGGGCACAAGGCGAATCGTGTGTTCGCCCTTGGGCAGGTACCGCATCGACTCCAAAGATGATCGCCCTCGATCCGCTGGGTGCCGGACAAGCGACACATCCCCATCGACCGTTCCAAGGCGAACGTCCAGGCTGCCGCTTTCAGCCTGCACCGCACTTCTAATGAACACCCAACCATCGTACGGCTGAAAAAACGTTCGTTCTTGGCGGGTATTCAGAGCAACCGCATCAAGATGAAGCAACTCGATAACGAAGCTGTTGCGCATCTTCAGGTTGGACTGGGCGGCCAATGTGTCGGCCGCCGGCCCCGCCCATGCGAATCGCTGGGCGGCTGATGCGGCCACACGTTCGCTATTCTTGTTCCGTAGGACGACGGAAACGTCATAGTCGCCTGCCGACAGTCCGATCATATCGACGCCGATGCGGGTCGCTTTCAAACCGGGCCAAAGGGTGTTGCGGCGGACAATGTCGGTTGTTCCCGCACGACACAAAACGGCCTCCACGGTTGCGTGTTGCGAAAGTGGAAAGAAACTGGCCAAATCGGTGTGAACCACGACTTGCCCCATCGCCGCCTGTTGTTGCGCATCCACGGAAACCGGAAACTGCGGTAGTGCAACCGCGGTCTTTGGACTCGCTCCTGCAAGAACAAACAAGAACATGACGTGCCAAAGGCGGACAGAGACCATAACTAACCCCTTTCGCAGACGGTAAATTGATCTCGTGCAAATGAACATTCGTGAGTTTGATTCGGTGGTGTGTGGGATGGCGTAGGGCAACGAAGACCTGGAGACAGATGTCGGTAAGGCTTCGTAAGGCTGACTTCTCAGTATGCCGAAAGCCCTGTCATCGATGGGTCGTTTTTCAGAGCGTCTCATCTTTGCCATATGTTTGCTGGGACTCCAGGATGGTTTATCAATGTCTCTTCACGATAGCCGCCGCGCCCCCCTGCGGAAAACCGATCTTGAACGAGTTGCTACCATCCGGCCCAGGGATGGTTTGTACTATTCCCTCGCACTCTTTGCCGCCGGCATCGTAGAAATGGCACTCGACCGCGCTCTTATCTCCCCACGAATAAGTCCCGGGGTAAAGAGTGAGTATGCGTTCCTTGCCCTTGATCCAGCCCGCGTGCAATTCCTCGACGGTGATTGGGAACATCCAGCCCAGCAGCGTTGGCCGGGTGAGGAGGGTGGAATAGTAACCGCCCGGGGCAGCGTAGGTGTAGTAAAGACAGCCGCTCTGCAGTTTGTCCTTGATATCCTGGAAGTAGTCGGCGTCGGTCTTCCACTCTTTCCACCACGTGCCCCTCTTGCCAATGGATTCGGCTCCCGACTGGTATCCGGACGTGTAGCCGAGGACCAGCGGCGTGGAAAGATGGTTCTCGACGTAACCGTAATCCTCGATGGTCTCGTTAAAATGGAAGATCGCTAGGGCCCGAATCTTGCTTCCGGCGATCATCCCGTTGGCCACCACGATGTTCCCTTTCTTGTGGTTCAGGACCATATTGACCATTGCTGCGCGACCGTCTTCCGATAACATGCACAGGTCCGCTTTCTTTCTGGCGATGGTGTAAGTGCGCATGTCCATATCCACGGTGCGGTTGTCCCACTTGTCGTAGGTAAGCGAGCCCGCGTAGGAGAAGCAGTCGAAGTAAATGCCATCCACTCCGGTTTCGTTGAGCGCACGAAGGATTCGCTCCTTGCTCCATGCGAAGTAAGAATTGGACGGCGTCCAGTAGCTGACGAACTGGTGCGGGTTCGTCCGGGCAAATTCCTTCCAGGCTGCAACATCGGCGGGCATTCCATAGCCCAGCGGCAGGCCGTTCGACATTCTGGCGGTGCTGTCGGGGAACTTCGGCGTGAGGTCGCCCGCCGCCAAGTCCGGACTGAGCGGCGTCTCGAAGGGGGCCAGGCACTTGACGCCGGGATCGATGGCTTTGATCGTCTGGACGACTTTCTTAAGTGTGGCGAGGTATTCTTCGATGTTGAAATGCGGGATTTTATAGGTGTGGTTGGAATCCTCGCCCAGCCAGGGGCCTCCGCTGTAGGGGCCGAAAAGAATGACGGCCTTGGTCCCGCGGTGCTTCAACCAGTCGGCGACCTTTTCCCTCGGCCAGTCGAGGGCCAGCGAGTAGCAGAACATGGCCACCGACCCCTCGATCGTGCGCGGCGGCAGGAGGTCGCGGCGAGCCTTGTTGATGAACTCGTAGTAGTCGGATTTCTCCGTTGGGTAGAGGGCCCACCGGAAAGTGTACGAACCCTTGCCCGGCAGCCCGAAGTTTACGTTGCGGAAGACCGCAGTCTTGCCCTCCGTGAGCATCGCAAGCTGCAACTGGTAGTAATCGTCCAGGGCCACCATCCCCAAACCCTGCTTTGCGCCTGCCAAGTAGATGGTCACGTTTCCGACCTGGTTCGCCAAGCCATAAGGTATGTAGGACTTCTTGTAAGGCCCGCAGATGTTGATCGCCCTGGGCATGTTGGCGGGAGCAACCTTGTTGTCGAAGGCGATGCCCAGCGGTTCGTTGGTAAGATTGGTCAGGGTGTCCTCAAGGACCACGTGATCGCCAACCACGAACACGCGGCGGGCCAGTTGGTAGTGTTTTCCGGCGCCGGTGATGGACAATGCGTTCTTCGCTGTTCCCGCGACGACCTTCCACTCCCCCGGCTTCGAGATCGCATTTGACACTGAAAGCCGATTCCAACCCTCTTTTGGCATAAAGGGATAGGAGAATGCGGAGTCCACTGAGTAGCATTCTCCGGCATGACTCAGAATTAGTCCGCCGGCAGGTGTCAACGCGACCGTCAAACCCTTTCCTTCTAGAGCGGTTTGCGGATTGACCTTCTCTGCGGAGGTCGACAGCATGGCTCGCATCGAATCGGTTGCGGCCGCCGGAATCTCCTCGTTTCCGGCGGGGCGGCCGGCAGAAGACTCAAGCGCTTTCGGTACGGATTCAAGCCCTGGGGTTCGATATCCGTCCGCAAACGCGCAGAGGCACGGAAGCATCGCAATGATCGCACAAAGACGTAGACCGGCAGACATTGTTGTCATGTTCCCATTTGGAGACAGAGATGGGGAATGGGTGAGACCTCCAGACGCCCCCATGGTAACTTTGTCTTGTAGACGCCGCAACGTGCCGCGCTGGCTCATGCCTCATAGTCTCCGTCGCTCTTCGAGGCCCTTTGCGGTGTTCCTGGAGCCTCTTGGACGCAGTTGCGAAGGCTCACGAGCCATCTGCGTCTCCAACCACCAGTGCTCAGATTGTGCCGCTCTTAAGGCCGTGGCTTGGCCAACCGACCGATATCTCGGACGGGGCCGGCTCATTAATATCCGCGGTGGATCGTAAATCGGACCTGTGTGTCCTAAATACCGTTCAGTTCTCGGAACGCTGGGTTGGCTTGCTTGCGGGTCTCTCTCGGATTTTGCCCGAGTGTCATCAAACGTATGGCTTCTTAGGGCGCATCCCCGTGCTTCATCAATGGGTCCATTTTCGGGACTCCAAGGAAAGGGATGACTTGGCGGGACGGCAGCGGGCCTAACAGCCAGGTTCAGCAGCCGGGCCGGCGGGAAGTATAGTGAATCGCGAAACGCGGCGATGCTGGCCGAGGCTGCCGCAACGGCTAGTTCGGCGATGCTTCCTTTCCAGCAGCGGCTATCATAGCCGAATTTGCAAGGGAGGCAGCTCTTGAAGAATCTGCCTTCGACCTTTAGCGGCTCCATCCCGATGTGGGGGGCATGTTCGCCGCACAGCGGACGAACTCCCGTAGATCTCGGTCGGCTTGGCCCTCCAACCGATGCCCTGCATCTCGATAGGCTTGGAGACGATACGTAAGGAACCGCTCCGACCAGGGTACGTGTGGTTCGAAGGATTCCACGAATCGTGTTACGGCCGCCGGGCCAAGTCTCTCCGCAATGGCGCATGCCGTGGCTCGCCGATTTTCGTCGGCGTACTGGGCGGCGAAGGATTTCTCGAACGCTTCCAACAGCTTTGGTGCCTCGTTGGGAGCCGCCTTGGCCACATTGACCGCCGCGCTGAACGTTTTTGCGCGGATATGTTCCAGCAACCACGGATCGCTGCGCAAACGCCGCAGTGCCGTCGCCAGTCGTTCCGCCGATTCGCCAACCTTCCCTTGCCTCCAAGCGAGAATCCCACGAAGCGATTCTGCTTCGGCGGGCAGGTGCCGGCCAAGCTGTTCGATCAGCGGAGCCGCCTTGGTGTTCCCGGATTCGGCATAGAGGTGGGCGATGACGGCCAGTTCGGTCAGACACGGTGCGGGATGCGGCAGTGCTTCCCAGGCGAATAACATACCCCTCGCGTCCTTGGCGACGTATCGTTCCAGGACCACGTCATCGGCGCCTTCACTGGCTGTGAGGTCGTCTACAGAAAGTTTGCCGCCGAGGACCGCCGCATCCCACTGACGGCCGAACGCCACAACTTGCCAATCGACAGAGCCACTAACCGGTGCCTTGTGGTCCCCCACGTGGACCGATTGGCGGTGCAAGTCGGCGGCAGCATCCCAATCGGTGCGTCCCAACGTTCTCGCGAAGCCGTACTCGACGTCGTTATGGTCGTCGGTGTTTGTCGCCACAGCGTCCCCGCCGAGGAAATGATCGACCAGTGCCCAGCCGCCGACATAATGGGACAACAGGCCTTCCAGGCCAGTCGTGTGCCAGGCGCATCGCAGAGCGGAGGCGAAGGGTTCGGTTGCCACTTTGCTACGCAATGCAGAAGCCGAGTACGTCGGTTTGCGTGCCGAACCGAGCAGAATCAGGTCCCCGAGTTTGCTTTGCCACACCTCGACATGCGGGAATACGGACTTGAACGTCGCAAAGACGGTTCGCATCGTGCGGACGTCGATCTCATAGGCCTGAACCCACTGGGCGAACATCCCTCCATCATTCAAGCAACGACGCCCAGCAAGATAGAATTCCCGCGTGAAAAGATTGGCGATTCCGCTGCGGTAGGGATTGGAAGGTTCGCAGGCGATCAGGTCGTAGCGACTGCCCGTCGTCAGCAGCACTTCCCGAGCGTCGTTGAAAATCAGTCGCACTTTGGGATTGGCCAGGACGTCGCGGTTGACCCCGCGGCATTGGCGCGCCATCTCCCGGACGGCCGGCTCCAATTCGACGACGTCGACGCGCTCGATGGACGGAACCTCCGCCAGCCAGCCGGCCGTCTCTCCCGTGCCCAGGCCGACGACGAAGGCAGTTTGCGGCCGCGGATGGAGTGCGCCGCCGATCAGCCCCAACATGATCTGCGTACCCACATCTTCGATGGCGTTGCCGTCGCACATGCCATTGACGTAAAACGCCAGGCCGTCAGACATAACGATGCCGACACTGGATTCGACCCCATCGGCCTCCCAAACGACGGAGCGTCGGACGGCATTCTCCCAATCGTGCAAGGCGTTGGGCTGGGCAAGGGTTCTCGTCTCGGCGATACGTCCCGCACCTACCGCCCCATGCCGCCAGACGGCCGTCGGGCCCGGGCAGGCGATCAAGCCGGCAACGACGATCGTGGCTGCCGCGGTCGTAACCGCCCAAGATCGCCGCTTCGCCGGTTGCCAGCCGTAGGCGGCAACGACAACGCCGAGAACTGCTAAGAGGACGGCGACCAACCGCCAAACCCCTGGCGCGGACAGCAACGGCAATAGTCCAAAGCCCCCGACCAGGGCTCCGCAAATGGCCCCCGCGGTATTCCAGCCAAAGGCCATGCCCACCTGCCTGCCGACGTCCTTCTCGCCCTCGCCCAGTAAACCGATGAACAGGGGAAATTGTACTCCGCTGATAAAGGCTGCGGGCAGGATTACGATCGACGCGATCACGGCCCAGCCTCCCACTTTGTTCAGGAAATATGCCGGGTTGGCCTCTCGAAGCCGGATCGCCAGAATTGCCAACTGATCGCCCAAGGCGAAGGGGATCGCGATGCCGCAGGCCTCCAGCAGGCACGTATGGGCAAGCCTTTGGAGCGAGACCGGCGTGCGCCGGAAGAACAGTGCATATGCCGCCCCGCCGAGCCCAATGCCCGTTAATGCTACGGCAAGTATCAACCCAAACGTGAAGGTGGTTCCGCCGAGAATCGGGGCCAGCATGCGGTACCAAACGAGTTCCATGAGAAAAAACGCGAAGCCCGCGATGCAGGCTGCAGCGTAGACGAGGCCAGAGGGGCACGGTGCCGGTTGAGGCTGGTTGTTGGCGCCGGTTCTTTTCACCCTTGCTGCTTGCGGCGCACTTTTCTCCGTGGTCTCCCGACCACCGCATCTTAGGGCATGACGCCAGAGCGCAAGGGCGGACAGCGCCGTGCACGTATTGATCAGACATGCCAGCCAAAGCGTTCGCCGCGTGCCGAAGAATTCCAGGGCAAAAAACGTGCTTCCAAGCGCTCCCACCACCGCCCCTAGCGTGTTCGCGCCGTAAAGCATGGCCGCGCCGCAACGCTGGCGATCCTCACTGGCCGTTACCGCACGGACCGCTGCCGGCAAGGTCCCGCCCATCAAGAACGTGGGAACGCCGAGGACGATTGCGGAAATCGCGAGCCGTAAGGCCGTGGCCGCGAAAAGGCCAATCGCAAGCTGCCCTCCCGAGAGGATATACAGCCCATGTAACACGTCAAGCAATAGCGGACCCAAACCGGCTGTCAAGCCGATCGAGAGTTCCAGTAACCCGTAGAAGGCCAGCGGGCTCTTGGTCCGGTCCGCCCGTTTGCCCAAGACGGCATTGCCGACGCCCAGTCCCCCCATGAACACGGCCAATACGGCGGACGACGCAGCGGTTGAGGCGCCGAATAATAGCCGAAATTCGCGGAGCCAGGCGACTTGGAAGATCAGTCCGCACATCCCCGAAAAGAACAGTAGCCCCGCAACGGGCGCCAACGATGCTCGTGGCAAGGGCGGGTTGGCCGGCAACTCGGGTAGCTGCAGTTTCGCACCGGCCCGGGGACGAGTCATCCGGCCTTCCTTGCTCGGCGCCTTGTTGCCGACAGGGCATTCTTGCTTCGGCAACACGGGATTGTTCGGGCTTTGTTAGCGAAGAGGTAACGGGCTTCTCGGCAATCTCCAGTAACATGCCTACATGTAACCGAAAACGGGTCTTGCGACCAGATCAGTTCTGCGAAAACCAGCCCCCGGGGACATGAGTGGTCATCACGGGCGGTTGCAAGATCTGGCAAAACCATATGCCCTCGCTGTAACCCAGGAATCCCATCGCATGTGGGACTAAAGGCAGAGAGCCGGCGGCAGACATCCGAGAAATGGGCCGCCGGAGTGTCGGAGAAGGGATGTCCCCCGTTAGTGTGCCGGTCACTCTGGGCCTCGGTGTCCCTGCGGCGAGGTCGTGTTTTATCGCGGGAACCTCTTTTATCGTTTGGTCCGACGAAAACGCCCTTTCCGATTGTTTTGGGGCCAATAAACGATTCCATCGTCAACGACGGTTTTCTAACACGCTTCGACGGGGACGCTTTTCGATGCTTATTCCTGATGCTCCCGCGATGCCGCGTGTGCATGCGTTGCGGATGCTACGGAGCAGCACGGTGCTGATGAATATCCAGAACGGAATCTCTTTTTCGTCAATTGACTGGGAGTCATTACAATGCGTACCTGCTTACTCCAAGGACTGGGTTGGATGCTGGCTGTTACGACCTTTTGGGGTGCCGGCACCATTGCAGGGGGGCAAGAGGCCGCCATGGTCCCTGCAGCTACCGAACAAAATCCCATGCCGGCTCCGCCACAAGCAGGCGGTGCCCTCAATTATGAGGACGTCCGGGCACGATTCGACCAGCAACAGCAGGAGATCAATCGACTTCAGGCGCAACTGGCAGGTTTGTCGCAGCAGCCGATTACCCCGGTGGCCGCAAACTCGGCGCAAGGCGCTCCTGCGCCCAAACAAGGGGATGATCCGAAGAACCCGTCGCAACCCTACCAGATCGGCAGCGATCTTAGCGTCCAGCCCAGCCTTCACGACGGATTATTCCTGTGGCTGAACACGCCCAACAAAGACTTCACCATGCACCTGGGCGCCTGGGCGCAATTCGACAGCGTCTGGTGGAATCAGTCCCCGGCATTGAGGGCCGCTCCGGGGGCGAGGCCGGGCAGCGGTCAGGGAGTGGCTACGGGCGTCGACACCGGCGGCATTGGTCAGTTGGAGGACGGTGTATTCTTCCGCCGTATCCGCCCCTATGCCGAGGGTACCTTTTGGGACACCGGCGAGTATCGGCTCATTCTCGCCCTGGAAAACGATCAGTTCAGCACATCCGGACTGGATGAATTCTGGGTAGGCGAAACGAACCTTCCGGTGGCCGGGACCGTCCGGATCGGACACGTGAAGACCCCCATGGGCCTGGAAGGCGACATGACCGCATCGAGCCGCTGCATGACCTTCATGGAGCGCTCCTCCTACTCCGAAGCGATCGAACTGAACCAGAATTTCGTGACCGGCGTGTGGCTGAGCAACAATTACTTGGATCAACGCATGACATGGGAGTTTGCCGCCTTTTACCCGGATCAAAAAGCATCCAGCGGCGTCTTTTTCGGTGACGGCCAGTCGGGCATACAAGGTCGCCTCACGGGCCTACCCATCTACGAAGACGAAGGCCGGCACCTGCTGCACTTGGGTATCTCGGCCGGTTGGCGCGCCGGAACGGCCAATGGAGCCAACGGTTACACGGGCAACACCATGGAGTTATCGGCACGTCCCGAAATGCGCGACGACGACCCCGCTGGCGGCGGCCCCGGTGTCATTCCCAATGCCGACAGCTTCCGAATGGTCGACACGGGGGTTGTCGCCTCCAATAACGAATATTTGATGGGCCTCGAAGGCTTGTATATCCGCGGCCCCTTCTCGGTCCAGGCTGAGTATGGATGGAACTGGATCAACGGTGCAACAGGCGTCGTACAAAGCTCGTCGGCGAGCCTTACGCCGTTTGCCACTCCGCAGAATTTCATGTTCAACGGTGGTTACGTCCAATTGGCGTATACGCTGACCGGAGAGAACCGCGCCTACGACAAGCGCATCGGAACCCTGGCCCGAGAATATTTCGGTAAGCCAGGGCCGCACGAAAACTTCTGGCTCGTCCGCGACGACAACGGTTCCCTGTTTTGGGGCCGTGGCGCTTGGGAAATCGCCGCTCGCTACTCATATGTGGATCTCAACAGCGGCACCGGCTCCACGCGCATCCAGGGCGGCATCATGGATGGCATCAGCCTCGGGCTGAACTGGTACCTGAACACCAACCTGAACATCATGTTCGACTGGGCGTACGACAATCGCTACGATTTGCCGACCGGCACCACCGCCGGAGCCGCGAGCACCATCCCGGGGTACACGAGCGGTTTCGGCACGCGGGTGCAGTTCCAGTTCTAGCGACATGAAACTCGTTCCAGATGCTTATTCCGTGAGCAATCAGGGAACTAACGACGTCGAGCCAAAGCCTTAGCTGGAGGATATTCGCATGTCGAAGACGATCTCCCTATCACTTGCGTTGGCAATGATCACAATGAGCGGCCTGCCGGCCGGCAGCGGCGAAGCGGCGCGGGCCGATGCCGGTGACGGGGCTCGCCAGGGCGCCACGTGCCCCCGGTGTGGTTGCTGCCTCGTTCCGGTCTGTCATTGTTATTACGATACGAAAACGGTCACCACGTACAAGTACACTGGCGCCTGCGCAGAGATCTGCGTTCCCGGCATTACGCCCCACTGCGCCTGCCGTGAGGGTCACTGCACGGTTTACGAAGTGCGCAAGTTGGCGAAATACTCCGTGACCAAAGAAGTGCCCGTCCGTATATGCACGATAGAGTGGCACTGTCCGCGTTGTGGCGCTCCGGACGCTTCGCCGAACGGCATGGCGCCGTCGGCCCCCGTGCCGCCGTCGACACCAGCGCCCCCCGCGTCCCCAACACCGTTCGCGGCCGACAAATAACGGTAACACGGACGAGCGCCTCGCCGCCAACGGTCTACCAGCGCTGTCAGAATGTCGGAGTCCCCAGCAAGCGGCCCGTCACTCGCTGCTAAAGTCGATCAGGCTTTGCGGCCATCCGGCATATGAGCTGTTGCGCGATGGCGGCTCGGCGCATGGTGCCGGCGGGCAGGGAGCACTCGAAGTGTCGGTTGGAACCGCAGGGTACGAACTGAGTTGGTAGAGGTTGCGGGCTGGTTCTGGCAAATCGTCAATCACCTGCCCTTGGTCAATCTTCATTTGCGACGCGGAATACAACTGGCTCGGTCGTTGATCAATCACCACGCGGAGGCGATTGTCCGCGGGATTGAAGCTCAGGCGCAACGTCCGATAAGGTAGGACGAACGTCGCGTGGTTCGCTGGGGCGGATTTCGCGTCGAGAACGATGAAAATGGCCTGACCAGTCTGGTAGTCGAGTAAGAGGTCTTTGATCCGGCCCACGGCTTGGCCCTGCGAATCAAGGACGGTCTTGCCAATCAGTGCCGAGTTCTCGATGACTCTTGCCGAATCATGCGCGGGCGACTGATTTCGATCCATGTTCGACCCCGCCGCCGTTGCCGGTAGCGACGCTGAGAGAAGCACTGCCGCAAAAGCGGCGAGAGAAAGCATCCAACGCGCGTTCATGACGTCTCCTCCCCAAATGAATTGTTAGCGTATCGTTTACCAAACGCTAGTGAATTGTTCGTAAACCGTTAGCCCGCGTCAAAGCCCTCGTGGGGGCCCAATGTGAGCTGTAAGCAAATCAGCCACCCCCCACCGGTGGAGGGTTCCGCTACAGCTTGCGACACCTTGGTTAGATCGGACGCCGGGAACGACGTTCCAGCCAGGCTCGTCCGCTCGATCGCGATTCCAAAGAAAGCGATGATTACCCGGGACGCCCCTGGCTACGTCATCAATGGGTGGTTTGATAAGAATCCCGTCATACGGATGACTTGATGAGACAATCAGACACCTACAGCCTCAACCAGCATCGGGGCAATGGTCATACGTTGGACATTGGTTACCCATTCCACATTCTTCAAGCACAGCGGTTTCATCACGGTCACGGGCCTGCCTTCTCCGCGACCACCGCCTGCCCGACGGCGCTCTCAAGACGCGTCGCCAGCGATGCCGGCGCCGTGAAATAGAGGGGCATGGGACCAAGCGCGGCGTCAACAGACTCATCGCGTCCGATCGTCCGGCCAAAGGAGTTCCATGCTTGTCCGCCGACAGGGAGCTTCACGTGCAAGGAGAATGTACCATTCCGGGACCAAATCACGACCAACACCCCGTCTCGCCCGTCATTCCGGAATCGCCACGCTGCAACGCGAGGCCCAAGATCGATGGGACCAATAGGGCGAGCGTGAGCCAGCATTCGTGCGCACGTTGCGTACGCGCAGGCGGCAGGGAGCGGATAGGGCGGAGTGCCGCGCAACACACCGTACTCGTACCCATTCTCATTCATGCCGACTTGGGTGAAGTATAGAAATCTCGTCACTCCCGGCACAGTACGGCCGAGAATCAGCGCTTGCGCCACGCAACCGGCAAACTGCAATGATTCGTCACTTAGCACGGGGCACGTCGTGTCCAAAGCCCAGCCCAGTTCGCCAATCCACATCCGCCGCGGCAAGCCAGCTTCGACAAGCATGTCCATTGCCGATCGACACAACTTGGGCAGCCCATTTTCCTCGGGCAAAATGGGCTTCTTGCCCGGACCGAAGTAACGCTGTGACGCGTAAGGATGGCCGGTGAATACGTCTGGATGCTTTCCCGACTGTCCGAGTACGGTACGGCAGAACTTGAAATTGCCGAAAAAGTCGGCCTCGCTAACGCCCAGGCCGACGACCAAGCAGTTGGGATCAGCCGCCTTGGCGCCTTTCCAACCGGCGGTCAACAGACGGGCGTAGATTGCCGCCCCTTCTTCCAAAGACAACTTAGGATCCAGCCACTCGCTCAAGTCCGGCTCGTTCTCGATCTCGATACCGACGATCTTTTCGCGATAGCGATCGGCAACCGCATGCACGAACGCTTGCCAAGCCGCCGTCTGTTCAGGCGCGGGATAGCCGGCCAACACGGGGCGCTGGGCGACCCGCCATGCGGCCCACTCGGGCGGGCGCGGCTGCAACTTGACGATTACTTGGATGCCGTGCCGCTGGGCCTCGGCAACGCATTGATCCAATGCCCCCCAATTGTAACTCCCTCGCACCGTCTCCACGTATTGCCATGTAATCGCCGTGAGGACGGTCTTCGCGCCCAAGCGATCAACGGACTCCAGATTTTCGGCCAGACAGAATCCGAAATAGCTTTCGGGTGCCGGCTTGCCGTAGTCTGCCGGCCGCGAGACAACGGCCAAACCGCTTTCCACTTCCGCGACGCGATGGTCTCCCACCGTCAGCCGGGCTCGAAGGCATCGGTAGCCCGGCTGCGCCGTGGCAACGACCATCTGCCGGCACTCAGTTGCTTGCGCGGGGGCCTTCACGTCCCATCCGTTGACAATCTGCTGGCCGTCATCCAGCAACTGGATCAAATCCAAATGGCCTTGGCGCGGCTCGTTGAGGCAATTCTCCACGCGTACTTGACACTCGACCGGCTCTCCCGGGAAGGCGATTCCATCCGGCGCTCCAGGCACGATCGCCAGCCGCCAACCTTGCGTATCCGCAGGACGGTGCACGACTCCCGTAAGTCTGCCAATACGCAATACTCCGGAGGGAGTCTTTCCCTTCTGGACGCCGACAAAGAAGGAGCGGATAGGCAAATGCAGTGTTCCGTCGTTGGCACCGCCCCAATGGGTACCAAAGAAGTTGGAGACCAGAGGTACGCCGATGGTCTGCCATTTTCCCGGAGAGGCAGGAACATACGTCATTAGCGTCTGCCCCGTTGCATCCACCACGCGAACCAAGGCCTGCGATCCGTTTTCGCCGGGATACAGGGAAAGACGAAGGCTTTGCGTATCGTGAAAGTTCCGGGCGCAGGACGCGCCGACGTAGCGTCCGCCGCGGGAAAAATCATAGTCCAGCCGAACACATTTTCCGACTGACGGATCGTCGGCCGTCGAGAACTTCC
>Ga0181535_10005016_pt1 | contig 14388 bp, 9 predicted proteins | sample PEATcosm2014_Bin_44_FD_119774 | JGI IMG/M metagenome (GOLD analysis project Ga0181535, IMG submission 119774) | Peatland microbial communities from MTU Mesocosm Facility, Houghton, MI, USA - PEATcosm2014_Bin17_30_metaG | ecosystem: Environmental > Terrestrial > Soil > Wetlands > Peat | place...
CCTTCACCAGATCCACGGTGAACCGCGCCGCCTCGCCGGCGTCAATCACCCGGTGGTCATAGCTCAACGCCATGGGCGTGAGCAGACGCGCCTCGATCTTCCCGTCGCGCACCACCGGCTTCATCGCGCCGCGGCCGAGGCCGAGGATGGCGACTTCCGGCAAATTGATGACCGGCGTGAAATGCGCGCCGCCAATCGCGCCCTGGTTGGAAATCGTGAACGTCCCGCCCTTCATTTCGTCGGCGGTGATCTTCCGGTCGCGCGCCTTGGCCGCGAGCGATTCCACTTCCTTCGCCAAATCCAGCAGCGATTTCTTGTCCACGTCGCGGATGACCGGGACCATCAGGCCCTGCTCCGTGTCCACCGCGATGCCGAGATGGACATATTCCTTGAGGACAATTTCGTTGGCCACCACGTCGAGGCTCGAATTGAACATCGGATGCTTCTTCAACATCTCCGCCACCGCCTTGAGCACGAACGGCGTCAACGTCAGCTTCACGCCCTTCGCCTCATAGGCCGCCGCGAACTTTTTGCGGAGCTCGTTCAGCTTCGTGAAGTCCGCATCGTCGAATTGCGTCACGCGCACCACGGAATCCCAGCTCTCGGACATCCGGCGCGCGATGACCGCGCGCAATTGCGAGACCGGCTTCTTGGCAATCGGCCCCCACTGCGAGAAATCAATCTGCACCGGCGCGGGCTTGGCAGGAGCGGCTGACGGCGCGCTGGCTTTCTTGGCCGCCGCGACCAGCCGCTGGATGTAATTGCGCAAATCCGCGGTGACAATCCGCCCGCCCGCCTGGCTGCCGCGCACCTTGGAAAGATTGATGCCCAGTTCGCGCGCCATTTTGCGGACCGACGGCGACGCCGCCACCACCGCATTTGAAACTTCCGGTTCCGCAGTTTGTTCCTCCTCAACCTCAAACTCATCCTCGACCTCAATTTTTTTGGTAGGGCGCGTCACTCCGTGCGCGCCGTCGGCTGGCAGAGGACTGCCCGCCCTACCCACAGCCGGCGCGGCGGCTGGCGCGGGGGCGGCCTGACCGCCCTCGTTCAACGTGATCATTTTCTGGCCGACACTGATGCGGTCGCCCGGCTTCACATGAACCTTGCCGACGACGCCCGCCGCAGTGGACGGGATTGTCGCCACGGCCTTTTCATTTTCAAGCTCAAGGATGGCCTGATCCTTGGCCACCGTGTCGCCTTCTTTGACGAAGACATTGACCACGACGCCGGAATCTGCGCCCTCGCCTAGTTTGGGAAGTTTTACATCCATAAATTAACGGAAGACAGCTTGGAGAAAAACACCGCCTCTTTCCAGAAATAAATTTCTAGTTAATTGAATGAGGAAGGCAGGAAACAAGGAACGGAAAGGTTTTCCTGATTTCATGCTTTCCTTATTTGCAATCAAATGCGGCGGTGCTCGTGATTAAACGAGGACGAGGATGACGATGAGGAGGATTCGGCGGGTGCCGGTTCAAACAATCTGCGGCTGGATTTTTTCAGGATCGACGCCCAGGTCCTTGATGGCTTGGGCCACGATGTCGCGGCGGATGAGGTTCTTTTCCGCCAGCGCGTAGAGCGTGCCGATGACGGTGGATTCCACGTCCACGGCAAAGAATCGGCGGAGCCGCGCGCGCGTGTCGCTGCGGCCAAAGCCGTCCGTCCCCAGCGTGAACAGTCCGCCCGGCACCCACGGCGCAATCTGGTCCGGCACGGTGCGGATGTTGTCGGACACGGCCACGAACGTCCCCTGCTCTTTCGCCAGGAGATTTTCGACGTAGGATTTCTTCGGCGGCTCGGTGGGATGCAGCATGTTCCAGCGCTGGCAGCGAATCGCATCGGTGCGAAGCAGCTTGTAGCTGGTCGCGCTCCAGACATCGGCCGAGACATCGTAGCGATCCGCGAGAATTTCCTGCGCCTTGAGCGCGGACTGGATGATCGGCCCGCTGCCGAGGATGTGCGCCTTGACCTTTTTGCCTTCGGCACCGGGCTTGAATTTATACAGGCCTTTCAGGATTCCGTCCTCGACGCCCGTGGGCATCGGCGGCATGGCATGATTTTCGTTGTAGAGCGCGATGTAATAAAAAATGTCCTCGTTCTCCACATACATCCGGCGCAAACCATCGGAGACGATGACGGCAAGTTCGTAACCGAACGCCGGGTCGTATGGCAGGCAGGTTGGGATGGTGCTGGCGTGCAGCAGGCTGTGCCCATCCTGATGTTGCAGGCCCTCGCCGTTGAGCGTGGTGCGACCGGAGGTTGCGCCTAGCAAAAAGCCCTTCGCCCGGATGTCGCCCGCGAGCCAGAACAGATCGCCGACGCGCTGCGGCCCGAACATGGAGTAGTAAATGTAGAACGGAATCGTCGGAACGCCATGCGTGGCGTAGCTCGTGCCCGCCGCGATGAACGACGCCATTGAGCCGGCTTCGCTGATGCCTTCCTCGAGAATCTGTCCGTCCTTCGCCTCGTGATAATAAAGCAGCGAACTGCTGTCAACCGGGTCGTAAAGCTGGCCCTTGGACGAGTAAATCCCGATTTCGCGGAACAGCGCGTCGAGGCCGAACGTGCGCGCCTCGTCGGGGATGATGGGCACGATGTTTTTGCTGATGCCCTTGTGCCGGAGCAAAATCGTCACCAGCCGCACGAACGCCATCGTCGTGGAGGCTTCCATGGCCGAGCCTTTGGAAAATTCGGTGAAGTAGTCGAGCTTCGGAACGTCGAGCACCGCCGGCTTGACGACGCGCGCGGGCACAAATCCCCCGAGCGCCTTGCGCCGTTCGAGAAGGTATTTTGTCTCCGGGCTGTCCGCAGGCGGACGATAGAACGGCGTCTCGGCAATCACGTCGTCCGAGATGGGAATCCCGAAGCGCTCGCGGAATTCGCGCAGCTCCTTCTCGTTCATTTTTTTCTGCTGGTGCGAAATGTTTTTGCCCTCGCCAGCCTCGCCGAGGCCGTAGCCCTTGACGGTCTTGGCAAGCACGACGGTTGGCCGGCCCTTGTGGTCCATCGCGGATTTGTAGGCCGCATACATCTTGCGCACGTCGTGGCCGCCGCGCAGCAATTTGGAAATCTGCCCGTCGCTCAAATGATTCACGAGCTCGAGCAACTGCGGATATTTGCCGAAGAAATGCTGGCGCGTGTAGCTGCCCGGCTCGACGATGTATTTCTGGTAATCGCCGTCCACGCATTCCTCCATGCGCTGGAGCAGCAGGCCGGTCTTGTCGCGCTTGATGATGTCGTCCCATTCGGTTCCCCAGATCACTTTGATGACATTCCAGCCCGCGCCGTGGAAAAGTCCTTCGAGTTCCTGAATGATTTTTCCGTTGCCGCGCACCGGCCCGTCGAGCCGCTGCAAGTTGCAGTTCACCACCCAGATGATGTTGTCGAGATTTTCGCGCGCGGCGAGCGTGATCGCGCCGAGCGATTCCGGCTCATCCGATTCGCCGTCACCGAGGAACGCCCAGACCTTCGGCTCTTCCTTCCAGTTCGTCAGCCCGCGCGCCTGCAAATAACGATTAAAGCGCGCCTGATACAGCGACATGATCGGGCCGAGGCCCATCGAGACCGTCGGGAACTGCCAGAAATCCGGCATCAAATACGGATGCGGATACGACGACAGGCCGCCGCCCTCGGCGAGCTCCTGCCGGAAATTTTGCAAATGCTTTTCGTCCAGCCGGCCTTCGAGAAAAGCCCGCGCATACATTCCCGGCGCGGCGTGTCCTTGAAAATAAACAATGTCGCCGGGGAAATCCTCCGTCGCGCCGCGAAAGAAATGATTCTGCGCCACTTCGTAAAGCGTCGCCGACGACGCGAACGACGCGATGTGTCCGCCGACGTTCGTCGTGGAATTCGCCTTCACCACCATCGCCATCGCGTTCCAGCGGATGAGGCTCTTGATGCGGCGCTCGATGTCGCGGTCGCCCGGATACGGCGCCTGCTGGTCCGGCGGAATCGTGTTGGCGTAAGATGTGGTCGGCCCCGCCGACGGACGCGGCGCGGCGCGCAACTGGTCCGCGAGTTTTTCAAGCAGCTTGGCGGTGCGCTCCGGCCCCTGGCTTTCGAGCGCCATCTCAAAAACCGCCTGAAGCGAATCGCCCGCCTTGTCGCCATTTCCGTTTGAAGACGGCGAAGCGAAGGGGGAACGCGGACTGTAAATTTCTTTTTTCTCCATGCTCACTGTGTTAATCAATTCTTCCTGGCACGCAAGAAGCGCATAGACAATTAAGCCCAAATTGGCCGCCAACGCCAGTCAAATCAGCCGCAAAATGAAATTGCTCGACCTTTCTTTTCCCTCGCCCGCCGAAAATCTGGCGTGCGACGAGGCGCTGCTCGACTGGCGCGACGAAAACGGCGGCGAAGAAATCCTGCGCTTCTGGGAATCGCCTGCAACATTTATTGTCGTCGGCTACGCAAATAAAGTTGCAACGGAAGTGAATGTTGAAAGCTGCCGCGCAAGGCAAACCCCCATTTTCCGCCGATGTTCCGGCGGCGGGACGGTTTTGCAGGGCGCGGGCTGCTTGAATTACGCGCTCATTTTGGAGATCAAAGAAAATTCGCCGCTCGCCGGCATTTCCGGCGCAAACAAATTCATCATGGAACGCAATCGCGCCGCAGTTGAAGCAGAAGCAAGAAGCCAGAAGTCAGAAGCCAGAATTTCAATTAGCGGCCACACGGATTTGACTTTGAACGGCAAAAAGATTTCCGGCAATTCGCAGCGCCGCAAAAAAAACTTCCTGCTCTTTCACGGGACTTTTCTTTTGAACTTCGACCTTGCGCTTGTCGGCAATTTTTTGCGGATGCCGTCGCAGCAGCCGGATTACCGCCAAAGCCGCAGCCACGGCGAATTTTTGACAAATCTGAATTTGTCAGCCGACAAAGTGAAAGCTGCGCTGCAAAAAATCTGGAAAGCAAACTCACCGCTGGAAAATCCGCCGCTGGAAAACGTTTCCAAACTGTCCCGCGATAAATACTCGACGCATGAATGGAACTTCAAATTCTGAATAAGGAAAACAGGAATCCAGGAAGAAATGTAGTTCTTGCCTTCCTGCTTTCCTAATTAGTTTCAAAGCCGTTCCGCCAGCGCAGCCTGGCTCTTCTCAAAAATTTCCTTGTGCAGCGAATCGCCGTGCGAATCCATCGTCACCACTGCCGGGAAATCCACAATCTCCAGTTCCCAGATCGCCTCCGGCGCGCCGAATTCCTTCATCATATAAACGTTGCGCACTTTCTTGACGCATTCGGCCAGCACCTGCGCCGCGCCGCCGACGGCGTGCAGATACACGCAGCCGTATTCCTTGCACGCTGCGAGCGTGCGGTCGCCCATGCCGCCCTTGCCGATGACGCCGCGAATCCCGAAATCGCGGATGACCTGCCATTGATACGGTTCCTCGCGGATGGACGTGGTCGGGCCGGCAGCGGTGCATTTGTAGCCGCCGTCGTCCTGCTTCATCATCACCGGGCCGCAATGATAAAGAATGCCGTCGCGCAACTTCACCTCCGGCGGCAGCACGCCGCCTTCGTGCAGATATTTGTGGACGGCGTCGCGCCCGGTGAACACGATGCCGGAGATCAAAACCTCGTCGCCGACTTTCAGCGCGCGGATTTTTTCCTCGGTGAATGGAAAGCTTAATTGAACCATGCAATTCCGGCTAATTGGGCGGAACGAGTTTTTGAAATTCGGGCAGGCTGCGCAGGGAATTGAAGTGTATGTCGTTCCGGGCCTGACTCAAAAGGTCGGTTGCCTTGGGATTGGTCTTGAGCCGTTTTGCGCTCAAGTCGAGGGCGATTTTCAGGTTTTCAAGAGCCTCGTTGGTTTTGCCGAGCACGGCCTCGACGGCGGCGAAGTCATAGCGCGGTTCGGGCTGATCGGGCGCGACGACGACCATTCTTCCAAGCACGCCTTCGAGCTTGGTGATTTTGGCGGTTTCAGCGTAAAAACTGGCGATGGCACCGAGCTGTGAGGGTGTGATGCGGGAATTGGTTATCGCCTCGTCAAACAGGTTGATCGCGGCGTTGGTCTGCTGCATCTGCAAATACGTTCCGGCAAGCCCCAGAATGTTCGGCAGATCAGCGGGGTTGGTGACGGCCTCGGCCTGCATTTGCTGCATCTGGTTTTGGGCTCGGGACATGTCACCGTAGCGCTTTTTGTAGTCTTCCAATTGTGCAATGAGTCCTGTGACCTGATCGTTGTAGGGGTCAAGCTTCTGGCAGGTTCGTGCGACAATCAGGGCGTCATCAAAGCGCTGGAATTCGAGCAGGAAATTCACATAGCGAAAGACCGCTTCCGGGCTGTAAGGACAGAACGCGAAAGATTGTTTGAAGGCGAAATCGGTTTCCTTGATCAAGGCCTGCTGCAACGCCTCGGTTTTCTGGCGGTAATCGGGCGGGCATTCCGGGCTTAACCGCCACGCATAGACGCCGGCGATGGAACTGCGAAGCTTCGAGAAGGCTTTCTGCCCGTCGTCGTCGCGGATGAATTTGCGGTCGCCGGTGAAGCCCTCGTAATTGTTGCCGATGTAAAGTTTTTCGGCGAAGTCGGCGATCTGCTGCACGGTGGTGTCGTAGGTGATCCAGTTGCCGCAGAGGCGCTCGGAATATTTGCTCCAGAATTCATGATCCTTTTTGAAAATGTCCTCGGTCAATTCCGGCAGCGGATTGCGGTTTATTTTCATGATGATTCCCGACGGCGTTTCGTAGGGATACATCCAGTCAAGCGGGAAACTTTCCTCGACGTAAAAGTCGTTGGTCGGGTTGTGGTCGAAAATGACCTTGCAGAGCAGGCCGTTGATTTCCATCACGGCGACCTGGCCGGAAACCTGCACATGTCCGGCTTCATCAACGTGAACGTCTTCGCCGGGCTTGAGCTGGCCAAGCTGCTGCCGGTGGGCGACATCGGTCGTGTATGCTTGAAAACAGTCCTGTGAATCCTGCGGTGACGGAATGTAAATTTCATTGGGCGGATAGACGCCCTCGGCGCGGCGGCGCTTTTCAATGTTTGCGCCCAACGCGGTGAACGGCTTGTCCAAGGTTGTCTCCAGCAAATCGGATATGCCTTCGACCAGCGAATTGCCCGTGTTTCCCTTGCCCGTGTCAATGCCATCCATGATCACATTGCCCGAATTGCCGATGGCCATGGTCGCAACGTATTTGAAAAGCCGCCCGAAAAACGGCGGGTCGTGCTGCTGGCTGCGGAAGTATTGCGCGCGGAGGTAATCCAGATAGGTCCCGTCGGCCAGCGCGTTCTGGGTGATGAGATAAACGTCGCGGCGGTCAAATTTCTGATCCTCCAGCGGCTGGCAACTGTGCGGGATGAAGCTCTCGCAGAAAATCATGTAGGTCGGACAGAATCGCCCGGGATCGGTGCCGCCAAAAAGAATCGTGTTGCGCGTCATTTCGGGATAAATGCCGAACGGCGGCGTGAACATGTCATGCCCGAACCAGTAGCCGAACCAGTGGTTGCGCTGCTCGCTTTTATACCAGTGCGACAGCGCGGAATAAACCGGCGCGGTGCAGAAAATGCAAAGAGTGATCACCACCGGCGCGCGGTTGCGGTAGAGCAGCAGCGCGGCGATGAAAACCAGCGGCGTGGCGACCAATATCAGATTGGCGAAGACAGGCGAGCCGTATTGGTTTTTGTCAAATGCGCGGACGATGCCGTGGAAAAAATCATGCACGCTGGCGATCTCACCGGCGGGGCCGAAATAAAGTTTGCCCATCGCGCTTACGAGGCAATATAGCGCGAGCACGGTGGCAATCGCCCCGCCGATCAATCCCCAGTTCCTGAACTTTTGATAATGCGTCGCCATGTAAGCCGCCAGCAACGCCAGCCCGTAGCCGATCAAGATGGCGACCACAGCGTGGGAAGCCGTGAAGAACACCTCGCACAACAGCGCGTTCTGCCGGTCCAGGCTGGTGTTCATGATGATCGTCAGCAGCACGCCGATGCACAAATAAATCGCCGCCAGCCCGATGATCCACGCGCGCTCACGGTTTTTCATCCGCCAGAGGAAGAAAAACGGCAGCGACGCGATGAACAGATAAACCCAGCCGAACGCATCCGAAAGCCCGCTGATGAGCAGGCCGAGCTGCGAGATGAAACGCTTCGGGTCGTGGATGATGTCCGTCGGGTTGGACTTTTCATATTGCCCGCGCGAAAGCGCGTGGAAAAATCCCTCGACCGTCCGCGGATAGCCCCACATCATCGGCGGGTCTGACATGCCCGCCAGCGGTTCATAAAAATAAAATGCAGCGCCGCATGCCCAAAGAACACCGCATACAATCACCAGCAGCCATCCCATGTCCGACTTTCTCGTGTCCCAGGCGAACTTGAAAAAGAAGCCGAGCGCCACCAATGACAGCAAAATGCAGAAGGATCCCTGGGTGGGAACGGCCGCCAGCAATACAAACGCCGCAAGCGCGCAGCCGTCGCGCACAAATTGAATGAAGGTTTGCTTTGTCAACACAGCCAGCCACGCATAGGCCGCAATGGATCCAATGCCGACGACATAGAATATGCCGATGAACATCGGGCTTAACTCGTTCAAGGCCGGAATGACGGCCGCCCCGTCCTTTTTGATGTTCATCAGAATCCAGACCATGAAAAATATGAGGCTATTTGCCAAAAACAAATTGCGTCCATAACGGCGGTGGGCGATGGCAATGCACACTTCAATGCCCATCGCCGCCACGAGCATCGTTTGATGAATCGTCGCGCATACGCCAAAGAAAAACATCCCGATGAACAGGTAGCGTATCTGCTGCGGCGCATAAATCCACCGGAACAAACACAGCGCCACCACCATGATCCACGGCACGTCGAAGAGCGAGATGCGGTTGATGACCACCGATTCCATCCACATGAAACGGTCGAAGCCCAGCAGCAATCCCGCCACGATCCCTGTCACCACGCAAATGACATTCTCCCATTTGCGGCTCATGTCCTTCAACTCGTCAATGCCCTCGATCAACATGCTGCTGCCGCGCGAAACCATGAAGCCCACCAGCCCGCACGCCATCGCTGCCGCGAAGGATTCGCCCACCTCCACGCGCCACGCCACGTTGCCATAAGGTAATATCCACGTCCAAAACCACGAATAAATCGCCCAGAACGGATAGCCCGGCGGATGCGGGATGCCGGCATAATACGATGCCGTGCAAAGTTCGCCGGAATCCTCCAGCGTCAGTTCCGGCGCGAGCGTGAAGAGGTAGGCCGTCCAGACGACGGCAAAAACCACGCCCAGCACCAGCCAGTCAATTTTTCGGAACAGCGGCGGAACTTTTACGGGAACAGGTCTGGCGGCGGGCGTGGTCACGGGAGTTTTTCCCGCAGGCTGCTTGCCGCCCGGCGCGTTGCTTTTGTCGTTGCTCATTTGTAAATCGTCAGATCAATTCATCTTGACCGTGAAAAAGGAGATATACTAGAAGTGAAATTGCCATGGTTTGTCCAATCAAAAGTGACGGAAAATAAGTTGTTCTCCGGTCCACCGTCATTGCCGCACGCATAAACTGCGGAACTTTGATTGCCCAAAACCATCGGTTCGAGGCGCGTGGATCCGCCATAATTGCCCGGATTAAACACCGAAATCGTCAGCAACAGACACGCCACAGCCGGTGCCAGCGAGCCTAAAACCCACGCCACCCGCCGCGCGACACTGACCGGCTCGCCGAACAGCTTTCGCCTAAGCCCCGCCGACGGCCTGCGCGGCTTCCACGAACGCAATTGGTTCTCCAGTGAATCCGTCTCTTTCATAAACAACTCCTTCCAATTTGGATTTTATCTTTTGCAGACCGTATCGGTAACGGCCCGCAACCGTGTTCGGGGAAATTTCCAGCAGCCCGCCGATCTCCTCGAAAGTGAATTGGTTCCAGATTTTCAGCACGATCACCTCGCGCTGCTCCACCGGCAATCCTTCGAGACAACGCACGGCGTCCGTCTGCAAAGATTGTTCGGCCTCGTCCTGCGCTTTTTCGAACCAATTGCTACCGCCTGCAAAATGGTGGCTGTCCGCAAGGACTTCGCGCGTCAAACGCCGCCACAGCGAGCGCTTATAATTCAGCGCGCGGTTCCTGAAACTGCGGACACAATAATTCTCCGGCTCGCGCGGCGGTTCCGGCAGACGCATCAGCGCCAGAAAAGTTTCCTGCAGAACATCCTCCGCCTCGCCATGGCCCAGTCCCAGCGCGCGGCCATACAGGATCAACCCCGCCGCCCTTGCCGCGTAAAAGCCTTCCAACCAGCCGGAATGTTCGTTGCCGTTCACAGTTTCAATCCATAGACACCGCAACCGCCAGATTTGTATAAATTTTTTCACATTCCACGACACAGGCGCAATTGAAAAGGCGAAAAAACGAACAGGGTCGAGGCTTACGTTTGCTTGCGCCCGGTCGTCGGATCGTTTTTCCTCATCCAAAACCGGGCAATAAATGTGATGTCCAAGGGATGGTTGGCGGCGATCCCTTCGCCCGGCCGCGCAGGAATCAAGCTGCCCGCCGACCGTTCGTTGAAACAATTCCAAATGCCTGCTTGCCCCGGCCGCACAAATGGTGTCTTTTGTGCGGCCATTTTTGGGCCAAATGAAAAAAATAATCACAATCATCATCGTTGCCGCCGGAATCACGGCGGTTTTTGCAGACACCGGCACCAACGGCGTTGTTCAGGAAAAGAAATCTCCATGGGAAAGCAACGCGAGCCTCGGCTTTACCCTGACCCGTGGCAATAGTGACACCAGCTTGTTCACGGCGAAAGTCCTGTCGGCCAGGAAAGACGTTTATAATGAATGGCTGTGCGGCGCGGACGGTGCTTATGGTGAAAACAGCGGTGTCGAGAATGCCGAAAGCGTTCATGGTTTCGGCCAGTTCAATCATCTCTACTCGGAAAAGCTCTATGGCTATTTGCGTTTGGACGGACTCCACGACGGCATTGCCGACATCAAATATCGCGTCACAGTCGGGCCTGGTGCCGGTTATTATATTGTGAAGGAAACGAACACAACGCTCTCTGTGGAAGCGGGCGGTGCCGAGGTTTTCGAGCAACTCGGAAGTGTCCATGATTCCTTCGCCACGCTTCGTCTGGCGGAAACCTTTGAGCACAAGTTCGCCGAACACGGCGCGCGCGTCTGGCAGACGTTCGAAATCCTGCCGCAGGTTGACAACTTCAACAATTATATCGTCAATGCCGAAATCGGCATCGAGGCCGGCATCGCCAAAAATTTGAGCCTGCAAAGCTATATTGATGATTCATTCGACAACCAGCCGGCGTTTGGCCGCCTCAGGAACGACGTGAAGCTCGTTACCGGCATTTCCTACAAATTCTGACGGGACAAAAACGACGCGGCGGCTTAGGGAACCCGGAGCCGCCGCTTTTGTTTTGAAAAAGAAGTGTTAATTACGGCGCAAGTCTTTCCAGTTTCCAGGAATTGTCCGCCTGTCGCGTGTATTGAAAACGGTCGTGCAGGCGGCTGGCGCGGCCCTGCCAGAACTCGATCCGTTCCGGCTTCAGCACAAAGCCGCCCCAATTTGGCGGCAGCGGAACATCCTTCGGAAATTTTCTTTCCATCTCGCTCCACTTCGCCTCGAGCGCGGCACGACCGGCAACAACGTCGCTCTGGTTTGAAGCCCAAGCCGCGAGACGGCTGCCGCGCGGGCGCGATCTAAAATAATGTTCCGATTCTTCACGCGGAACTTTTTCCACGGAACCGGCGACGCAAACCTGCCGCTCCATTTCCGCCCAGTAAAAAGTCAGCGCCGCGTTTGGATTATCTGCCAGTTCGCAACCTTTGCGGCTGTCGTAGTTGGTAAAAAAAATGAAGCCGCGTTCGTCCACGCCCTTGAGCAAAACGTTTCGCGACGAAGGCCGCCCGCTTTTGTCCACGGTCGAAAGCACCATCGCATTCACGTCCGCCGGGGAACGTCCGAGGACCGCCTGCCAGAGTTTGTAGAGCGCGATGGCGATCTTCAACCAGCGGCTGCCGGATTGCGCCGCCGACGCCTGCGCAAACCAGACATCAAACTGCGCCAGCGGATTCGCCTCCAAATCCGCTTTATCCAGATTGCCGCGTTGATATTCCCGTCTGATGTCCGCAATCGCCATAATTTGCGCGAACATTACAACGACGCCTGATTTTCAGCGAATCAATTTTAGCGCCTGCTTCAAGGCATTCAGAGTCCGCCCGTTTTCCTGCGGCGTGCCGATGGAAATGCGGATCCACTCCGGCAATTGATAGCCGCCCATCGGACGCACGATCACGCCCTGCCTTTGCATCGCGTCAAAAACCTTCTGTCCCTCGCCGACGCGGACGAGAATAAAATTGGCAAATGACGGGACGAATTCCAACTTCAACTCACGGAATGCTTTCTCGAAAAACTGCAGGCCGCCGGAATTATTCTGCCGGGTCTTGCGGACGTGTTCGCCGTCGTCCAGTGCGGCGAGCGCGGCGGTTTGCGCGAGCAGGTTGATGTTGAACGGCTGCCGGATTTTCTCCAGCGCGGAAGCCAGTTCCGCATTCGCAATGCCATAGCCGATGCGCAATCCGGCGAGTCCATAAATTTTTGAGAACGTCCGCATCAAAATCAGATTTTTCCGCGCGCCAAGGCGGATGAGCGGAACCAGGTCCACCGCGTCGTCCAGAAATTCGATGTAAGCCTCGTCCATCACCAGCAGCACGTCGTCAGGAACTTCATTGACGAATTGAACCACTTCCTCGCGGGGCACGAGCGTGCCGGTCGGGTTGTTCGGATTGGCGACGAAAATGATTTTCGTGCGCGGCGTAATTGCGCGAAGCATCGCGGACAAATCATGTCCGTGATTTTTCGCGGGAACGGTGACGACATTTGTGCCGAACATTTTTGCGACGATGGGATAGATTGCGAAACAGAATTGCGAAACGACCGCGTCATCGCCGGGCGCGAGCAACGCATGTGCGACAAACTCGATGATTTCATTCGAGCCGTTTCCTAAAATTAAATTTGCAGTTTCAACGCCAAGCTTGGCCGCGAGTTTTTGCTTCAGGTAAAACGCATTGCCGTCGGGATACAGGTTCACGCCGGACAGCGCCTGTTGCATCGCGGCCACGGCAAGCGGCGACGGCCCGAACGGATTTTCGTTCGACGCGACTTTGATGATTGAATCGGCGGGTAGATTCAATTCGCGCGCGACTTCTTCAATCGGGCGGCCCGGCTGGTAGACCGGCAGCGTTTTCAGAAAGGGGTTTATCTTCAAATTTTTAGTTTTTAGTTTTTAATTTTGAGTTGGCCGCGTCTGTCTGGCACGTCTTGACGATTGCTGTCAAAATGCCGATTAATTCCAGACTTTCGGCTTTAAGCGGAGCAATCTTTGATTCGGGAACGATTTTAGAGTCACGTAACAGCCGGAGCCAATAATAAGTTTCGCGGGCTTCTTTGGAGGCAATGGACATCTTGGCGATGAAATCGGCCCGACTCACTCCAGCCAGGGCTTCCTCAACATTTGAGCCGATTGCCGTGCCCGAACGCAAAACTTGTCGGGCAATTTCAAATTCTCTTTGCTCGCGCAGCCATTTTGCGAGAGTGATTATCCGCAAAGCGAAGGCATAACTTTTTTCCTGAACAACGCTGGATTTCATCGGCAAGGAATCCTGCAACTAAACATTAAAAATTCAAAACTAAAAATTATCATAGAGAATCTATGATCTTTTTCACGTTCACGTTTTTGGCGACGATGTCGCGGATGAGCGAGATTTTTTTAGCATCGCTCGGGCGCGTTTTGACGATCAGGTTGTGGACTTTGGAGGCGACCTCGTAGCTGTCGGCCTTTGCCAGCAGCACGGGAATCGGCATGGCTTGCATGGCCTTGAGCACGCTGGGATCCGGCCGCAGGCCACCGGTCAAAACGATGCCGGCCATTTTTTCGTCGCTATTCGGATTCGTCATGGCACCGGCTGCCAGCAAAATGTCCTCGCGGTCGCCGGGCGTGATCAGCAGGACGCCGCGTTTGAAAAATTGCATCGCGTTGTGCGCACCCATCGCGCCGACCACCACGTCGTCCACCAGCGTGTGCAACGTCGGCGGCTGGTTCAACAGCTCTGCGTGCAGCTCTTCTCGGATCAAATCAATGGACGGATTGCACAAAATCTGTTCGTGCGGGATCACGCCGAGCAGGTCGAGTCCCTTGCGCTTGAGACCGCGCCGCGCAAAGTCGGAAACATAATCCACCTTCTCGCCAAGCACCTTGTTCAAAATCACGCCGATGATTTCGACGCCCTCTTTCTCGAACAGCGCCTGGTTGAGCGCGATTTCGTCAATCGGCTTGCCGATGCCGCCCTGCGAAACGATGATGACTTTGGCACCGAGCAATTTCGCGACGCGCGCATTGGACAAATCAAAAACGGACCCGACGCCCGCGTGGCCGCTGCC
>Ga0181535_10005018_pt1 | contig 14386 bp, 6 predicted proteins | sample PEATcosm2014_Bin_44_FD_119774 | JGI IMG/M metagenome (GOLD analysis project Ga0181535, IMG submission 119774) | Peatland microbial communities from MTU Mesocosm Facility, Houghton, MI, USA - PEATcosm2014_Bin17_30_metaG | ecosystem: Environmental > Terrestrial > Soil > Wetlands > Peat | place...
ATCAGCAGCAATTCAGCCTGGGCAGTCATGGCTTCATTGGCGCGGCTGTGCTTGAGCGTGTGGCGGATTTCCTCGCCGATGGGCGTGCCGCCCGGCTCGCGCATCGTGCGGACGCGATGGCCGAGCGCGGCCAACCGTCGCGCCAGCAGCTCCACCTGCGTGGATTTGCCGCAGCCTTCCGTGCCCTCGAAAGTGATGAACAGACCTTTTGCCATTTATGATTTGTGATTTACGATTTTCCCGGTCCATTCATATCTTCTTCAGCTTTGCGCCTTTCGGCGTGTCTTCGATGATCCAGCCCTTCGCCTTCAATTCGTCGCGGATGGAGTCTGATTTCTTGAAATCTTTTGCTTTCCGAGCGGCTTGTCGGGCTTCGAGCAACGAATTTATTTCCACCGGGATTTCCACTTCCGATTTCGCGCCGATGCCGAGGACGGAATCAATTTTATCCCATGACGTCAAGGCTATGGCTGCATCGTGCGCCGTCAAAGAATTTTCCGCGAGGCGTTTGTTCATTTCGCGAATCCAATCGAAAACAACCGCCCACGCAGCGGAAATGCACAGATCAGCATCGAGGGCGGTGGAAAATTGTCCGTGTGGTTGAAGTTCTGGCTTAAAAGTCTCTTGCGATGAGCCAATTGAAACCTGAACTCCTATTTCTCGAAGTTTACCGACACATTCGTCAATTCTCGCCAGCGCAGTTTTTGCACCAACCAAACCTTCGAGCGTGAAATTAAAAGTTTCGCGATAGTGCGCCGAGAGAAGCAGGAAGCGGATTTCTCGTCCGGTGAAACCCTTCGCCAGCAAATCGCGCAGCGTAAAAAAATTGCCAAGGCTTTTGCTCATCTTTTTGCCCTCGACGAGCAAATGCGCGCCGTGCAGCCAGTATTTGACGAACGGTTTGCCGGTCGCGCCTTCGCTCTGGGCGATTTCATCTTCGTGATGCGGGAAAATCAAATCCTCGCCGCCGAGGTGCAAATCAAAACTTTGACCGAGAATCTCCATACTCATGGCCGAACACTCGATATGCCAACCTGGTCGGCCTTTTCCCCAAGGACTATCCCATGCTACTTCACCATCTTCAGGCGTGTATGCCTTCCAGAGCGCGAAATCAGCGACGGATTCCTTTGCATACTCGTCGCTCTTCACTCGCTCGCCCACGCGCATCTCGTCGAAGTTGAGCTTGAGCAACTGGCCGTAGTTGCAGCCGCAGCCTCGGTATTTTTCGATGCTGAAATAAACCGAGCCGTCGGCGGCTTTGTAGGCGATGCCGCGTGCGAGAAGTTCTTCGATGAGCGAAATGATTTCGGGAATGTGCTCCGTGGCGCGCGGGGTTTGATGCGGCCGGAGGCAGTTTAGTTTTTCCAAATCTTCAAAAAACGCGGCCTCGAATTTGCCGGTGAATTCGCGCAGCGAAGCGTTCGTTTCCCGGACGCGCCGGATGATTTTGTCCTCCACGTCCGTGATGTTCATCACGTGCGTGACCTGGAAATTCTTGAATTCGAGATAACGGCGCACGAGGTCGGCGAAGACGAACGTGCGCCAGTTGCCGATGTGCGCGAAGTCATAGACGGTCGGCCCGCAGCAATACATGCCGGCCTTCTTTCCGGCGGGATCGAGCGGCGCGAATTCCTGAATCGAGCGCGAGAGCGTGTTGAACAATTTCAAGCCCATGTGCTGCGCGCAAGTTAAGCTCCGGCGCGGGAAAGGAAAATCAAAATCTCACGCCCGGGCGCGAAAAAGCAAAGCGGTCGGGGGAAATTTGCGGAATGTTTTGAGATTAGGCCGCTGGGTGTATGCACAGTTCATGATGGCGGCTTGGATTTTGGTGACGTGTTCAGTGGAGATGGCGCAGTCAGGCATGGCGGTCTGAGCCAGACCCACCATAACAGTGACCAAGGCCACACAGCTGCCAAAGCGAAAAAGACGACCAAAAACCCATTCTTCCGCCTCTTCTGTGCATCTCTGTAAATCCACAACAGTGACCAGATAAACAGACAGGCTAACACGAGAAAAACTGGAAGCGCCAAATACAGCGGGCCTGGGCCAATGTGAACGCCTCCGAAACTAAACGAAACATCAGACCGAAGAACTTGAATCAGATTTTTCATGGCAGTTGCGCGCTCATGGCGAAACATTGTTATTCGACCGCGCTGTGCGGTGCGATTTACTAACGGTTGTGACTGTATATTACATTTTAGTTTTTGTCCGGCAAGCTTCTGTATTCAGATATTTCGCGAGTGATCCGCCGGCGAAGGCCTCGGTATGATTTGATTTGAGCCGGTTCGTGCAGCGGCATGGCAATTTCTTGGCGGCACTCATTCGAATGCGCGCCTGGGATTCGATTTTGAAGCGATCAAGAAATCTACTGGCTTTGCTGGAGGCCGCTGACTTCGGCGCCGGCTTAAATTTCGCCTTTGCCAATGGCGGCAACGCCAACTGGCCGCGGACATTCTGGCGGTTGCAATCGCAATGATTTTACCTATATTGTTTGAATATATTCTACCCATGAAGTTGATCGGTCGCATTCTTCCCGCAGCGGTTTTAGCTTTGTTAATTTCAACGATCATCGCGTCTGCCAGTCCCAACGTCACGTTGACGGACAACGGCAACGGCACGGTGACGATGGCCAACGGGCTGGTCTTGATGACCTTCAGCAAGTCCGACGGATCGGTTTCGTCGTTTTATCTTGCCGGGCTGCCAACCACCAACCTGATTGATTCCAGCCAGGATTATGCCCTGGCTTTGACGCATATCGGTAGCGGCGCGAATGATTGGTGGACTTCGGTTTCGGATGCCTACGGAGCGACTTACAGTGTCGTGACTAACAACGGCCAGATTGCCGACGTGATGATCCGCAATCCGATCGCGAGCGGCAACCCGGCCATGTTTCCGAACGGCGTTTGGGATTGGGCGGAACATCATGTCATGCGCGCGGGTGAGGCCGGCTTTTATACTTACACTGTCTGGCGGCACTGGCCGAATCAGCCGGCGGCTTATTACGATGCGGACAGTTGGCAGGGGCGTTTAAGCTCAATTTTCAGTTCGGCACAAAACCCCGACGGCAGCACCTACAATGCCTGGGATTTCTGCAATTCGGATGTGCCGATCGGGTTGAGCATCGGCGGGAGTCCGCCCGGCTCCACTTCCGCCGGGGTGCCGCAGGAAGTGGTCATTCTGCCATACACCAATTATTTCACGCAGCCGACGGGAACGAATTACGAACCGGGCTGGCCGGCCTACACGCAACCGTGCGGGCTGACTTCGGATTTGCATCCGACGTGGACAAAATATGACTGGAGCAGTTATCAGGGACCTTCCAATTCATTTCGCAACGCCTGGGGCGCGTCCACGGAGCATATCGGAGTGTGGTCGCTGTTGGGCAGCGCCGAGTTCATCAACGGTGGCCCGACCAAGCTGAAGGGCGCGGTGTCTGGCAATTATATGTATAACGACGACTTTGAAGGCCACGGCCTGGGGTCTTCTCCCGCGCCCAGCGCACCTGCCGGAGCGATTTACACCAAAGTGATCGGCCCGTATTTCATGTATGCCAACAGCGGCACCAATCATCTGCAACTCTGGCAGGACGCGCAAAACATGGGCGCGCTCATGGCGTCCAACTGGCCTTACGCTTGGATGAACGAAAGCGAGCAGGATTATCCCCGCCATCGCGGAACTGTCACCGGCGCCATCACGGCGAAGACCGGCGAGTCCACCGCCAACCCCGTCGTCATTCTGGGCGCCGCCGACGCCGCTGACGGGGATTGGATATATCAGGGTGCGTCCAACTATCTTTTTTGGACCACCGGAGACGCGAATGGAAATTTTTCCATTCCGAAAGTGCGGCCTGGAAACTACGTTTTGTTTTCCTATGTGCCGGGCATCTGGGGCCAGTTGCAAATCTCCAACATCATCGTCGTTGCCGACCAGACCAACAAGCTTGGGGTCATCAGTTGGAACCCGCCGCACTTGCAGCAGCGGCTCTGGCGCGTCGGCACGCCGGATCACACTTCCAAGGAATTCCGCTTCGGCAGTCTGCCGAAGCAGTTTGGCCTGTGGTGGCGCTACTTGAATGAGCGCGGACAGAACGACTTGAATTTTGTCATCGGCCAGAGTGTGGAATCAAACGATTGGTATTATGCGCAGTGCATCATGGCAATTACTCCGCAATCCGGCGCGACCAACCTGACCGACCACACCCAGACCAACGGCATTTACTGGGGGCCGCGCTGGAACGTCATTTTTAACCTGACCAACCTGCCGACGTCGAACGTGCTTTTCACGCTCGCTTTGGCGGGCGGACGCGGCACGGCGTTTTACACCTACATCAACGGCGTGAACGCCACCCCGTCGCCCTACCAAAGCACCGGCTATTACACGACGGACGGCGCAAACATTTATCGCGACGTCGTGGCGGTTGGACGCTACCAGTATTACCAGATTTCGTTTGCACCCAATCTGTTCGTTGTCGGCACCAACACGCTTTCCCTCACCATCCGCCAGGGCGGCGCCGCGACGACATGGAACATCGGCAACGTCACCAATGGCTATCCGGATTTGTTGTCCGGCGGCCTCATCTACGACTTTTTGCAGATGGAAACCGGCCCGCAAGTGATCATTTCCAATCCGCCCGGCGCGCCCGGCGGGTTGACGGCCACGGCGGTTTCCGGCTGCGAAATTGATCTGGCTTGGACAAACAACGCGACCAATGCAACCAGCATCGTCATCCAGCGTTCGACGGACAATGTTCATTTCAGCCAGATCGGCGCGACCGCAAACAGCGGGACAAATTTTGCGGACACCAGTTTGCCGACGGGCACGACTTATTATTATCAAGTCGTCGCGAACAATGCCGACGGCAATTCGCCGGTTTCAAACACCGCCCACGTTTCGACAGAGGCCGCGCAACCGCCCGCCATGCCGGGCAGCCTGACCGCCACCGGCGTCGCGACGAATCAGATCAACCTGGCTTGGATTGACAACTCCACCAACGAGGACGGTTTCAATCTCGAACGCTCCACCAACGGCGGCAATTACAGTTCCCTCGCGTTGCTCGCGGCGGGCGTCACCAATTATTCCGACACCGGCCTCCCAGCCGGGACGGCTTATTTTTATCGCGTGCAGGCGTTCCGCTCGTGCTGGGGCAATTCCGCTTACTCCGCGCCGGCCAGCGCGGCGACGCTCCTGCCGCCCGCGCCCGTCACGCCGGTAGGTCTTGTCGCCGTGCCGGGAAACGGGAAAATCAATTTAAGCTGGCTCGCCTCTTCCGGCGCGAGCAGCTACACTTTAAAATGCGGCACCAGCAGCGGCAATGAGACGACCTTGGCCAGCACCACCGGCATAACTTACACCAACACCGGCCTCGCCGACGGCACGACATATTTTTACGTCGTCTCGGCGGTGAACTCCGGCGGCGAAGGAAGCAATTCGAGTGAAGTCAGCGCCACGCCGCTGGCGTTTGTCACCGCGTATTGGACGAACCTCATCACCAGCGCAGCGCAAAGCTGGGACACGAATGCGAACTGGACGAACGTCCCCGCTTATCCCAACGCCACCAGCATGGTCGTCAATATGACCGCCAACATCGCCGCGCCCCAGACCAACAATCTCGATCAAAACATCACGCTGGGCTGGCTGAATTTGGGCGACGGAAACGCTTCCTCGGCCTTCACGATTGCGCCGAGCGGTGGCTCGTTGATTTTCGACAATGATACGAACAACAGTGCGGGATTGGTTGAACTGTCCACGAGCGCGGGCGACACGATTGCCGCGCCGATGACCATCAGCAACAATCTGACGGTGGTGAACAATTCCACCGCGCACACGCTCACGCTGTCAGGGACGATTTCTGGAACGAACAACGTGACGTATGTCGGTCCCGGCTCCATCACGCTCACCACCAACAACATTTACACCGGCAACACGCTCATCAGCGGGGCCGCGGTCACGCTGGCCAATTTCACAGCCAATGTTTCCGCGTTTGGTTCTGGCGCCGTCACGCTGGATCAGGGCACGTTGAACTTGAACTCCGACAACAACACGCCGCCGGCTCCTTACGGCAATGCGTTTTACTGGAATCTGGTGGTGCCGGCCAATTCCACCGGCACTTTGAATGGCGACGGCCGTTGTTATCTGCACGGCACCTTGACCGGCGGCGGCACGCTGAACTATTACGCGCCCTATGTTCGCATGGAGTTGGACGGCGACTGGTCGGCCTTCGCCGGATGGATCAACGCCAGCGGCTCGGATTTTCGGTTCAACAATGCAAACGGCCTGCCGAAGGCGGCGTTGTATCTCAATGGCAACACCGGCTATTCCCTGGGCGGCGCGCTGACCGTCGGCGAAATTTCCGGCTCGGCGAGTTCTTATCTTACCACCACCGCTTGGACGGTCGGCGGGCGCAACACCGACGCCACCTTCGCCGGAATCATTCAGGGCAATTCCATCACCAAAATCGGCACCGGCACCTGGACTTTGAGCGGCGACAACACCTACACCGGCGCGACCACCATCAGCGGCGGCGCGCTGCAAATCGGCGACGGCGGAAATACGGGAACGCTGGGCACGGCCAATGTGACGGACAACGCCGCGCTCATTTTCAACCGCTTCGACAACATCACGGCCGGCAACATTGTCAACGGCACCGGGAGTCTGGCGCAGGCGGGCGATGGTGTTTTGACTTTGACTGCGGCGAACACTTATTCCGGTGCAACTTACATTTCCGCCGGAACACTTGCGCTGACCAATTCCGGTTCCATCGCCGGTTCCACCAACATCAATCTGGCCAACGGCGCGCTTTTTGACATCAGCGGAACTGCCAGCCACGCGCTGACGCTCGGCAGCGGCAAGCTGATTTCCGGTGACGGATTTGTGAACGGCAATTTCACCGTCGCCAGCGGCGCGACACTCGCGCCCGGCAACAATGATCTCGGCTCGTTGACCTTCAGCAATTCGTTGACACTGAATGCCGGCAGCAAAACGATCATGAATGTCAGCCACGATTCGCAGGCAAACAATGTCATTGCCGTGGCTGGCACATTTGCCTGGGGCGGCGCGCTGGTCGTCAGCAATGCCGACGATCCGCTGCAAGGCGGCGATGCGTTCCAGCTTTTCACCGCCGCGAGCTTCGCCGGCAGCTTCAGCAGCATTACGCTGCCGGCGCTGACGCCGGGATTATACTGGAACACCAACACCTTCAAAATTGACAGCACGATCCGCGTTGCCACCGAAACGCCGCCGGTCATCGGCGACATCAACATTGCCGGCGGCAAACTGGTGGTGACCGGCACGGGCGGCGTGACCAACGGAACTTACTACGTCCTGACGGCAACAAACATCGCCGCGCCGGCGAGCAACTGGACGCGGCTGCTGACGAACCAGTTCGACAACAACGGCAACTTTAATTTCACGAACGCTTTCGGAACCAACGCGCAGAATTTTTATCTGCTGCAAATGCCGTGAGGCTGGCTGCGGCTCAATCCGAAAACTGAAGCCGGACTGCGGTGGCTGCGACACCCTCGTCGGCAACTTCGGAATTCGAACTCATTCCGCCAAAGGCTCCATGTTGGGAACTGCCGAGTCGAAGGCGACATCAGACACCCCCCAACTTTTTTTGTCGCGAGCCGTTGGCAGCGCTCAAATGCCGGGAGCCGCTGGCGCTGGGACCGGAACAGCCGCGCCACCGCGGCGACCACCGGGCGCGCCGCCCGCACCGCCGCCACGGCCGCCAGCGGCACTCACAGCAGCGGGGTCGCCGATGACGCCACGCGGCTCGCCGCCGGGTTGGGCGTCGGTGTTCAACGCGATGCTTGCGCCGGAGAAGCTTTGATTTTTTACCATCACGTTCCAGCCGTCGAGCATCACGAGCGGCTGCGCGCCGCCAAGATTTTTGGCGTCGGTCTCAACCGTGATCGTGCGCGACTCGCCGGGCAGCAGCGAGACGAAGTTCTCGCTGTAATAAACTGGAAGCGCGCGAGCTTTGGTGTCCGCGCGGCGCAACTGGATGTGCGCCATGACGGCAATGACCTTGGTGGGATTGGAGAGCGTCACGTCGAGCAGGCATTTGCCGCCGGCGTCATGGCGCGTGATTTTGGCATCGAGCTGCGCGGAGGCGATTTTGTCGAGCGAGGTGTAGTCAACTGCATTGGCCGGGAGCGTGCGCCAGTAAAAATTGTCCGAGAGGAGTTTCCCCGCCGCGTCGCGCAATTCCAATTTCACAAAATGCACCGGCGACAAATCCGCCGGGAATTCAATCGCGCCGGCGTCGGTCACGGCGCTGGCGGGCGCGGCGATGGTCACGGTGCGGTCGGATTTGAGCGCGCCGTCGAGGTTGAAAACGCGCACGCGCGCCGTCAATCCGGCGAGGGGCGCGGGCGTGTTGTTGACCACCATGAGGTTGAACGTGGCCTGGTTCATCATCACGTGGACCGGCTCGCACGCCTTCTGGGTGCCGTAGAGCGCCGCGAGCGGCTCAAGGTCGTGGCTGTAATACTGCCAGACGAAACTCGGCTGCGAGGGGTTGCTCATCCAGGTGAGCACGCCGGTGCTCGGGCTGAACAGGTGTGCGAAGCGGCCCTCATACATCGCGCGGTAGGATTCGTAGCAGGCGAGCTGCGATTTGCGGACAAACTCCGCGAGGTTGGCCGAGACGCCGTAACGTTGGGCGAGCAAATCCTGAAACAGCCGCCCGCGAGACGACTGCGCGCCGAAGCAGAGATCGTGTTCGGCCCAGTCGTCGTTGATCGTGTTCCAGTCCTTTTCCGGCATCATCGCTTTGACGGCCTCAAGCGTGGGAACGGAAACGCTGCCAAGTTCCGTCTTGAACGCCTCCGGCCGCGCGCCCGTCATGGGGAAAGTGTAATATTCCTGCGGCGTGCGCCACGCATACGGGCCGCCGGAGTGGACGCCCGCGCCGTCGTTCGAATTGGGATGGTAAAGACGCACCGGCTCCAGCTCGGTCATGATTTGCTTGAGTCCGGCGGCGACGGCGGCGGGGCCGGGATCGCCCTCGTTGCGCCCGCACCAGAGCACGATGCTCGGATGATTGCGGAAGCGGAGAACTTTTTCACGGACGTTGGCGAGATACATCGGCACGTCGCGCACATCCATGCTGTCATCGCGAACACCGACCGCACCCCGCCCGCTGTCGCTGGGATTCGGCTCGAAAAATTCGTCCCAGATCATGATGCCGTAGCGGTCGCAGAGGTCGTAGAAATCCTCGCCGGTGCTCTGGCCGACCCAGTTGCGGATCATGTTGGCGTTGGCGAGCTGGTGGTAGCGGATTTGCGCCTCGAGGCGCTCGCGCGGAATGCGTTTCATCGCCTCGTCCATGCCCCACGCGCCGCCCTTGCACATCACGGGCACGCCATTGACGGAGATCGCCAGATTGTCGCTGCCGGGCAGCGCGTAGGTGATTTCGCGGATGCCGAAGCTCACGTCGCGCACGTCGGACGCGGCACCGCCGAGATCGAAGCTCAAGTGCATCGAGTAAAGCTCCGGTTTGCCGTAACCGTTCGGCCACCAGAGGCGCGGGTTGGCAACGTGAAGCTGCGGCGTGTCGGCGGCGGTGAACTTGACGAGCTTTGATTCGCCCGGCTGCAATGCGACGTTTGCGGAAAAATTGCCGCCCTCGAACGCGCCCTTGAGCACGCCCGTTTGCGGCGCGCCGGTGACGTTATGCACCGTGGCCTCGACAGTCAGGTCGGCGACATCGGTGCGCGGCAGCGGCAGGTGGGAAGTGACGAGGGGATTTTCCACGACGACGGGACCGCTGGCGGCGAGCGTCACCTTTTGCCAGATGCCCATGTCGCGGTCGCGGATGCCGGGAATCCAGTCCCAGCCGAGCGTGCAGATAAAGGTCGGCCCGTCCTGCGAGAGAATGCCGCCATTGCCGCCGGTGCCGTTCGCCACCGTCTGTTCCAGCGGAATCCCAGGATGCGGCGGCGGCTGGATCAGCACGGCCACGGTTGCCGTCTCGCCGGGTTTCACGAACGGCGTGACGTTGAAAATTCCGCGCACAAACGCGCCGCGGATGTTGCCCAGGTCGTGGCCGTTGATCCACACCTCGGCGATGTAGTTGATGCCGTCGAAATTCAGCCACACCTGCCGGCCCGTGAAGGTCAGTGGCACGTTGACCTGCTTGCGATACCAATACGACGTGCGGCAAAGGCTGTCGGGGATGATGTTGGTGCGGTTGTTTTCGCCGTAGAGTGGTTCGGGATAAACGCCGTCGTTGACGAGGCTGGTGAGCACGGTGCCGGGCACGGTGGCCTTGAACCAGTTCGCCGGCGTGTAGGCGGCGGTGGAAATCACCTCGCCCTGGTCCGGCACCTTGGCGACATCCTGCAATTGCCAGCCGGAGGAGAGCGCCACGACGTTCGCCGGCTGGGCCGCCGCCGCGACGCCGCCCGACGTGGAGCAGCCGGCAATGAACCCGGCGAATACCATTGCGAGCGCGGCTGTAAAAATAAAACTGGCGGTTAATGCCAAACGAGGGATGGTTTTCATGGCTGAAATTATGGCTTGGCGGTTTTAATTTGTGAAGCGGGAATGTCAGGCGCGACGGCTATGCCTGTTTCCGCCAGGAAAGACAAAAATAAAAAGGGGACAACGCATCGCGCTGTCCCCAACTCAATTGATACACTGCCAATTTATTTTGGCGCGGGTGCCGCGGGCGCCACTGGCGCGGCGTTGGTGGCTCCGGGGCCGAAAGTAGTTTCGTCGCCGAGCGGACGCTGGGCGGCGCGTCCGGGACTTGCGGCGAACTTGAAGGTCTCCATCGGGTCGGGATGCGACGGGTCAAAATCCTTGAAGTCGGGAACAATATATTTAGCGATGTCGAGATTGTCGGCCTTGATGCCCATGACGATCAGCTTCGCCAGCTCGTAGCTGCCGTAGTTGTTGTGATGGGTGACTCCGTCGGCGAAGGCTTTTTTCACATCGGGTCCCAGCGCCTGATAAAATTTCTGGCTCATCGAGTGAAGATCAATGGACGCGGCCTTTTGCGCGGCGGCGGTTTCGAGGGCGGCGGCGGGATAGCCTTTGAGCGTGTCGGTGTTGACGCCGCTGGAACGCTCCATCGCGGCAACAAGAACCGGCGTGGCGCCCTTGGCGCGGATTTCGCCGATGACGGTCACATAATCGGATTTATATTTGTCGAGTGCGCCGGGGGCGTTGTTTTTCATGTCGTTGTGGGCGAACTGCATGAAAACATAGTCGCCGGGTTTGAGCAGGCTATAGACTTTGGCAAAGCGTTTCTCGCCGATGGAGCTGGCAAGCGTCTCACCGGATTCGGCGTGGTTGGCGATGGCGACGCCGGGGCCGAACCAGCGCGGCAGCATCTGTCCCCAACTGTTGAAAGGCTCACCGGACTGGTCGCACACGGTCGAGTCGCCGAGGACGTAAATCGTGGGCACGTCCACCTTCTGGATTTCAACCTTGCTGACGGCGGAATTCGCATCGTCATGGTTGAACTCGATTGTGAGCTTGTCGTCCCACGCGCGGGCTTCCTGCGTGGTTTCGCGTGGGGACTTCAACCGCACCTGGCCGCCCGGATACTGCGGGACGCGGACGTTGACGACGAAACTGCGGGTGACGGACTGGCCGGCGTCGGTGTGGATTTTTTCCAGCATGAGCCGGCGCAACTCGGCCTTCACGGTGTTGTCGGACGGCGCGCTCGCGCTGCCAAACGTGACCGTCACCTGATAATTTCCTTCCGGCTCTTTGACGGAAAAATAAAACGGCTGGTTGGCGCCGAGCGCGTCGGTGCCGACGGCAGTCGGCGTGGCGCCCGGCTCAAAGCCGTAACCGGCTTGATCCGAGTAAGCAGTCGTCGGCGAAACCTGCGTCCAGCCGGCCTCCGCCTTGCCGCCGAAGTTGAATTTGTAGCTGGTCTGGGCGCAAACCGCCGCGCAGCCCGCGGCCAGAATGATTGCCGAAAGAATTCCTGTTGAGAAACGATGGGTGATTTTCATTGTCGAATTGGTTTTGTTGGATTTGTTGGTTAAATGGTTCAATTGGTTTTGTCGGGCGTGCTGGCTGGAGCGGTCGGGGCAGCCGGTTTGTAGGGTTCAACCGCCTTGGCCTTGTCGGAAAAATATTTTTCCATCGGATCGCCCGGCAGGCTTTTCAGCCCGGCGATGACACAGGCGGCGTTGAATTGCGCGCCGGTGTCGCTGGTGTGCGTGCGCGGGTCGGAGAAGAAAGTTGCCACCTTCTCCGCGCCAACTTTCTTATAGGCGTCGGTGATGACCATGGTGAGGTCGAAGAAAAACGCGTTGTGGGCCTTGGCCACTTCCGCGTCCCACTGGGCGAAGGTCGCGAAATCGCGGCTTGTCTCCCAGTGATCCTTGTGCGGAATGGGCGAGACGAGGATGACGGTCGCGCCCCTGGCCTGCGCCTGCGTAATGAATTGCGCCATATACCAGCCGAATGTGTGGACGATTTCCTTCGTGCCGTCGGCCTTGGTGTCCTCGACTGTTTCGTCGCCGATGCCCGCGCCATCGGGACGGCCCTTGGCAGTCGGATCGCCGATTTTTCCGCCGTCGTTGGTGCCGAACTGGATAATCAGAAAATCGCCGGACTTGACGGACGCGATGGTGTTTTGCCAGTGGCCATCCGTGAAATACGTCCGCGCGCTGCGTCCGGCGATGGCCTGGTTGACGATGTTGATTTTGTTGGTGTCGAAAAACGGCGCGATGCGCTCGCCCCAGCCCCAATTGCCGCCGCTGCCGCCGCTCCGCACGGTCGAATCGCCAAGGATGTGGAACGTGGGCAGCGCGGCGTTGGCGGCGTCCGCGACAGGGCGCGCGTCCTGGGCGCGAAGCAGGCTGGCGCTGGCGACGGTTAAGAAAAGAAGGAGACCGGTCAGTTTTGTTTTCATGGGATGTGATTTGTTTGGATTTTTTGGATTTATTTGGCTGCGGGCTGACTCAAGTCGGCTGGCACGACGCCCTTGCCTGCTTCCGACAGGAAGGCCGTCAACGGATTGTCTTTAAGTCCCTTGATTCCCGCGACCACGCAAATGGCGTTGGTCTGCGCCCCGGCCAGGCTCGTGTGCGGACCGGCGCCGGCGACAAACAGCGCGTTCACTTTTTCCTGGCCCAACGCGTCATACTGGCGCGCGATGATTTCGTTGATGTCAATGAATGGCGCGTTCGCGGCCTTGGCGGCCTGCCCCGCCCAGTCGGCGGCGGTGTCGGCGCCGCTGCGGGCGGCCTTGCCATCGCGCCAGGCGTTGCGCGGAATCAGGGAGCAAATCATCGGCGTCGCGCCTTTGGCCCGCGCGTCCGCGATCATCTGCATTTCATACCAGCCGAAGGTGTGGACAACCTCGAATTTTTTCGTGACCAGATTGGTGATTGCCTGCGTCTCGTCGCCGATGCCGTGAATTTCGCCGCGCGCGCGGCTGGCGTCGTTGACCGCCCCGCCGTTGGTGCCGAATTGCATGAGGACAAAATCGCCGGGCTTTAACATCGCCAGCACGTTCTGCCACAGGTCGCGGTAAAAAGTGCGGCTGGTCGTGCCGCCCACCGCGCGATTCACGACGTTGATTTTGCTCGTGTCGAAGAGCGGCGCCAGCTCATCGCCCCAGCCCCATTGGCCGCCCGTGCCGGTGCCCTGCCCGTTTCTGACGGTGGAATCGCCAACCAAATAAAGCGACGGCAGATTGGGATTGGCCGGGACATTTTCGCGCATCCGGGGGCGCGCCGGGGCGTTCGTCGCTGGAGCCGTGGTTTGATCCGCGGTTTGCGCGTAATCACTCGCTGGCAGCAATCCAAAGACGATTGCAGCGACCAGATTGTTAAACAAACGCCGGAGCGCTTTACAGCTATTAGTTGACGTGTTTATATTCATTCGGTTTGTTGGTCTGGCATTTTAATTCGTGCCAGCACCGGATTGCAACTGCGGATTTCCCGATGCTGTCCACGTCGGCGGATTCATTTTCAGCCCAGTGATTTTCAGGACGTAGGCATATTTGCACGGCGCGGCGGCGGGCAATTTTACTTTCAGCCCGGCGGCGTCCTGCGTGAATTCCAGATTGCCGCTGCTGCCAAGCAATGTGACGCTGTCAATTTTTCCCTCCGGCGCGTTGCCCCCGGCCAGCGAGGCGATGACCGCTTCCGCGCCCGGCCAGTTGCCGATGATGATGGCGTAAAGCGCGTCGCCTTTCACGGTGAAGCGGATGTTCAAGCTCCCGCGCCCGCCGCCGTCGCTGAATTTGATCCAGTTGTGCGTGCCGTAAATCGCCTCGCCGTTCACGCCGAGCCACGCGCCGACTTCCAGGAGCGTGGCGGGAATCTCCGGCGGAAATGTGCCGTCCGCCTTGGGCGAAAGATTCAGCAGCAGCGTGCCGTTTTTGCTGACGGTGTCCACGAGCTTGGAAATG
>Ga0181535_10005020_pt1 | contig 14385 bp, 6 predicted proteins | sample PEATcosm2014_Bin_44_FD_119774 | JGI IMG/M metagenome (GOLD analysis project Ga0181535, IMG submission 119774) | Peatland microbial communities from MTU Mesocosm Facility, Houghton, MI, USA - PEATcosm2014_Bin17_30_metaG | ecosystem: Environmental > Terrestrial > Soil > Wetlands > Peat | place...
ATCTGCGCAATACTGGAATCATGGAGAATGAGAAGGTCGAAGGATATAAACTTTGGCCTACAAATGTTGACAGGAAATACTTTTCCGATGTCATTGATTCCATGTCCGAGGAAGAACTCACCAAGCGGCATCCAGTCGTATTGCGTAAATACCAGCGCCAACCCGACCCCCGCCCCAAAATGATTGAGTGTTACTTTTATTTTCACGGCCAGCTCACAACCTTCATGAAGAGCGAAGAGCACCAGCAGGCACTTCCCGAGCGAGTTGCAAAGATGCATGAGGCGCTGCGCGGCGCACTACAAGTCGTGACGGTGGAGTTGGAAGGTGAAGATGACCCGCAGGTAATCTTTGAAACTTTGAACGCTCGCGGTGAGCCGCTGCTGCCTTCTGACCTGCTTCGGAATTTCATCTTTCTGCGCGCTGCGCAGAAAAAAGAACCGCAGGAGGAACTTTATACCGAGTTTTGGTTGCCGTTTGATGACGAATTCTGGCGCGCTCCTGAAAAGCAAGGCCGGCTTTTGCGTCCACGCATTGACATATTTCTCCAACACTATTTAACACTTCACCGCCAGCAGGAAGTTCTTGTCTCCCGTCTATACAATGAATACAAGGACTGGATTAAAGTCGCGAACCCGTTCGCAACGATCAAGGCGGAACTGGAAAACCTGAGTAAATACCGACTTTATTTCCGTGAGTTGATCCAACCCGACCCGAACACTCCAATTGGCCGGTTTTCAGCTTTCTTAGGCATCTTTGACTTGAGCACCGTCTATCCACTTGTCTTGGGCATCATGGGAGCAGAACTGGGCGAGGACGAACTGGCAAGAATGCTGGAAGACCTTGAGTCATACATTTTCCGTCGAGCAGTATGCGAGTTAGGAACCAAGAATTACAACCGATTCTTTTTGACTGTGCTAGGCAAGCTGGCCAAGTCGCAGTTCAATCAGCAGAATTTGAGGGCCGCACTCGTTGAACAAAAAGGCGACAGCGTTGTTTGGCCTGATGATGCGAGATTCAAGGCAGCGTGGCTCAGCAATCCAGCCTACCTCTCTGTAGGTCCGGGGCGCGTGCAATATGCGCTTCGCGAGATAGAGAGACGGTTGCATCAACCTCGCGCCGAGCGTATCGAAATTTTGTCGGCCCTGACGGTTGAGCATGTGCTTCCCAATGAGTGGATTGAGCAGTGGCCGTTTCCTAACGGCAAGCGCGGCGTAACGTGGCTTGAGCAGTCCGACAAATCGCGTCCTGCGGAAGATGTCGAAGCCACCGCAAAGCGCGACCGCGCAAAAAATACTATTGGTAACTTGACCCTGCTCACCCAGCCCCTCAACAGTTCGGTGTCCAATTCTGCCTTCGAAATCAAGAAGCCGGAGATTCTGAAGAACTCAGCATTGGCGTTGAATCGCCACTTTCATGACAAGGAGATATGGGATGAGGCTGCCATCACCGCGCGCGGTGAAGTGCTGTTCGCCCATGCGTCCGAGAAATGGCCTTATCCAGCACTAGCGACCGAATGAATATGAGTGAAACCAGTTTCAAAACGTGGCTACTCGCCGAAATTCGCCAATCGCTGGGCGCGAAATCGGCGAATCATCTGGTGTTCTGGTGCGACCCGGAACGAGTGTGGAAACCCCTGCTTGAACGCGTGGCCGAGGGAGCGGATTTCGAGCTTTGGTCTGAGGAGAAACACGAACTGCTGTTGCGCGACCGTCTGCTGAAAGCGCCTCCCGCCCCTCGCGTCGTCTGGCTTCCATGCACAAGGGAGGAGATAGGTTATCTCCGGGTGTTCGAGCTTCGCGCGGCGGACGTGAAAACGTGGAGCCTCCCCGAAGCGTTGCGGGGTTATGGCGTCGAGCTAACTTCCGAGCAGTTAGTCGAGTTGCGACCGCTGCTGGCCGCGCATACGCAGGAATGGCTCGACCGTCCGCGTGTGGCATGGAAGGAACTGACGCCGGGACACGCCAAAGGTGTGCTGATGGACGACGACCGGATGCTGGAGATTCTTGCGACGCCCGGCAGCGATTTTGACGCGCTCGTGAAAGAGGACCGCTTCTCGCTCTTCACCCGCCGCGTAAAAGAAGATTTTGGTTTGCCCGAACCCAAGCCCAACGATGCCGACGCGTGGCGAATCCAAGCGCTGGCGGCGCTTCTCTGCACCGACGCCGCCGCTAAGTGCCCCGAACATCCGCCCGGTGAGCAAGCGCGTATAGTCCCGCCAGGCGCGCTACGCGAACGCGCGTTACGATTGCTCGGGCGCTGGCAGAAGCAGGTTGACCTGCTCGCTGCATTTGAACAACTCGCGCCGAAAGCGGACGCACTGACGAGTCTGCAATTCTGGGCACGCAATCTGGAGCGGCTTCCCGCCACAGCCTTGGCCTCGTCTGCTGCTGAACACGCGCTTTTCGAGCGCGAAGTGGCAAAGCTAGGAGCCATCGAATCGTTTTCTGACTTGGCCAAAGCATTGGAGACTCAACTGACCTCGTATCAAGCGCACGACCGAGGCTTCTGGGGAAACCGCGCCATGTCTCCGGTTCTGTGGAGGCAACTCGGCCGGCTGGCGGTCGCCGCAGGAGCACTGGCACAAAACGCAGGAGCCGAAAAACTCTGGAGGAAGACAACCGATGCGGTGGGATGGTTCACGGCGTGCGGCTGGGAGGTTGATCATCAAGCGGAGAAACTTTTCTCCGACGACCTGAAATTGCCCGGTGGCCTAGTCAGCGTGCTGGCGAAATTGCGCCGCGCTTACCTGCGACATCTCGACGCCAGCAACGGCGTCTTCTCTGAATTGCTCGCGAACGAAGGAGTAGAAGCCCTGGGCCTGTCATTCGCAGGGGACGTGATGAAACCCGTCACCGAACGTGCTTCCACCAAAGAGCCCGTGGCCATCTTGGTGCTCGATGCCTGTCGCTACGACGCCGGGTGTCGTCTCGCCGAGATGCTGAACAGTGGCGAGCCTGCCCGTCGTGCCGAGGTTTCCTCCGCCCGCGCTCCGCTGCCTTCGATCACCGCCATTGGAATGCCGTTCTGTCTGCCGGGCGATACCGGTGAACTGCGAGCCTCGGTTGAGGATGGAAAAATTTGCGTCACAGCATCCGGCTTTGCCGGCAACCTTTCAGACGCCGCCCAACGCCGCGAATGGCTGAAGCAGAAATACAAACTCAAAGACGGAAGTTTCCTCTCTGTCGAACAAGTGGCGGACAGCACCACGTCGGCGGATTTGAGCGCAAAGACCCTCGGCAAGCTCGTGTTTGTGTTTGCCGACGAATTGGACGACCACGATTGTTGGCTGAAGCCATTCGGACTCGACCAAAACCTTGAACGTTACGCGACCGTCATTCGCCGTCTCCGAGCGGCTGGCTACAATATGGTGCATGTAGTCACTGACCACGGTTCGTTCTATTGGGATCCGGCTCCCGACGAAAAGGACACACCGAAACCGGAAGGTGACATCCGCTTTGCTTCCCGTCGCGCCATCGTAGGAAGCGACCTGAAACACGCCTCGGCGCTCTGCCTGCCGATGACTGGCAGCCAACTACAATGCTGCGTGCCGCGAAGCGTGAACACATTCAAAACTTACGGACGAATCGGATTCTTTCACGGCGGAGCGACCTTACAGGAACTCGTGACCCCGGTGCTCACCATCCGCTGGCCGCGCAAGGCGAAAAAAACGGATGTGGTGCTCAAACCGATCACCCAAATCACCTCGCTCATGCAGCGCGTGGAAGTGGCACCCGCTGCCGCCCAAACGGGTTTCTTTGATGCGGTGGATGAGACGCTGCTGACCCGAACAGTGCAGGTCAAGGTCTGTGACCCGGCGACAGGCAAGGCTCTATTCAAAAGCAAGGCGACCGCGCGCATCGAACCCGGCGGCGGAAGTGTGTCAATCGAATTGGCGAAGGTCGCTGAAGCGAACGCAAAAGTCGGGACGGAACTGGAAGTGGTTGTCGAGGACGCGGACAATGATGAACTGCTGGAACGCCGCCCGGTGTCACTTAAAGTCGAACTTAATGATTGGGACTAAATTATGAACAACGAAGTTACACTCGATGCCCTAGATACGAAACTCGCGACAGCCTTCCCAGGCCGCATCGTGCGCAAGGACCTTGTGAAGAAACTCAAGGTGGGTTTCAACGTGCCAGTGTATGTGCTGGAATATCTCCTTGGGAAATATTGTTCCACGATCAACGAGGAGGAAATCCGCGCCGGGCTGGAACAGGTTAAGAGCGCCATCGCGGAACGCATTGTCCACGGGGACCAATCGGAGTTGGTTAAAGCACGTCTTCAGAAGTCGGGCTCGTTAAAACTGATTGACCTCGTAACTGTGACATTCGACGAGAAAGTCACAGGTGGGAAATTTTGGGCGAAACTTTCAACGTGCGGCCTGGACAAAGCGCACATCTCGCACGACATCGTCCACAAGCACGAGCGTCTTCTCACTGGGGGAATCTGGGCTAACGTTGAACTGGTTTATGATGATTCGCTTGGCGAGGACGGGGCAATTCGGCCCTTTGTGATCGAGCGGCTCTCCCCCATCCAGATAGCAAGCGCGAACCTCGACGAATATCTTCAAGGACGAGCGGCATTTACCCGCGATGAATGGGTGGATGTTCTCCTCCGCTCGATGGGCTACGAACCAACCCACGCCGATTTCACGTTCCGACGCAAGCTCCTCTTTCTTCTCCGCCTAGTCCCGATGGTGGAGCGAAATTACAACCTGATTGAGCTTGGCCCGCGCGGCACAGGCAAGTCGTATGTTTATCGCGAACTATCGCCTTACGTGATTTTGCTCTCTGGCGGTCAGGGCGGAGTTCCCGATTTATTCGGGTGGAAGAATCGCAAGGACAAACCAGGGCTGGTGCTCAAGTTCGATTTGGTTGCGTTTGATGAAGTGGCCGGCTCTAACTTCAAGGCTGAAAGCGATAAGCAGATGTATAAGGGCTACATGGAGCAAGGGTCCTTTTCGCGCGGCGATGACAAGGGAACCTTGACCGCAAACGGCGGAATCGTTTTCAACGGCAACATGGATAGCGACGTGGAAACAACAGCGCGCGTAAGTCATCTTTTTGCCGCGCTGCCGGAAACGGTCCGGCACGATATGGCGTTCCATGACCGTTGGCACGCCTATCTACCGGGCTGGGAAATGCCAAAGATGCAACCGGGCTATTTCACCAATCACATCGGCCTCATCGCCGACTACATGGCCGAAATCTTTCACACGCAACTTCGGGCTCGGAATTATACGGATGCCTACGACCGCTTTTTCACGCTCGGCAGCCATGTCGAAGAGCGCGACCGCAAGGCCATCGTCCGCACCACAGCGGGATTGCTGAAACTCATCCACCCGGACGGCAATTGCACGAAAGACGAGTTGCGCGAATACCTTAGCTTCGCGGTCGAACTCCGACGCCGCGTGAAGGAACAACTCAAGCGCATGGGCGGAATCGAATACTCTAAGGTAAACTTGTCATACATTGACAGGGAGTCAGGCGAGGAAACCTTCGTAACATGCAAGGAGCTTGGCTCGGTGCAAATCATCCCCGATGGGGCGCTCGCGCCCGGCGACCTTTTCACCGTGGGCTTTGACAGTGGCGAGAACCGCTATTCGCTTTACCGCCTTCACATCAACGCAACTCCTGGCGGTCACCGATTCAACGTCGTCGGCACGAACGGGAAGGGAATCAAAGAGAGCGCCCGGATGGCGTTTGATTACCTGAAAGGCAATGCCAAGAAGACTGGGATTGACCGCGATGTTAACTCCTACGATTTCAACATCCAAGTAATCAGCCTCATGCAAGGCAAAGATGCGACGGACTTGGGCGTCGCCTTTTACATAGGGCTGATCTCCGCCCTGATCCATCGCTCGATTGCTCCCGGATTGGTGGTCTTGGGGCAGATGAGTATCCACGGCGTCCTCAGCCGGGTGGAAGGCCTCGGCGACAAACTTCGTGTCGCGATGGACGCAGGCGCGAAGCGTGTCATGATCCCTACCGAAAACCGCCGCGACTTTGCCGAACTGCCAGCCGAAGTCATCGACAAACTCCAAATCGACTTTTACAGCGACCCATCGCAGGCAGCGTTCAAGGCGCTGGCTGAAACCTGACCACTGCTATGCCCCAACCAACATTTCCTCGCGGTTCGGAATGGAGAAAATGGGATCTCCAGGTCCATACGCCTTTTTCCGCCCTGAACAACGGCTTTGGAACCGACTTCCCCGCGTATGCTAAACAACTGATTGAGAAGGCATGTAGTGCCGGTATTGCCGCAGTTGGCATCACGGACTATTTCACAATCCAAGGGTATTCCGCCCTTCGAACATTGCTCGCCGACGAACCGGCATTGAAAGCACTGGTTGGCGACGATCTTGCGGCAAAGGCCGCCGGCATTCTCTTTCTTCCGAACATCGAGCTGCGCACATCCATAATCGTCCGCGACCCAAAAGGGGCCGACAGTCGTGTGAATTACCACGTGTTTTTCTCCGATACCGTTTCGCACGAGGACATTGAAGAACACTTCCTCCGAGAACTTAAATTCACAGCGGAGGCCAATCCAGATAGCAAGGACGAACGTTGGGCGTTAACTACGAGAAATCTTGCAGAGCTGGGAAAGCGCTTGAAGGAGCAGCACGAGAAGTTTCGGCAGTTTACCGACCTGTTTGTCGGGATGATGAATGCGGTTGTGGATCACTCCGAAGTGAGCTCTATTCTGGAGAATAAGCCTTCGATTTTCAAAGAGCGCTACTTACTTTGCCTCCCATGCGATGAGGATCTGTCGAAGTGCAATTGGAACGGCCAAGGACACCTGGCCCGGAAGATACTCATTCAAAAATCCCACCTGCTATTTTCCGCAAATGAAGGAACGCGCGCATTTGCCCTCGGTAAGAGACACCCATCCCCGGAAGACTTCAAGGCAGAATTCAAAAGTCTCAAGCCGTGCATTCACAGTTCGGACTCGCACACGTTTGCTGCGATGTTCTCTCCGGATGGAAATCGCCATACATGGATCAAGGCCGACCCGACCTTCCACGGCCTACGCCAAATTCTTAATGAACCTGACGACCGTGTATTCGTCGGCGAGGTTCCCCCAAGCCTGACACGCGCCGCCCGGCGTGCAACGCGTGTTGCGAAGACTGTGGAGGTCAAAAGGACACCAACTGCTACGACGACTGAGAAATGGTTCAATTCCTCGATTCCCCTGAACAATGAATTGGTTGCCGTCATCGGTAACAAAGGAAGCGGCAAGAGTGCGCTTTCTGATATCCTCGGACTCTTGGGAAATACCCCACGGCATGAGTCATTCAGCTTCTTAGCACCTGAGAAGTTTCGCCGACCTAAGAACAATAAATCACGCCAGTTTCAAGCGTCGTTGTCGTGGGCGGATGAGACCATCGATTCAGTTCCAAGTCTCGATGTGAATCCGAGCCCTGATTCCGTCGAGAAGGTGAAGTATATCCCGCAAAGCTACCTTGAAGACATCTGCAACGAAATCGGGGCCGGAAAGGGAGGGCGGTTCTACAATGAGCTTCAACAAGTAATATTCTCCCATGTTCCAGAAGTGGAGCGCCTTGGATTTGGAACGCTCGATGATCTACTCAACCACAGAAGCGAAGAGACAAATCAGGCAATCACACAGTTCGTCAGCAAACTTCAAGAGTGCAATGCCCTCATCGTCACCACCGAGGAACGGTTGTTGCCGCAGCATCGAAAGACGATTGAATCCCAACTCGCGGAAAAAAATCGCGAACTCGATGCTCACATTGTAACGCGCCCGCAAGAAGTGCAAAAGCCGGACGCCGACCCTTCAGCGCAACAGCAATCCAAAGTAGCGACGGAGGAACTTGAAAAGAAACAAGTTGAACTTAAAGCGTTGGAACTCGAACTAGCTGCCCTTCGGACCAGCGACGCAGCGGCGGCAAAGAAACACTCAATCGCGGAGAAGCTGATCGGAAAACTTACGAACCTTGAACGCTACGTTGAAGCATTCCTCCTGGAGGCAAAGCCGGATTTCGACGAACTCAATCTTACCGCCAGCGACATAGTTTCCCTCAAGGTCAACCCCGCTCCAATCGACGCCCTGCTCAAAACTCTCGGTTCCGAACGTCTGGCCATCGCCGAGAAGCTTTCTCCTGAAACAGCAGGCGGACCAGAAAGTAAGCGCAAGGCGGTGGCCGCTGCGATTGAATCGCTTCAAGCGCAACTCAGCGGGCCGCAACGAGTCTACCAGGCATACCTCCAAGCCTTAAAGGAATGGGAGGCAGGTAAGGCGAAGATAATCGGGACTGAAGACGCATTGGGCTCGATCAAGTCTCTGCAAAAGCAACTGAGCGATTTGGATGGTCTGCCTGTTTATCTGAAAACATTGCGAAAGCAACGGAACAGGAAGCTCCTTGAAATCTTCCGCGAGAAGCAAAAACTGCGGACCTACTATGAGACCTACTACGGCGCTGTTCAGAGCTTTTTGAAGCAGCATTCATTGGCGGCCAGTGAGCAGTTCCAACTCACTTTTAATGTGTCGATGGCGGAAAGTGGTTTCTCCGAAGCCTTCCTCGGTCGGCTGAACCGCCGCAAGGTCGGGCCATTCATGGGAGATGAAGAAGGAGCGGCCGAGATGAAGCGCCTTCTCGATAGCGCAAACTTTGACTCCGCACTTGGAACCCTTCGGTTCACCAACGGACTCTGCGAAAAGATGGCGGAGCGTGATGGAAAACCGCTTTTGCTCAAAGACCAGTTACGGCAGGGAGTGACCGTTCAGGAGCTTTACGATTTTGTTTACTCCCTGGGGTTCCTATCGCCAATCTACAATCTCCAATGGGACGGGAAGGGTTTGGAGCAACTTTCTCCCGGAGAACGTGGAAATCTTTTACTCATCTTCTACCTGCTCGTTGACCAAGACGACATTCCGCTCGTAATTGACCAACCCGAGGAGAATTTGGACAACCAGACGGTTTTCAAGACCTTGGTTCCCTGCATTAAAGACGCGAAAAAGCGCCGCCAGATGGTGATGGTGACGCATAATCCCAATCTCGCAGTGGTCTGTGATGCCGAACAGGTCATTTGTGCTGAAATGCAGAAGGATCACGAGAACGCGGTGATCTACACCAGTGGCTCAATTGAAGACCCGGTCATCAATCGTCGCATTGTGGACATTTTGGAGGGAACACGGCCCGCCTTCGACAAACGCGATGATAAATACATCCCTTAGACTCCGGTTGATTGAATATGATTGAAGCCTACTGCAAACAATTCTTCGGCTACGGCCGCTGGGATTCCCCAGTCTGGTTCGTTGGCTTGGAAGAAGCTGGCGCTGGCACGCCTGAAGAGTTGCAAGCCAGGCTGTTGGCTTGGGACCAGCGCGGTCGCCGCGAATTGGAGGACGCTCCGGCGTTTTATCCCGTGTGCGGCCAAATCCAATGGCATGGCCCGAACGCTACTTTGCAGCGCACGTGGCGGCAATTGATGCGCATGTTGCTCCTCGCTCGCGGCGAACCAGTCAAGGAGGTTGCTTTGCTGGAATATCAGAAACAGACGCTCGGCGCATTCTCTGGCAATGTGTGCCTCACGGAACTGTTCCCACTGCCCGCCCCTAGCCAGCGCCAGTGGCCCTACGCTGACCAAGAGAATTTGCCGGCCTGGATGCGCAATCGTGAGCAGTTCATGCAAACCGTTTTGCCCGGACGAGCGGCTACCCTGCGAGAAAAGATCGCCCTCCATCACCCTCGCGCCGTGGTTTTCTATTTCTGGAAACCCCGCTCGTTCGCCGAAGCAGTAGCCGGGAGAGAACTTCAGCCCATCATCCCGGAAAAGTTGCTCGGCCTTGAGCGCAACGGCACGGCCTATTTCATCACCGGTCATCCGGCTGGGAATTATCCAGATGATTACTTCGACGGGTTGGGTCAGTATTTCCAAGAACACTGCCGCGACCTGTTCGCCGACCAGCGCGTCTCGCTCCTCCAGAAGGCGATCGCTCTCGCCGCCGCCGCGCATCAATGGCAGAAACGCAAGAAGGGCTCACCTTATGTCCTCCACCCGCTCCGCATGGCGTGCGCGTTGAAAACCGAGGCGGAGCAAATCGTCGCCGTGCTGCATGACGTGGTCGAAGATACGCATTGGACTTCCGATGATCTCAGACGCGAAGGCTTCCCCGAGGACATCCTCCAGGCCCTCGACTGTGTAACCGAACGTAAAGGCGAGTCGTATGACGTTTTTCTCACCCGCGCCGCCGCCAACCCTATCGCCCGCCGGGTGAAATTGGCCGACCTCGAAGACAATATGAATGTCCGCGATTTGCCTCAAGTTACACCGAAAGACGCTCAGCGGCTCTCCAAGTATATCATGGCGTGGCATCGCCTCAGCGAGACCTGATTCCAACAAGCAAATGAATTTATGAACCTCCTCGAAAGACTTCGCACCGCCGCCGCCAGCGCCAAGCAAGGGACGCGGGTCATTGGCATTGACCTTGGCACCACCAATTCCACCGTCGCCCAGGTGCGACTACCGTTGCCGGAAAGTTCCACCGCCGAATTCGCGTGCGAGTGCGTGCCGCTAGAGCAAGCCACACAAATGAGCCCGTTCACCGGCGCGCTTGTTCCCTCGGTCGTGGCCATCGACAAGGCCGGAACAGTCTGGATCGGTGAAGGTGCGAAGAGAATGCGGGCCGAGCCGCAGAAGCACGGCTTGAGCCTGGAAAAAAACCTGTTCTACGAAACCAAGAACGACATGGGCCTGCAAAAGCGCTACCACCGGGCTGCCGAGGATTTCGATCATGCCCGCAAGATTGCGGGCCATCTCCTCAAGTTCCTCATGAACGGTGCGCGTCAGGCGACCGGTTCACCTCCTGGTCGCACTGTGGTCACCGTCCCTGCCTCGTTCCAGATCAATCAACGGGCGGACACGCTCGCCGCCGCCAAGCTGGGCGGACTTGTCCTCTCGGACTTCGACCTCCTCGATGAACCCGTGGCGGCGCTTACGGATTATCTTTTCACCTACGCTGGCGTAGAGGTTTGGGACAAGCCGCAGAATGTTGTCGTGTTCGATTTCGGCGGCGGCACGTGCGACGTGTTTGTGGCCCGCCTTTCCCCTTCCGCTACCGGCGCGGCCTTTGCCATCGAGACCCGCTCCGTCTCGCGCTATCACCGGCTCGGCGGTGGCGATTTTGATGCAGCCATCATTCACAACGTATTGCTCCCGCAGTTGCTCAAGGAGAACGAACGAACGGCGCGTCACTTTGAGTGGACTGACCGCAAGAAAATCATTGAACCCGCCTTGCGTGGCTGCGCCGAGGCACTCAAGGAAGGTCTTTGCCGCGAAATCTCGCAACTTCACCTGCACGGTCGTTACGAGGGCGCGGACAAGACCCAGATTGTAGCCCGGCAAGCTCCGACGAAGGTAACGGTCGGCGGCAGGGACTACCTGCTCGCCCATCCCGAACTCAGCGCGGCCCAATGGGAGGAAATCCTGAAGCCGTTTCTGGATCTCGAAATGATGCACGCCCGCGAAACGGACTACGTGCTGGCGCTTTCCATCTTCGCACCGCTCACCGACGCGCTCGACCGTGCGAAACTGCGGACGAAGGATGTGGACCTAGTGTTGCTCGCCGGTGGCAGTTCGCTCGTGCCGCAAGTCCAGTGGGCCATTGACAAATTCTTTGCGCAGAGCCGCGTGATCCGTTTCCCGGACAGCACCGCCGCGCAGACCGCCATCGCCCGAGGCGCTGCGTGGACCGCCGCGTGGCTGGAGACGTTCCAGCAACCGTTGGTTTGCCCGGTCGTTTCTCAGACCATTGCACTCCGCGTCCAGGGACGCAACCCCATCCCGCTCGTTCAAGCGGGCACATCCATTCCTTATCCACTCGATGGCGATTTCAAAATGGTGACCGGTTTGGCTCTGCCCAAACCCTTCGGCGGCACGTTGCGGATCGAAGTCGTGACCTTGCCCGAGGAGCACGTCGTGTTAAACCTGCCCGTCGAGGTCGATTCCAGTGAAGCAGGCGAAGCACTGAATTTTGAATTTCGGTTCAGCTCAGGTCGCTCATTTGATTGCGCCATCGCCCTACGCAAATGCCCTGATGCGCGAGTTGAAATCGCGGCGGAGAACCCGCTCATCAATGTCTCCAACCCTGGAGCGGTCCGTGTCGAGATCGAAGAAATCGAAGAGGATTTGCGTGACGCCGGCGGACTCAGCGCCCGCCATCGCGACAAGCTAACGCGCCTGGCCGAACTTTACCGCGAACTCCGCATGCTGGAGAAGGCGGTCGAGGTGCTCAAGAACGCTTCCCGCGCCGTCGGCCGCCCAGATGCCGAAATCCTAAATCGTCTCGGCATGTTCTACGATGAACTTGGCGACCTCAACCGGATGGAAGCACACTACGCCGAAGGCGCGTGTGTCCGGCAATTGGGGCGGTCCATTGTTCAATTGGGCACTCCACCACAAGCGCCGCCGCAATTTTTCCGTCGCGCTCGAAAAAGTGGACGAGGGAATTGTGCGCGAGCCGGATTCCGCGCCCTATTACATCCTGCGCGCGCGCATTCTCGAAGGCTTGGGCCAGACGACCGCTGCCAAGGAAGCAGCGCAAGAGGGCTTTCGTCGCTTCCCACCCATCGAGATTCAAAGTCCCTGGCAATTGGGCTGGTATGAAGACGCGGCTGAGTTCCTTGGACGTGCCGACGACGTTAAATCGGCACGCAAAGCTCGCGAACGTGCGCGCGGCCAGAGCAAGACCACCAAGACCGGTGAGAACGATCTCCCGGTCCTTTCTCAACCGTAGCCTAAACAACGCCATGCCATCTGTCCTCCATGACAGCCAACTGACTCGCGAGCAGCGCACCATTGTCGAATTGCGCCCTGACCGCCATCACCTCGTCATGGGACCACCCGGCTCCGGTAAAACTCAGGTGCTGCTGCATCGCGCCCGCTGGCTGCGTGAGACCTACAAAATCCCGCCCGAAGGTTTTTGCGTGCTCGTTTACACGAACGTGCTCACCTACTTTCTCCGCCAGTCTTTGGACTTCCTCGGTATTCCCAAGGAGAACGTGCGGACCTTCGATGATTGGTGCGCCGAATTGTGGGATCAATTTGTTCGCAAGCCCAAACCTCGCACGCTGCCGGATCGGCGCGGCAAGTCATTCATTGATTTTGCAGCCGTGCGGACTGGCGTGCTCCAGAGTCTTCAAGCCATCGCGGCATCTAGTGCGAGCGCCGGCCAGCCTAAACCCAGCCTCGATTTCGTGCTGGTGGATGAAGGGCAGGACTTGGATGGAACCGCCTACGGCATCCTCCGCCTGGCCACGAAACATCTCACCGTCTTTGCCGACGCACGGCAGCAAATTTTCGAGGGCGGGGCTTCCGTGCTGGAAATGCAAAAGCATCTCAGCTTGACCGGCCAATCCGCGTCACTCTTGCCCGCGTATCGCAATTCCCCGGACATCGCCAAACTCGCCTCCTATTTCGGCAATGCTTACGACGGCCTCAATTATCTCGCCATGGAACGGCAGAAACCCTGCCTCTACGTGGCGAACGATTGGGAGGACGAGATGGACAAGCTCGCGGATGTTCTGCGCGAACGGCGACTCCTGAATCACAAGTGCGGCATCATTGTCCCTACCAACTTGGATCTCTTCGGCGTCGCCAAGAAACTTGCAGAAAGAGGGGTGGACGTTCACAAGGCCGTCGCTGCTCGTCGGGGCGGCACGCCGCCGGACTTCGATTCCCTCACGCCCACGATTGCGTCCTACCACAACGCCAAGGGACTCACCTTTGATTGCGTCCTGATGCCCAAGTTGGTCGAAAATAATTTTAAGCGAGTGGAAGGCGAGCGCCGCCATCGCCTTCTTCTAGTTGGAATCACCCGAGCAACACAGTGGGTTTATCTGAGCACAGTTCGCGGTTGGGAACTGCGGGATTTAGACATCTTCCGTCAGGCAGCGACCAAGGGCGATTTGTTCATCAAGGAAAACGCCAACGCCGTCCCGGTTTCTGCCACCCCAACCGCCTCGCTCCCCGGCGACGACGACAACGATGCCTCGTTCCTATGAACGAACCAGAAATCCAACCCGGCATTCGCGTTCGCATCATCGGTAATCCGGAGCGTAGTGGCACTATCACATCGCCGCCAAATTCCAAATACGTCAACGACGTTCTTATGGCGCGCGTTCATTTCGATGGAACGCATGTCCCCGCTTGGCAACGCGCCGCCAACCTCGAAGCTATCGCCGCAAAGGCCGACCCGCTGGACGATCTCCGCCACGGACGCGTTCACGGCATTGCTAGTTTCCAGCGTATTCTTACGCATGAAAAGTTGAGCGGACGCCTCGCGAATGTCATCTACTCGATGGAAACTTCCCAGACGGAGTTTCTTCCCTATCAATTCAAGCCGGTATTGAAGCTCCTCGAA
>Ga0181535_10005021_pt1 | contig 14384 bp, 14 predicted proteins | sample PEATcosm2014_Bin_44_FD_119774 | JGI IMG/M metagenome (GOLD analysis project Ga0181535, IMG submission 119774) | Peatland microbial communities from MTU Mesocosm Facility, Houghton, MI, USA - PEATcosm2014_Bin17_30_metaG | ecosystem: Environmental > Terrestrial > Soil > Wetlands > Peat | place...
AAGTGCACGGCTTTTTGCCCTTTCTTTCTCGTTTTCATGCACTTTATCAGTGATTATATCAGCTATTTCTTTACGGTGCTGTTTATTCTATTTTTTTCAGCACCCCTCACATGAATTCGATCTCCTCGGAGAAGATTCTTTCGAAGAGCCATCTCGCTCGCGAGGCGCGTCCGGACATGAGGGAAAGGCATAGGCAATTGTCGCCTCGAGCTTGAGCCAACTCGCCGATATCCGCCGAGCCGTAAACCGAATGCCCCATCGTCCGAATAAGCTCGAATGAGAGCCGTCGACCTCAAAAAATTATTTTCATGATTGTTCCCCTCCCCATGACCATATCGTCATCCGTATTTTTGTTCCGCGATTTCCTCCGGCCCTATATCCGGATAGTGGTATCGTCCGAGGACCGTGGTCTTATTTTCGAATCCCTTGATCTGGATAGCGCGAGCCGGACAATAGTTGATGCAGCCGAAGCAGAAGAAACATTTCCGATCCTTCGACCAAAGAGGCCCCATGGCTTCCAATCGTATTTTATTCGCCGGACACAGCTTTTCGCACTGGCCGCACTTTATGCATTTCGAGTCCGCGTAAAATGACTTGTTCAATGCACATCTGCCGTACGTAAGGCTCAAAAATCTGAATGCGGGTATGGCAACGTTGCGCCTAAAAAAAGGTGCCTGTTTGGGGTCTTCGAGTTGATTGCGCTTTTTATTGACTATCGTGTCCGTAATTAATTCTAGTTGTTTCTGAAATTCAAATTCTTGCCTATTTACCATCTCTCGAGTTACCTCCTTAAAGCGATGGAGCTGGCAATTCGCGGGCAAATCTACGAAGAACCCGGAGTCCAATTTTCTCCGCTTTTTGCCCAGTATTCTATCGAAGTCCGAGAGGACCCCGCATGGCGAGCCGCCTCGAGTTACTATGGCGAAGACGTAATCTGCGGATCGCGGTTCCATTTTTCGCAAGAGCAGCTCAACCGGATAAGGCACAGTAAAGAAATGCAGAGGGAAGACGAAGCCGGTGGTCTGCCCGATGGGCTCGAATCTGTCCTCCGCCAATGCCTTGACGATCGGGATCAGCTCAGTGCCGGGAATCCTGTTCCCTAGTTCTTTGGCGACATGAAGCGAATTCCCCGTTCCGGAAAAATAGTAGATCTTCGTGCTCATACAGCGCTCTCCATTTAACACAAATACGAATATATATTCATATAACACGAAGCTCACCTTGTCAATAGAAATAAGAATAGATATTCTTATTGCAAAAGTCCGGGCTTTAACCATATACTTCACCGGGAAGGCAACTATGGAAGAGCAAAGTAAAGTTCGAATACCGAAGCAAAAACGCAGTATCGACAAAAAGGATAAGATCCTCGCTGCCGCGTATCAGCTGTTCTGCGAGGCTGGTTACTATAAGACGACGACTCCTGAAGTCGCCAAGAAGGGAGGAGTCTCGATCGGCTGCCTCTATTCATATTTCGCGGACAAAAATGATCTGTTCATGGCCGTTCTGGACCGATACGATGGGCAGTTCGATGCCCTGCGCTTGGAGGCTCTACGGAGCCTCGACGACCGCGATATACCATTGAAGGACTCTTTTCGGAGGCTCTTGGGAGAACTGGTTGCGATCCATAAGGCCTCGAAGGCCCTCAACGCCGAAATGAAGCTTCTCTACCATTCCGATGCGGCGATAGCGGCGCGCATGGATGCCCGGGATGCGAAGATACGAGCCGCCATCCTCTCTTCCATCAAGGCGAATAAGAAGCGACTCCGCGTGAAGGATCTGGAAGCCGCTGCCGAGATCGCGGCGGACATTACCGGTGCGATCGTCGACCGGATCGTGTTCGGAAAAGCCGCATTGGACGGCGATCGGATTCTGAATGCGGGCGTCGAAGCGCTTTGCTTATATTTAGAAATCAAATAGCTAATATCGAATACTCTGAACCGGGAGCGGAAGCCGAAACCCGTCTGGATGATCTCAAATTAAGGCGCGATTTCGAGGAAGAGCTCGAGGGGCTTGATCGGGGAGCCGAGGTAATAATCGACGAAGCGCACCAGCTTGCCCTGCGCCAGCCACCAATCGGCCATAAGCGCAAGCGAGCTCTGGCCTCCGCTCGAAGCCATGGTCCCGCCGATGCCGAACATGGCCGGTAATTTCGGCAGCCGGAACGGGATGAACGCCGCCGATGGCCGCAGCGTACGCCGAAGCGCCGAACGCGGTAACCAGCGTCAACGCGAGCGCGAAGGCCAGGCTTTCCTTCTCATGCTTCCTCTATGGGCCGAGTATTTATCGGGGAAAGATTCCTTTTCTCTCCGCTTCGGCTCGGGAGGCGGTCTTCCTCGTCATTCTAGTGCCAAGCGAACTATCGGATATAGTCCATTGACGCTATAATTATTGAGGAGGCGCGGACTATGTTCGACAACATCGAAGAAATCGAGCAGACCAGGAAAAAATTCAACGGAAGCATGTTTCGAAGCAGCTCGAGAACCTTCAAAGGCTTCGAAGAGCTCGAGGCAAGGACGCTCGCCGATGGAGCTCTCTCGCAGAAGCACAAGGAGCTTATCGCGTTGGGAATCAGCGTTTGCGAGAAGTGCTACGGCTGCATCGAGTATCATGTCGCCGCCGCCCTCGAGCACGGGGCGACGAGGGAAGAGATCGAGGAAACGGCCGCCGTGGCCGTCTGCCTCGGAGGAGGGATCGCCGAATGGCCCGCGCGTTTCGTGTTCAAGATGCTCGAGGATCTGGAAGAGAAAGAAAGGTGACACGATGGACTATGTCATTCCGACGCCGGCGACGCAAAAGAAAATCCAGGCGATACTGAGAAACAGCGGGTGCCTGTCTTTTGCGTACCTGTCGGATCGGCCTTCATCGGCTCTACCCATTCAGGCGCTTCTTTCCATCTTCGCTTTCGATCTTTCCGAGGAGACGCAAGAGGCTGTGTAACTCTTCCTTTGTCAAAGGGGACGTGATGATCCTTGAAATGGTTTTATGTCCGCGCGAATGATCCGCTACGGCGGCTTTCCCTTTCTTCGTCACGACGAGGCCGAAGGATCTTCTATCTTCGGAATTCATGGTACGCTTAATGAATCCGCGATTCTCGAGGCGGTCGAGAAAGCGCGTCATGGTAGCGCAGGCCGCGCCGATGGCTGCGCGGATATCCTTGATCTTCCCTCCATGGGATTCGTCGATTGCCACGAGAGCGTGAATTTCCTTGAGGCTAAGGTCCATGTACTTCGAGCCCCAAAAGCGTGGATCATCGATATGGAAAACCCTCACGAGCGATTTTGTGAGGCGATCAAGCTCGGCGAGATCCTCGTTATCCATCGATTGCGCCTTCATATTTTGGAATCACTTGAAGAACATGATTACGCCGAAACCGATAACCAGCATGATAAACAGGATGCCATACACTTTCTCCAGAGCCTGAACGTCTATCTTGGCCAGTATCCTCGGTCCAAGGAACCCGCCGATCACCGAGCCGCAGCCGAGGAGCACCAATAGCATCAGATTGAACTGGCCGACCATCAAGTGGCCGAGAAAGCCGGAAACGGCATTGAATAGCACCACCAGCACCGAGGTCCCTACGACGACAGTCACCGGTAAACCCAAAATGTACAATCCTGCCACGATGGACGCCGTACCGCTGGTCCCGAAAAGACCCGCCATGATTCCCGATAGGCTCCCAAAAAGCAAGCATAGCACGATCTTCGAGCTCGTTAGCGCCTCCGGCGTTTTCGCATTTCCGCCGAGGTCCTTTAGTCGATTCTTGCTCGTAAGCACCATGGGTATTGTCAAGGCTATCGCGTAGGCTCCAAAAAGCTTCTGCAAGAGGGCCGACGAGACGAGATTGGACACATACGCGCCGAGGAGCGCACCGACCAGGCCTGAAACTCCGAAAATGACGCCGATGCGCAGATCTATGTTGCCTTTCCGATAGTGCTCGATCGATCCTACGATTACGGTAGGGATCGTCGCCGCCAGGGAAGTGGCCGCCGCCTGCTGGGTGGGCACATGGAATAGCAGAGTCAATATCGGCACATAGAAAAAGCCCCCGCCTCCGCCGAATATGGTCACGAGAAGACCGATGGCTAGGCCGATCAGCGGCAGCCAGAGGAAACTCGGATCGAAAGCGAAACCCGATATCATTAAAGACAGTCTTTTATATCGCGTGCCGAAAGCGACTCGGCAAAAGCCTCAAGCGGCTTGTAGATTTGTCCGACGGTCTCCGGATCCATGCCGAAGGCAAGGGCAGATAGCCTCGCAAGGGCCTTGATGCGCCGTTTAAAATTCTCCACACCCGCACTTGGCGAGAGAAGAGATTGAGTAGAGGCAAGAAGGATCTCCGCGTAGTCTAGGGGATACTCGACTCGACAGATGCCAGCTGCGTTGCCTTGTTCGAAGATGCGGGCGAAATGCGGAGCGCAATGCTCGACAATCGCACGTAAAGTCTTATCGCGTATATCTATATACTTCATTCGATGAAGTTTTGAAAAGCTTGCCACAAGGAGGTCCGTTATGGCGGCGATAGAAGAAGCGAATTTTTCGGCAAAGCCCAAGCCGATGTCCGCCTCGATGGGTGCGAGCTTCGCTTCAACGGTAGCTGCGTCTCTCTCCACGATGGCGTTCACGATTCCTTCCTTAGAATCGTAATGATAATAAAGAGTGCCTTTGGCAACATTGGCGGCTACGGCTATCTCGTCCATTGGTGTCGTCTCGAATCCCTTCGCGGTAAAAAGACCGATTGCCGCGTCTAGGATCGCGCTGCGTGTTTCATTCGTTCTTTCCTTTAAAAGCATTACAAAGCCTCTTGCATAGATTTTAATACTGACGGTCAGTAGTTGTCAATGCTTGACTGACTACGAGTTCATATTTATACTGACAGTCGGTATAGAAAAACTGGCAATGTTTCCGATACGTCCTGCACACTCGGGATGAATGGGAGGAGTTCATGAGTCAAGAAAATAAACGACGCAAAATGTCCCCGGTACCGTACATAGGACTCGGGGTGCTCGCTGTAGTAGCGGTCATGGCATGGTTCGCGCTTCAACGACCGAAGAATGAGGCAGCCGTACAGCCGGTTCTTCCCGTTGAGACAGTCGCGCCGATGGTGGGGACGATAGAGCGGACCATGACCATTGACTCGTACGTACAGTCCGACTCGGTGGTGACGGTGCTGCCGAAAGTGGCAGGCACGCTTACCTCGCTCAGCGCCGACGTGGGGACGCATCTTTCAGTCGGACAGGTGATCGCGACAATCGACCCCGAACCGTATCGCCTTGCCTCGAACCAGGCGAAAGCGGCTTACGATGCGGCCATATCGGTGTATAACCGGGCAAAGAAGCTGCACGATTCGGGCGCCGCAAGCGAGCAGAGCTATGATCAGGCACAGGCACAATACGATGCCGCGCAGTCGCAGCTCGAGCTCGCGCAGCTCAGGCTCGGCTATTCGACAATCACTTCACCAGTGGACGGCACGGTGATCCTCCGTCATGTATCGAGCGGCGCCCTGGTGGCGGAATCGGTTCCCATCGTAACGATCAGCAATGGGCACACGCTGGTCATCCACACCGAGATAACGGAGATGGATGCGCTCGCCTTCGAAAGGGACCGCGCCACCATGCCGACCCGCGCGCACATCCCTGCGATGGGCGATGCGATGTACACGCTTCGCATCCGCAATATCGCTCCCGCGGTCGATGTACATACCAAGACCTTCGAAGTGCAATCCGAGATCGAGGGCGATACGACAGGCATCCTTCCCGGTATGTTCGCGGAGGTCACATTCGTACTGGACGCGAAGAAGGATGTGCCATATCTGCCCTTCGCGTCCCTGGTCGGTGGCGATCAGCTTTGGTACATCAATAGCGCCCACGCCGCCAGCAGTCTGTCTTTCAGGCCCGACTATTACAACGACGACTTCTTTGAGCTGCCGGCGAAATATGCCGGCTACACTTTCATCCTTGCCGGGCAGCACTTCCTCGCGGAAGGAACACGGGTGAAGGCCCTCGCGGCCGATCTTCCCGCCGGGGCCGGACAATGAAAATCGCGGATTACTCGATCAGCCACGGCGCCACTGTCATCATGGCTATCGCGGCAGCGCTCGTCTTCGGCGTCCTCGCCTTGTTTTCCATTCCGCAGGAGCAGCTTCCCGATATCTCGACGCCCCGCATCTTGATCTTGACGCAGTATCCGGGCGTCGGACCGAAGGACATCGAGCAGCAGATCACCAAGCCGATAGAGGACGCGGTGAGCTCGCTCTCCGGCATCACGAAACTGACGTCCCACTCCCTGGACTCCTACTCGACGATCGAGCTCGAGTTCGATTGGAGTACGAACCTCGACCTGAAGCTGCCGACGCTGCGGGAAAAAGTAAACGCCATCATTCGACAGCTGCCATCCGGCATCACCGGACCGCCCGAGTTCTTCACCTTCAGCGCAAATGACCTTCCGATTCTCACCTACGTTGTGCACTCGAGCCGCGACTTGGACACGACGCGGTACTTCCTGACCGACCACGTCTTGCCGTTCTTCCAGAGAGTTCCGGGCGTGGCTTCCGCCGCGATACAGGGCGTACCCGAGCGGCAGCTGCGCGTCACTCTGGACCTGAGAGAGCTCGCGAACCGGGGCATCTCCCCCATCGAAGTGCTTCAGGCGCTCGAGGCGAACAACGTTTCCCTGCCTGCGGGAAGCGTCACCTTTCACGGGAGCAATTTAAACGTCCGGAGCGTAGGAGAGTTCTCCTCATTCGAAGACGTCCGCGACGTGACCGTGGGCGTTCATGACACGACCCTCGTCAGACTGCGCGACATTGCGACCGTACAGATCGGTGAAGAGAAACGAGATGTCTATGCTGTCGTGAACGGAACCGATTCACTCGCCATCGACATCACGAAACAGCCCGGAGCCGATACGATACAGATCATCAATCGGATAAAAGAGGCCGCGGGGCAGATCGAAAAGCAGGAGGGAGGCAATCTCGCTTTTACCGCAACGACCGACCGGAGCGTGGACATTCGCCGCGCGGTTCAATCGGTCGCGAACTCGGCACTTCAAGGCGCGATCCTGGTAATCGTGATAATCTTCCTCATCCTTCTCAATGTCCGCAGCACGATCGTCGTGGCGATTTCGATTCCGTTGTCGATAATCCTGGCCGTCACGGGCTTATACGTCTCGGGAAAGACCCTCAACGTCGTTACGCTCGCCGGGCTCACCGTGGCGATCGGCATGGTCGTCGACGATTCCATCGTCGTGCTCGAGAACAGCTACAAGCATTTGGAACGTGGAATCGACCCGACCAGCGCCGCGTCGCGCGGGACCGCGGAGGTCGTGGGAGCGGTTATCGCATCTACGACGACGGCGCTTGCAGTATTCGTCCCGATTCTCTTCGTAGGAGGTTTCGTCGGCACCATCCTGCGAGACATATCGCTTGCCGTCATCTTCGCGCTCGTCGCCTCGTTCCTCATGGCGGTGTTCGTGGTCCCCTATTTGTTCTCCCGCATCGTCCGGCTGCCGAAGGAGGCATCAAATGGCCAACAGGAGCGTCGGATCCCCGCCTCGGCGAGCTCGCGGGCCATCTCCGGGCTGGAGCGTGCATATAGCAGGGCATTGAATTGGTCCGTATCGAATTGGCCTTTTGTAGTCGTATTCGCTCTAGTCGTGCTCATCTTGAGCTTCGGAGCCCTCAAACTGGTCGGCATGCAGTTCGTGCCTGACACCGACACGGGACAGATCGTGATAAACATCGATACGCCCGACGGTTACACGTTGCAGCAGACCAAAGACAAAGTGCTTTCCATTGACGAGCTCATCGGAAAAATCGGACCGGAAGTGGTCACGAGGATGTTTTATGTCGGACAGTCCACTTCCCTCGGAATCGGCGGCAAATCGAACAACGAGGTGTATGGCGTAATTTCATTGGTTCCCGTGAACCGACGCCATCGCTCGGTCTTTCAAATCATCAACCTCCTGCAGAGGGAAATCCCTCAAACGGTACCCGATGTCAAGGTGACGATCCAGAACGGCGGGATCGATTACAACACCGCCCAGGCGCTGGGAGGCAGCGGATTCCAGATCGATGTCTCGGGCGCCGATTTCGGCCACGTGCGCGATGCGGCGCGGAGCCTACAAGGAATCATCGGCTCCGATCCTGACGTGTCCGCGGTCGACTTGAACGTGCGATTCGACCGGGATGATCTCGTCGAGCAGTACAACCAGAGCGATATGGCGCAGATGGGCGTCCTTCCCTACAATGCCGCCCTTACCTCCCGCATCATTCTCAACGGAATGGATGCGGGAACATACCGGACTCCGGATCGAGATTATACGGTCTTCCTGACTTCCGGAGTCGCGGATAGGAAAATATCGGGCAATTTACTGAACGAAATGTCGGTGAAGACGCAAAGCGGCAATTTCGTGAACTTCTCCGCCTTTACGGCGCTCAAGACCGAGCCGTCCTATTCGGAAATCCCGCACGTGGAGAAGCTCAAGACGATCACTATAACGGCGTACCTGAGCAAGGCGGACGTCCAGGGCCTGCGTCAGCGCGCGACGGCGAAGATCGGCGCGCTGACGCTACCTGCCGAAGTCACATGGCAGATTACCGGCCAAACTCAGCAGATGGAGCAATCGTTCGCCTCGCTGGGCATGGTGCTGGCCATCGCGGTGTTCCTTGTCTACATCGTCATGGTTCTCCAATTTCAGCGCTTCGCGCAGCCGCTCGTCATCATGGGTTCGATTCCCTTCATCCTCATCGGCGCGGTCGCCTCGCTCGTCGCGTTCGGATCGACACTGTCCATCATTTCATTCCTCGGTCTCATCACTTTGGCGGGAACGGTCGCGAAGAACGCGATCGTCCTCGTGGACTACATGAACATGCTGCGCCGCGACCACAAGATGGGGCTGAAAGAGGCGGTACTGGAAGGAGGGCGGCTCAGGCTCAGGCCCATCGTCATGACTACGCTCGCGACGGTGCTCGGAGTCATTCCGATGGCATTTTCGATCGGAGAAGGCTCGTCGCTCACCGCGTCCCTCGGCCAGGTCATCGGCGGGGGTCTCATCACGTCGACCCTGATCACGCTCTTCCTGATTCCGACGCTCTATTACCTCTTGGAACGAAGAGTGGAGGTTCGCAATGCGAAAGCCTGATGGGTGTGCCATGAAGAGACGTTGGTCGCTATTGCTCCTGACGCTTCCGATGGCCATGCTTCCGGGATTCCTGTCCGCACAGACACAGTATTCGCTCGAGGATTTGTTGAAGTATTCGCTTGCCGGCAATCCTGATATAGAACAGCTCGTCAGCGCGACGAACGCCGACCGCGCAGCGCTGGATGAAGCGCGGGCAGATCTGCTGCCCACCGTGAAACTCGCGGATTACAGCAGCTATATCGGAAATCCGCAGGCGCCCATTTCCATCGCAAAAGGCTCGGTCGGCTCTCTTCCCATCCCGGGAGTGGGTTCCATTCCGCTTCCTGAATCGAACACGGTCGTAGTGCCTGGAGCAGAGAATTGGGGCTTTGACGCGGAAGTGCAGATCACGCAACCGCTCTTCAATTGGGGAAAGATCGGAAGCAGCATCGCGCTTCACCGCAATATGGTCACGACCGACGGTTTGAAGGCTAAAAAGAAACAGGACGACGCGCAAACCCTGGTTCGTGCCGACTACTACGCTCTTTACTATCTTGGCAAGCTCGACGAACTGCTTTCCGAGCAGAAAGTCGTCGCTGATCAGATGCTGCGGGTCGCACAGGATTCCTTCACCATTGGGCAGATCAACCAGTCAGACCTCACCGAAAAGCGCATGAAGATCGGCGAGATCGATCACGCCATCGTGAACGTGAAAGAACGAAGGGAATCGGTCCTTCGCGATCTTCGCTTTGAAACGGGTAGGCTCGACCTATCAGCGGATAAAGTATCGTTCGACGCGATAGATGGCAAATTGGATCAAAGAACGCTTCCGGATGCCGAAGCGCTGACTCGACAATCCCTGGGCTACAACAACGACATCAGGCTTTCAACGGCGGCCGAGGACATCTATAGGAACAAGGTGGAAATCGCAGAGTCGGGAAGCTTGCTCAAGCCGGACTTCGCGCTTTCATTGAGACTGGGATACATGGGACCATATCTCAACGACTGGAAAGTCCAGGATGACTGGCTTGCTAACATCACGCTTGTGATCAGCGCGCCATTGTATGATGGCGGAAGGTCGGGTGCCACGGTCGCGGAGGCGCAGGCTCAACTCCAACAGGCCGTCTCTCAGACGCGGAGCGCCGCACGTTCCGTGTCGAAGTATATCTCCGAAAGTTGCTGCGAGCTCGACGTAGCGAAGCAGAACATCGCCTATTATGAGGGACGCTCCTCCAATGCCCAGGAGATCGAGGCCTACCAGAAACACCTATTGGAGGTGGGAGCGGGCAGCGAGGTGGACTACTACCAGAAACGCGTCGACGTATTCACGGAGCAGGCTCATGTGATCGAGCAGCAGATAGCGTTTGCTACGCAGTACTTCACGCTACAGAACGTTACTGGGGGTTTCTGAGTAAACGATTATGAATCGCGTCGAGCCAGATCTGGATTCCAGCATAGAGGTTGACGTTCGGGAGAGGTTTTTGTATATTCACCTCGCATAGCAGCCTAATCAGGCTAGTTCGGGGCATCAGCGGATGCCCGGGACCCTTCGCGGACGATATCCGGTCGGGTCTTTCGGCTGATTCACGAGGCGAGCGTATGAGGTGTTTCATGAATATCACTGCCTTTCCCGTCTTCCACCCTCAAATCCCTACGCCCTTCCTCCGTGATCGTCCGTCCCCGAGCGGAATCAAAAGGAGGATCGTCCAAAATGGCGAAGGCTCACGGCGAAAACGGCATCCGCATCAGGAACCTGGTCAAGGACTACCGTCTCGGGTCGACGGTGGTCAGCGCGCTTAAAGGCATAGACCTCGACATCGAGCGCGGCTCCTTCGTCTGCGTAGCCGGTCCATCGGGGAGCGGCAAGACGACTCTGCTCAACATGATCGGGCTCATCGACGCGCCGACCTCGGGCACGGTGAATGTCGCGGGCGAGGACATCCAGGCCATGCCGGAGCGGGAGAGGACGCGTTATCGCTCCCGGACCCTCGGCTTCATCTTCCAGACCTTCAATCTTCTCCCGGTGCTGTCGGTCTACGAGAACATCAGGCTGCCCCTCGTGCTCCACAAGGACCTCGGCAAGGAAGAGAAGCACGGTCGCGTCATGGACCTGGCGAGGGCGGTGGGGCTCGAGAAGCATCTCGCCCACAAGCCCTTCGAGCTCTCCGGCGGGCAGCGGCAGCGCGTCGCCATCGCGCGGGCCCTCGTGACCCAGCCCCTGATCGTGCTGGCCGACGAGCCCACCGCCAATCTCGACTCGGGCACCGGCAACGAGGTCCTCGAGCTCATGGAGCGCATCAACGCCGATCGGGGCACGACCTTCATCTTCTCCTCGCACGATCCGTCGATCATGAGCCGGGCGGGGCGGGTCGTGCGTCTCCACGACGGCAGTCTCGAGGCCGCGTGATGGAGCGCCTGGGCCTCTGTCTCAAAAACCTGGGCCGCCACGGCTGGCGGACCCGCATCATACTCCTCATCACGCTTTTCGGCGCCTTCCTGACCTTCGTCTCGGAGAATCTCATAGAGGACGTCTCGCGCAAGCAGTCGGACATGTTCGGCCGGGCCACCTTGGGCCATTTCAGGGTGCTCGCCAAGAGCATCGAGACGGCCAACACCTTCGGCTACTATCACTACGAGCCCGAGGACATGCTCACTCCGCAGGAGGTCGCCTCGATCAAGTCCTACCTCGCGACCCTGCCCGAGGTGAGCGGCTCCATGGAGCGCATCGTGTTCTCCGGCGTGTTCTACGGCGACGACGACACCGAGCACGGCATCAACGGCGTGGCGATGGACATGTCGGCCTACGACCGGGACTTCACGGATCTCTATTACGCGAAGGGGAGCCCGCTGCGGTCCGGCGACGCCGGCTCCTGCGCCGCGAGCTGGTACGAGTACGAAAAGGACAAGACGCTGAAGATCGGCTCGCGCTACGTCTTCCTCATGCCGAACCGGCAGGGCGAGTTCGTGGATCGCTACGTCACCGTGAAGGGCGGAATCGATTTCCGCACCATGCCCAAGGATACCATGGGCTTCAACGGCGTCTACTTCGACCTGTCCGGGTACCGATCGGCGGTCGGATACAAAGAGGATCTGGCTTCGGAAGTGGTCGGCTTCCTCTCGGACGCCAGGACGGCCGGCAAGGTCCTGCCCGGGATCGCCTCCTTCCTCGCCGAGCGGCATCCGCGCCTGAAGGTAGTGTCGTGGCAGGAGTACGCCCCCATCATGTCGGAGATCGTCATCGGTTTCGACGTGATGATGAAGACCGTGGAGGCCATCCTCCTCGCGATCTGCGTGCTCCTCGTGGTCAAGCTGACGACCTTCTCGATCATCGAGCGTTACAGCGAGATCGGCATGATGCGCGCGCTCGGCTTCTCCCGCGCCGACATCGCGCTGCAATTCGCGCTCGAGGGCACTTTGATAATAGCCGCCGGGGCGGTCCTGGGCTGCCTCCTCGGCGCCGGTCTCGTCGCGGCTCTCCACGCCGCCGGTGTCCGCAACAGCCTCACCTTCTTCGAGTACGTCATCGGCGACGGCTTCCGGCCATCTTTCCACGCGTCGAAGATAGCGATCGTGGCCCTGGTCTTCGGCGCGGTGGCCCTGCTCGCGCCCCTGTTCCCGGCCATCCGCGGCGGGCGACTGTCGATACTCTCCACGCTGGAGAAGAGGTGACCGCGATGGAACTGATGCATTACCTGCTGAACAATATCGCCAAGCGCCCTATGAGGGCGGCCTTCATCGCGTCCGCGGGAGCCCTGAGCTCCATCGTCCTCGTGTTCGCCTTCTCCCTCGGCGTGAGAGTCAACGAGCATGTCCACGTCGACACCATCGCCAAGTGGACCGGGCATCTCTGGATCTCGACGGCGAGCGATTTCAAGTTCAAGGAAGAGAGGATAGCCGATTACCGGCGACAGGCCGCCGCCGTCCGGGACTATCTTTCCAAAAGCCGGGACGTCTCGATCGCGGCCTCGTGGACGAGGAGCTTCAGCGAGATGCAGGCGGGCACCGCGCGAAAGTACGTGATCATCCAGGGCGTGGATTTCGACCGCGATCTGCCCTTCCGCGGGGCCACCGAGATCGTCTCCGGCTCCTTCCCCGGCCCGGACAGCGAGTACGGCGTCCTCCTGACGAGCTCCATCGCCGCCAAGTACGGGCTCAAGGTCGGGGACAGCGTGACCCTCTTCGTGCCCTCTGTCTTCGGCGCGCGCAACGCGATGGACTTCGTCGTGACAGGCATCAGCCGCCCCAGCGCCCCCTGGTACGACGACACCGTCTCCATCCGCTCGGCGGACTACCTTGCGATGACCGAGCTCGAGGGCATCTCGAGCTTCTATAAAGTCTACCTGAAGGACGAGAGCCGGATACCGGCCGTGGTCAAGGACCTCGCGGCGCTCGCGCCGGATTTCGCGGTCAAGGGCTACCACGACGACGATTTCGTGCGCTTCATCCTCTCGCTCGGCACGACGGACACCGCCATGTTCGGCGTCATGGCGATGATCATCTTCCTCGCCCTCCTCATCGGCATCAACTCCATCGTCATGACCAACATCTTCGATCGCCGCGACGAGATAGGCACGCTGCGGGCCCTGGGCTTTCCCAAGACTACGGTCAGGAACCTGTTCTTCGGCGAATCGCTCGCGGCCCTCTTCGCCGGCTATCTCGCGGGCCTGGCCGTCGTCGCCGCGATCGGAGTCTATTTCGAGACCCATCTCGTCCCGCCGCCGCTGCTCATGCTCCAGTACATGTTCGGCATGACGCGCATGGGCCTGAGCCTGACGCCGCTCACGGTCACGGCGCCCCTGGTCCTTCTCTTCGTCCTTTTGTTCCTGGCCTCGTACCGGAGGATAGGCGTGGAGACCGAGAAGCAGGCGGTATCCCAGATGGCCAATCGCTAGCGCTAGTAATGGAGGAATCATGAAAGGATATGCAATCGTCCTGACGGCCATCTGCGTCGCGTCGTTCGCGACGGTCGCCTATGCGCAGGCCGATCAGGCTTTCCCCGAGGGCGACGTGCCCGCCTACATCGACTCCGTGGACGCGGCCCTGCTGCCGGTAAACTGCAAGGCGCGCATGGCCATCGTGGACAGCTACTCGACCGGCGACGACAGGACGAGCGCGGGCTTCTTCGTCCGCAAGAACAACAGGGTCGTATGGGTCGCCGTCGAGCCGGCCTCGCAGAAGAACTTCGCGCTGCTCCGCGACGAGGACACCTTCTTCGAGCGCTTCGCGACGACCAACAAGGTCGTCAAGACCTCGGCGACCGCGAACTC
>Ga0181535_10005026_pt1 | contig 14371 bp, 10 predicted proteins | sample PEATcosm2014_Bin_44_FD_119774 | JGI IMG/M metagenome (GOLD analysis project Ga0181535, IMG submission 119774) | Peatland microbial communities from MTU Mesocosm Facility, Houghton, MI, USA - PEATcosm2014_Bin17_30_metaG | ecosystem: Environmental > Terrestrial > Soil > Wetlands > Peat | place...
AGCCGGCTCCAGCGGCCGATCTCGGCGCCCGGCAGCAGGATGGAAAACTCCACCTCGCAGTAGCTGTTGACGCGCACCCCCGGCGACAGGACGCTGCGCAAGACGCGGCCGCCGGAGACGATACAGCCGGCGCTGACGATCGAGTCCATCGCCACTCCCATGCGGCGGCCCTCCTGGGCGAAGACGAACTTGGCCGGGGGCTGCTGCGTCAAATTGGTGCGGACGGGCCAGCGCCGGTCATACAGATTGAACAGCGGCTCTACGTCCACCAGATCCATGTTGGCATCGTAGTACGCGTCGAGCGTTCCCACGTCGCGCCAGTAGCGAACCTGCTTGGCGTTCATGTCGCGAAAATCGTAAGCCACCACCCGCCGGCGGTTCAATTGTCGCGGCAGAACGTCCTTGCCGAAATCGTGGCTGGAATTTGCGTCTTCGGCGTCCTCGTGGAGCGCTTCCAGCAGCACCCGGGTATCGAAGACGTAGATTCCCATCGACGCGCTCACCATGGTGGGATCGAAGGCAGACCGCTTAGGGTTGCCGTGCTGAGGTTTCTCTTCGAAACCGATGATGCGGTGGTCAGCGTCGATCTCGGCGACGCCGTAGCGGCCGGCTTCCTCCGGCGAAACCTGAATGGTGGCGATGGTCACGTCCGCGTGGAGTCGCTGGTGGCGGTCCAGCATCTCGCGGTAATTCATTTTGTAAATGTGGTCGCCGGCCAGGATCAGCGTCAGGTCGGGGGACTCGGCTTCGATGCTTTGGAAATTCTGAAAGACCGCATCCGCTGTGCCCTGGTACCAGTCTTCGTGGACGCGTTTCATGGGCGGCAGGACTTCGATGTACTCTCCCAATTCAGGCGACAGAATGTTCCAGCCGTCGCGCACATGGCGAATCAGGTCCAGCGCTTTGTATTGCGTCAAGACCAGGATGTGGCGCGCACCTGAATTGATACAGTTGGAGAGCGTGAAATCGATAAGGCGATACACTCCTCCAAAAGGCACCGCGGGCTTGGCGGTTTCTTTGGTCAGGGGGTGGAGGCGCTCTCCCGCGCCCCCAGCCATCAGAATTGCGAGGACATTTTCCATCTCAGTCTAAATTCCTGAAAAGAAAACGCTTTTTCAATCGATGCCGGACGACGGGGCCTCGGGGGCGAACTTTTGGCTTGACTTTAGCGCTCAACCACCTATGATATCAGTACCTTCTGTGCACGGTGAGGGAATTATGTGGGCTGGTGTCCGCCTAACCGCAAAAGGGTGGATTCCCTCCTGGAATTCCCCGCTCCGCACAGCAATTGAAGTGTAGTGGGGAGGTGTTTTTCGATTTGGCTGAAGTGAAGTTGCAAGAGGGCGAAACGCTGGAAAACGCGTTACGCCGCTTCAAGCGCAAGGTCCAGCAAGAGGACATCATTAAAGAAGTCAAACGGCACTCTTTTTACCTGAAACCGGGTGAGAAGCTGCGAGTCAAGCAAGCGCTGGCTCGTAAACGGAACCGGAAGAAGACTCGCCGGGACGTGGAATAAACAGTAGGGCGGCGGGGATTGGGCTCCGCCGCCTTCAATCAGGACAGTTGTTGGGGTCGGTGACGGGGGCCAGTTATGGCGGAATTTCAGGATCGCGTCCTCAAGTGCGTGGATTGCGGCGCAGACTTTGTATTCACAGCGGGTGAACAACACTTCTACCACGACAAGAATTTCAAGAACGAGCCAAAGCGCTGCAAGAATTGCAAGGCCAAGCGCCAGGGTGGATCGGGGCCTGGTTTTGGCAAGAGTGAGACCCACACTGCGTGCTCTCAGTGCGGGCGCGAAACCACAGTGCCCTTCAAGCCAACACAAGGACGCCCGGTGTATTGCCGGGAATGCTTCCAAAGCCGGAAGGCATCGGCCGTCGCGGGCGGCTCCTAGCGCGTTTCGCAAATTGCGGTGAGCGCCTGAGCGGTACCCGGACGCCGTCTGGGCGCGTGCTGGATTCCTGCAGTTTCCTCCCTGACTTTGCTCTGATGCGCCGCTCTTGTAATCAGATTTGTGTCTGGGAAAGCTTGTCGCTGCGCTGGGAATCTGCGCTGGTGCCGAACATGGCGCCGAATAACTGACCCAGTTGATCGGTGGCCTGCCTGGAGAACAAACCGGCCAGGCCAGAGACCCCGGCGATCCCGAATGCATTCACGGCGGCTGAGTTGCTCCCGGGCGCGAGCAGTCCGCCGCGAAAGACTGCGTAGAATAGCAGGGCGAGCGCCATCCCAAGCACGGGTTGCAGCAGGTACCACCACAGCCAACTGGCTACCAGAGCGCGGTTGCCCGCGAAGGAAGCGAACGATTTCGCCACGTGCACGAAGCTGCCCAGTGCGCCGAAGAGGAGCACCAGGACCAGCAAGTTGACTTCACGGGGCATCGAGAGCGCTCCGCAAAGAATCGCCACCGACTGATCCGTACCAGGAGTCGGCCAGACAGCGACAATCGCGCCGATCACGGAGAGAGAGGAGAAAAAAAGCGCGATGCCGAAGCAGCGTCTCGCGCGAACGGCCATCAGTTCCGCCATGACGCTTTCACAGTATCACTTGCAACGGCAGCGGCCGTCTCAGCCGGGTGAGGTTGTAGATGATGAATCAATGGGCAAAATTATGATTTAAAATAACTTAGCTTTCTATAGTGTGAGATCTTTCAGGCCCGTGATTCACCCGATGAGCGTCCTGAGAAACTCACCGGGCGGACGCTGCGTCATGCCGGGCGAGCGAGAGCGCGCCATACAGCACGCTGTCATCGCCGAGGGCGGCGGGGACGACGTCGATGCGCGCGGCGGACCAGGCGGTGATCTGCCGGCGAAGTTCGGCGCGCAGCGGCGCGAACAGGCGATCGCCGGCTTTGGCGATGCCGCCGCCGATCACGATGCGGGCAGGATTGAGCAGCATGATGGCGGCCTTGAGGCCGAGCGCGAGATCGACCACGTACCGGTCCACGAAGGCGGCGTCGGCCAGAAGTTCGCGCGCACTACGGCCGAGATCGCGCTGGAGCCAGAGGCCAGAGCACATCCGCTCGAAGCAGCCGCGCGCGCCGCAGAGGCATTCGGGTCCGTCCGGGCGGACGGTGAGATGCCCGATTTCGCCCCCGTAAGAATCCGCGCCGCGCCAGACGCGGCCGTTCTCATAAATACCGCCGCCGATGCCGGTGGAGAGCGTCATGTAAAAGAGCGGCGAATATCCTACGCCGGCGCCGTGCTCGGCCTCGCCGAGGGCGCCGGCGTTGGCGTCATTGTCCATCACGGCGGGAGCGCCGGCGAGCCGGCCGACGAACGCCGGCAGATCAAAATCGCGCCAGCCGCCTACGTGGGTGGAAAGCAGGACGCGCTGCGAAGGCCAATCCACCGGGCCGCCGAAGCCGATGCCGCAGCGCTCGAAGTGGAATTCGCGGCGCCAGGCGCCGAGGATTTCTTCGAGCTGGGACAGCATCCAATCTTTGCCGCCAGCGGCGTCGGTAGCGCGCGATTCGCGCCGCACGATGCGGGCCTTGTCGAAAACCGCAAGGCTGAACTTGGTGCCGCCAATATCGATCGCCAGGATCATGGCTCGTGGTTGAGGGTAGCAAAAAGTGCGGGCGCGTCACAAAGGGGCGCTGGCGCGAGCGAGTTTCCTACGATATTTTCCGGCGGCATTTTTCCGTCCAGGCGCGATCTGATCCAGTGCTATAATCGGGTTCGGGATGCAGCTTGAGTTCGCGTCGAGCTTCCCGAAATCTCCATTTTTCCGAACGCGGGCGCGTAGCTCAATTGGCAGAGCAAGTGACTCTTAATCACTAGGTTGTAGGTTCGATTCCTACCGCGCTCACCACAACAAATTCCGAGTATTGAAAACGGATGGCCCAATGCCTCCGGTCAAGCTTTGCTTGCGCGAGCTGGCCCGTTGGCAGGGTCGGATTTCCCGCAGCATGGCATGGCGTAAGAGACGGTTCATACGCGTCTGGTAACCCTTAGTCTTGGGTTCTAGCCAAGCCACGACGTCGGCATCCAGGCGCGCGCTGACGGGTTTGTTCGCCCGAGTCCGCGATCACGTTTCGCAGCCCCCGTCCGGCTCGCGCCGCAGGTGAAGACCATTGCGCGTCGCGACCGGCTGATACAATGGCGTGGATCGCGCGCGGCTCGCGGCGCCCGACATTCAAAATCTCAATGTCCACCAAACCCAAAAGCATCTTCGTGACCGAGGACGGCAGCAACCTGCTGTTCACGTTTCTGCTGGTCAGTTCCCTGTTTCTGCTGTGGGGAGTCTGCAACGGGATGATCGACGTGATGGACAAGCACTTTCAGGAGGAACTGGGTCTCACCAAGTCGCAATCGGCGTGGGTGCAGTTTGCTCACTACCTGGGCTACTTTCTCATGTCAGTGCCGGCGGGATGGCTGGCCAGCAAACTGGGGTACAAGGGCGGCATCATCACCGGGCTGCTGATTGTAGCGGTGGGCGGATTCTGGTTCATCCCGGCGACCCATATCAACGCACTGGTGCATGAAGGACGGGTGTCTTCCACCGTGGCATTCGTGGCGTTTCTAGCGGGCGTTTGCGCGATCGCGACGGGGCTGACGTTTCTCGAGACCATCGCCAATCCTTACACGACGGTGCTGGGCGACCGCCGGTACGCGGCGACGCGCATCAATTTTGCGCAGTCCTGCAACGGCATCGGCTGGATTTTCGGGCCCATTATCGGCAGCGTATATTTCTATTCCCGGGACGCCTCGGGCCGCAGCACGGGCAGCGAGACTCTCTATATTCCGTACGCGGCGATCGCTGTGGTGGTCATTGTGCTGGCAGTCATCTTCTTCTTCGCCAGCATTCCCGATATCAAGACCGGGGATGACTATCACCTGGACGATTCTTCGCCGCAGGTTGCGCACTCCATCTGGTCGCACCCGCACTTCGTTTTCGCGGTGGCAGCGCAGTTCTTTTACGTAGCGGCCCAAGCCGGCATTTTCAGTTTCTTCATCAACTACATGACGTCGGAAGTCCCCGCCATCCCCGGTTCCTGGGCCGGGTCTTTGAGCAGGCTGTCGGCGCACGCCGGCTTCCTGCATGACTGGCTGACGGGCTGGTTCGAGCTGAGCAAGGCAGGCGCCCTGGCCATCAGCAACAAAGGCGCGTCGAACCTGGCGTCGCTAGGCTTCGTGTGCTTCCTGGTGGGTCGCTTCACTGGGGCCGGCCTGCTCAAGAAATTCGCGGCGCACAAGGTTCTGGGGCTGTACGCGGTGCTGAATGTCGCTGCGACACTGCTGGTGTTTGCCAAGCTCGGTTGGTTCTCCGTGGTTTGCGTGTTCCTGAGCTACTTTTTCATGTCGATCATGTTCCCAACGATTTTCGCGCTGGGGATTTTCGGTCTGGGCGCGCGGGCGAAGAAGGCCTCGGCGTTTATCGTGATGGCGATCATGGGCGGCGCCATCCTGCCCAAGCTGATGGGGTACGTGGCGGACAAATTCGACATGTCGCGCGGCTTCATTGTGCCGATGTTCTGCTTCGTGCTGGTGGCGCTGTACGGCTTCAACTGGCCCAGGCTGAGCAAGGCGGAATCATTGGCGGGCACGCCGGTTTCCGTGGGGCATTAGGGCGGGATCGATAGCAAAGAGTACCGGCGGCAGAGGTCGCGGCGGGACAGAAAAGGCACCGGCGGCAAAGACCGCCGGCGTTACGAAAAGAGCGGTAGCGCGGGCGGTCTCTGCCGCCGGTGCCTTACGGAATGGCCGCGCGCCAAGCATGAGAGTTTGGCAGACGACACAAACCGATCGTCTGTCCTACTGGACTTCTTCGGTCCAGCCTTCCAGCACTTGCTTGATCTTGGTCATGAACTGGTCGGCGAGGGCGCCGTCCACCAGGCGGTGATCGAAGCTGAGCGACAGGTGGCAGATGGAGCGGATGGCAATGGCATCGTTGATGACCACAGGCGTTTTATCGACGGTGCCGATGCCGAGGATAGCGACTTGCGGCTGGTTGATGATGGGGGTGCCGACCAGGCTGCCGAAGCTGCCGAAGTTGGTGATGGAGAATGTTCCGCCGAGCACTTCGTCGGGCTTGAGCTGGCGCGAGCGCGCGCGGGCAGCGAGATCGACCACGGCGCGCTGCAGGCCGAGCACGTTCTTTTCGTCGGCGCCGCGGATCACCGGCACGATCAGGCCGTTTTCCAGCGCCACGGCGATGCCGATATTGATTTCGTTGTGGTAGACGATGTTGTTGCCGTCGAGCGAAGCGTTGAGCAGGGGGAACTGGCGCAGGGCCACCACCGCAGCGCGCGTGATAAAGGGCAGGTAAGTCAGGCTGAAGCCGTAATTGGCCTGGAAGGAGGCCTTGTTGCGCTCGCGCATCTGGGCAACGGCGGTCATATCGACGCGGTGAATGGTGGTGACGTGCGGCGACGTGCGCTTGGAGAGCACCATGTGTTCGGCGATCTTGATGCGCATGGTGCTGAGCGGCTCGATGCGCGTCTTGGCCGGATGGGCGGGCGCGAGCGGCGCAGACGCAGGCGCAGCGGCGGGTGGTGCGGCCGGAACCGGCGCCGGCGGGCGCCCGGGTGCAGCGGGAACCGTATCGGCCGGCTGCTGGGCGAGGTAGCTCTCCACGTCCTGCTTGGAGATGCGGCCTCCGGCGCCGGTGCCTTTGACGCGGCTCAAATCGATATTGTTCTCGCGAGCCAGTTTGCGGACCAGCGGTGATAGAGGGCCAGTGGGCTCGGCGGGGGAAGCGGATTCCTCGGCGGGGGGTGGAGGCATTTCCACTGGCGCGGCGGGAGCGGGCCGGGCATGCCCGGCCCCTACGGGGGGTTGTTCAGCCGCGACGGGGCGTTGCGCGGCCGCAGCCGGGGGTTGCACCGGAGGCTGGGCGGCGGCACCACTGGCGCCGTTCTCCTCGATGCGGGCGACCACGGTATTAATCCCAACCGTCTTGCCTTCCTCCACCATCACCTCAGCCAGCGTTCCGGCGGCGGGCGAAGGGATTTCCGTATCCACCTTGTCGGTCGAGATTTCAAAGAGCGGCTCGTCGCGCTCCACGTGGTCGCCCGGTTTCTTGAGCCATTTGGTCAGCGTGCCTTCCACAATGCTCTCGCCCATCTGGGGCATCACGACGTCGGTCATATGAGTTCTCTCTTTCGGGCGCCGGCAAAAGCGGGCGCGGCCAGCGGCATCGGATAGTCGAAGACGCGGTTAAAATGTGCGGCCAAACTGTATCCTACATCTTCCATTGTGGCGCGCACGCCGAGCGCCGCCATGGAGGTTACGGGTTTGGTCAATCCGCAGGGAACGATGTATTGGAAATAACTGAGGTCTGTCGAAACATTGAGCGCGAAGCCGTGCGACGTCACCCATCGCGAAATGTGCACGCCGATGGCGGCGATCTTGCGCTCCTGTACCCAAACGCCGGTCAGCTTGGGGATGCGTCCGGCGGCGATGCCGAAATCGGCCAGCGTGCCGATGAGCACTTCCTCGATGGCGCGAACGTAAGCCCCCACGTCGCGCTTCCAATCACGCAGGTCGAGAATCGGGTAACCCACCAGCTGGCCCGGGCCGTGATAGGTGATGTCGCCGCCGCGATCGGTGGGATGAAATGCCACGCCGGCGCGCTCGAGGATCTCGTCGCTGGCGAGCAGATTTTCACGATGCCCGTTGCGGCCCAGCGTAACCACGTGCGGGTGCTCCACCAGCAGCAGATGATCCGCGATCTTCCCTTGCTGGCGGTCGGCGACCAGGCGACGCTGCAACTCGAGCGCGCTCGGGTAATCCATCCGTCCCAGTTCGCGCAAGCAACAGTTACGCATTGATCGCCAGTCCGTAGACAGCGTTGAAAGCTTCGCCTACGGCTTCATAGAGCGTCGGGTGGGCGTGGATGGTCTGCATCATTACGTCGACGGTGGCTTCGGCTTCCATCGCCGCCACCGCTTCGGCGACCAGCTCGAAGCCTTCCGGGCCGATGATGTGGACGCCGAGAATTTCGCCGTGGGGCTCGCTGGCGACGATCTTCACGAATCCTTCGTGGTGCCCCAGAATCGTGGCGCGGCTGTTACCGGCGAACGGGAAGCGGCCCACCTTGACCTGTAGGCCCTCGGCGCGCGCCTGGGCTTCCGTAAGGCCGACGCTGCCGATGCCGGGCGCGGTATAGGTGCAGCCGGGAATGCGGTCGCGGTTGATGGGAACAACGGGCTTGCCGGCCATGTGGGCCACGGCGATCATGCCTTCGCGGGTCGCCACGTGCGCCAGTTGCGGCGTCCCGGCCACCACATCGCCGATGGCGTAAACGCCCGGTTCGCCAGTCTGCTGCCACTGGTCGACCTTAATGAAGCCGCGGTCCAGTTCGACGCGCGTGTTTTCCAGACCGATGTTTTCCGTATTCGGTTTGCGGCCGACAGCCACCAGCAGCTTCTCGGCTTCGATCGTCTCCTGCTTGCCATCCTTGGTGGTGAGGGTGAGCCGTACGCCGGCACCGGTTTTCTCGATGTTCTCCGCGCGCGCCCCGGTTTCGACGCGAATCCCCTGCTTGCGGAAGTTGCGTTCCAGCTCCTTGGAGATGTCTTCGTCTTCCACCGGAACAATTCGAGGCAGCATTTCGATGACGGTGACTTCGGTGCCGAAGCGGCGAAAGATGCTGGCGAACTCGACGCCCACGGCGCCCGCCCCGATGATGATGAGGCTCTTCGGCACGGCCGTCAGGTTGAGAATTTCGATGTTGGTGAGAATGACGTCGGGGTCGGGCGTGAGGCCGGGAATCATGCGGGCCTCCGAACCGGTGGCGATGATAATGTTTTTCGCCTCTAGGGTCTCGGTGCCGGCGGCGCCCTTTACTTCGAGCTTGCCGCCGCCCTTGAGCGTGGCATAGCCGGAGATCCGCTCCACCTTGGCCCGTTTGAGCAGCATCTCCACGCCTTTGGAGTGCTTGGTGACGATGCCGTCCTTGCGATCCTTGACTTTGGGGTAATCCAGGCGCGGATTCTCGCAGTGGATGCCTTCCTGCTCCGAATGGACGAAGCGCTCCCAGACGTCGGCGGTCTGGAGCAGGCTTTTGGTGGGAATGCATCCTACCAGCAGGCAGGTGCCGCCGAGCTTGGCCTGCTTTTCCACCAGGGCGGTCTTCAATCCAAATTGGCCGGCGCGAATAGCAGCGGAGTAGCCGCCGGGACCACTTCCTATCACGATCAGATCGTAAGGCATTTTTTTCATTCTACCTGTGTCACCGGCAACGCTGGCGGCGCGTCTACATCCAAAGGGTCCGCAGCCCACCGGGCCATCATGAACGAACCCGTTCCATTACCGGTCGCGGCTCGGACACGGCCTCGGAGCCGCGGCCAGGGCGACCGGCTAGGGCCGGCGCTACCATGAAGAATATGAAATGGTTGCTACTAATTTGGATGCTGGCGGGGGCCTCGGGATTCGCGCAGAATAAGCCGGTGCAGAGTGCAACCTCCGCGGCGCCAGCCGCGCGCTGGCCCGTCGAAAGCCTCAAAGTGGAGGGCAACCACACCTACGCCGTCGAGCAGATTCTGACCGTGGCGGGCTTGAAGGTGGGCCAGGTGGCCGGCAAGCCGGAGTTTGAGGCCGCGCGGAAGCGACTGGTGGACTCAGGCGCCTTTGAGACCGTGGGTTATAAGTTCACGCCTGGCTCAGCGAAAGGTTACGCCGCGGTATTCCAGGTGCAAGAAGTGCAGCAGGCTTACCCGGCGGAGTTCGAAGATCTGCACGTTTCCGAGCAGGAGCTGCGCGGGGTGCTGCGGGAAAAGGACCCACTGTTTGCCTCCGGAAAGCTGCCCGCCACGCAGCCGGCGTTGGAGCGGTACAAGAACTGGGTGCAGGAGTTTGTGGCGGCCAAGGGCCAGCCCGAGAAAATCGCAGTGGGCGTTGCGCCGATTTCGACGGGCGAATTTGCCGTCGTTTTCCGGCCGGCCCGTAACCTGCCGGCGGTGGCGCTGGTCACCTTCCGCGGCAATCACGTAGTGCCCTCTATCGTGCTGCACGATGCCATCGCTGGCGCGGGGATCGGCGCCGAGTACACCGAGGACAGGTTTCGCGAGATCCTGAACAGCGCGATCCGGCCGATTTACGAAGCGCGAGGGCGCATGCGCGTGCGGTTCACGGAGCTCACCACCGAGCCTACCAAGGACGTGCAGGGCCTGCACGTCTTTGTGACCATCGATGAGGGGCGGAGCTACACCATGGGTAAGGTGTCGATCGAAGGTCCGGCGCCTATGGAAGCTTCGGAGCTGCTCCCGAACATCGAGGTGAAGACCGGCGACGTCGCCAACTTTGACAAGGTGAACCAGGGCCTGGAGGCGATGCGCAAAGCCGTCAGGAGGGCCGGATACCTGGACGCAAAAGTGACCGCGGACCGGGTGGTCGACGACGGCCACGAATCCGTTGACGCGGTGATCCATGTGGAGGCAGGCCCGCAGTTCACGATGGGGAAGCTGACGGTGGCGGGACTGGATTTGGAGGGCGAGGCGGAGATCCTGCGTATCTGGACGATGAAGATGGGCAAGCCGTTCAATCCCGAGTATCCTGATTACTTCATCGGCGTGATACGGCAGCAGAACATCTTCGAGCACCTGGGTAAGACCACCGCAGACGTGAAGATCAACGACAAGACCCATACCGGCGATGTGAAGCTCACCTTTGTTCCGGACAAGCCGGCTGCGAAACCGGAAGGCGGCCGGGGTCCGGGCAGGGAGTGAAGGCCGGGTATTTCAAACGATTGTTCCTTGGCCGCCTCTTGGGAAGCGCCCAGGCCAAAAACGACAGACCACGAAGTGCGATGGCCTGTCCTACCTGTTGAGCGGCATCCAGACGCGGTAGCGGGAATCCGGGCCCCAGGTGTTTCCGGCCGAAGCGTAGTCGCAGAGACGGACGCGGCCGGCGCTGAAGGCCGTCTCGATGCCGCGCGGCGGTGCGAGGGCATCGAGCGCTGTGAAACTGCCCTCGTCGCCGAACGCGCCCACCGGATCGCCGATCGCCTCCTGCCCCAGTCTCACGTCGCGGGCCAGGAGCAGCGGGCCGCGCGCCACGGCGGCATATGAGCGTGATCCATCGGATGCTCGGAGAATCCGGCCGCGCAGATCCAGCTGCAGGCGCACGCGATCGCCCGGTTTCCAGCGCCGCTCGATGGCCGCGTACGTGCCGGGATGGACATCGGCGATCCTCGCGCCATTCACGGCGAGCGAAGTCTGGGCGCTCCATGCCGGTATACGGAGGCGCAACGGGAACGATTCCGGCCGCGTGGGAAGTAGCGAGAGGTCAACCGTCCCGGACACCGGATAACCGGTTTTGGCCTCGATCCGCAACGGCGCGCCGGAGGGGAGCAACAGGTTCCAGGCGCCTTCTGAATAGAGGTTTACGGCTGGCCCTTCCGCTCCCATCATCACGGCGACTTGCGGCAGCAGCATGACGCCGCGGGGCCCGTTCGCCTCGCAGCAGTTCAACTCCATGCCGCACTGTTTCTCGCCGAATTCGCGGACGCCTTCCAGCGGGCTGTACTTGGCGAAGCCCGAGCCGTCCGGCGTCATGGCCCCCAGCAGCGCGTTGTACGCCGTGGTCTCGATTTCGTCAGCAAACCGCGGATCGCCGGTGAGACGCAGCAGGTGAGCGCAGAGGTGCATCCACGTCACCGTCACGCAGGTCTCCATGGGATTCTTCGCCGGCTGCGATTGACGGGCCTTGCCGCCGTACCAGCATTCCTCGGAAGAGCCCGAACCGGCGGCGTTGATCTCCGTGTCCAGAATGCTGGCGTGGGTATGCAGGGCGGCATCCCGGTAAACCGTCCGGCCGGTCTCCCGATACAGCTCCAGCAGGCCCGCGTAACACGACATCATTTCGTACGCTTTCTCGCCGTTCTCCCATGAGAACCAGTTCTTCTTTGGCCGCGGAAACCGCTCGCCTACCGGGACGGCCGTGAATGCCTTTTCGATCAACTGTGGACCGTCGGACGCCGACCATCGGGAGACGATCCATTCCGCGAACCGCAGGTCGCGCTCATCGCCGGTGCGGCGGTGGAGCAGCACGATTGGTTCGAGCACGCTGCTGGCCGCCATACCGCGGAACAGGCCGCAGTGGATGATGTCAGCCGCGCCTGGACCGACCTCGGTCATCAGGCTCCCGGCCAAACGGCGGGCGCCATTGAGCGCCGCGGCGTCGGCGGACATACCATCCCAGGCGAGTAGGCCGAGCAGCGTGTATTTGCGGCCCCAGATATCCCAGGATTTCAAGCGACTGCCCGCGGCGTAGTTTCCGATATAGCCGTCCGGGGTTTGGGTTGCGAGCAGCGACTGAACGGAATCGCGGAGGCGCGCGCCTTCGGCGGCGTTCCCGGTATACTGGCACGCGGCAGCGGCGGACAGAAACCACTTACCCCAGAATTCGGTCTGCCAGCAGGCTGTTTCCGCGCGCTGCCGGAAAGGCGCCACCAGTCTCTCCGGGTTCTGCGCGAAGATCCGGTTCCGAATGCAAAGGTCGAGCTTGCGGCCGAGGTATCCGCCGAGTTGAACGTGGTCCAGAGCGACGGGCGCAAGGACGTCGGTGACGCGGTGGCGCGGCTGCTTATCGGGAGGTGAACTTTCCTGGCTGGCACACGAGGTGCTAGTGATGGCTGGGAGAAGTGCAAGAACGTGACGACGGGTCAGCTGCAAATCACAATGTAGCGTGGTACACGGGCGTGTGGGGTAGGATGTACACTAACTGAAAGCCGAGAACCCAGAGCGGATGCTCCGGTTTCTGTACTGCTGAGCACAGGAGGCCCGATGTCCCTACGTCCCGTCAAGCGGATTATCAATGCCAAGCCGACCATCGAAGGCGCCGGCGTGCATCTGCGCCGCGCGTTTGGATTCGGCAACACGGGCGACTTCGACCCGTTCCTGCTTCTTGACGACTTCCGCAATGAGATACCGGAGGACTACCTTGCTGGATTCCCATGGCATCCCCATCGTGGGATCGAAACCATCACTTATGTCCTGGCCGGAACTGTCGAGCACGGTGACAGCATGGGGAACCACGGCGCGATTGGCGCGGGGGACATCCAATGGATGACGGCTGGCAGCGGGATTGTGCACCAGGAGATGCCCAAGGGTGACAAAGCCGGCAGGATGCACGGATTCCAGTTGTGGGCCAACCTTCCCGCGCACTTGAAGATGACGGCGCCCCGTTATCAGGAGGTGAAGGCGGGCGACATTCCGGAGGTCACGGACGACGACGGCACGCACGTTCGCGTGGTCTGCGGGAAGTTTTGGGGCACGACCGGTCCTGTGGATGGTATCGCCGCCGATCCGATCTACCTCGACGTGTCGGTGCCTCCGGGCCAGAGGAGGACCCTTCCGGTCGAGACAACGCACCACTCCTTCGCGTACGTTTTCTCAGGGGACGGGAAGTTCTGCAACGCCTCCGGCCCGCTCGAGGTGCCAACCGAATCGGTTGGATGGGCAGACACGAAGCCTCCCGCCGAGGCGGGCAACCGCTCGCTGATTCTGTTTGACCGCGGCGACGAGGTGGAGGTTCACGCCGGGGAGGATGGGATCCGGTTTCTACTCTGCTCCGGGAAGCCTCTGCGGGAACCGGTGGCCTGGTACGGTCCGATCGTCATGAATACGCAGGAGCAGCTCCGCCAGGCGTTTGACGAATTGGATAAGGGGACATTTCTGGGCGGCGGAAAAGCATCGGGTACCAGGAACAGATAGTCAGTCCGCTGCTTTCGGTCCGCGGCCTCCCTGGCCGCCCCTTCCCGAGTACCGGCAGCCGAGCCTCCGTCCGCCACGACTCCGTGCAATACAATGGGTCGAGCGGGTCGGCGAGGGGTTGTCAACAGGATGGCTGCTGGGTCCACAGTGAATCAGGCACGCGGTGAGTCGCCGTGTCCTCCCGCCGAATCGGTTCGCGCGGAATTAAATGCGATCTGCCAGTCAGCCGTTTTTCAGTCCGCGCCGCGCCTCCAGAAGCTGCTGCGGTATCTCGTCGAGCAGAACCTGGAGGGGAATCCGCTCAAAGAATCCATCGTGGGAGTGGCGGTTTTTGGCCGTGACCCAGGCTACGACCCCAAGAAGGACGGCGTCGTGCGGACCGAAGCGCGGCGGCTGCGCGCCAAGCTGATCGAATACTATGCCGCCGGCAACGGGCGCGAGGCGGTTGTCATCGACCTGCCCAAGGGCTCTTATGTGCCGGCGTTTCGATTCGCCGAGGATAAGGAGTCGTCCGTTACCGCCGCGATTCCGGCGCCTCGTCAGGCCTGGCGACGATGGGTTGCGCTGCTGGCAGCAGGAATCGCCGCGACAGCCCTGCTGTCCTTGACGATCCGCCAGCGCTGGCTGGTCGCGGCCCCGAAAATCCCGACGCGGGCGGGCGATAGTGTCCGGCTGCGCAGCGTCGCGGTTCTCGATTTTCGCAATCTG
>Ga0181535_10005029_pt1 | contig 14367 bp, 6 predicted proteins | sample PEATcosm2014_Bin_44_FD_119774 | JGI IMG/M metagenome (GOLD analysis project Ga0181535, IMG submission 119774) | Peatland microbial communities from MTU Mesocosm Facility, Houghton, MI, USA - PEATcosm2014_Bin17_30_metaG | ecosystem: Environmental > Terrestrial > Soil > Wetlands > Peat | place...
ACCGCGCGCGAGGACGTGCCGCCCATTGGATCGTTGCCGGACATCGACCTGATCACCGAGGGCGTGCTCACCCTGGCCAAGACACTTCGTTTGCTAAAAGACAGCGGCGGGAACCCCAACCGCCTGCCGATGGATCGCAATGGCGCCTTGCTCCTGACTCGCGAATTGTTGGGCGCAGACGAAATATTTTTTCTGGTGGGCGAACAGATGAACGAGTATTACCACAATCCGCTCCTGCCCCGGAACATATCCATCCGCCACAACCTGATCGAACAACTGGTTGAAACGCTGGGCACCTGCCATAAAGTGGTGACGGTTGAGTGGTGTTGAAGTCGGCGGCAGTTTTGAAAATTGATAATGGGTTTGCTGGACGATCCGTCGTGAACCGTGGACTGCCCCTTATTGTGTGTCATCGCGAAGCCGATAAAAGAGCTGGCTGAGCCCGGGAGAATGATGGCTAACGAGGGTGCTGGTGGTGTCGGTAGCGGTGAAGTTTGTTTGGATTTGCCAGTCGGAAAGGTTGGTGGAGTTTTCCAAGACATATTGATGGCCTTGCAGCGTCGTAAAGGCCAAGCTCAGCGTGTTGCTGGTCGAGAATTCCGGCAAGTAACCTACTGGCAACATGGTGAGATGTTTACCCAGGAATCCCTCGACGTCTCCGAGTGTCAACCCGTCAACCACCCCGTCAAAATTCGAATCGGGCAGACTGCCCAGTTCGACGGCATTGCCGTCGAATTTCGGTAACAAGCCGCGGAATGATATGCGGTCGGCAAATTGCGGGGCCATATTCACGGTTAAATTGGTATTCAGCGCCAGCACTTGGGGCCCGCCGGTCAGGGAGGCCTTGAGTTCTTGCAAAACCGAGCGAAAGTTGCTTTCGGTTTGGAGGGAATCCGGGTCATAATTAAACAACCGCACGTCGTTGGTCGCCCGCGACCGGATGAACTCGGAAGCCAGGAGGTAAGTGTTGACGGCGTTGGTAAATGATGCGAGGGCGAGCGGTAGGTCATTGGTGGTGGCCACGGTCAATAATTGGGGGTAATCCGCCAGCACCCGGCTGGCAGTCAGGCCGCCACTCTGGTAAAGAGCGCGCAGACTGGTCAATTGGGCATTGAAGTCCTGTCCGTTTAGCGTGTACGTAAAGTATTTCGCGGCGTAGAGACCCGCTTGAATCAATCGGAGGTCGCCGTAATCGACGGTAGTGAGGACAGTGGTGGTTTCGTTGCTGGACAGGGTTACAGTGAAATTCGTTTCGGTCACCAAGGATAGGTTGCTGATGGCACCCGCGATGGCCAACAGCACATTGGTCCGCAGTTGGGCAGGAAATTCGTTGGCGTTGACCCCGTCGGGCGCCAGGACGAGCCCGTTGGTATCCTTGGGCGGCATCGCGGTCCAGTTGTAAATATTTCTCCCGGAGCTCGGCAAACCGAGACGCGTCAAGAAATTGGAGCCGGGGGGCTGGTTGGGCAGCACCAGCAGCCGCGTGATGGCATAAAAGGCGTTCGCGGTCTGATTGGTTTTGCTCACTGTTAATGCGTTCGAAAAACAATTGTCGGCATCGGCAAGGTCGTGTTTCCCGAGATAGGTGCGTCCTTGAGTCACCCAAGCGTCCGCAGTCTGGGAATGAATGTGCCCGGGCAGCAAGCTGGCGATTAATAGCACTAGAAGGTACGGTTTCATGGGGTTTCTGGGTTTTGGGTGTTGAATAGAGAAATGGCTTGCGGCTGGCCACCGAGTTTCCAAATCAATCGTCCGGCGTCCGGGCCCACAATCTGGAACTGCGCTTCAGGAAGGGAAAAAGTCTGCTTGGCCCCGGCAAACACTGCCACCGACTTCAATTCCCAAATTCCGTCCTGCTTCGGGCGAGCCAGGCCCGCCTTCAACCGAATTGCATCCGAACCGGTTGCGAAGAGCTCAACGCTACGCAGTTCCACGCAATGTGAATCCGTTGCGCCAACCATCCATGGCGGGAGGTCGGCAAGTACGTTGGTTAGTCCACTGACTGACCGGAATTGGATTTGTACATTTTCTGCTACCAACATCGGCAGAAGCCCAATTTTGAAAAAGCCCCGGCGCTCGTGATCGGTGAACAGGCGCGCGGCCCGAAGCTCAAGAACTGGCGCCGCCTCATCGGAGTCATATTGCCAGATGTCCACCCCGGCTGCGACAAAGCCCAATAACTCGTCGCCAGCCACGGGGAAACAAAATGAAAACGGCAAAATCCCTGCAGCCAGATACGCCCATGCCCAAAGACGACAACTCAGTCTTGTAAACCGTTTCAATCTGAGCATCTTGATTTTAAACTCCCTCAACGAAGAAATTGCACCCTTGAATTTGAGACGGCAAGCAAAAAATGCTGTGCAGATATTCCGTCGCCTGGAAGGTTTTCAAGATTGTGCTAGGATGAGACGGCATTTTTTGCGAGGAGATTAGTCTTTCAAATAGCCGGGCAGGCGATTGAAGACGAGGAGTGTATCGGAGAAGCAAATAACAATGAGCAATACAACGAGCAAACTTAATCTCGGCGGCGAGTTCACGTTTCGCGGCACGCCCTTGACGGTGCAGCGGATTGGTTATGGCGCCATGCAACTGGCGGGGCCGGGAGTGTGGGGACCACCCAAGGACCCGGATGGCGCCGTGGCCGTCCTGCGCGCGGCCGTTGCGGCAGGGGTGAATCATATCGACACCAGCGATTTCTATGGTCCGCACATCACCAATCAGATTATTCGACAAGCCCTGCACCCGTACCCTGCGGGACTGGTGATCGTCACCAAGCTGGGCGCCCGCCGGCCGCCTGATGGGTCGTGGCAGCCGGCCGTCTCGGCCGAGGAACTGGTCGCTGGCGTCCATGACAACCTCCGCCATCTGGGCTTGGAGGCGATCGACCTCGTCAACTATCGTGCGATGGGCGCGATTCACGGACCGGCGGAGGGACCCATCGCGGAGCAGGTGGCGGTGCTGGCTGACCTGCGGCGCCAAGGCTTGATCCGGCACCTCGGCCTCAGCAACGTGACTGCCGCCCAGGTGGCCGAGGCGCAGGCGATCACCGACATCGTTTGCGTGCAAAACAACTACAACCTGGCCTGCCGCCACGATGACGCGCTGATCGACGATTTGGCCCGGCAGGGCATCGCTTACGTGCCGTTCTTCCCACTCGGCGGGTTTACCCCGTTGCAGTCGTCCACGCTTTCGGCCGTGGCCGATCGAATCGGGGTCAAGCCGATGCAGGTGGCACTGGCTTGGCTGCTCCAACGGTCACCGAACATTCTGTTGATTCCGGGCACCTCGTCGCCCGCCCATCTGCGGGAAAACCTCGCGGCCGGGCAGATCGCGTTATCGCCGGCGGACTTGGTGGAGTTGGACAGTATTGCCGTTGCGGCGGCGGCGAAGCCCTGATCGGGATAATCCATTGTCAGCCCCGGGCGGACTTTGTAAACTGGCCTTCCTTGATGTTTAACGTAAAAACTGTATCGCTGCTGGCGTTAGCGGCCGCCAGCACGGCGGTCGCTGCCGATTCATTGCCCTTTCCCGCGGATACCAACCAGGTGCTCGAACGCACTTGTTTCCAGACCAGCCGACCCTGGAGCACCAATGCCGATCTGGGCGCCGACGTGGCCATTGCCTACGGCATCGACACCAATCTGCCGGCCCGGATCGAATCCTGGCGCGCTCACGGTTATCGCGTGCATTTGATGACCGGCGTGGCTTGGGGCCAGTATCAGGATTATCTTTACGGTCGGTTCGACGGCATCAATCACGAGGATGAGGCGCAGACGGATCGCGACGGGCACAAGATCAGTCACGGCGGCGATGTTTATTACATGTGTCCCGGCACGAACTACGGAAAATTCCTGTGCGTGGGGGTGCAGCGGGCACTGGATGCCGGTGCCGAGGCGATTCACCTCGAAGAGCCGGAATTCTGGGATCGGGGCGGCTATTCCGAGGGGTTCAAGCGGGAATGGAAAAGTTATTATCGTGAAGACTGGCAGCCGCCGCACAGTTCGGTGGATGCCCGCTGGCGCACGGGCAGGCTGAAATATTTCCTGTACCGCCGCGCGTTGCAACAGGTGTTTGACTACGTGCAGGATTATAATTTTCGCACCGACCACCACGTGCGCTGTTACGTGCCCACACACAGCCTGCTGAACTATTCCCAGTGGTGCATCGTGAGCCCGGAATCCAGCCTGGCGCGGCTAAACGGCTGCGACGGTTATATCGCCCAAGTCTGGACCGGCACTTCCCGTGAGCCGAACAAGTATGCCGGCACGGTCCGCTCGCGCACTTTCGAGACGGCGTTTCTGGAATACGGTGCCATGCAGAATCTGGTGCGCGCCACCGGACGCTCGGTGTGGTACCTGAATGACCCCATCGAGGATAACCCGGAGCACGACTGGACGGATTTTCGGGTGAACTGGGAGTCCACGCTGACCGCCTCGCTCTTTCAACCGGACGTGGCGGCCTATGAGGTGGCGCCCTGGCCGGAACGCATTTTCAACGGCCGGTATCCGCATCCGCGGTCGGAGCCGGGTGCGAATGCGAAGCCGGAAGACCTGTCGAAGCCCATTCCGCCGGCGTATGCCACGGAATTGCAGACGGTGTTCAGCACGCTGAACCATATGAACCAGTTGCCCGTCCGGTGGGACTGCGGCACGCCGGGCATCGGCGTGTTGGTGAGCGATTCGATGATGTTCCAGCGCGGTGAGCCGACGCCAAGCGATCCGTACTTGGGCAATTTCTACGGCCTGGCGATGCCGCTGGTGATGCACGGGTTGCCCGTGGCGCCGGTGCAGTTGGAAAATGCGACCATCCCGCATTTCCTCGATAATTGCCGCGTCCTCTTTTTGAGCTACGATGGGCAGAAACCTTTGTCGCCGGCCGTGCACGCGCCGCTGGCCGATTGGGTAAGGCACGGTGGCGTCCTCGTGGTTTGCGATGCCGATGCCGACCCGTACCTGAAGGTCCGGGAATGGTGGAACAGCGATGGCAACCGTTATACCACGCCGCGGCAACATTTGTTTGAGCTGCTCGGGCTGGGCGATACGCTCGCGCCGGAGGTCTGCCAGCAAGTGGGGCAGGGCGGAGTCATCTGGATCAAGGAACGGCCCGCCAATCTCACGACGAGTCGGGCGGGGGCGGACCAGGTGGTGGGAGCCGCGCGGTTGGCGGTGCAGAAGTGCGGCTTGAAATGGCGCGAGACAAATTATCTGCTGTTGCGGCGCGGACCGTATGTGATTGCCAGCGGACTGGATGAGTCCATCGATGGCGCGCCGCACACGTTGACCGGCCGCTTTGTCAATCTCTTCGATGCCGGGCTGCAGGTTCAAACCAAGATCGCCATCACTCCCGGTTCACGCCATTTTCTGCTGGATCTGGCGGCCGCGCATGCCAGCCGACCGCATTTGCTGGCCTCCGCCTGCAAGTCATCACTGGAGCTGCAATCGCGTGCAGGGCTTACCTATGCGGTGGAGGGCGTGGAGGGGACGCCGGGAATCCTGCTGTTGGAGACGAAGCAGCCGCCACAAGCCGTGACGCTGGATGGCGAGCCGTTGTCCACGTTTGAGTACTCCGCCCAGGAACATCTGGCGTGGATTCATTTCCCGAATCGCGCCCGCCGGCAGGATGTGACGATCAATTTTTGAGCGGGAGGTGGCCGGGGCGTGCCGACCATTGATCCGGGCCGGATGGTCTCTTGACCTATTGCGCAGGTTGGTTTGAGATGCTATGGATTGCCAATGGATTTCAAACTTCAGAAGCATTGCCTGGTCCTCGGGATGGTATGGATGGCGTTGCTGCCATCCGGTCGCGGGTTGACCAATCAACTGGCCCTGACGCCGCCGATGGGCTGGAACAGTTGGAACAAGTTTGCGTGCAGCGTCAACGAGGAGATTGTGCGGGCGGAGGCGGATGCCATGGCGACCAACGGGATGAAGGCGGCGGGCTACGAGTTTATCAACATTGATGATTGCTGGCAGATCGGGCGGGATAGCAACGGGGTGATTGTAGCCGACCCGTCGGCCTTTCCGAGCGGCATCAAAGCGCTGGCCGATTACGTGCATTCCCGGGGACTCAAGCTGGGGATATACTCGGACCACGGTACCGCCACCTGCCAGGGGCGGCCGGGCGGTTATGGCTACGAATATTTGGACGCCCTGACGTATGCATCATGGGGGGTGGATTACCTCAAGTACGACAATTGCAATCTGCCGGCGGGCGACAACACCGAGCAGGACTATGCGCACATGAGCGATGCGCTGATGAAATGCGGGCGGCCGATCACGTTTAGCATTTGCGCGCAGGCGTATGCCACCTGGGATGCGGATTTGGGCAATCTCTGGCGCTCCACCGATGACATTAACGACAGCTACGCGCGGATGCTGGTCAATCTGGGCGGCAACGAGCCGCCCGCCTATTTTGCGGGGCCGGGCCGATGGAACGATCCGGACATGTTGGAAGTGGGTAACGGCGGCATGACCACCACCGAATACCAAACGCATTTCAGCTTGTGGTGCATGGTGGCGGCTCCATTGATCACCGGCAATGACCTGAGCAGCATGTCCGCGGCGACGGAGGCCATCCTGACGAACGCGGAGGCGATCGCCGTGGATCAGGATGCCGCCGGCGAGCAGGGAATACCGACGGCGGGCGCCGCCCTGCAGGTGTGGTGCAAACCGCTGGGCACGGATTTCACGAACAAGGCCGTGGCTTTGTTTAACAATACCAATGCGACGCAGCCGATCACGGTCACCTGGACCAACGTGGGCTTGCAGGCCGGGCCGGCCCGCGTGCGCGATCTTTGGGCACATACCGATTTGGGCGTGTTCACCAATGGTTTTACCGCCAACGTTGCCGCCCACGGAACGGTGTTGCTGAAAGTGAGTGGGCTCGCGCCGCCGGTGCCCGCGCCGGGCACCAACTATCTTTCCGACCTGCCGCCGGTTTACGCTTACAGCAGTTGGGGCACGCTGACCGCCAACAGAAGCATTGCCGGGAACCCGATCACGTTGAATGGCACGACGTATGCCAAGGGTTTGGGGGCCAACAGCTATGCCGGTTTCGAGTATCGCCTGGGCGGCGTGGCCGCCCGCTTTCAGGCGGATGTGGGCGTGGATGACGATGTCGGCAACAATGGCTCGGTGATTTTTCAGGTATACGCCGATGGCGTGGAGATTTACCGGAGCCTGCGGATGACTGGCGGGGCCGCGCACCAATCCGTTGACCTTGAGGTGACCGGCGTCAACCGGCTAACGCTGGGCGCCAACGACGCCGACGATGGCAATGCTTATGACCACGCGGATTGGGCGGGGGCGCGGGTCATCGTGTCCAACAGCGTGCCGGCGGCACCCCTGGCGCCCGCCGGCCTGACGGCGAAAGCGGGGAATTCAATCGTGCTGGGCTGGCCGGCGGCCGCCGGCGCAATGACCTACAATGTCAAACGTTCCGGTTCCAGTGCCGGCCCCTATACTAATCTGGCGAACACTCCGTTTTTGGAGTATGTGGATACCAATGTGACCACGGGGGCCACGTATTTCTATGAGGTCTCGTCGGTGGGAAAATTCGGGGAGAGCCTGGATTCCGCGTTTGCCACCGCCACGGCCTGTTTGCCTCCGGCCGCGCCCGGTGCCGTGGTGGTCAAGCTGAATGGTGCGGAGGCTGAGCTGACGTGGAGTGACGTGCCGGAGGCCGCGGGCTATGTCGTCGAAAGGGCGGTGAGTGCCACGCCGTTCGCGCCGATCGGAGCGACCGTGGCTACCAGCCTGACGGATGCCAGCCTCGAGTTGGGCACGAATTATTTCTATCGGGTTATCGCCACGAATGACTGCGCGCCAGGCGCGGCGTCGCCGTATGTGGTGGCCACTTTGCCACCGGCGGTGCCAACGGGTCTTTCGGCCACGCCGGCAGACGACTCGATTGCCATCAATTGGAATCCGTCGGCGGGCGCCTCGGGCTATAATGTCAAACGGGCGGCGGGGTCTGCCGGGCCATTTGTGGTCATCGCCACCAATCTGGCCGACGCCGTATATGTGGACAGCGGGTTGGCGGTGGGGACGACAAATTTCTACGTCGTGTCCGCGGTGAATGCCGGAGGTGAGAGTTCAAACTCGTCCGCGGTGAGTGCCGTGGTGTGTGGGGGACTGCTGCCGGCCGGATGGGCGGATCTGGACATTGGTTCGGTGCGATTTGCCGGCAGCGCCAGCAGTTGCGATGGCAACTCCTTTGTGGTGCAGGGTGGCGGGGCGGACATTTGGGGCACAGCCGACGCTTTTCATTTTGCGAGTGACGATTTCAGCAGCCACGCCATTCTCGCGGCGCGAGTGGTGAACATTGAGGATATCGACCCCTGGACCAAGGCGGGCCTCATGTTTCGCAGCGATACCACGTCCGGAGGGACCTTCGTGGATTTGTTTGCGACGCCGGGCAATGGCGTGAACATGCAATGGCGTTCCGTCAGTGGCGGGGAATGTTCCGCCGGCAACGCGGAAAATCTGGTGGCGCCCGTCTGGCTCAAGCTGGTGTGCCAGGGCAATAATTTTACCGCTTATTATTCGGCCGATGGCACGGATTGGACCGCGCTGGGGACGGCGACGGTTTCGCTGGCGAGTCTGCTGGGTGGGCTGTCTGTGACGGCGCATAATAACTCCTATCTGGCCACCGCCACTTTCGATCACGTCTGCACCAATGTGGCGCCCGCGCCAACGGGCCTGGCCGCCACCGCGGGCAACCAAGCGGTGACGCTGGCTTGGAATTCAGACCCGGCGGCCATTGGGTACAATGTGAAACTGGCCACGGTTTCGGGTGGGCCATACACGTTGCTGGTTACCAATGAGCCCATTCCGGGTTGGACGGTTTCCGGGCTGGCCAACGGCACGCCGGACTACTTTGTAGTTTCCACCGTGAACGCACTGGGCGAGAGCGCCAATTCGTTGCCGGTTGGGGCGACGCCCAACCGGTCGTCGCGGCCCGTGGTCAGTGTGAGTCAGACCAGCACCAACATTCTCCTCTCGTGGCTGCCCGCCGGCGGCCGGCTCCAGACCATCGGCGCATTGGGAACCACCAACGCTTGGACGGATATCAGCACCGGTCAGCCGGTGGCGGTGCCACTGTTGGGCGCGAGCAACGCCTTTTTCCGGGTCGTCGTGCCCTAAGATCGGACACCGGGCTCCTGACCGGTTGCAGTTTTCTGGGGAGACGTTGGATTAAACTGCGATCCAGAACGCCGGGCACACTGATCTTGCCAGGTTATGCAGCTATTTCGTAGGGTTGGTAAGCCCTATATGAAATACTCGTGCCGTCCCGCGATTCTCATCGGTTTGATCTTCTGCCAGAGTTTGCAGGCGCAGGTGCGCATTTCCGAGTTCATGGCGAGCAACACACACACGTTGCTTGATGAAGACGGCGCTTCCTCGGATTGGATTGAACTGCAGAACACCACAACCAATACGGTAAGCCTGCTGAACTGGTCGCTGACCGATAGCGCGAGCACGCCGGGCGAATGGCGTCTGCCCGCCACCAACCTGGCTCCGGCGGGCTTCATGATTGTCTACGCCTCAGGCAAAAACCGCGCCGTGGCCGGCGCGGAATTGCACACCAATTTCAAGCTGAGCGCCGGTGGTGAGTATGTGGGGCTGTATACGCCGGATGGGGTGGTGGCCAACGAGGTTTCGCCGGCGTACCCCTCCCAATTCCCGGATGTTTCCTACGGCATTGGGATGCGGCTCACCGCCACGGCGCTGGTGGTCACCAATGCCGCCCTCCACTATTGGATCCCCACGGATGCCTCGGCAGATGCCACGTGGACGGACACGAACTTTGACGATTCCGCGTGGACAGCCGGCACCAATGGCATCGGGTATGAGACGGGGATTCTGGATCCGCAGGAGGAATTGTTTTCGGCCAAGGTGCTGGCTTCCGGTCCGGTCGCCTATTGGCGATTGAACGAAACCAACGGCGTATCGGCGGTGAATACCGGCAGCGACGGCGTGGAGGATGTGGGTGGCTATGAGGGCAGCATCGTGTTGGGCCAGGCCGGTCCGCGGCCGCCGGCTTTTCCGACGTTTGAGACCAACAACGACGCCCCGCTTTTCGATGGCACCAGCGCCTATGTGAATGGGCCGTACGAACTGATGAACGACCTGCCGGCATTCACGGTGGGCGGCTGGATCTGTCCCACGGCGGCTCAGGGCGACCGGACGGGGTTGTTTGGCCAGAATGACACGGCGGAGTTCGGCTTCAGTTCGGCATCCACGATTCAATTCTGGTCCCCGGAGGCATCGGTGTCAGCGACGTATCCATTCGCCAACAACACGTGGCATTACGTTATGGCGGTGGGCGGCGGCGGTCAGCTTGCGCTTTACTTCGATGGCGTGCAGCAGGCGAGCACCACCGTTTCGGCCCTCAATTTTGGCGAATCGGAGTTTGACTTCAACATTGGCGGCGGCGGTGTGTTCGATCCCACCGGTAACTTTTTCACCGGGCGGATCGATGAGGTGGCAGTGTGGTTTCGGGCGCTGGCTACGAATGAAATTACCGGGCTGCTGTCCTCGAACGCCGACTTTGTGAGCTACACCAATTACATTGCCACGGATGTGCGGGCGCAGATGTACGGCTCCAACACCACGGCCTATGTGCGCATTCCCTTTACCGTGGCCAACCCGGACGCGTTTGACGACTTGCAATTGCTGATGCGGTTTGACGATGGATTCGCCGCGTATTTGAACGGGCATTGGATCGCCGGCTCCAACGCGCCGGCGGCGCTCGCCTGGAATTCCGCCGCCACGCAGCGGCATCTCGATACGGAGGCGGTGCAATGGACGGCATTCGATGTGAGTGGGGCGCGGCAATGGCTGCACCCCGGGAACAATGTGCTGGCCATCCAGGCGCTGAATATTGCCGCCACCAACACCGATTTTCTCATGCAGGCGCAACTGGTTGGCCGGACCATCGTGGACACCGCCGTGGGCTGGCGGTACTTCACAGGCCCTACACCGGGCGCCCCGAACGGGACCAGCACAAACGATTTCGGACCGGTCATGGCTGGGGCGGCACATTCCCCCAATCCACCCGCGGCGGGCACCGCGCTGGCCGTCACCGCCCAGGTGACGCCCGGTTTTTATGCCATTTCCAACGTCGTGCTGCATTACCGCGTGATGTTCGGTGCCGAAACGACCGTGGCGATGAGCGAGAGTGGCACCGAGGGCACCTGGGCGGGCACCATTCCGGGCGGCGCCGCTGCGGCGGGCCAATTGTTGCGCTATTATGTCACGGCCATCGACATTTCCAACAATGTCTCGCGCTGGCCGTTTTATCCCGACGCCACTGATTCCCAGGAATATTATGGCACGGTCGTGGTCGATCCTTCCATTCAAACGCGGCTGCCGGTCGCCTATTTGTTCATTCAGGACACCGATTCAGCCGACAACCAGACCGGCACCCAGGGTTCGCTGTTTTACCTCAACGAACTTTACGACAACATCCACATTTATGTGCATGGCCAGTCGTCCGTGGGCTGGCCCAAGAAGAGCCATAATCTGGATTTTCCGAGCGACCACCGGTTTCTGTACCGGACGAACGGCACGCGCGAAGACAAGGTCATTTTCATGAGCAACTACAGCGACAAGGCGCGGATGCGCACCACGCTGTTTTACGCCATCGCGGCGCAATCGGGCGGCGTCAGCATGTTTGCCTTCCCCATTCGCATCCATCTCAACGGCAGCTTCTGGGGGGTGGAAGATATGGTGGAACACGGCGATGACCTTTGGCTCTCGCGCATCGGGCGCGATCCCGATGGGGCGTTGTACAAGATGTACAACGACATGAGCAGCGCCTCGGGCAACGAGAAAAAGACCCGCACCGACGAAGGCACGGACGACCTGACCGAGCTCATCACCAATCTCGATGAATCGGTTGCGCTGACGAACCGTGTGACTTACGCCTGGGACAATCTCGATCTGCCGCAGACCGCCAGCTTTTTCGCCGACCTGGCGATCGCCAGCGACCAGGATGTGGGCCACAAGAACTACTATCTCTACCGCGACAGCGACAATACCGGCGAGTGGGCGATTTTTCCCTGGGACGTGGATCTGTCCTGGGGGCGCGATTGGGTGGATAGCTTCACCGGATCGAATTATTTCAACGATGTGTGTTTTACGACGAATATCCTGAATTTCTATCCAGGCTCGCCCATCCAGGCCAAACCCTCCAATCGGCTGTTTGATTTGTTCTTTGCGAACAGCGATTTCCAGCAAATGTACCTGCGCCGGCTGCGCACGCTGATGGACACGATCCTCATGCCGGCCGGTACGGCGACCAACGCGCTGGTGATTGAGCCGCTGATCCGCCAGTACGAAAGCGTTTTGAATCCCACGAACATTTCGCCGTCGGATGCCGCACTGGACAATGCCGCGTGGGGACCGGCCTGGGGCGATACGAGCTTGAGTGTCTTTCCCAACGACGCCGAGCGGCTGATCTCGGATCATCTGGCCGGCCGCCGCACCTATCTCTTTACCAGTGCCAGCGCCACGCTCAACGGAATGTCCATTCCGGCCTCCCAGCCGACCAATACAGTGATCCTGATCGGTTCGACGGATTACAGTCCGGCCAGCGGCAATGCTGCGGAGCAGTTCGTGGAACTGCGCAATACAAACGCGTATCCCGTGGATGTCTCCTATTGGCGGCTGACGGGGGCGATTGAATTCACGATGCGTCCGGGCACGGTGATCCCCGCCGGGGGAACCTTGTATTTGAGCGCGGATGTCAACGCTTTCCGGGCGCGGGCCGTGAGCCCGCATGCCGGCCAGAATCTCTTTGTGCAGGGGCCGTTCGGCGGCTATTTGAGCACGCAGGGCAATTCACCCCTGATCCTGGAAAATGGCGAGGGCGTGCTGCTGAGCCAAAACGCCTATGCCGGCAACACGGCGGCGGCACAGTTTGTCGCCGGCAACCTCGTGGTGTTGCGGGCGGGTGACGGCACGGAGACTTTGAGCAGCCACGGCAATTCCGTCTTCATTGACCAATACACCACCGACGGCACGCTGGCGGGCAGCATTGCCCTGCCCGACAGCGGCACCAACGCGCTGCTGATCAGCGGCAGTGCCGGGTCCGAGGGCGCGCTCTCGTTGTCGCCGGACGGGCGCCTGCTCGTGTGTGCAGGGTACCACATCGACTATACCAATAGCGCGTCTTCGGTGGCCGGTGCCAGCGCCACCAACGTTCCCCGCGTGTTGGGCATTTTGGACGTGGCGGGCGGGTTTGCCATGGCGGGGCTTACCACGAATCAATTCAGCGAGAACAACATCCGGGGCGGGGCGACCGACGGGCTTGGCCATTATTGGGGGGCGGGCGCCAACAGCGCGGGCAACGGCACTTTCTATTTTGGCGCCGGCCTCACAAACACCATTCAGGACATCGTCTCCAACACCATCGCCATCCAGGACCTGGGCGGAAACCTCTATTTCAGCACCGCCAAAACGACGCCGGGCATCTGGAAAATCCCCGGTACGCCGACCACGCCGGCCGCCGCCGCCATTTTCCTGAGTGCGGGGACCAAGGCGAGCCCCTACGGTTTCGCGTTCAACCACAGTTTCACCACCGCGTATCTGGCTGACGACACGCTCAGCGGTGTAGGGGGGATTCAACGCTGGGATTTCAGCGGTAGTGCCTGGACGCGGACGTACTCCTTCACGAGCCTGACCAACGTGGGAGCGCGCGCGGTGGCAGTGGATTTCAGCGGCGTGCGGCCGGTTGTTTATGCGACCACCGCGGAGTCCACCAACAACCATTTGGTGACGATCACCGATACCGGCGCGGGTGCGACGGTGACCACGCTGGCCACCGCGGGCGTGAACCAGATTTTTCGGGGCGTGACTTTTGCGCCGACCGCCAGCCTGGCGCCACAATTCTATGCCTGCGCCCGGAATGGCGACGGACTCGCGCTGGTGTGGACCACTTTGCTAGGTCGGAATTACACGCTGCAATCCATCAATAACCTGCTGGGCACCAACTGGGTGACGGTGACCAATTTTACGGCCTCGGCACCGCTGGTGAGTCTGACGAATGCGCTCGTGCCAGATGGCACCAATTGCTTTTTTCGCGTGATCTTGAATCCTTGAGCGGGTGAATTTTCTGTCACCTCGGGTCCCTTTTGGGGTGCCTAAGAGGTGATATGATCACTTTTGAAACAATGCCTGCCGCCGAATGGCCCGCGTCGAGGTAACGGTAGGATTTTTCTGGGCTTTCCGGCCAACGGCGCCGGCGGATCACGTGCCAGCGTCAGCCATTTTTCATTTGCGGGGAAGCCCGCTTCATGGCCAACCTGCCGGCATGTCTGGTGATTATCAAATAGTGCAGTTGGCCAACGGCGAGAAGACGCTG
>Ga0181535_10005030_pt1 | contig 14364 bp, 15 predicted proteins | sample PEATcosm2014_Bin_44_FD_119774 | JGI IMG/M metagenome (GOLD analysis project Ga0181535, IMG submission 119774) | Peatland microbial communities from MTU Mesocosm Facility, Houghton, MI, USA - PEATcosm2014_Bin17_30_metaG | ecosystem: Environmental > Terrestrial > Soil > Wetlands > Peat | place...
AGAATGAAATCGCCGTGAATGGTCAGGCCCAGATCGTGGCAGTCTTTAGCAAAAGCGCGTGCGCGCTCAACTGTTGCGCCCTTCTTAATGTTCTTCAGAATCTGCGGATCGCCGGATTCGAAACCAACAATCAACAAGCGGCATCCGGCATCTTTCATAGCTTTGAGGGTGTCGCGGTCGGTTGTCACGCGCGATGTGCAACTCCACGTCACACCAATCGGCTTGAGCTTCTCGCAGAGCTCGATAGTGCGCTGCTTCTGAATGTTGAAGGTGTCGTCGTCGAAGAAGTATTCTTTCACCTGGGGAAAATTCTGCTTTGCCCATGCCAGCTCCGCTGCTACATCGTCGGTGGAACGCTTGCGCCACGCATGTCCACTGAGCGTTTGCGGCCACAAACAAAATGTGCATTGCGCGGGGCATCCACGTGTCGAGTAGAGCGCGATAAACGGATGGAGCAGGAAAGGCACGTTGTACTTCGTCACATCCATGTCGCGCTTGTAGATCTTTGTAGCCCACGGCATCGCATCCAAATCTTCCACCTGCGGACGATCCGGATTGTGCACCACTTTTCCGTTCAGCTTGTAACTGATCCCGAGAATCTCGTTGAGTGGCTTGCCTTGCGCAAACTCGACGACGGAATAATCGAATTCGCGGCGGCAGATAAAGTCCAGCACTGGGCATTCGTCCAACGCGCGGTCCGGGTCCGTCGTCACCGGCGGCCCCACAAACGCAATGCGGATAGCAGGATTGGCCGCCTTGATGGCTTCCGCCAGCCGCTGATCGCCTTCCCAGCCCACCGTCGATGTGAAGAGAACAAGGAACTCGTATTCCTTGCATATATTGATCGTTTCTTCCGCAGAAACATGGTGTGGGGGCGCATCCAGCAGCCGCGAGCCTTCCAGCAGACCAGCAGGATAGGTCAGCCACACCGGGTACCAGTAGGATTCGATCTCGCGCGTGGCCGGCCAGCGCGAACTCGCGCCACCGTCAAAGTTCTCAAACGAGGGCGGATTCAGAAACAGTGTTTTCAGTGGCATAGACATCCCTTCAATCTTACCATTTTTCCAGTTTTTGCCGGTGCCTAAAGGAGTTACGCTGCTATTTGGAGCTGAGTTCGTGCAGCCAGTCTTCCATGTGGCCTAAAGCACGCAGCAGGTTCAGTCGTGCTTTTTCGAGCTCAAATCCCGCGTCCAAGGCGTCTACTCGCTTCTCACTCTCCTCTATGCGCGCCTGTTGCTCAGCTTTTGGTGTAAGCTGCTGCGTTGATCCGGGACCGCTCCCGGTTCCATTGCCCAGTTCCAACTGCGCCAGCACACTCTTAAGTTGCTCGCTAGCGATCTGTTGTTTCAGGCTCGCAATCTCCGACAGCGTGTCGAGCTCACGCAGGCTGCCAGTCAGTTCTGCAATCTGGATTTCATTTTGGCGCTGGGCCTGTTCCGCCTCAATCTTTGAGCGCAGGGCATCGGCCGAAGATTCGCGCGCCTTCGCGCGGTGAGCCAAATCAAAAAGCGGAACCTGAATCTCAAATCCTACGCTGAAGTTGTCGGCCTTAAAGGTCTTGTAGTACGTGTTGTAATTATTCAAAGCATTCGAGTCGCGGTTGTATTGAGCGCCAAAGGAAATTTCTGGTCGTCGGCCAACATATGCGTCGCCCTTTGCCTGCAGTTGTTTTGACTGGGCTGTGGCTTGTGCAGCTTGCGCCCCAAACGTGGCAGGCGGATTATCCGCCCTGACCGCAGGAATCTCTGGAATGCTAGCCCGATCCGGGGAAATCGAACCTACTGGTAGCCCTGTCAGATTCGCCAGTTGCTTGGCCAACGTTGTCGCCCGCGATTCCAGATGGATATTTTTCAAGCGGATCTGCGCTGAAGTCAGCCGCGCCTGCAGGAGTTCGTTTTGTGGATCGACCCCGGCTTCTGTCCGCTCTTGCTCTACCTGGACTAGCCGCTCCGTGAAGGACTCCTGCCGATGCGCCGCTTCCATTTCACGGTTGACCGTGTCAAGTTCGATGTACGCCGTCGAGGCATCCAGAGCTACCTGTTCCCTGACGTCCTTCAGGTTGAGCGTAGCGGCCTGAATGCCCTCCCGCGCGGCGCGAATATATTGTTTCTGCGGAAAGCTCAATACGAGCGATTGCATGGAAGCGTTCGCAATTGAAGGCTGCCCAGTAGGAAACCCGATCGTTGGCGGTCCCACGGTTGAACCAATAGACAGAGTAGGAATATAGGCGTCGGTCGATTCATCAAGCGCCGCCTGTGCCTTGCGCAGTTCGGCCTGATCGATCCGCACCGCTGCGCTATTGCGTTCGGCAAGATCCACAACCGTCGCCAGCGATACCTGTGCTATCCCGCTCACAGGCGCAACCGTTGCCATCGCTGACAGTACTCCGGCAAAGATGACCGCGCGGGTTTTGTGTTTAATCGTCATCCAGCTCGTTCCAATGAAAATCTCGTGTCAGAATTTCAATTCCAATGCCGGTTTGTAATCGTGTGCCAACGCCAATGCCGCCGCCCTTTGCTGACTGGCTCCCACTTTATTACCTTGCTGCGCCAGTACACGCGCCAGGCGCACATGCGCCGCAAATGCAGGGGCCTCTTCCGTCATGGATGAGCCACTCAAATACTCTTCGAGCATTTTGGCTGCCAACGGTAAATCGCGGTCGGTCTTGATCAGCACCATCGCGCCGTTGTAAAAGGCAATTCCAGCTTTTCGATCACGTTCTGCCGCTGTCAGACCGCTTTGCAGTGCTGCATCCATCTCTGCCCAACGCTGCCGCCTGCGATAAAAGCTGGCAAGGGACATCCACGGAGAGGCTGGATGTGGATCGACGCCAATGGCAGCTTTCAACTCGTGCTCGGCTGTCCCGTAGTCCTTGTGCTCCTCAGCAATCCAACCACGCAACTGGAAGGCCCGAGCAGGGTCTATTTTTTCCAGTGATGTGGCCACGCCCTCCGCTTTGTCTTCGCCACCACCGACAACTCCCGGAGCAGAATTGTAAAACTCCCCCAAGTCCGCCAGTGCGTCCGCGTTCTGCGGGTCGAGCCGCACTGCCGTCTCCAATTCGGCCCGCACCTGTTTGGCGAGTCCGAAGGCGCTCATGAATGACGCGCGCGACGCTCTCTCCCCAACTGCCCGGCCAAGCCACAAGTGATATTCGGAATTTCCCCCATCCATGTTGACTGCCTGTTGGCATTCGCTCGAGGCCGCATCCCAGTGTTCGAGCGTGAAGAGCACGCGGCATCGGAGGTTATGCACTTGCGCTGAAGCGGGAAAGGAATTCAGCAACGCGAGCGCTTTGTCCGCCTCGCCCGATTGCAAAGCTGCATGGGCCTCGGACAACGGGCCTGCGACAGCTTGCACACGCTGGGCAATGGCCAAGGCTGCGGCAGAGACCGCAATCAAGCCCGTCAGCAGGCCTGTTCCCAATACCCTCTTCACTGCACCCGCTTGATCGGTACGCCCACTTGCAAGGGCTGTCCAGTCGTGGTTCCAGTCGCCACAACGTCACCAGCGCTCAGGCCAGCGAGAATGGCTACTTGTGTCAGGTTGATCGCGCCGGTCGTCACCGGAGTCCGCACCAACCCGTCATTCACCACCTTGAACACGTATGGCTTGCCGTTTTCGGAGTAGAGGGATTCCCGCGGGATGGTCAGCACATCGGCTTCGCTCGCGGTCGTCACGGTCACCGTCACGTTCGTATCCGGCAGCAAGTCGCCGTCCCCGCCATCGATATCGATCATCACTTCACCGACGGTTCGTGTGGTGTAAGTGATGACGGTGATGGGCGTGCGCACGATGTGGCCGTGCCACACTTCTCCCGGCTTCGCGTCCCATTTGATCTGAATCTCCTGCCCGACGGACAGACGTCCAATGTCGGGTTCGTCGAAATATGCACGCACGCGCTCGTGCTCCAAATCGGCCATTTGCAAAAGCACTTTGCCTGCTTCCGCATATTCGGTGGGCCTGGCATCTACCGTGTAGACCGTCCCTGCAATTGGTGCACGGTACGAGGTCTTCTCAAGCACTTCGCGCGCCGCATCCGCATTCGCTTTCGCGTCGGCGAGCGCCGCCTGCGCACGCGCCATTTCAGCGGCCGAATAGCGACCCTGTGCGCTAAGTTCGGCGGCGTGGATATTTGCCTCCACCGTATCCAGTTGCTGCCGGGCAGCTGCCACTTCATTCGGGGAAGCGGCGCCGGATGCGCTGAGCTTCGTCAGTGCGTCCAAATTCCGCTGCGCCTGGTCGCGATCGATCCGGTCCCGTGCCAACTCAGCCGCCGAGGCTTGGCGCTGCTCCAGCGTCCCATTTTGAGTCGCGGCTTCGAGTGCTGCCTCAGCAGTCTTCACGCCGCTCTCGGCGGTTGCCAATCGCGCTCGCGCTTCTGCATCGTCAAGCACCATCAACAGCTTTCCCTTTGCCACGCGATCTCCAGGCTGCACGTAGACAGCTTTGACCGTGGTCGCAATCGGAGAAGGATATTCGTATCTCATCACCGGTTCCACATGCCCATTGGTGCTGAGAGTACTGGTCAGCGGCGCACGCTCAACGGTTGCGATGCGGACCGGCAATCGTTCCCGTGTCAGGGACCGCGCCGAGAAGAACACTATAACCAGAATGACCGCAACGCCCACCCAGAGCCATCCGCGGTCCAATCCCTTTCTTTCTTTAATCATCCGGTTGACCTGAGTCAGTATATAGGACTCCTGAACGCAACCCGAGGGAGCAAAAAATCCGCATTCAGGTCATCCATTTGCCATCTCGGCGGCTCGTACAATGGGGTTATGGCTACGCTACCCGGTTACACCGATGACCATGCCAAGGCCGGACTCGACTTCAAATTTCCGGCCATCGAAACATGGAAAAATCAGTTCCCCGGCTACGAAATCTCCATCGACGATCCGGAATTGACTTCGGTCTGTCCAAAAACAGGCCTCCCCGACTTTGGCGTCCTCAATATTCGTTACATGCCCCGCCACTGCTGCCTTGAACTCAAATCTCTCAAGGAGTACCTCTTCAGTTACCGCAACCTTGGAATCTTTCAGGAAAACATCGTCAACCAGGTCCTAGAAGACGTGGTTAAGGCCTGTGACCCCGTGTGGGCCGTTGTTCGCGGTGAATTCCGGCCTCGCGGTGGTATCGCCACTACCGTCGAAGCGCGTTTCCCTCGGCCCAAGGAGTGAACAAGGGAGCTGCCTTACTTCCGTAAAGCATGTGCTATCTCGCACTTTGTTTTTGCGGCGAGTGGCCCCGAGCCGGAACTGCCTAGCCTTCTTTCAGAAGTTCCATGCTGTACTTGGGCGCCAGCGCTCTCGCCTTTTCGAAAAATTCCGCCATCTGCTTTTCGTCCAATAGGGGTGGGGGCGTCGTTCGCGTGGCGACGGACACTCCGACTTCCGTGAAGAAACGGTCAATTCCAGCTGGGGAACAGACGCAGATCAGGCGGGCAGGCATTGAGGAGGCGTTCTGGAACCGATGCGCCGCGTTGGATGGAATATTGACGGTTTCGCCAGCACGCACGGTGGTTTTCCTGCCACGGAACGTTGCTTCGATCTCTCCGTCAAGCACAATAAACGTTTCATCGAAGTTGTGGCGATGCGGACCGGGGCCCCCTCCCGGAGGGATATGCATGTCGATGACGCAAAAGCGATCGTTGGTGTCCTTCCCGGAGACGGTTACGGTGTAAGTATCGCCGACGAGACCCACGTGGGGCACCTTCCCGTCGTCATCAGGCTGGGCAAAGCTCAAATTGCGATTGAGATCGTCGGGCGGTAGGGCTGGGATTCCAATTCTAGTTTCGATCACGCTGTTCCTCCTCGGGATTGTGGTGGTCTCGGCCACGGGTCGAATTTGTTGCGACGGCAAATGAGTGAATGGTTGAGCATTCATTCTTTCCTGGCCGCGTCGAGTTTTCAAAGGGCGGCGGTTTCCAGCGCCAAGTTCTAGCCTAGGCCAGTGCTTGTTTCCTGCAATGTCCCTTCGATTCGATTCGAGCCGCCTCTTTAACGCCGTTCGAAGCACTCGTCAAAAGGGATCGACGCCGATCCCCGCAGGGCTGTGGGATAATCTCCGTGCTCACGAATTCCACTGCTAAAGCGAGACCGATTGGCCGATTCCTCCCAACCTCTCCGCCTTCCCATTAACCCCGCCTTGGGCACTTTTCTCCTGCTCCTCTGCCTGAACCTGCTCAACTACATCGACCGCTACATCCTGCCCGGCGAAGTCTCGCTCATCCAGCGCGAATTCCATTCGACCGATCAGCAGATGGGCGCGCTGACAACAGCGCTGTTTCTCTGCTACATGCTTACCGCGCCACTCACTGGCTGGCTCGGCGATCGTTTTTCGCGCAAGCCGCTGATTATTACAGGTGCTGTCCTGTGGAGCGTGGCCACGCTGGGTACCGCATGGGTCCACGATTACTGGACTCTCTATATTCGTCACGCGCTGGTCGGCGTGGGTGAGGCTACATTCGGCATCTTTGCCCCTACTGTGCTGGCCGATTTTTATCCCGAACGCGATCGCAATCGGATTCTGTCCGTTTTCTACATCGCCATCCCCGTCGGCGCGGCCCTCGGCTACCTGGCCGGCGGACAAATGGGCCCTCTTTGGGGGTGGCGCGCGCCGTTCTTCATTTGCGCGATTCCTGGCCTTGCCGTCGCTCTGCTCTATGGATTCATCGGACGTGAGCCCAGGCGCGGCGCAAGCGATCACCTGAAGGCCACGCCCAGTCGCGCGACATTTGCTGGCCTCTTCACCAATCCAGCATTTCTCACTGCGACCTTCGGCCTGGCCGCCCTCACGTTTGCGATGGGAGGCATCTCGTCCTGGGTTCCGGAGTTCTTGCGCCGGTCAGCGGGCCTCTCTGTTGGCCGCGCGAGCCAGCTCGTCGGGGCCAGTACCGTACTCGATGGCATTGCCGGAACTCTTATCGGGGGCATGATCGCGCAGCGATGGCTGCGCACCAACCACCGTGCACTCTACCTGCTCTCGTTTTGGAGCGTCGCGCTCACATTGCCCTTTGGCCTGCTTCTCTTCTTCGGACCCGCAAAATGGGCCGTACCGGCGCTCTTCGCCGCCGAGTTCTTTCTTTTCCTCAATACCGGCCCGCTCAACACAGCTATCGTGAATTCGGTTGGGGCCGAAGTTCGAGCCACCGCTGTGGGCCTGAACCTCTTTATCATTCACTGTTTTGGCGATACGTTTTCGCCCCAGATCATCGGGGCCATCAGCGACCGCACCAGCCTGTCGATGGGTCTCGGCTCGACCCTCATATTCCTCGTAATTTCCTGTGCAATTCTCTTCGCAGGATCGCGAGTCGCTCCCCCACTTGAGGAAGACGTCTCTGCTTCGGTCCATTAGCTCCAGAACGCTGCGAGCACTTATTGATTGTTCGGCGACTGCCCAGGCTGTGCCTGCGGCTGTTGAGGCAACTGTTGCGGCGTGCGCATCGGCACGGAGCCGTCAGGAGGGAAGCCGGGGCGCAAGGGTTGTGGGGGCTGAGGGATCTGCGGCGGGTTCTGCGGCTGCGCATCATATTGCGGGTAATCGGTGGAATCGTCTTCGTTGTCTTCCTGGGATGGCCGAGTCACACCCTGGGTATTCTTGTTCGTGTTTCGGGTACTGAGAATGATTTGGCGCGGCACTCCCTGGCCCTGATCGCCAACCATCAGGATGTTGTAACCGGAGCCTTGAAGAAGCTGTGCAAGGACATCACGGGCCGGGGCGGGGCCAAAGCTACCAAAAATCCTTTCGTCCTTGGAAACGCCTTCTACAGTCGATCCGGTGGCCGTCGCAACGTCAGTCAGAATCTGCTGCAAACTTGAGTTTGCCGCGTCAATGCGCAGTTCGTCGCGATTCCATGAAACCGCTGCTGGCACCGGGTGGTCGTTAATGGGCCACGCGGGGGCAGCCGGCACGGCTGGAGCCGCTTTCGCGGTGGGAGGTTGTGTGGTTGCGGAATGATTTGGTCGATGCGTGAGCCGCCGCGCCGGAACCGGAGTAGTTTGGGCAGGTGGCGTCTGTGCGGAGAGAAGGGTGACGCCGAGGAATCCGCCCGCAAGGAGAGCCTTTGCGATCGACAGACGATGCGGCAGAAGAGCCTGCTGAGTGAGGCTACGATGCCAGATCGAATGGTGCATGGAATCTGCTCCCTGGGCGGATGGAAACCTAGCGACGGTTCGCTGATGTTGCGCCCTACGTACTAGACTAACAGTGGCCCGGAAGCGCTCGCAAAGGTTTCATGGGCAGGGAGGGACTCGCAACTGATGCGCCTCTGCTGGAGCGGTTTAATCGCGGTGCTGCTGAGTTGTGCGCCTGCTGCGGGCTTCGCCGTGACGTGTACAACACAAGCGGAGTTGCAGCCGCAGGACAGAAACGCGTTGGCCGCAATCGGCCAGCGGTTGTCAGTCGCCATTCTGCAGCAGGATTATTCGACCCTGCAGGCGCAGCTGCTGCCGGCAATCTCTTCGCAGTGGGATGGAATCCATGGTGAAGTCGAATTGGGAGCGCCGCTTGTGAAGGGTGGTCAAGCGCAAATTCAGGCTATCTACCTTCTGGATGCCTCTTCCCAGATCGAAACCACCGATGACCAGTTTTTCTGTTCGAATGCGAATGGCTCGCTAACGGTGACCGTGAGCATGCACGCGCTTCCTCCGGGAAAATATGCGGTCGTGCTGGCAAATGCGGTAGGGGCGCCCTTGGGCGGGCAGATCGGCCTCATCGTAGTTTGGGATCCGACTGGGGCGAATCCAAGCTGGAAGCTCGGCGGTGTCTCAGTCAGACAAGGGATCATCGATGGGCACGACGGCGTGTGGTATTGGACACGCGCTAGAACGCTGGCGACGACAGGCGCACCCTGGAGCGCGTGGTACAGCTTCGATTTGGCGCGCTATTTGCTGCTGCCGGTAGACTTTATCTCATCGCCTAACTTAGAGAAGTTAAACCACGAGCAGGCGCAGTTGAAAGACGTGCCCGGGCCGTTTCCCCTCTCGCTCGGGGACGGACCACGCAACTGGAAGATCGATGGGATTCGCATCGATACCACGTTGCACCAAGCCGATCTAAGCGTGACCTACGAATCCTTGGGAATCACGGATCCTGCGGCTTCGCGGACTGAGGCAATTGCGGTGCTGAGCGCCTTGTTGAAGGCGCATCCAGAGCTAAGGGAGAGTTTTCACGGGCTGTGGGCGGTAGCGTCGAAGGATGGAAAGCTCACGCCGGTGATGGAACTGCCGATGGCTCAGATACCGTGAGGGCAGTGAACAATGATCAGTGGATAGAGAAACGGGGAACAGGGAAGAGCGGATGGAAGAATTGATTGATCTGCGATCGGACACCGTGACGCGGCCTACGCCGGAAATGCGTGCGGCGATGGCTGCGGCCGAGGTCGGCGATGACGTTTACGGCGAGGACCCCACCGTAAATCTTCTGGAGAAGCGTGCGGCACTGATGTTCGGGCGCGAGGCTGCGCTGTTTGTGCCTACCGGAACGATGGGGAATCAGATCGGAATTCGTCTGCACACAGACCCGGGCCAGGAAGTGATCTGCGAGTCGCGCTCGCACATTTTGGATTGGGAGATGGCGACGGCGGCAGTTTTTTCCGGTTGCTTGATTCGCGCAGTTCCGACTGAATCGGGCACGCTGACCTGGAAAGACATCGAGCCGGTGATCTACGGGCGTAGCTCGTTCCGCGCAGCCACGGGGTTGATTGAAATTGAAAACACTGCGAATTTGGCGGGCGGACGCTGCACTCGAATGGACGTTTTGGACGAGATATGCGGGCACGCGAGGGAGCGGAAGATTCCGCTGCATTTGGATGGAGCGCGGATATTCAACGCGGCAACAGCGCTGAGCGTAGATGTAAAGACGCTGACCCGCGGGTTTGACACGATCATGTTTTGCCTTTCGAAGGGCCTTGGTGCTCCAGTTGGATCGATGCTGGTTGGGTCGGCAGAACTGATGGAGAGAGCGCGGATTTATCGGAAGGCGTTGGGCGGCGGGATGCGCCAGGCAGGCGTGCTGGCTGCGGCGGGGTTGATTGCGCTTGAGCAGATGCCCACTCGTTTACACGAGGACCATGCCAATGCGCGACTGCTCGCCGAAGCCCTTTCGCACATGGAAGGCGTGGTGATCGATCCAGAGACGGTGGAGACGAACATCGTGATCTTCAAGGTTGTGGACGGCTTGGGCGCCGCAGACATAGTTGCGCGGCTGAAACTACGCGGGATCCTCGCGAGTGCCATTGGCTCCAATGCGATTCGCCTGGTTACCCATTACGACGTGAGTCAAGCAGCATGCGTGACGGCCGCGGAAGTTCTCACCGAGGAGATCGAGGCCCTCGTGCCTGTGAAAAAGTAGCAGTTGCTCCTCGAGGTTCATTCGAGCAGAATCAGCGCGGGCGCAACTTTTGCCCTCTAAAAGGTTCAAATAGGCAGAGAACCGGAGAGATTCTCTGACTTCGGTACAAATTCATCGCTGAAGGAGTTTAAACGCCGTGAAGAAGATTGCTCTCGCAGCTTTGCTTGCTTTCACTTTGCTTCCTGCGGCTTCGTTGGCGCAGGTGTATGTGCGCATCGGCCCGCCGGCACCCATTGTTGAGCATCCGGGGCCACCTCCGGGCGCGGGATTCGTTTGGGTCGGCGGCTATCATCGGTGGGATGGCGCACGCTATATCTGGGTACCTGGACATTATGACCATCCGCCGCGACCACATGCTGTCTGGGTGCAGCATCACTGGGTCCATCGCCATGGTGGATGGGTACTAGTGGAAGGGCACTGGCGGTAACGGCGTATTTCGGACGAGAAGGCGGGGCACCACGGCTCCGCTTTCTTTTTGGTTCTGAGCAGGAATTCTGGTCTGAGGCTAGAGCATCTTTCGATACACCACGAACCCGGATTTCTCCGCGACCTTGTCGTATAACCTCATTGCGGTCGCATTCGATTCGTGGGTGTGCCAATACACGCGGCCGCAGCCTGCTGACTCGGCGCGTCGACAGACCTGCTCAATCAGGGCGCGACCTACGCCTTTGCCTCTCGAAGCTTCCATCGTGAAAAGGTCCTGCAAATAGCAGGTGGGCTGGATAGAAATCGTGCTTCGGTGAAAGATGAAGTGAACAATGCCGAGTAACTTTCCTGCCTGTTCGGCGACCAGCGCATGAACGGGTTCATAGGTATCAAAGAAGCGAGTCCACGTCATGTTAGTGATCGCTTCCGGTAGCGCTGTTTCATCCTCGCGGCCGTAGAACGCGTTGTAGCCATCCCAAAGCGGCTTCCATCGATCAAAGTCGCCTCTTTGAATGTCCCGGATCAGCAACCTATCGACCAACACTTACTCCTCACATCGCTCCAGTTAACTAATTTCGAGCACATCGGTGCTTGCGGCTGCTGCCGATTCGGCGCGCTCCATCAGCTTTTGGGCGATACCGAAAAACTCGGATGCCTGCGGGCTCTTGGGGCCTGCCAATGTGACGGGCAGTCCGCGATCGCCGCCCTCCCGAATGGCGGGTATGAGTTCGATTGATCCCAGGAAGGGAATATTGAATTGTTTTGCGGTGCGCTCGGCTCCGCCCTTGGAGAAGATGTCGATTTCGTGGTGGCAATGGGGGCAGGTGAAGTGACTCATGTTTTCGACGATGCCGAGGACTTCCACATTCACCTGTGCAAACATCTCTAGAGCCTTGCGTGCATCCTGCAAACTGACATCGCTGGGCGTGCTGACGACAACGGCCCCGGTCAGTGGCACTGTTTGTACAAGCGAAATCACCACGTCGCCCGTGCCCGGTGGTAAGTCGACGATGAGATAGTCAAGTTCTCCCCATTCGACTTGTTGCAAAAACTGACGAATGATCTGATGAAGCATGGGACCGCGCATCACCATTGGCTTGTCGCCAGGCGAGATGTAGCCGATGGAGATGGTCTTGATGCCGTGCGCTTCGTTGGGTTGAATCTGGTTATTGGTGCCGACGAGCGGTTGTTGCGCTGAACCCATCATCAAGGGGACGTTGGGGCCGTAGATATCTGCATCGATGAGGCCGACGCGTTGGCCGAGCCTGGAAAGCGCTATGGCGAGATTGACGGCGACCGTGGTTTTTCCGACGCCGCCTTTGCCCGAGCCGACGGCGATGATTTTGGAGACGCCGGGCAATGCCACCGGCGCAGGCATGGCGTGAGAATGAGCCATTGAGTGTAATTACTCCTCTGGGAAGCCAATTTCCTGGGGATTTTGCGGCTTCGCGATGCTGCGACCCGCCGCGGGCGGTAGTCTCCGCCGATCGGGTCTACTTAGAATCTTACAGGAGGCAGGAGTTGCCGATTGGCGTCGGCTTGAGTTCGGGTGCGACAACAGCATGGACCACGCGCGCGAGGATGGAGTGCAGCCGTCGCACGCCTTCAGTCAGGGCTGCGGGGCCCGGTTGCAGGATGCAACTCGATGGAATTTCGTAGATGTGACCGCTCCTGGCGGCACTTGTGGAGGCCCAGCGAGGGCGCGAACGGATGGCATCGATGTTGACCTTCATTCCGCACCACGAGGCGAGGATGACCTGGGGATCGCGGGCCACGACGGTGTACGGATCGACGACGCGATCCTGTGCTTTGCCGCAGTCGCACAGTTCGGGAAAGATTGGATCGCCGCCGGCGATTGCGATCAGCTCGTCGACCCACCGAATGCCGCTGATGAGCGGATCTTTCCATTCCTCGAAAAAAACGCGCGGGCGGTAGGCGAATTTCTGCGCCGAAGCCTCGATCTCGCGAAGGCCGCTTTGCAACTTTTCCATTAGCGCCCGGCCTTCGTTCGGTTTACCGATGAGGCGTGCGAGCAGGGAGATCATGTTGAAGATTTCTGCGATGGTGCGCTGATTGAAGTTCAACACAGTGGCGCCGCGCAGAACGAGATTGCGCGTGATCTCGGCCTGTACGTCGGAAAAAGTCAGAATCAGGTCCGGCTTAAGGTCGAGGATCGCGTCGACGTTGGCATCGCGAAATGCCGATACCCGGGGTTTGCTTCGCGCTTCGGGCGGACGCATTGTAAACCCCGAGACACCGACAATACGATCCTCCTCGCCCAGCAGGTAGAGGGTTTCCGTCGTCTCATCGGAGAGGCAGATGATGCGACGCGGAAAGTCTGAGAGATGTCGCGGCGATGGAATGGAGGCTGACATGGCGGTTGCGCAAGTTCGTTTGCTTGCGTCTTGTGTATAGCAGAATTACGAAGTAGTAACCGGGTCGGAGCTTTGCGCAGCAGTGGCGGCTTTCGCTCTCTTGCGGCGGGCAGCCTCGGCTTCGCGGTGCTCGCGTCGTCGCAAGGCATCGCCGTAGCGGCGGATCTCGTTTGCTGTTTCCGGTTGCAGACCGGGCACCTTTTGCCGGTTGCCACCCTTGTCGATCGCAACGAAAACCAGGTAGGCACTGGCGACATGTAGCAAAGATCCAGTCTGGGGATCCTCGACCCATACCTTTACGCCGACTTCAACCGATGTGTTGAAGGCACGATTGACGCTTGATTTGAGGATGAGCAGATCGCCGACATGCACAGGCTGGATGAAATCGATGTGGTCCATTGCGGCGGTGACGACGTGCGTCCGCGTGTGACGATAGGCGGCCATGGCGCCTGTCAAGTCAATAAAATGCATGAGGCGGCCGCCGAGAAGATTGCCAAGAGTATTGGCGTCGTTGGGCAGAATGATTTCAGTCATTTCCGATTGCGTGCTGGCGACAGTGCGGACGACCGGACTGGTCTCAGTGGAACTCATTGCGTGCTTGCTCCATTCGTTCACCGTCATTTGACCGTTCTTCGCTACAATGGTTGTGGCGACGACTGGTCCATGGGGAGACAAGTCCAGTTTCGGCAATCCTCGCCAATTACGCAAATCGGTTCGGGGAAAGTTTTTCCAACATGAGCAGCACAGACAAGATCGCAGGATTGCGGGAAATTCTCGCGCTAGACGCGAAGAGCAGCTTTGCGCGCTACGGCATCGCCATGGAACTGGCTGGCCGCGGCGATGCCGAAGAGGCGCTGCAGGAATTCGACATCCTGCTGGCCAACGATCCTGACTACACCGCAGCGTATTTCATGTCGGCGCAGACGCTCGCAAACGTGGGACGGAAGACTGAAGCGATTGAACGACTGAAGGGCGGAATCAGCTGTGCCGCCCGTACAGGAAACCGTCATGCGCTCAGCGAGATGCAGGCAATGCTTGACGAATTGGATCGCTAAAGTCCATTGGGTCAGAGGGTTTCGCGGCTGAGGCGATTGCTTCGTTATCTCATTCGTTTCCGGTGAAGCGCGACTCGCATCTAATTCACCGGGTGAGCGTCTATACTACTAGCATGCCGAAATATTCCATCGTTGTTCCTTTTCACAATGAAGAG
>Ga0181535_10005036_pt1 | contig 14349 bp, 12 predicted proteins | sample PEATcosm2014_Bin_44_FD_119774 | JGI IMG/M metagenome (GOLD analysis project Ga0181535, IMG submission 119774) | Peatland microbial communities from MTU Mesocosm Facility, Houghton, MI, USA - PEATcosm2014_Bin17_30_metaG | ecosystem: Environmental > Terrestrial > Soil > Wetlands > Peat | place...
ATTATGCGGTTCCGCCCCGCGAATATCAGCTTGATCAATCGTCGCCATTACCTGCCACGGCTGCTGCTGACCTTGTCCTCGAAGTACAACGACAAAAACAACTCAAGCGATTTGCAGATATTGACTGGTCACACCATATCAACTTCCGGTTAGCCCACCAACCAGACACAACGAGAAAAATCGGCCTATCCGGTATAGTCAGTCTCGCAGCATGGACCGCCCGCATCGCGCGTGAAGCGTTAATCAAACGACGGCGGGTACGAAGTGTCGCCATGAGAATCAGGATGCAACGCAGTCTGGCCAGATCACTGATGAAGTCAACCTCGCGGTTTCTACCGGTCTTGCTTTCTGGAATTCTGTTCTGGCCCATAGCGGTTCACTCTCAGGGATCGGCTCAAGATTTCACATGCGAAGACGGAAGTGGCGATTACAGCACTCGATTCTTCACCGGAGTTAGTGTCGTGGTTGGTCCAGTGCGAAAGGGCTCGTTTGCCGAGCGTGCGTGTACCGCCAAGCTTGTGTGGAATACACAGGAAATCTCCGTCGCCTCCGATGCGGGCCAAGTGGGCATCGATGTTTTAGGTGCTGACCTCGGGTTTGGAATGCCCGTCGTCGCGTTTCAGATCGATAAATCTGGATCAGGTTCCGACCGCACCTATCAGATCTATTCGCTAGCAAGATCGCCTAGATTGCTCTACACCATCAAGGGGGCTAGTTCTTACCGCGCTGCCGATACCGATCTGGATGGACGTATTGAAATTTGGACGGACGATGCAGCAGCCGTGGACGGCTTCGAAAGAATACCTAGCGTGGATCTTGATTTCGCACCCATAGTCGTGTTTCGCTTCAAAAAGGGTCGTCTAGTTGACGTTGGGCCTGAATTCCAGTCCTACTACGACGCTCAGATAGTCAAACTGCGTTCCCAAGTCAGTGAACATGATCTGGCCGCGTTCAAGGGGAGTGACGGTCAGCTTTCTGCGACTTTACACCGATCTGGCGAAGACCTACACCGGCTGGTTCGAACCAAGATTAGTATTTTGGAGATTGTGTGGGCATATACCTACAGCGGTCGCGAGCATGAGGCGTGGTCTGCTCTTGAAGCGATGTGGCCACCTGAAGACCTGGAACGCATCCGTGCTGCGATCTCAACGGTTCGCCAACGCGGCTTGCTGCGAAACCTAGATCGCCCTGGCCGATCGCCACGGCGCGGACATCAGGTGAAGATATATGACGCGGTCAGCACCTCTACCATCGTTGGCTATAGCCCCCTGGTCGGCGCGCCAGACTCATCGCAGTCCGAACCGCCTCTCATTCAGCCCAAGTCCATTCTGCTCCGACGCCCGCCCCCATCTCCAGACGAACCCTTCCGGTCAGCAAATGAAGTGGTGGAACTCGTCGTCGATGCCGCTGGAAAGGTTCGCTCTGCAAAGATAATCAACGGGACTGACAACCCTTTGGTTGAAGCCTCCGCGGGATGGCAATTCATTCCCGCATTCCGCAACGGAAGCCCTGTTGCATGCCGTTTCAGGCTCAGCGTGTGGGCTCTGAAATAGACGCGCATCACACCAATGCAGCCGTTCTGGGTGTGTCACCCGCTATTGAGAAGTAACCACCGAAACATCCTCGTCCAGGTTACTTCCGCATCGGCGACGATTACCTCAACAGCACCCACTCGTGCACTCAAGCTGCTCGAATACAATTGTCCCGGCCAACTACCAATGACTTTGAGGTTCAGATCGATGATTCGACCAGTGCGGTTGAACGGAATGCCCTTTTGGGGTCTGCTACTGCTCCTGTGCACACATCTTGTAGCGCAAGGCGTCGCTGTTCCGGGCGATCCGTGCAAGCCAGTGAGCGCGCGAACGCAAGAGATAGGATGCTGGATCCTGGCCGACAATCCCGTAGGTCAACTCACCAATCCACAAGTGTTCTGGCATCTCGACGCGTATCCAACGCGCGTCGCAGCACAAGCAGACAAGGGCCGCGAGGCACTGTTGTCGAGTCGTTCGGCAAAGTGTGGTTGATGACCATCGCGGACGAGAAGTGGAGATCGACCCACGGAAAGCGCATTGCCGAAATTGGACCGCTTCCGATCGTCGCAGGAGAGAAATACTCGGCGCAGTTTATGGAAGCAGACTTCACCCCTGGAATGACGGCGCCCGCACACCTCCACTCCGGCCCGGAGCTTGGTATGCGGTGGGCGGCGAAACATGCCTGGAGACCTACGATGGTCGCATCCAGATCAGCCAAACGGGGGGCCCCGCGGTAATCGTTCCCATGGGATTGTCGATGCACTTCACCGCGATTGGCACCGAAGAGCGCCGTTCGATCGTGATCATCCTCCATCAGTCATCTCAGTCCCCGACCACTATGGTCCATGATTGGACGCCAAAGGATTTGTGTAAAAGTAGCAAATGAGCTGCGCACCTGTAACCTTCATCTGACTGAAGGGCACGGTGGGCAGCGCCATCGTCGAAGGCCGCACCTCAGCGCATCGCAGCCCTCAATTGTGGTTCAAGATTCGCAGCATAGCCGTGCCCGTGCCATAGAATTTGTCCTTGCGCGTCAAGAAGAACGACGTAGGGTTCCTTGTCCGTAGTCACGCCGAAGTAAGTCCGCCATGACTTCTCGTCTTCGGTCAGGACCACGAATCTGTCCTGCGCCTGCGGCGAAAGCCCTTTCTTCATCCCGCTGCGGATCATCCCGCGGATAAACCCCGGCGCACTCGCCAGCATAGCCACCGAATACACCGATGCCTTCGCGAACGCAGGGTCGGCCTGGATCGCCTTCACCCAATCCCCTGTGCCATTGCCGCCCTCACGACTGAAGCCGGCAACCAGGACGGCGGTGCGGCCGCGCACAGCATCAGCCAAGACGATGGGTTTGCCGCTCAGCGTTTCACCAGCGGTAGAGGGAAGCGATTGCGCAAGGCAGGCCGGCGTGACCATCACCAGCGCGACGCAAAAGAAGCGAAGTATCGAGCGAAGCATCCCGGGCACGACCTCCTAACTACATTGAGGATACGCATCGGGTGGCGGGCACGTTCCTTTGGTGCTGCGCGAGCCCGTGGGATTGTGGTTCCTTGTGCGAAACTAGTTTGTCCGGACCGCGCTGCCGCAACCAACGGCTTGCGCCGGTAGAGTCGCCTGATGCCTCTTTTGCGTACCGCCTTTATTGCACTTTCTCGTAATCGATCGCTGCGCAATTTTTGTGAGCGCTCCCGCGTGGGCAACAAACTCAGTGGTCGCTTTGTCGCCGGAATGGAGCTCGCGGATGCGTTGCGCGTCGCCGAGTCGGTCAACAAACAGGGGATGTTTGTCACGCTCGATTCGCTCGGCGAAAGCGTGTCCTCCGCCGCAGAAGCGCACAAAGCCGCCGATGTCTATCATGAGCTCCTCGACTCGATCCGTGAGCGCCACCTGGACGCCAACATCAGTGTGAAGCTGACGCAGATGGGACTTGCCCTGGATCCGGAACTTGCCGAGGCGATTGCAACCAACCTTACGGAGCATGCAAAGTACACGGGTAACTTTGTGCGCATCGACATGGAAGACTCGCCGCTGACGCAGGTGACGCTGGACATTGTGCGCAGGGTGAATGAGCGGCCGGATCTGCGCGGGGCGATTGGGATCGTGATCCAGGCTTACCTCTACCGCTCGCAGGCCGACATTGAGCAGCTGATCGCCGATGGCATTCGAGTGCGGCTCTGCAAGGGCGCGTACAAGGAGCCGGCCGAAGTTGCGTTTCCGCGCAAGGCCGACGTGGATGCCAATTACATCAAGCTCAGCCAGACGCTTCTCGAGAGTCCCATCTATCATGGCCTGGCAACACACGATGAGGCCATGATCGCGGCGGCAAAATCTTTCGCCAAAAAACGGGACATCGCACCAAGCCGCTTCGAATTCCAAATGCTCTACGGCGTGCGGCGCGACCTGCAGCGCAAGCTTGTTGCCGAGGGCTACAACGTGCGCGTCTATATTCCCTTCGGCCGCGAGTGGTATCCGTATTTCATGCGGCGGCTCGCAGAGCGGCCTGCCAATGTGCTGTTCATTGCGAAGAACATGTTGCGGAAATAGGCTCGGCGCGCGACGGACGCAAGCCCAAATCACACCTGCCCGCCATCGATCTCTTTGACTGTGTCGTACAGAGCCTTCTCTTCACGCGAAGGAACTTCGAACTGCCTGCACCAGTGCGCCAAGGCTTCCCGGTCGATGGGCGGATTCTCAAGGCCACGGCGCTGAATTCTTTCGAACAAGACTTCTTCCGGTGCGAAGAGGTAATGCAGTTCGACTGCAGCTCCCAGCTCGCGCGCACGCTGCCGCAATGTGTTGCGTTCGGACTGCGCCCAGGTGCCCCACTCGACGATCACGGAGAGTCCCAACGTCAAAAGCCTTTCGCAGAGAGACCACTGCAACTGTTCGATCTTTGACCGCGCGGCCTCGTCGTAGATATCCACTGCCAGGGCCGACATCCACTCGTCGGGAGAAAATCGCACGGCATGCAACTGGCGCTCAAGCGCCTTGGCGTGGGTCGTCTTGCCGGCGCCCGGCAGTCCGCAGACCAAGATGAGCCGCGCCTTATTGCTCGTCGGCGATTGAGGTATCTGGATGTCCATCGTCTTCTCAACGGCGACGGTCGGAGGCTCGCTATTTGATCGTCGCCACGCGGCCTTGCGTCGGGAATTTCTGAAATTGCAGAATATCGTGTCCCGGAACCACTCGGTCCGGCGAGCCAGCCAGCTCGATCATCCTCGCCTGTTGCGCGATGTTGGCCGCGTGATCGCCATCGCTGAACGTTGCGCTGGCCAGAAGCCGCGAGAGATTCAGGTAGAAGTAGACGTTGTCCGACGCGAGCACAAACGGTGGATGCCCCTCGATGCGCAGATACTGCGACGCGTAGGTGTGGCGTGATCCGGTGTAGGCACGGATGCCGGGAAAAATCTCGACGTTGTCTCCATCAACCAGGTGCACACGTCCCTCGGTATTCAACTTCACAAGCGCCTGCACGTCTTCCGGATCGATGCCGCCGTGATTGCCGCCCGGCTGCCACGCCTCCATGGTGTAGTAGCGATATTCGTCTTTCTGAATCCATATCGTCGCCTTGGGAAAGAGATCGATACCGCCCATGTGATCCCAATGCGCGTGGCTGATCACGATGTCGGTGACCGCATCGGGAGCAACGCCGGCAGTCTTCACCGCTTCGTCGGGACGCAGATAATCTTTCATTGGGAATTCCTTAAGGAACGTGTCGCGATGGAAGCCGCTATCGAAGAGGATGGTGTGGCCACCGCCGCGCATGAGCCACACCACCATCGCGATATCGACTTTCTCGTTCTGCGGGCCGCCTACGACGAGCTCCGCCACTGGAACATTGGGCGAGGTCGCGTAGCGGATCGCCTGAATCGAGTATTCCGGCGTCTGGGCAAACGACAACACTCCCAAACTGGACACGCAGAGTGCGGCGAGAAATCGAATCAAGGCGGTCTCTCCATTCAGCAGCTGATGAAACTTCTCAAGTGTAGCGGTGCTGACGAGACCCGTGAATTCGGCTCCTGGAAATCACTCCGCACATTGGGAACTGGACCGATCTTGCTCGAATTCTCTCTGTTCGGCGGGGATTTCATCTGAGTAGACGGGAAGTTCGGTTTCGTCCGCAGGAATAAAGAGATCGTCGTCCCAAATTCGTCTAAGAACTCGCTTGCCGCGCACGCGAAGATAGCGGATTTTGCGGCAGGCAAAACATTCCCAGGGGTAGAAACCGAGCAAGGGCAAGATCGCTCTCTGGAAAATGCCGGAGCGCGCCAGGCGGCGCATGTGCGGATTACCGCAGACCTGGCAAACGCAGGCTGTCTTCTCCGAAGCCGGAGTTGAAATGTATGTTTCGGACAATCTGACCCCTTAGAGCGGTTCCGCAATTCACGTGCCCTTTCAAGGTGTCGTGCAAGTGGCATTTTCTTAAGGAAAATGCCACCCGAGGGCTGTGCTTCCGGGGTACGTCAATTGTGGAACCGCTGTAGATAGCCTTGGGGGTAGGCTGACGTGTTGCCAGTCCACTGTAAATACAACGGAGGGGTAACAGCCCCTCCAGCCACAAAAATCTTGTGGAAAGCTAAGCTTAGGGTGAACGTCAGGCCTGCAGCCGTTTGAGCCCCTCGCAGGCCAGGTCGGCGACGGCTTTCGCCAGTGTTGGCGAGCCATTCAGCGATTCTGGGCGTTCGAGTCGGATGCCGATTTTGGCGGCGTACCCGCGGAAGGCGATGTCGACGTCGTAAAGAATTTCGATGTGGTCACAAAGGAATCCAATGGGTTGCAGTAGGAGGGTTTTGACGCCCTCGGCGGCGATCTTATCCAATGTTTCCTCTACGGTGGGGCCGATCCAGGGGCCTCCGCTGGCTCCCTGGCTTTGGAAGGCGAACCACCAGCGGGGGATTTCAGGGATGCGCTCGGCGACTAGCTCGGCGGTGTGGCGGGCTTCGTCGGCGTAGGGATCGGGGCTGCCCGCAGGCCACTCGCGGGGCTGGCCTGCTTCGGTGGGCTGCGGTTCTACAGTTCGTGTGGGCACCGAGTGCGCAGTAAACAGAACCGGTACCGGCGCGCCGGTTTCTGCCGTGAACTTGGCTTCGGCGGCGCGCAGTCGTTCGGCGAAGGCGTCGGCGAGGAGCGGGTGGCGGGCCCAGCCGCGGGTGAAGTCGATGCGGAGCGAGCCTGCTTCGGCTTTCACGGCGCGCTCGTAGAGTCCCACGCTGGTGCGGGAATTCTGGGGCGCGAGACAGATCACGGCAGCTTCTTCGACGCCGTCTGAGCGCATTTGTTTGACCACGTCGGGAATGTAGGGACACCAGTTGCGCATGCCGACGTAGACGCGGACTGGATGCCCTAGCGCCGCGAGTTCCGCTTCGACGAGTCTTCCTTGCTCCATAGTGAGCTCGGTGAGCGGGCTGCGGCCGATTAACGCGTAGCGGTGCTGAATCTCCTCGATGACGTGCTGCGGCAGCGGGCGGCCGCTGACCACGTTGCGCAGATACTCGGGAATCTGGTCGGCGGTTTCGGGGGTTCCGTGCGCCAGGAGAAGAACGGCTTGCTTAGGCACGCGCAACCTCCGGCAGCTTGAAGTTGCGGACCATCTTGACTACGGACTGCACGTTTTCTACCGGCGTGTTGGGGACAATGCCGTGGCCGAGATTGAAGATGTGGCCGGGCTGCCCGGCGGCGGCGTGCAGGATTTCGTTGACCCGCTGCTCCAGCACGTCAGGCGGCGCGAAGAGCGTGATGGGATCGAGATTGCCTTGCACCGAATGGCTGTGCCCAACGGCGCGCCAGCCCTCGTCAAGCGGCTGCCGCCAATCGAGGCCGATGACATCCGCTCCGGTGGAGGCCATGGCGCTGAGCAGGCCCGCCGTCTCTACGCCGAAGTAGATGACCGGCACGCCCAACTCCTGCACGGCGCGGACCAGGCGCTTGGAGGCTTCAAATGCGTAGTCGCGGTAATCGGCCAGGCCGAGCGAGCCGATCCAGCTGTCGAAGATCTGGATGACGTCCGCTCCGGCCTGCACCTGGAGGCGGCAATATTCGATGAGTACGACCACCAGCTTGTCCAGAAGGAGGCGCCACGACAAGGTGTCGCCATACATCATTTGCTTGGTGAAGATGTAATTGCGCGATCCGCCGCCTTCGATCATGTAGCTGGCGAGTGTGTAGGGCGCGCCACAGAAGCCAATGATGCCGAGGCGATCGCGGAAGTGCGCGGCGACTTTTTCAATGGCGCGCGCGACGTACGCCAGGTCACCGGCGCGATCGGTCCGCAGTGCGACTACATCGGCAGCGGTGCGGACCGGATGGTGCACCACTGGGCCTTCGCCTGCCTGAAATTCGAAGGGCAGACCCATCGGCTCCAGTGGCAGTAACAGGTCGGCAAAGATGATGGCCGCATCGACGCCGAGTTTTTCAGCAGCGGTGATCGTGACTTCCGCGGCCAGCTCAGGCTGCTTGCAGATTTCGACGAGGGTGTGGTGCTTGCGGACGTCGCGATACTCCTGCATGTAGCGGCCGGCCTGGCGCAGGAACCAGACGGGTGTGCGATCGACGGGCTTGCGCAGGCAGGCGCGCAGAAACCGGCTCCCTGCGAGGAGCGAATCCTCGCCGTCCGGCGTTTGAATGATCGGTTCCATACGTTGACGATTCTAGCGGGTGAGGCTGGCTCGCGAGAGCCCCGTCAAAAAGTACGATACGCATCGCCTGCGTTGACTCAGGAATCGCCTACGGAACAGAGTTCGCGCGGCTGTTTTTCCTCGCGACATTTTTTGGGGATGGGATTGCCATGCTGCCTTCCGGGAGGGCGAGGATGTCCTCGATGGTGATCTCGTGATCGGCCACCATGCGGGCCAGCTCCTCGGCACGCGCGTCCCGATCGGCCTCGTGTTGTTGGTGCGGAATTTGTTGACGCGCGCCTCCATGTCCGCTTCTCTCTTCTGCTTGTCGATTCTGGGGCCGGGCAGGGCGGGCGACGGTGCGGCGTCGGGAGGAATTGAAAGAGCTGTAGTATCCGTTGCGGTTGCGGGCAGGGCCAGGGGCTTGCGCTCGGGGAGTTCGGGGCGGTTGTGCGCTTCATCGATGTGATCGCGGATACTCTTTTTGCTTTGCCGCGCGACGTTCTCACAGCCGAACCGGTTGGTACAGGTGGGGCAGTCGGTGTGAGGCTCGCACACGGTCGCCTCCGGGTCGGCGATGTCGACGTCGATTCCGTCGCACGCGGTGGCCTGCACCATCTCCTGCGGCGGGGTTTGCGGGACGCGGTCGATGGCCTGGATGGCGACCTGCAGGCCATAGATCAGCCGTACGGCTTCGCGGCTGTCGAGGCGGCCGTTGGCCATCGAGTTCATGATCTGCATGAGGGCATGCTGGATGCCGCAGGCGTCTTCGATGGAGGCGAGACAGACGGGCCCTTTGTCGTCGCGGAGGCCGTCGCGGGTGTAGTCGTGGAGCTTGCCGTGGTAGTAGCAGTAGGGCCGGCCCTTTAAGGGCGGGCGACTTGCACTTCGTGCCCCGCGGCATGATGTGACGGCATTCGGCGTACATGGTTGTCTCCCTGACCCCCTCCCGGACTCAGAAAATTCCTTATTCTCTTCAGCCCGGCGATACTGACTTAACGTCGCGCGCGGACGAACCCAGGCGAGCCGGCTCACCAAACAAGTTTTGTTTTCGGGGATGGATTGAGGCTAGCGGAATCGGCGAATTAATGCGCAAAGAGCAGAGGCCTATAACCGAGAAGACACGGCCATCCGTGCCGGGGGCGAGAGGAGGTTTGTAGCTTTCCCAGGTCTCAAAGGCGAGACCTGGGGCACCCAGCTTCTCGCGGATTGATATTTCCTCAGATCTGGGCCACCCGCCCGTGGCTTTTCTTATCCATTCGACGCTTATTGAGGGCGGGTGGCCCGGATCTGGATGCTCATTCCTGATCAGAATCTGGGTGGCGGGTGGCCCAGGTCTGGATGCTCATACCTGACCAACGTCTGGGTGCCCCATGTCTCCCGGTTTTGGAGACGTGGGAAATCTCTCAGGCCAGACGAGTGTCTTTACGGGGTGCGCTAATTCGCCCCCATGCTCGCGTCTCCACGCCGTCCAGAAAGACTCAATCTTCACTGTTCCGCCGATCCCGGCAGCATAGTGACGGTAACTCGACCACGGCCAGTCTTCCGGCCTGCTGACCAGCCCGCGCACGATCGGGTTGCGATGGATGTAGCGCAGCTTCTCGGTCGTCTTTTCGGCTGAGTGCACATTGAAGTCGTAGTAGCGCGCCTGCCAGAACGGGCGCTCGGGCTGCCGGCGCGCAACGGAGATCTTTGCAGATTATTCTTTCATTTGCGCCATACTGAATCTGCCGCTATTCCGCCGCACCCTCGCCAGAGGCGGAAAATGCCGTAAGTCCTTCCCTGAGACGACTCTGCGGGTAACTTCAATGAACAGACGACTCTGGCGAGATTCGCTCTCGCCAGCGCCATGAAAACAAGGACTTTGTTCCCAGAGTCCGGGAGGGGGAGGGTTCCCACCGCCTACCCAAGCAGGGCTTGGATGGGGCACCCCAGATTTGTGGGAGACGGGGGAACGTGCGCGGAAGAGGCGCGGCTGCCTGGACAGCTTGCCCTGAGCAGAGTCGAAGGGGCCCAGTCCAAACAAAAAACGGCCCCCGTTTTCGGCGGGGGCCAAGTTGCCTTGGTTCTCTCGTGTTGCGAGAGCTTTTTTGGCGGCCAGACGGCCGGGGAGCCGTCGGCGCGGTTAAGGAGCCTCAGGGGGTGGCTTTGCGGCTTACGCCGCTCCGCACCTAACGTGGACTACATGCCATGGGGAGACGTGGAGTCCTGGGCCGCCAAACTGTTTTCCATCAACCGAATGTGCACACTGCCTGCCCTGATCCGCGCCGGCTTCGCGTTGGGATCTGCGCCAGCGGTTTCAATAGGAGCATTGCCGAGTGCAACAAAGTGCATGCGGTAGACGGGAATCTGATGTTCTGTAACCAGGTAGCGCTCGACTGACTCAGCCAGCCGTTGCGAGTTCTGGATACCGACCGCTCCGGCACCCGGAGCGTGTGCTTCAATCTCTACGATGTAGCCCTGGTGGCCAGCGAGGCTGGATGCGAGGGTGTCAAGCTGCGCCTTCGCGTCCTTCGACAGAATGGCGCTGTGCAGGGCAACGTCGACGTCGCTGATCTGGTGATACTGATCCAGACCGTTGACCGTCGTGTTCAACTTGTCGACGTGACCAGAAGCGCCCTGGGCCACATTGCTGGCGTTCTGAGCCTGGGTTCCGGCCGCGGTGGCTGCCTGATTGGCGGCGTCGGCGGTCGACTGCGCGTGCTGGATGCCGGCCTGCGCGCGGGCGTCCACGTCCTTGATGTCGGCTGCGTTCTTGGCGTTCACCTGATCGAGCTCGGTGAGGCGGTCATTGATAGGATCGAGGCGCTTCTTCACCCACTTCTTGCGGGCGAAGGGATTCACGTGGCCCCAGAATCCTTCTTTGTCCGAAGGCATTGCGTTGGAAGGCGAGGATGGCTGTTGCGACGTCGCTGCGGGCGGCGCGTTCTGCGCATCACTCGAGGAGGGCTGTGTCTGCTGCGCGACTGCCGGGACAACCAATGCAGAAGCCAGTAAAACAACAGCACACTGGCCGGGGGAAAGCTTACGAATTCCGAATCGCTTTGTCATTTTGTTTTATGCCTCTTTGATGTTGCATTCGCAGGGAAACCGCGAGAGCTTCTCATTCGGCTCACCCTCTATACAGCAAGACCTATGCCAAAAGTGGTAGGGCCTACGTAACCGAGATAACCAGAAAGTAACTTTAATGCGCTCAGCGATTTATGCCTGTGGCCTGGGCGGAGGCGCTTTGGCTCGAAGACCCTGCGGTGACCTGGCGGGTGTAATTTTTACAACTCAAAGTAAGTTCTACTAAGTAAAGGTGCGCGGCTCTCATGAATTACTTAGAAACGACACCGATGATGCGAATCTCTGGATAGGCGCCGTCCCAGTCTGGTGAGACGGCGTCGAAGATGAGGCGGAAGTCGTGTTCGTCGCCGGGTTGGAGCGGAGCGGCGGAAACCGGCTCCAGATCCACATAGGGATCGCGGGTACGGATCAGCTTGAGAGGTTGTGTCTCGTTTTGCGTGACCTCTTTGGCGGCGTCGCGGAAAAGAACCTGGACAGTGATGCCGGTGACGGTGTGGTTCCCCTTGTTCGCGATGTGGCCGTCGACATAGGTAACTTTGCCGCCGGCCAGGTTGCCGGACTCGCTCATAACCAGACCGGAGATGGGAAGGCTGGCGGCGTACGGATCGGGAGCCGCCGAGACAGGCGTGACGGCTGCCGGCTTCCGTCCATGCTCGAGCAGAAGGACGACGGCTACCGCAATCACGACGACAACGCCGGCGGCGATGGCTAACGGAAGCCAGTTGCGTTCTCGGGTTTCGTCGCGAGGAACGAGTTCGATTTCGGGACCTGTCTCCACGAGGGGATTTTAGAGCAGTTCTCCCATTCACGCTATACACCCGTTACTGAAGGAATCCCTCGCGGTTTGCCGATATGCAAATCAGCGTTGAATTTCGGCGATGATTGCCGAAGTAGAGAAACAAAAGCACCAAACAAAGAATCAGTGTCTCGTTCTTGTACATCTTTTGAGTGATTTTCAAAGTTGTATGAAAGTGGGCATAAGTAGATAAACTGCGCGGAACTTTTTGCCCGGCCGCGGTGTATTTACAGATGTAGCCCCCCGAAGTGGGAACCAGGGAAGGCCAGACGCATCATGCAGTCCTATCCTCAATCCGCAATGCCCCAGGTGGCGGCGCACCAAAGCGTGACGAAGCAGCCACGTCAACGCGGCGATGTGATCTACCAGGTGATGACGATCGCCGCGATGGTGATCGTGCTCGTCAGCGTTTGGATCTTCTAGATCCGCCGCGGACGCGGGGAAACTCCCGCTGGACGCGTCGTCGCATGCGCTAAAAAACCAAAACATCTTACGAGATTTGAGTTTGCACCGGAGTGGGTCGGCTTTCTTGCTTAGGCTTCGGCTTGACTCCGGCGCAGCCGTGCTCGGGTCTCAGCGCGCGGCGCGAAACATGGCGACGACGCTCCAGCCGATCGTGCCAAAGACGGCCGCGATGAAGAACGGCAGGATCATTGGAAACAGGTGGCCGTCTCCGCTGCGCGCTGCCTGAATCCAAACCCATTGGAGCAGCGCAAACAGGCAAACAATTTCGACCTTGAGCCAAAGGACCATGTTGAGGGTCACGGTTTGCAAGCGGGCGATGTTCTGGGGCGTGGTGCGCACCGGGTAGTGGAATGACTCCGGGAACCGGCTGACAACGGACACCAGCAGGTAGAGCACCGTCGCCACTACCGGCAGCAGGATCATTCCGTAGGGCGAACCCCAGGCGTTGGGATTGCCTGCAGCGTCAAAATGCGTCGGGACGCGGTCGGGGAGGCGGTTGGGGCTGTAGAGAGCGCTCCAGGTGAACCAAAACAGGGTAACCAAAGCCAGGAGTCCGATGAATTCGAGGGTCTTGCGCATGATCTTTGTCCTCGAAAGAGTTACGGGGAGAATGAATTGAGGGTTCCCGCGGGAACTTGATTCGCCGAATTGGGCTCAGCCGAACTTGGCACGGCGGACTTCAGTCTGGCGGAAGTCTTTTCCCGTCATCTGAACCTGGACGCACATTTCCGAGAGACGCGAACGCATGCGGTCGCCGATGCGGTCGCCGAGGGTCTGTTCGCGTGCGGCCCGCTCGGCATCGGTTTTTTCGCCGCCGCCTGCCGGCAGGTCAGGATAATTCGTGGTGATGAGGGTGGACTGTTTGTCGTTGTAGCGCGTGTTGAGGATGAGCGCGACGGTGTCCCAGACCCACTCATTGGGCTTTTGCGCACCGAGATCATCGAGGACGAGGACTTCGGCGGCGAAGACGGGCTTGAGTAACTCCAGTTCGGTTGTGTTGACCTGGGCGTTGTAGCTATTTTGGATGTTCTTGAGCAGCTCGCGGTAGTCGCAAAAGAGGCCGCGGACACCGCGCTCCTGGACCAGGCGGCGCAGGACACCGACGGCGAGGTGAGTTTTGCCGACGCCAATGGAGCCGGTGAAGAGCAGGCCCTTCCCTGCCGTGTCGACTGGGTAGGCCTCGACAAATTTGCGCGCGGTCTGCAGGGCTCGACCCAGCGAGCGGTCGGCCTCGTGGTAGATCTCGTAATCGTCAAGGGTGCATTCGCGGTAACGCTGCGGGATGTGAGCAGCGGAGAGGCGATTCTGTTCGCGCTCCATCTGCTGGCACTCGCAGGCGCGGGAGACCCAGAGGCCGGTAGCGGACACTTCCTCAATCAGACCGACGCCGCCGCAGATGGGACATGTGCTCATGGCTCTTTCAAAGCGTAGCGCATCGGGCGGATGCGCTGTCCGGTGCGGATCAGGGCTGCTTATGTGGAAAAGGACTAGCCGTCCAGGCAATCGCTTCGCGTGGCTGGGGCGGTTCAACAATTTTCCTCGCACGGCAATGCAACCAGAAGGCGGGATCAAGCCGAGGATACGTCTCGGGTGGCCGATTCGTTACTTTCCCACGATGAGTGCGACAACATAGCGGCAGGCAGAGCGCGAGACGTTCTCGAATGCGCAGTCCTGCGCGCCTGCGAGCTGGAGGCAATCGCCTGGATTCAGTTCGTGCCGGTCCGAGCCTTCATGGAAGGTGAGCTTTCCTTCCAACAACCAGATTTGCTGATGAAGTGCGCTGTAGGAGACAGCAGGAAAGTCGACTTTGGTCCGGGCCGGTAGACAGACTTCGACTAACTGGAGGGGCATGCCGGCGCGCGGGGAGATTGCG